>JAEEGJ010007650.1_pt1 | contig 30722 bp, 19 predicted proteins | sample 8958761 | NCBI WGS metagenome assembly JAEEGJ01 (sample SAMN16246546, study PRJNA631951) | gut metagenome | biome: gut microbiome; feature: rumen; material: RS-attached | host: Bos | place: Iran: Karaj | collected 2018-10
GGTCTCTTCTCTCTTCTTTTTCTCGAATTCGGCGTATTGGCGGCTTCTCATCATAGCCTCATCGAAATCGATCTCATAACCATTGAAGTCAGGTCCATCGATACAGGCGAATTTGGTGACTCTCTTGCCATCTTCTTTGACAAGGGTAAGACGGCATCCTCCACACATGCCAGTGCCATCGATCATGATTGGATTCATGGAGACCGTGACTGGAATTGAGTAAGGTTTTGCAGTGGAAACTACGAATTTCATCATGATAAGAGGTCCGATCGTGATGATGCAGTCGAAGTCCTCTTTGGCCTCGAGCATTTCTTTTAAAGGCATAGTGACATTGCCCTTGTTTCCATAAGAGCCGTCATCAGTCATGACAATGCATTTATTTGAGGCGTTTTTGAATTCTTCTTCAAGGATGAGGAGGTCTTTGTTTCTGAAGCCGATGATGCTAGTAACGCTAGCGCCCATTTCGTGAAGCTTCTCCGCGATAGGTAACGCGATCGCGCATCCGACGCCTCCTCCGATGACGCAGACCTTCTTAAGTCCTTCGACGTGGGTTGGGACTCCTAAAGGACCAACGAAGTCAGAGATGTATTCGCCCTCTTCTTTGTGGTTGAGTTTCTCGGTAGTGGCACCAACGATCTGGAAGATGATCTTCACGAGACCCTTTTCTCTATCGTATCCGGCAACGGTGAGAGGGATTCTTTCGCCATCTTCTTCGACGCGAAGAATGATGAATTGCCCTGGCTCGGCTTTTTTGGCCACCAAAGGAGCGTAAATCTCCATCTCAGTGACGGTTGGATTAAGGATTCTTTTCGATACGATCTTGAACATTGCTAAGTGTGTTGCGTCTTTGCGCTCCCCGTGATTATAAACAATAAGGAAAGTGAGTTGAATAACTTCGTTATGATTAAAGCGGTAATTCACTCTCGTAATTGAGAATTTTCTACAAAAACATGTTATACTTTGGTAACCTAAAAGCATTCAATATGGACATTTTTCCAACTTATCCTGGCGACTTAACAATTGATTGGTTATCGATCGTCTTGATTGCCATCGTCGTCATCTTCGCCATCGAAGGCCTTATCAAAGGCACCGCCAAAACATTCCTTAATAAATTCGGAGGCATCATCGTCTTCGTTCTTTCCTTTATCGCCGGCGTTGCTTTATGCAACATCCTAGCCGACATGGATTTCGCTGATTCAATCAAATCCCCAATCTCGAGCTTCTTCCTTGGAATGGATGAAGATGTCATGGGTCAGCCTCATAGCCGCTACGAAGTCTTCTTAGTCCTTACCAATAACGGATACTCAATCCTCACATCGAAGTTTGTTCCGGCCTTCCTTTGCCCGGTCGTGGTTGCTTTCTTCTGCAGCTCTGTTCCTGAGGTCGCTGGCGAGAAGACCGTTGCCGAGTGCTTTGGCAGCGGCGTTACCGCCCTCATCTTCGGCATCCTCGTCTTCGTCGTTGTCTGCATCATTCTTTCCATCATCCTCGGTGCCATCAAGAAAGCCGTCCATAAAGCCCAGAAGGTCAAGAAGCCTGGAGTCATCTCAAGACTCTTCGGTCTTGTCCTTGGCTCAGTCATGGGCGTCATCATGATGCTAGTCACCGTTTGGATAATCAAGCTCTTAGGCAGCATCGATTTCTTCAAGAACTTCCTCAACGACGTTTGGGCCCTCAACGACGACTCCGTGCTCACTCTTGGTGAGTACTTATACAAGACTGATTACATCTCGATGTTCTTCGGATGGCTCGCTTCGCTCTTCATGTAGCGCACAAACCATTTGACATCTTTACTTCTTAGAAGTAGTATTGACACGCTGAGAAAGGATATATATGAGTAGAGAAAAGGTTTTTTTAATTTGCTCTGAATGCCTCTCCCGCAATTACAGCGTCACGAAGCGCGAGGATGATTCCCGCCGCCTCGAGATCAATAAATTCTGTCCCGTTTGTGGGAAGCACACTCTCCACAAAGAGAGCAAATAGGGAGGTTTCGTATGAACCCAGGAAAATACATGAAAGAAGTGGTCAAGGAAGGCAAACGCGTCCGTTGGCCAAAGCGTGATGAACTCTGGCCAGCCATCGCTGTCGTCATCTGCATCACCGTCTTCACCGCCATCTTCCTCGCCTTAGAGGATTTGACCGCCCAGAATATCATCAACATGCTTAAACAAGCTTTCGGTAAGTAAGGAGGAAAAAGAGAATGCCAACACAGTTAGGTGAGAAGCAGTGGTACATCGTCACCACTTACTCAATGCACGAATCCAAAACCGCGGATAACCTCCGTAAACGTATTGAGAGCATGAACATGCAGGATTACATCCTCCGTGTTCTCGTTGCCGAGAAGGAAGAAGAAGTCCTTGAGGATGGAAAGCCAACCGGCAAGAAGAAGATGAAGCAGCTCTATCCAGGCTACATCTTCGTTGAGATGATCATGACTGATCAGTCATGGTACATCGTCCGTAACACCCCAGGCGTCACCGGTATCGCCGGTTCATCTGGCGGCGGACAGAAGCCAACCCCTGTCACCCGTGAGGAAATCGAACCTGTTCTTAAGAGAATGGGCATGGTCGACGAATCCATGTACGACCGTTACAACGTCGGCGACAGAGTCAAGGTCATCCATGGCCCACTCGAGGGAACCGAAGGCACCATCATGTCGATCGACAAGACCACTGGCGAGTGCCGTGTCGATACCGTCTTCTTCGGTAGAAGCACCCCAATCGACGTCGACTTCTCCGAAATCGAGAGAATCTAAGTCAAAAAATGAAAAGACCCAGCAAATCCTGGGTCTTTTTTGTTGCCCGTTTTTTACTGAACAAGCAATTGATCGATGGTGAAGGTGAGATTCATGTATGGGTTGCTATTACCATTCACCGCATCGTGGATGTAGTAATATGGCGCAGCGTTCATATCGATGTCATAGGCATACTCGATATTGATGTTGCCGGTTCCGCTTTGAGGAATCTCATCGAAGGTGATTGTGTGGCTTCCTTTGTTGAATTTGTAGTTAGAGGTGGTCACACCGCCAACACTTGCAGAAAGAATCTTATCTGGGTAAGGCGTAACGGCGTTGCTGAAAGTGAAGGTGTTGTTCAAACCATCGCCGTTGAAGGTAGTGCTAGCTTTTGCGCTTCTATAATAAACGGCAACGTTATTTGTTCCGCTAGCAGGAGCAGAATCAAAGGTGATCTGGTTTCCTGTTAAGGTATATGCATCTGTTGAGGCACCATTAACCAAGACTCCGCCTAAGGCATATGGGATGTGATCGAGGGTGAACGACGTTGTGGAGCCGTCTCCGTTAAAGAACTTCGTATAGCCGCACTTAGATAAATAGGTATTGGAGTTATTGCTGAAGGTGAAGGTGAATAAAATGGCAGAAGTGGAATTCGCTGGCAAATCACCATCAAAGACGGTGTAGCTGGTTGTTGCTGGGTCATAATTGAACCTATCAACAAGATTGGATGTTCCATTGGCAATCTGCTTGCCGCTTAGGAAGATATCCGCTTTAGAGGCGTTTGTCGCTTCGTTGTTTGTAAGGACAAACGAATCAGAATAGATATCAATCGCATCGGCAAGGGCTAAAGCACGTGTGGTGCCGTCGCTCTTGAAGACATAGAAATCGCTTGATGTTCCTGGAGTGAGGTCAGAGGCATCGAATTTGACTATCGCATGCGTTGGCTCAGCTGCGCTGTTCTCAACCTCAATCGCGTATGTCATCGCGAAGAGAGGGTTGGAATAAACGCCGATGAAGTCATCGTTCGATTCAAGGAAGGAGTCCGAATACGAAGAATTGACGCAAGCCCCTTCTCCATAACGGTAGCCTTTGTTGACGCTCGCGGAAGAAACGTCTCCAGCGAAGTATTTGATGGAGGCTAGCTCAAGGTTATCAACAAGACCCATGACAGCGATGTTGCTGATACCGACTTCCGCGGTTTTTGAAATCTCAAACCACGCGAAGCCAGAGACAATGACGCTTCCACCAGACAAGGCTAAAAGACCGCTTAAAGCGATTAATAGCGATTTCCTTGTCTTAAGTTTCTTGCTCATTCTGCCTCCTTATTCTTCTTGTGGGTCCCATGGGGTTGGTACGTTATTAACATAGTGCCAGAATTTGGTTGTGGAAACAGCGGAGCCTTTATCTGCTGCGTTTGCTGCGTAATAGTATACGCTTCCTGAGGCAGGGGTTGACGCTGCGACTGAAGCAGGAACTTTTGATGATCCGCTATCGAAGGTATCACAGACATAGACGGCGCTGATTTTTGAACCGCTGAAAGCCGATCCTGCGACGGTTGAACCTCTTGGAATAATAACGTAGGAGGTCAAACTTGTGCAGTTCTGGAAAGCGTTCTTTTCGATATTCAAAGCACCTCCTGCCTTATCTCTTGAACCGAGAGAATCGACAAAACTGACTGATGTTACCTTGTTGCAGCCTGAGAAAGCGCCTTCTTTGATTAGTAAGTCCGTTGAGGAATCACTGAAATCAACGCTTGTGAAATTAGCATTGGTACATCCATTGAAAGCGTTCTTCGCCACTGTGGTTAACGTTGCTGGGAATGTTCCGAAACTAGCTAAGCCCGTGCACCCCCTGAAACAATCCTCGCCAATAATGGTAAGGTTTGCTGGGAGAGCATTGGTTCCAGAGTCGTTTTGGATATCGCCATCTGCGTCAACGCTGCCAGACCATGTTTTGAAAGTGGTCATATTTGAGTGGCCCTTGAAGACGCCTGAGTTCATTTCGGTTGTGGCGTTATGGATGTAGACCGTAGTAAGACCCGTGTAGTTTTCGGTGAAAATACGGCCGTTGTTAAGGGTGGTCAAGGTTTCCGGCAAGGAAAGAGTGTCGAATTGGGTTGTGCCAGAACTATCTGGCTTAAACGCTTCTTTTCCGATGCTTCTTAATTGTGTTGCGGCAAGGTTGAGATATCCTTGGACTTCACCGTTTGGTTTGGAATCGGTTCTGATTGTGTTGAATGACGCGTTCTTGCCAAAGGCTTGCTCACCTATGGTTATTAGAGTGTCAGGGATGTAGTAGTTATTGGAAGCATCACAATGATAGAAAGCGAAGCTGCCGATGTCCGTTAAGACGTTAGGGAAATCGATACCATTAAATCTCTGGCAATAAAGGAAGGCGCAGTCTCCGATTGTTTGAAGGCCAGACGCAGCACCTCCTGCGACCGTTATCGTCGTAAGTTTGGTTTTTCTCCTTGGGTAGACGCCTTTATCGGTATATTCTCCGCGATGGAAAGGATTTTTCGGGGTGCTATCCAAATTTCCATTGCCGTGATCCATGTTGGTCTCGCCGTAATAGATGCCATCAAAACACCCGGCCCCAATGTTCTTCAGAGAAGTAGGAATGGTCAGGGTTTCAATGCATCTTGTTCCATGGAAAGATTGTTCACCTAACGTAACGATTCCATCAGGTATCGTGACGTTTGAGCTTGTTGATCCATGTGGGCTGACGACGATTTTGGTTCCGGTATTATCAGTTAGATAATTGCCAACGCTCTTAAATTTGGTGCCGCCAGAAGCCATTGAGATGGAGGTAAGAGCCATACAGCCTGAGAAAGGATTGCAGAGCTGATTCGCGTTGCCAAGATGGACCACGCTTTTTGGTAGGTCGATAGTCGTAATGGCCGTGAAAGAGAAAGCGTATTGCCCAATCTTCTGAAGGGAGTCAGGGAAGTGTCCTTCTGTGTTGTTGCCGGTGGTTTTGATGCTTTGGAGGCCGGCACACATATAGAAAGCGTTGCCACCGATTCTTGTTATGGTGCTAGGAAGGGTCACGCTTTCAAGGTTGTAGTAGTCGTCATTGTAGTCAGCATAGTATTTGCCGCTTGCATCCTGATTCGGATTAGTAGTGGTGTTGTCTGATTGAGGTGAGACATAAGTGCGAGTGCCGCTGCTGCTTGTTGGGTTAGTGCTTACCCAAGCGTGGGTTTGTGGGCAAATGTTTCTGAAGAATGCGCAGTTGCCGATTTCAGTGACGGTGAAAGTTCTTCCTCCAAAGGTCACGCTCTGAGGAACGATGACATTCTGGCTCTGCTCCCAATATGGGTTGTAGTGGAATTTAGCCAAGATGAGATTGTTAGTGTTTTTACCGGTTTGGATGAAGTCGAATACGGCACGCCCAGTATCGGGATCATATAAGGTGAATCCGTAGCGTTTTTGGCTGTTGATCGAGGTGATCTCGTTTCCTGTCTCATCGGTATAGGTGGCGCTATAAACACCATTATCTTCATCTACGGTCGCGTGAGCATAGGTGATGCCAAAATAACCGCCTTGTTTGACTTGGTAATAGGACTTTCCGTTGTCTAGGACATACGAACTGCCACTCGCAGTGTCAACGCCATAGTATTCGCCAGAGCCTTTATCGTTTCCTGGGGTAGCGTTGCCTGCGCCTGATGTTGCTAATGAACCCATATCAAGATATGTAGGTTCAAGGTTGGAATAACCTTTCCAGCCTTCGTCCCATTGGAAAATCCAGTTGGACTTTCCGTTTGAAGCGCACTTCGTGTAAACCATTGTATGGTAGCGGCCATCGAGGGTGCCGTGTCCTGTGCTCTGATTGCTTAGGAGCTCCGGCAAATAGAAGGAGGACATTGGAACGAGAGGCTTGGCTTCGGCATCGGAATTATTCAGCGTAGGGTTACCTAAATCGGTTATGGCGTTTGGGTTTGTATTAACCGGTTTGCCGTTATTGGGATCATTTTCGTCAACGCAAACGGAGAATAACCTGCCTCGATCAATTCTATCGGATTCATTGTTGCCTTTCTTGCCGGTTCCCAAGATTTTTAGGCCGTCTCCAAGGTCTGCTTCAACGAGCCAAAAGCAGTTTGCAAAGGCAAAACCGTTGGTGACAAGACAGTTTGATTTGATTCTGATCGCGCCGATCCATTGGTTGCCGAAAAAAGCATACTTCCCGATTTCGGTGTATGTATCTCGGCCTGATGTTGGCCTACCGTCATTGTTTGGCGTGGCTTCTTTATAACCGCCTTCCTTTGATACCATATTTAAGACCAAAGCATTACGGACCTCCTGGAAAGATCCACCCTGGTAGCAAGTGTCTTTGTATGACCAGCCGGCCTTGTAGAAAGCGTAGTCGCCGATGTGTTTCAGTTGTGACGTTCCATTCTTGCTTCCTAAGAACTGAATGTTCATCATGTCATACATGTATGGGAAGGCGTAGTCGCCGATTTCTTCGACTGTAGCGGGAATTTCCAAAGAAGTGAGGTAATTGCCTCTTGTTTCTGTTGATGCGCCATTCCAAGGCGCGAAAGCGTAGTTTTCGATCTCAACGAGACTGCTGCTAAGCCCAACTGTCTCTAAATTGCAGCATCCCGCGAAAGCGGCAATGCCGATTGATTTTACTGTGTTAGGCATTAAGAGAGAGGTCATATCGGTGTTGCCTTTGAAAAGCTCCTGGCCGATTCTGCCAACCGGGTATCCGGCGCCTCTTGTGTCAGGGATGGTTCTGATTACGTTATAGAGATAGACGTCTGCAGGATCGTTAGAGTAGCTGCCATCATAAACGTCTAACGTGCAAGTTCCATCGCCATTGAGGGAATAGAAGTAAGGCTGGTCGTACATGAGGTCGCCTTTGCCATCCCTATCCGTGAAATCGAGGAAGTTGTCATTGTCGCCTTCATTGTCGTAATCGGAGCCGTTGAAAAGATAATTCCAATCGCCGTCTTCGGTCTTTCCGATTTTGGTTAAGAGAGCGCTATAAGAAAGGGCGCTATATCCTTTGGCGTTCACGCATCCTTCGAATGCGTACGCACCGATCTTCTCGACTTTCGAGGAAATATAGACGACGGTGACCTTTGTGCATCCTGCGTAGGCGTAGTCGCCAACCTCAAGATGCTCTCCTGTAACGTCAGTCGCCGGAAGGAAGACGGAGGTCAAGGAAAGACAGTTCTGGTAAGCGCCATTTCCGATCCTTGTTAAGGTCCTTGGAAGAATGAAGCCGGTGTATTTGATGCAATCGGTGAAGCAGTTATCGCCGACCGCGGAGATCGCGGCATAGGTTCCCGTTTGGCTCACGGCCTCTCCATCAAGCCTGATGAAGTCGGTGGAGACAAGTTCTTTGCAATGGAAGAAAGTGGACGGGGAAAGCTCGGTCAGATTCTTGCTGAATTCAACGCTTGAAAGGCTTGTATAGGCAAAAGCCTGAGAGCCAACGTATTTGAATTCCTTAAGGCTTGTAATGGAAGTTACGTCATAACACGCGGTTTCCGATCCTTCGCCGATTTTGAATGGTCTTTGGGCGTTGAAGCCATCATGGTCGATACCAACGACTTTGTAGTAGTCGTTACCTTTTTTATAGAACTCAGGGAGGCTAATCGCGGTATCAGTGCAACGGCCACGTGAGACAGAAGCTTCAAATGGACTTTCGATTGTGCCCTGGCCAGAAGATTCGTTGGTGCTGTACTCAAGCCCTGTTGAATAGGCTGGGTGATTTTCATCGGTCCCGTTTGGATAGGTATTATCGGTGGCCTCAAGGGTGAAGCCATCAAGGAGTCGGTCCGTTTCGCAAAGGAAAGTTTTCTCGTTTTCATTCACCGCAATGGTGGTGACGAGACCGATCGTCAAAGACAACGCTACGAACAGCGTCGCTGTTTTGATGATGTTTTTCGTCTTTTCTTTCATGATCAACTGCCTCCTTCCGTTATGAATCCCTCTATCTTTTCTACTCCGTTGTAGTAGATAGGCTGATTAGTGCTGTTATTCCAAATGATGATGGACTCTTGGTTTGCTGCGCTTGTGATATCCGCAACGCTTGTTGTGGTAGCGTCGTGGTCGCCAATCGTCATCGTTCCGGCTCCGTTATTCCAGAACGCTTTGAAGTTCAAGTGGTAACGCGCTTGGCCAACTGTCGAATAAATCGCATCTCCTGGAACGGCACGGACAAAGTCGATGTTGGCGATGGCGTTGTCTTCCGAATAGTTGGATGGAGCTTCGCCGATTTCACCTTGATCCTGACCTTGGGCGCAGACGTAATAGAGCTTGGTGTTTCCGGTTGGGGAATAGATGAAATAGTCGCCGGCCTTTGGAATCTTAAAGGTATGCGCGTAAAGAATCTCATTATGTTCTGAGATATCTTGTCCCAAGTATTTCTCATCTGTCGAAAGGGTAGCGCTTGGGTTAACGGCACCTGTAAGGTGATTGTAATCGAAGAAGCGGAATTGCTCTTTCTTGGTGCCAAGAAGAGGCATGTAGGTCGAATAGGATGGCTTCTTTGGGTTAAAGGTCTTAACCGTGACCTCGGTTGGCTCGTTTTGATTAAGGGTTTGAGTGCCTAAGACACACGTCTCTTTGTCATAAATGCTGATGATGCTGGCGGTAGCTTTTTCTGCGCTTTCGCTTCTTTCGGTGTGACCGTTATCGTTTCTGAAGTGCTTAGCTTGGCTCGAAGCGCCTGCGATGATGGTGACGTTAGCGCCATAGGTGTTCTTGATCGAGAAGTTGATGGTGCCGGATGGGCAAAGACTATCGTAAACGTAGGCGATTGAAATCGAAGCATTGTTATCAGGCGCAGAGGTGAAGGAGATGTCGTTGCTGTTTGTTGACCAGGTAAAACCGCTATTGACAGTCTCGCCATTGATGGTGATGGTAGGGGCTCTTAACGGTTTGTTCATCAAAGTGAAAAGAGTATTCTCCCCGTTTCCGGTGAAGTTCTCGGTTTTGTTGACAGGGCAAGAGACGATGGAAGACGCCATGTTGCCTCTGCTATCTAATTCAGTGCAATAGAGATAAGAGTCAAAAGAAGTGATGTTGACCGGTGGTTCGTCTTTTGATTTGCTCGCTTTTTGGACTTTGATACCAAAGTCTTTGGTGCCTATTGCGATTTTTTGGTTGCTCGAATTGATGAGCTTGTAGCGGAAATACTCTTGCAAGAAACGGCTCTTGTTATTGGCGAAATAGTTCTTGTTATCCATGTTGGCCGCCGTATCTAACTGAGTTCTGAAAACATAGTTAGAGGTCTTCTCTAATTCGGTGTTCCAAGTGTAATCGCTGACGTAAGTTGGAAGGGTTGACGGGGTGAAAATGCGGGTGCCATTGGTCTCGCCCGTTTTCCAATTGTTGAACCAGGTGGTGTCTCCGCTTCTTACTTCGGCAGTGCTGTCATACTCCGCAGTGGTGTAGAAGAGTTCATTGAAAGATCTTCCGCGTTTGATTTGGAATTCCCTGATGTTTTTCATCTGTTCGCCGAAGAAAGTGTCGTTGTCTGTGGCGCCTGTGGCCATCTTGAAAACGCCTAAGCCGCGTTTAACGACAACGTTGCCAGCTTCATCGCGGGCATCCGCAACAAGTTTACGTCCAGCAAAGCTGAGGTTATATGCGTAGTTATAGTCCTCAGATGAAGTGGAAGTGAAGTAACTGTTAGGGTAGTAGTCCGTGAGATAGTGAGTGGTGGTTCCGACTGTGTACTGTCTCATATATTCGAGATAGTCATCGCCCGTTCCGTCAGCAGGTTTGAAATCGGTGTAATTGGTGCCAAAGTTACTGACACGGTTTTCTCCGTCGATGCCATTATGATTTTCGCTGACTTGGTAATAAGTATCAGAGGTGCCATAAGGAGACATGACGTTGTTATAGATGTCTGTGAAATTGACGACGCCGGTCTCGAAGTTTCCTTGGTAAGCGTTGTTAGGAGTGCCTTCTTTGTCGAGAGATGCGCCGATTTCGCCGATAAGACCGGTCTCGCTTTCTTGAGCTAAAGCATATCTGGCAGATGAAGGCCCGTTGTTCATTTTTAATGAACCGCCATCAACATAGATGTTTCTGGCTGAACCATCGCAATGGCCAAACACGAAGCCAATATTCGCTCCATGCTTGTAGTTGGTGATCGACATCGAGTCGTTTACTGCGTCTTCGGTGTTGTACACATCTTTCTTCATGTTGTACGAATAGTTTCCATTGCCATCGCACTTGATGTTGACGGTGAAAGTGCCAAGGACATGCGAGTAAAGGTGACCTTGGGTCGAATAGTTGCTGCAAACGCTGAGTCTTGTGTAGACGTTTCCGGCGACCGAAGTGGTAAGTCCAGTATCCTGGGCGACTTTATCGAGGTCGAAAGAGAATGTGCCCGCTCTGGTTGAATCCTCAACTAAGTATTGCGAGCTGCAGCGGAATTTAGGGCTATATGAAGATGGGACGCCTGTGCAGGTAATGGTTATTGTGCTCGTTCCGGCGGTGATTCCTTTGTCTTCCGCTAACCAAGAGCCGTCGCTAGGCGCGCTAGCAGAATCATTCGATGTCGCGTTTAACGTGTATGAATTCTCGGCTGGAGCGTAGAAATCAGGGCTTAAAACGGTCTTATCCCAGCCATCGTCTTCGATTGTGAGATTCTTAAAGAAAACATCATGGACATATGAGCCTGCCGCCGTATACCCAAAGACACCTACGTCTTCAGGGAACGAGGTTACGGTCAGGTTAGAGATAACGAGGTTGTTTCCAGTGAATTCGCCATAGAATGGGGCGCCTTCTGAACCGATAGGGAAGATGGTGTTTCTATAGAATGAGCCGGACATGTCGAGAACCTGTGAGGTTTCGTTTCCGCTGTCACCGGCATAAACAAGCCATTTCTCGCCTTCTTCATCGAGGACGCCGTTGTTGTTTCCTTTGCCGCCAGAGGTTAAGTCATAGCCAAGCTGGAAATAGGTTTGCCCGCTGAATGCGCCTAAGTTCTGAAGACGGGCAAGGTTATAGAAGTGACGAGGTCTGGTAATAACGAAAGGACGAAGAGCGGTTCCAACGCCTGTGTGGAAGTAAGAACGAAGGCCGATGTTACCTCTGCCATCGCCATCATCGCTGACGGTGTTGTTGAGAAGGAAGAACGTGAAAACGCTATAGACAGCAGCAATGCCGCTGGCCATAGTGCCGATCATGGCACTGAGAAGGAGTTTTCCGCGTCTATTGAGCTTCATCAGGCTTGTGAGACCTCCAACTCAAATTCATAGTCATCATATAAAGTATAATCTTTACCAAGATTACCGGTTAAGAAGAAGAGGTTGTTGTCGTTATACCCACAAAGAGCTGGATCATAATCGACGACGACGTAAGTCTCGAACGAACTAGTGGTCTCGGTTGCAGGGTCGATATCGACTAGTGGAGTCTTTGGTTCTCCGAAAAGAGAAAGGCTTTCCATGGTTGTATTAGGAAATGTTTTGATCCAATCCTGATCCTGGTTGTTCGAATAGGTGTAGTTGACAGTGATAGTGGAACCGTTTTCTGGGGAAGTTAAGAAACTTATGTTTCTTCCGTTGATGGTGTGACCGCGGGAAGCGACTCCATCAATCTCGACGGATTGGACTCTGACAGGGGTTTTTGGGAGCGTATAGACAGTGGTGCTTCCGTCTCCGGTAGCCGAGAAGGTCGTTTCTTGAAGGTCGATAGATGTGTTTTTGGCGGTTTCCCAAAGATAGTTGTAGGAAGTGTAGGTGATAGAAATAATGTCATTTCCATCTTCAACAGCGTTTTTGAATCTGATTGTGTCACCATCAATCGTGTAGTTTGACGGATTGACATCAACTCCGTTTATCTTGAATTCGGTGATCTCTCTTGGAGCATAGTCGAGTCTGATGCTCTCGACCCCGCCATCAAATGTCTCTGTGAATGAATCCACAGCCGAAATGGCTTTTGAATCGGCGTCGGTTAAAGCGAAGTAGTGGACATAGTCGCTGACATAGAGGGTGTCTTGAAGGCGGTCGGCGTTATAGATATTTCTCTTAATCTTGACGTCCATGTCGATCTTCGAACTGTAGGTGACGTCGAAAGAGATCTTGTACACAAGAGCGGTGTACAAATCATAGAAACCGATGTCATCGGAAATGGTGATATAGGTTGGGTCGAGAAGGTTCATCTCAAATCCACGGTCTGGTTTTGGGGTATCGGTTGAGGCGTAAACCTTAGGCGTGCCATCGGAGTTGATGAATGAATCTGGTGTGACATATTCGCCTTCAAAGTCAGGGAAGAAAGCCTTATAGCAGGTGAGCTCAAGGTTATCGACGGAAAGGGAACCAGAGCTGACACCGACCTTAACTGAGGTGTTCTTAGCCTGGAGAACGAACCAGCTGAAAGTGAAGCCGGTAAAGCCGACCAAAGTCGCAACTAAAGGAATCATTGCGGCGAGAATTGTGACGACTCTCTTTTTGTTCACTAAGCGCAGCTCCTTTTTCGATACTCGGGCGTTCAAAGACGTCCGATCAGGGAGAAGGTCCTAGAAATAAAAACCGCCAACTCCCTTCACGGCAGCTGGCTACCCCGAAGGGCCCTGTAGTTTTGCGTCGCCGAATTTCTTCGGTTTTGCTTTTGACGAGATTATATTCGCACGCGTGAACTCATTTTACAAGGAAAATACTTTACATAGCGCGCTAGAATATTTGAAAAGTCTATGTTTTATCGCATAAATTCTAGGTTTTTCGTAATTCTGTAGTGAATTAAATAACTTTTCTTCTTTGTGCTTCGTGCATAAGACACCCTTCCAGTTAAACTAAAGTTTTCTTTATGAAAGCATTTTCATTTTCCCTTTCTCCAAAACGAGTTTATGATTTCCACGTTAGGTATGAGCAAGCAGGAAAATTTCACTTCACAACTTAACTACTATCTCGGCAAAAAAGGCGTCACCAAAAGCGTCCTCGCCGCCTCTTTAGGCGTGCTTCCTGCCCTTGTTGAGGAGTGGTGCTCTGGCTCACGTCTTCCAGATGATAAAACCATCGAGAAAATCGCTAAATTCTTCGATGCCGATAAAGATGAATTCACCGCCTCAGATTCCTCTTCCAAAAAGACGACAATCAAGGTTGTCAAAACCAAGAAACGCTTAGTGCTCGGACACTGTGCGAGATGTGGCAAACCGATCCTTGAAGGAGACGTTTACGGAACGGGAAAAGCTGAGAAGGTAATCAGGTCTGAATTCCTTAAAAATCCAGTGGAAGAAATGGTCTATACCTATGATCCAAAAGTGGGTGGTTATGACTACTTCTGCGAGAACTGTTGTGACTTCCTTCTTGAGGAGAAAAAACTCAAAGAACAAAAGGCCACAAGAGAAAGAATCTCAAGCCTCTCAAAAATCAAAAAGAGGGCGGTTTTGTCAGGGATTTTGACCGCAATCATCGCATTATTCGCCGCTTTCGTATTTGCCTGGAACGGCTTCAAATTATTTAGTTACAGCCTCTCTTTGAGGTATGAAGTTGCCCTTTCTATTGCGGCTTTACTCTTAGGTTATTTGGTCTTCTCTTTCGTCTATGTTGCTATGTCAAATAACATCTGGATCGGTAGGGGAATAAGCGCTGCTGCAAGGAGCCTTTACGTATACCCGATCAAGAGGATTTTTAAGAGCGAAAACACCGTCCTTTATATGGGCACGGTGAAGGTCATTGTCGCTGGTTCATTCGCCGCTTTCGTGTCGATCATTTTCATCCCATATTGCTTAGTCATGTCTCTCTTCGCAGCCTTTGGCTGGGGAGTGGCCATGAAGCGTCTTAAGGAAGAGCTTGTGAGTCTACAGGCTACGCTTAACTAACATGGAAAGTAAGCGTAATACCCACGTCTATAGATTCCTCACTTTCGCCCTCTATTTTGGCGACACTTTCTTCACGCCTTTCTTCTCGCTTTATTTCGCTAGCTGCGCTGGCCTAAATGAGCTTGAGAAATCCATCCTTTTAGCCTCAGTTCCGTTTGCCTTCTTCTTTGGCAATCTTCTCTATTCTTTCTTCGAAACTTCCTGGAAGAACAACGTCTTCCTCATCAGACTCATCTCTGTTCTTGAGGCCATCTTCCTTGGCTGTTTCGGAATCACTCAGAACTTCTGGTTCCTTCTTCCAATAACCATCCTCACAGCCATGCACAATTCCTGCTTCTTCGGTCTTGTCGATGGTATGGGTGCCAACTCCGCGAAGAGGCACAACATCCCATTCAGCACGATCAGAATCGTTGGCTCTTTCGCATATATATGCGGAAGCCTCTTCGGATACTTCTTCTTAGACAAGATCGGATATAAGACCTTCTTCAATATTGGTGCTTTATTCATCTTGGCTATGCTTCCGATATCTTTCTTCCTCGTTCGTCCAAAGGAAGAGAAACAAGGACAGGTCATCCCAGAAGAGAAGATCAGCAATAAGGAATTCTTCTCAAATAGGAATGTCTGGTTTCTTTTGATCTTCAGTGCTTTGTTCTATGGAGCGCTTAATAACTTCAACTACATCCTCCCTATCTACATGACCGGCGGTGGTGGAGGACTCTCCGATGGAGAGACTGCCATTTGGACCGTTGTCAGAGTCGCTGTTGAGATGGTGATCATGCTCATGCTCCCTCTCTTCTTAAAACTCTTCAAAACACAGAAGAGGATTCTTGTCCTTTCTTGCTGCATTCAATTGTGTGCTGTTCTTGCGAGCGCTCTCATAACTAACTTCACCGCTCTCCTTTGGGTTGTTTTCATTCTCCGTGGAATCGGATATGGATTCGGCCTTGTTAGCCTTGTCCTATTCACCCAGGAGATCGTCGGTATCAAAGCATGTTCAAAAGCCTGCTCCTTAGCAACAGGCGCCACATATGTCTTCTGCGGCATCATCAACCTTGTTTCTTCTTCGATCTATAACGCGATCGGCTTCACCAATTACTTCTTTATCCTTGGTGGACTTCTTCTCGCGGGCATAATCACTCTATTCTTCACACACGCCTACAAAAAGAAAGCAGAGGATGATAAATCCCCTGCAAATCTTGAACAAAATAAGTAATTAGCTGAGCTTGGTGATGGTGACCTTGATGGTATCGTCATTGCTCTCTGAGAAGGTAACGCTCCATGGGAGGGTGCCGCCATCATTCATGGTCATGCTTCCACCATAGACATAATTCGGGAAGCTGTTTTTGTAGAGCTCATAGCTGAAGACATCGTCATTTTTGAAGAGGGTGCTGTTATCAGCGAAGACACCGATATCTCTTCCTGCCTGAGTCTGCTTCTCAGTGTCGAAGTTTCTCTTCTGTGTGCAATCAAGTTCTTGGATGAGACGGAACTTGAGGAAGTTGCTTGGAAGAGTCTGACCAGTCAAATACTTCTGGGCGTTGTTGTAGTTGTAGTGGCTGGAGTTGCTCGCTGCAACGATCGCTGATTCTTCTTCTTTCTCAAAGGTCTCATCGTATCTGCCGTTATGGCTGCCAAGAGGCATTGTGGCCAAACGGGCATCGACGTGATAGATACGGACACCATTCTCGGTAAAGCCTCTTGGAGAGTTTGGATAACCGACGAAGGAGTCTTGGTAGTTAAGAAGATCTGGAGTGTAGTACTCCATCATGATGAACTCATCGAAAGCGCTGTTATTGAAGCTGTTCGAGGTTGGAAGGATGATGGCTTCGCCTGATCTGCAGCTTGACTTCAAAGTAATTTCGCAAGAATCATCGACGACATAAGGCTTGATCCACCCATAGGCGAATTTGCTCCAGGCGTTGTGATCGGTGATGTTGAAATCCATCATGTCGACAGCGCCCATAGGACCATAGTTCTGCTCACCTTCATGCTGGCTTGCGACGTAGTAGTCCTCAAGGCCCATAAGGTGACCGGTTTCGTGGATATAAGTGTGAGCGTCAACAGACTTAAGTCCGCCTTTAGGCTCATATCCACCATTATCCATGAAGTCATATGAGGCCCAGCAATAGCTGTAAGCGACAGGATTGGCGACTACGCTAGCGCCAGCCACGGAATAATCTTTGAAGTTATATGCCCACCAAAGCTTCTGATCGAGGCTCGAGTCATTCTTGTGATCTGGGGAACCGTAAACTAACCAAACGCCATCGATATAGCCATCGTGGTCGACGTCAAAGCTAGTGCAGTCATCATGATAAGTCTCTTTGTACCAGCTGACGGCATTCTTAAGAATGGTCCAAGTTGGATCGAAAGAGCTTGCATTAGGAGTACCTGCAGGAGCAGTGAGATTCTTGATTTGAGTGGTCGTCATTCCGCAGTCATACCACTGATCTGGGACGACACCGGTGATATTGAGAGCGCCATAAGAGGACTTCTTGTAGAAGGAAGAAACGGATTCCCATCCGGTATCCCCGGTCTCGCCGAAGAAGGTATTTTGGATTCTTTGGAGATTACTTTGAGTGGCCACGCTCTCATAGCCTTTGATCTTCACAGGAATGACCAAAAGCTTGATGTTGCCATACGAACGGCAAGGGAAATTCTGGGTTGAGTCGTTGATGTCCTCGTAGACATAAGCGGACTTCGTGGCGGTGTAATGCTCGCCATCATGGTAGTCGAGGTTGATGCTTAGATGCTCACGTGGATCATCGGCTTCACCACTGGTTGGGGAGAGACTTCCTAAGATTTGAAAGAAGGCTCCAAGGTCGCAGCTGGCAAGCGAGAAAACGCCTGCGAGCAAAGTAGCGATACGGGCTATACGGTTCTTTTTCATGTGCCCATTATACACGATATTTCGCGTGTAGTAACAAGTAAGCGCACTCGCCCATTTCCCTCTTTTTGGCGCCCATGAAATCTTTTTTCGGAAGCCTCATTTTTGAAGAATAAGAGGGTTTTGCGAGGGATTTTTGTATTTTTTGCGGGGATTTTTGGATATTCGAAAAAGGTAGAAACCATCGAATGAAACAATTTCTTCATTTTTTTGTTGAAAGGCAAAATTCACACGCGTATATTTATATCCGCACGCATCTTTGTATATGCGTACAGCGTGGTAGGAACGTTTAGCGGCGTTCCGATAAGCCACTGCATGCTAAATTCCATTAGGAGGAAAACACATGGCAAAAAGAATCGCTAAAAAACTGAAGATGGAGCTCCCAGGCGGAGACGCCCATCCAGGACCAAAACTCGCTTCCGCGGGTGTTCAGATGGCGAAATTCTGCACCGACTTCAACGCGAAGACGGCTGACAGAAAGGGTCAAATCGTCCCTGTCGTCATCACGGCTTATGAAGATAAGTCATACGATTTCGAGATCAAGACCACTCCAGCTGCTCCCTTGATTCTCAAAGCTGCCGGCCTTACCAAAGGCTCTGGCAACCCAAAGCAGATTGTCGGTCACATCTCCCAGGCTCAGCTTGAAGAGATCGCGAACTACAAGATGCCAGATCTCAGCGCCAACGATATCGAAGCGGCGAAGAAGATCATTGCCGGTACTGCCCTTAACATGGGCATCACCGTTGACGAGAAGTAAGGAGGGGCTAGTACATGAAACACTTCAAGAAATACAACGCCGCCGCCGCTCTCATCGACGCCAGCAAAGAATACACTGTCGACGAAGCTGCTGCTCTCATCAAGAAGACCAGCACCACCAAGTTCGACAGCACCATCGACATCAGCTTCGCGCTCAATGTCGACCCAACCAAAGCCGACCAGCTTATCCGTGGCACCTTAGCCCTTCCTCATGGCAATGGTAAGACCAAGAAGATCCTTGCCATCACCAACAACAAACAGGAAGAAGCCAAAGCCGCCGGTGCTGACTTCGTCGGTGCCAAAGACATGCTCGAGAAGATCCTCAACGAAAACTGGTTCGGATTCGATGTCATGGTCGCTACCCCAGATATGATGGGTGAGCTTGGCAAAATGGGTATGGGCCGTATCCTTGGTCCAAAAGGCTTAATGCCAAACCCAAAGACCGGAACCGTCACCATGGACCTCGCTACCGCTATCAGCGAGATCAAACGTGGTAAGATCGCTTACCGTGTTGACCGTGATGGCAACCTCAACATCAGCATCGCCCGCTGCTCCTTCGAAGAAGCTAAGATCGCTGACAACCTCAACACCGTCTTGGAAACCATCGCCAAATCCCGTCCAAGCACCGTCAAAGGCAAATTCATCAAATCCTGCGTCCTTCACACCACCATGGGCCCAGGCATGAAGATCACCTTTGATGCTAAGAACTAAGTTTCTTAGCGAACACCAAATTTGGTGAATTGCTTGTTATACCTAAGAGAGCAACGGGCAAGTGCCTTAATAAATACACGTTGCGGAGGATACAGATAATTCATAACCCACTAGTTATATCAAGCTTCACATATAGTCGATAAAGAAAGGAGGAACTACGATGAACGAAAAAGCACTCCAAGCTAAACAAGATGCTGTTAAGACCATCTCCGAAGGCATCCAGAATAGCAAAGCCATCGCCATTGTCAGCTATCATGGCTTGACCGTGGCCGAGATCACCGAACTTCGCCGTAAGCTCGCTGAGAAGAATGCTCGCTTCGGTGTCTTCAAAAACACCATGGTCCGCAGAGCTCTCAAAGAGAACAACATCGAAGGTCTCGATGAATTCCTCGAAGGCCCGAATGCCTTTGTCTTCTCACCAGAAACCAGCTCCGGCGTCAACATCATCTACAAGTACAGCCGTGGCCACGAGAATCTTGTTCTCAAAGGTGGATACGTCGAAGGTCAGGTCGTCGATGCCAAAGGCTTAAAAGCTGTCGCCAAGCTCCCAACCAAGGAGCAATTGCTCTCGATGTTCTGCATGGTTCTCAACGAACCAATCTCTGGATTTGCCAGAGCTATCAAATCTGTCGCCGAAAAGAATGGCGCTCCTGCTGAGGCCGCTGCCCCAGCCGAGACGCCTGCCAACTAATGGAGGAAAAAACAATGGCTGAAAAGTTAACCAATGAACAAATCATTGACACCCTCAAGCAAATGAGCGCGCTTGAGCTTAGCAACCTCGTCAAAGCTGTCGAGGAAGAATTCGGTGTCACCGCCGCTGCCCCAGTGGCCGCTGCCGCTCCTGCCGAGGAAGAAGAGTCCGCCAAGAAGGGCCCATCCGAGGTCTCCTTATTCTTAAAGGGACTTGGAACCGCCGGCAAAGTCGCCGTCATCAAGGCTGTCCAGACCATCACCGGTCTTGGCCTTATGGATGCCAAGAAGCTCGTTGATGCTTGCCCATGCGCCATCAAAGAGAAGATCAGCCCAGTCGAGGCTGAGGCCCACGGAAAAGTCCTCAAGGACGCCGGTGCCGAAATCGAAATCAAATAGTTTCGTTAAACAATTATTTACCTACCCTGCCCAAGGACTCGTCATCTTTGGGTAGGGTTTTGGCGCTTTAAAGGAGGTAGCGTTATGGCCCAGTACTTCGATAACGTGGAAGAATTAGGCCACCAAGATATCACCATGGAATTTACCCTCCTAGGTGAAACCTACCACTTCAAAAGCGACCGTGGAGTCTTCAGCAAAAGAGGGCTCGACGATGGCACGAAAATATTGCTTGAAACCATCGCCAATCTCTCTTTAGGGAGAAAGATTCTCGACCTTGGGTGTGGAGCGGGACCAATCGGACTAATACTCGCCCACCTCGACCCTAAGCGGTTCATTACGTTAGCAGACGTGAACCTTAGGGCCCTCGAACTGAGCAAAAAGAACGCCGATATCTTGGGCGTTTCGTCTCAGGTAGAGATCGTCAATAGCGACGTTTACCTCAACATCAACTCCATCTATGACACGATAGTCTCGAATCCGCCTATCAGGGCTGGCAAGAAGGTTACCTACAAGATCTATGATGAAGCAGGGGAGCACCTCACCAAAGAGGGGTCTCTATTCATCGTCATCAGAGTCAAGCAAGGGGCACTTAGTGTCAAAGAGCATCTCCAATCCTTATTTAATAAGGTAGAAGTGCTCGCAAAGAAGAAAGGTTATCTCGTCATCCAAGCAAGTGACAAAAAGGAGCTTTATTAATGGCAGCAAAAGCAAACAACGCAGTTAAAGACTACCTTGAGAAGTACCCAACGAGGCTTAATGGCCGTCTTGACTTCTCAAAAATCAGCGGCTCTCTCGAACTCCCTTATTTAGCGGAGATCCAGACTGAGTCCTTCAAGCTCTTCCTCAAGAGCGGCATCGATGAGGTCTTCAAAGAAGTCTTCCCGATCGCCAACTACGCGAACACCACGGAAATCCAATACGTCGATTCCCACTTCGAGGAACCGGAATACGGACCACTCGAGTGCAAGGAAAACGACCTTACTTATTCAAGCAAGCTTAAGGTCACCCTTCGTATTTTCAATAAGAAAACCGGCGTCGTCAAAGAGGGTGCCGAAGTCTTCATGGGCGATGTCCCAATGATGACCGAATCCGGAACCTTCATCGTCAACGGCGCAGAACGTGTTATCGTCTCCCAGATCGTCAGATCCCCAGGCGCTTATTTCGGCGACACTTTCGACACCAAACAGGGTGTCCACATGTACACCGGCGAAATCATCCCAACCCGTGGCACCTGGCTCCAGTTCGAAACCGACTCCCATGGTCTTATGTGGGTCCGTATCGACCGTCAGAGAAAGATGCCAGCCACCATCCTCTTCAAGGCTTTAGGCCTTGACCAGGGACCAAAAGAGACCACTGAAGACGGTTTCGAGACCACCAAGGATTTCGAGGAGATCAAGAGACTCTTCGGCGACACCGAGGCCATGAGAGGCACTCTCGCCAAAGACACTTCCCCAAGCGCCAACAAAGCGTTAATCGAAATCTTCCAGAAACTCAAACCAGGCGAGCCTGTCACAAAAGAAGGCGTCGAGAATTTCTTAGTGCAGAAATTCTTCGATCCAAAGAGATATGACCTTGGTCGCGCTGGCCGTTTCAAATACGCTCAGAAGCTCGGCCTTTACGAGAGACTCGTCGGCCGTGTCCTCGCTGAGAACATCGTCAACGACGATGGTGAGGTCATCACGAACGAAGACGGTGAGGCTTTCGTCAAGGGTTACACCCTTACGAAAGACGATGTCCAGCATCTCCGTGACATCGAATTCTTCGAGAACAGCCCAAAGAAGTTCACCGAGACCCTCAAGGTCAACAAGAACCTCGACTCCCATAGCACCGTCAATACTATTAAGGTTTACGCGCACGATAAGGTAGGAGGCAAAGGAGACGTCGTCACCATGATCGGCACCGACCTCAACCTCAATGGCGTCACCCATGTCACCATCAGCGACATGGTCGCCTGCTTCTCCTATTTCTGCAATATCATGGATGGCCTTGGCCAGACCGATGATATCGACCACCTTGGCAACCGTCGTGTCCGCTGCGTCGGAGAGCTTCTCCAGACCCAGTTCAGAATCGGTCTTACCAAGATGAGCAAGACGGTTCAGCAGAAGATGTCCATCACCGACCTCGAATCCGCTAAGCCACAGACCCTTATCAACATCCGTCCATTAACGACCGCTATCCGCGAATTCTTCGCTTCTTCCCAGCTCTCCCAGTTCATGGATCAGACCAACCCACTCGCTGAGCTCACCAACAAGAGAAGAATCTCCGCTTTAGGTCCTGGCGGTCTCTCTAGAGACCGTGCGTCCATGGAGGTTCGTGACGTTCACTACACCCACTATGGTCGTATCTGCCCAATTGAGACACCAGAAGGCCAGAACATCGGTCTTATCAACAACCTTAGCACCTACGCTAAGATCAATAGCTACGGCTTCATCCAGGCCCCTTACCGTATCGTCAAATCCAAGAAGGGTAACGACGGCAAGATGCATTACTACGTCTCCGATGAGGCTGAGTATTTAAGCGCCGACGACGAGAGAGGCTTATTCATCGCCCAGGCTAACGTCCGCTTAGGCGCTCCAGTCGAAATCGACTTCGGCAAAGGCAAAGAGACCGTCAAGGAATTCCTTGATGAGGAAGTCATCGCCAGACACGATGATGACTCCGGTCTTACCCCAGTTGACGAAGTCAGCTACGTCGACGTTTCCCCAAAAGAAATCGTTTCCGTCGCCGCTGCCTGTATTCCATTCCTCGAGAATGATGACGCTACCCGTGCTCTTATGGGCTCCAACATGCAGCGTCAGGCTCTCCCTCTTCTCCGTCCATCGATCGCCTACGTTGGCACCGGTATGGAAGGAAAGATCGCTAAAGACTCCGGCTTAGCCGTTGTCGCTAGCGCAGATGGCGAAGTCACCTATATGGATAGCGCCACCATCAAAGTCAAAGAAAAAGGCGGAATCCACGAATACCATCTCCAGAAGTTCGACCGTTCTAACCAGGGTACCTGCATCAACCAGTGCCCAATCGTCAAGGTCGGCGACAAGATCAAAGCAGGGGATGTCATCGCCGATGGCCCAGCCATGAAGAATGGCGAGCTCGCCCTCGGTCAGAACGTCCTCATCGCCTACATGACCTGGCATGGTTACAACTACGAAGACGCTATCATCATGTCCGAGAAGATGGTCAAGGATGATACCTACACATCCATCCACATCGAGGCCTATGACCTTGAGTGCCGTGAGACCAAACTCGGTAACGAACATATCACCAGAGATATTCCAAACGTCGGCGAAGACGCGAAGAAATACCTCGATGAGGACGGCATTGTCGTCCCAGGCGCCGAAGTCAAGGAAGGCGACATCCTCGTTGGTAAGATCACACCAAAAGGACAAAGCGAATCCACCCCTGAGGAGAAACTCCTCATGGCCATCTTCGGTGAGAAGTCCAAAGACACCAAGGACAGCTCCCTCCGTGTTCCTCATGGCGGCGCTGGCATCGTCCTCAAAGTCAAGGTCTACACCCACAGAAACAAAGACCCACTCCCGCCAACCGTTCTCGAGAAGGTCCGTGTCTACATCGTCCAGAAGAGAAAGATCTCCGAAGGTGACAAGATGTCCGGCCGTCACGGTAACAAAGGCGTTATCTCCAAGATCCTCCCAGTCGAGGATATGCCATTCCTTCCAGATGGCACACCAATCGATTTGATGCTTTCACCTATGGGCGTTCCGTCCCGTATGAACATCGGTCAAATCTTCGAGATCCATCTTGGTCTTGCATGCCGTAAGCTAGGCTTACGAGTAGCGACCTCGATCTTCGACGGTTTAAGTAACGAAGAAATCGCCGATCTCATGAAGAGAGCGGGCATCTCTAGCGATGGCAAGACCATCCTCTATGATGGCCAGACTGGCGAACGCTTCCCAGAGCGTATCTCCGTCGGCGTCCAATACATGATCAAACTCGTCCACATGGTCGACGATAAGTTACATGCCCGTGCGACTGGTCCATACTCACTAGTCACCCAGCAGCCTCTTGGAGGCAAAGCCCAAAACGGTGGACAACGTTTCGGCGAAATGGAAGTCTGGGCTCTCGAAGCCTATGGCGCCGCCCACGTTCTCCAGGAAATGATCACCGTCAAATCCGATGATAGAGTCGGCCGTCGTAAGACCTACGAATCCATCATCAAACGCACCAATCTCCCAATGCCTGGTATGCCAGAAGCCTTCAAGGTCTTCACCAAAGAGCTTAAGGGTCTTGGCATGAAGGTCGCCCTCTTCGATCACGTCGGAGAGAAGATCGACATGGATACCCTTGCTAAGCAATCCCTCATTGAGGAGCGTAAGGTCAACACCGCCATCCGTAATCTCACTTCCCCACGCGGCGAAGAAGAGAATGCAGCGGCAGTGGAGGCCGTCGAAGACGCCGCCACCGAAGCTGAGCAGGCTCTCGAAGAAGGACTTTCCGTCTCATCGAGATTCCCAGCCGGAGACGCCGAATAATAAGGAGGAAAGCAGAACATGTTTGATATCAACGAATTAGCGGCCATGCAAGTTGGCCTTGCTTCCCCTGAAGAGATCCGTAGCTGGAGTCACGGTGAGGTCACTCGCCCAGAGACCATCAACTACCGTTCTCAGAAGCCAGAACCAGGAGGTCTTTTCTGCGAGAAGATCTTCGGACCTAGCAAAGATTACGAATGCCATTGCGGCAAATATAAGAAAATCCGTTTCCAAGGCATCACCTGCGAGAAGTGCGGTGTCGAGGTTATCTCCAAGGAATGGAGACGTGAAAGATTCGGCCACATCGAACTTTCCACTCCATGCACCCACATCTGGTACCTCAAAGGCATCCCATCCCGCATGGCGCTCATCCTTGGCATCCCAGCGAAGCAGTTAGAGGAAATCGTCTACTTCGCCGCTCACGTCGTTTTACGTGAGAGTGATCCAAACGTCTCAACCGTCCTCAAGAAGAAAGACTTCCTCGATGAGGCTACCGCGAGAGAGAAGTTCGTCGCCTGCATCGAGTCCTTCAAGGACAGCATCGACACCGAAAGGTGGCCAGGCGATGTCATGAAGGCCGAAGAGCTCATCGAAAAGATCAGCAACAGAAACGAGACCTTCGACTTCTTCACCGCTGCCGCCTTCATCACCAAGCACACCGGCGCCGAATTCGGCGAAGGCGCTGCCGCCATCAAGCAACTTCTCCACGAAGTCGACCTTGATGAGACTTTCGAAGAAGTCAGCAACATCGTCAGAACCTCTAGCGGCCAGAACAGACTCAAAGCCGCCAAGAGACTCGAGGTCATCCAGGCCTTCCGCGATTCCAAACAGAAGCCAGAATGGATGGTTCTCGACGTCATCCCAGTCATCCCACCGGATCTCCGTCCGATGCTTCAGCTCGACGGTGGCCGTTTCGCCGCGAGTGACCTCAACGATCTCTATCGTCGTGTCATCTCCCGTAACACCCGTCTCAAGAAGCTCATCGATATGAACGCCCCATACGTCATTCTCATGAATGAGAAGCGTATGCTTCAGGAAGCGGTGGACGCCCTTATCGACAACGGTCGCAGAAACAAACCTGTCACCGGTCCAAATGGCCGCCCACTCAAGTCCCTCTCCAGCGGACTCAAAGGCAAGCAGGGCCGTTTCCGTCAGAACCTCCTTGGCAAACGTGTCGACTACTCCGGCCGTTCCGTCATCGCCGTCGGTCCATCCCTCAAGATGTACCAGTGCGGTCTCCCACGTGAGATGGCCATCCAGCTTCTCCGTCCGTTCATCGCCGCCCTTCTCATCAAGAAAGGCCTCGTGAACGCCCACAAGCAAGCCGATAAGATCATCGACCGTTATGATTCCGTCGTTTACGACATCGTCGAGGAAATCGTCTCCCAGCACCCAGTTCTCCTCAACCGTGCCCCAACCCTTCACCGTTTAGGTATTCAAGCCTTCCAGCCAGTGCTCGTCGATGGCCACGCCATCCGTTTGCACCCACTCGTCTGCCCTGGCTTCAACGCCGACTTCGACGGTGACCAAATGGCGGTCCACGTTCCTCTTGGCAAAGCCGCGCAAGAAGAGGCCCTTAACCTCATGCTCGCTTCCAACAACATCCTTGGTCCAAAAGATGGCAAACCAATCGTCATCCCTGGCCAAGACATGATTCTTGGTAACTACTACCTCACCCAGGAAGAGAGCAAAGCCGACTTCCTTACCCGCGCCAAGACCCTCCGTTCCATCACCATCTATGATGAGGATGAGAAGAGGATCAACGAAGACAAGGCCCTCAAAGACGAGCAGTTCGCTGCCCTTGAAGGTAAGGTCTTCTCCCACGTCAACGAAGTCATCGACGCCTATGAGAGCGGACTCATCTCCCTCCATAACCGTATCGCCATCAGAGCCGAAAGAATCCACAAGACCTTCGCTCCAGAGTCTGATCCAGACAACATCAAGGAGTATGGTCTCCCATTCTACTGCCGTGGCAAATACCTCATCACCACCGTCGGTAAGCTCATCTTCAACGAGATCTTCCCAGACGATTTCAACTACATCAACGCCAAACCAGGCGCCGGACTTGATGAAATCAAATCCTGGTTCGTCCCAATGGGAAGCAACATCCCTGAGATCATCGCCAACACCCCACTTCGTCAACCGATCAAGAAGAAGGACCTTGGCACCATCATCGACCTTGTCTTCCACAAGTACGACATGAACGAGGATGGCTTCGTCAAGAGGCTCCAGGATATCTCCGATGAGTTCCAGGCCACCGATAAGAGCAACCCAGTCAGCTTCCTCAACCGCGTCAGCGACCTCGTTGAGAAAGAGATGGATGTCTCTAACGAGAATGGCACCCTCAACACCGAGAACAAACACAACTACATCCTTAAGAAGGCTCTCGCTTCCCTCAATGCCGTCACTGAAGGCTTAAGCGATGCCCTCACCGCGATGGAAAGCATCAAGAAACTCCTTCTTGAGCCATATCCAAGCAAGACCAGCGCCGTCCTTGACAAGATCAAGGATCAGGGCTTCAAATACTCCACTTTATCCTCCGTCACCGTCTCTCTTAGCGACATCACTCCAGTGAGTGGCAAAGAAGAGCTCGTCGAGGCATACCGTGAGAAAGTCGCCCACATCAACCACCTTGCCTATGACAAAGGCTTCCTCTCTGAGGATGAGCGTCATGAGAAGGTCGTTGAACTTTGGCAAAACTGCACCGAAGGCGTCCGTGAACTCATTAAGAAACACGTCGCCCGCCCAGACCAGAAACAGAACCCAGTCATCATCATGCTTGACTCCGGATCCCGTGGTTCCATCGATAACTTCAACCAGCTTGAAGGTATGAAGGGCCTTGTCGCCGCTGCTCGTGGCAGCGCCCACAAAGACTACGTCTACGAGATGCCGATCGTCTCTTCCTACCGTCAGGGCTTATCCATCGCCGAATACTTCCACAATACCCACGGTTCCCGTAAGGGTGGTGCCGATACCGCTCTTAAGACCGCTGACTCTGGCTATCTTACTAGACGTCTTGTCGACGTCGCTCAGGACGTCGTCGTCCGTGAGGAAGATTGCCATTGCGACCACGGTTTCAAGGTCCGTGAGATCAAAGACACCGCCAAAGACATCATCCTCGTCAAACTCGAGGACCGTCTTGTCGGACGTTACGCCATGCATGACGTCATCTCCCCGAAGACCGGTGAGGTCCTTGTGAAGGGCAACACCCTCATCTCCGAAGAAGACGCCAAGAGAATCGTCAAAGAAGGCATCACCGAAGTCGAGATCCGTTCTCTCTTCACCTGCCAGACGAAGAATGGCGTCTGCCAGCACTGCTATGGTCTTAACATGGCCACCGGTCACCTCGTCGAACTTGGCGAGGCCGTCGGTATCATGGCCGCTCAGTCCATCGGTGAACCTGGCACCCAGCTCACCATGCGAGTCTTCCACACCGGTGGTATGGCTACGACCGATATCACCCAAGGTCTTCCACGTGTCCAAGAGCTCGTCGAATCCCGTAATCCAAAAGGCGAGGCTAAGATCTCTGAGATCGACGGCACCGTCAGCGAGATCATCGACAAGGGCGATGGCAGAAGCGAGGTCAAGATCGTGTCTCTTAGCAAGACTACCGCCGAAGACGATAGCCCAGAGACCAAGGTCTATGTCACCGATTACGGTTCCCGCTTACGCGTCAAGAAAGGCGACGTCATCGAAGCTGGCGGAAAGATCACCGAAGGTGCTATCAATCCTAAAGCCCTCCTTGAGGTCTCCTCAACCGAGAAGGTCCAGGTCTACATGATCAAGGAAATCCAGAAGGTCTATGCCGCTCAAGGCATCGGCATCTCTGACAAACACCTTGAGGTCATCATCAGACAGATGCTTCGCAAGATGCTCGTCATCGATGGTGGAGACACCCCTCTCCTCCCAGGCACCAAGGTCGACATCGAGCGCTTCACCGCTTGCAACCAGGATGCTCTCCTCGCTGGCAAGCGCCCAGCCGTTGCCACCCCACTCGTCCTTGGCATCACCAAGGCCGCTCTCGAGACCGAATCCTTCCTCTCTGCCGCTTCCTTCCAGGAAACCACCCGTGTCCTCACCGATGCGGCCATCAAGAACAAGACCGATCCTCTCCACGGCCTTAAAGAGAACGTCATCGCCGGTAAGCTTATCCCAGCTGGCAATGGCTTACTCGATCAGGCTAACGAGGCCAAGCGTCTTGAAGGCTTCACCGTCGAAGGCAAGATGAAACAGGTCAAAGCCCAGTACATCGAAGCCCACGACCGTCAGGAAGTCGACGAATAACCTCCATAAAAAATGGGACCGCTGCAACAAGCGGTCCTTTTTTCGTCCTTGCTATAAGCAAAGTGTCTTTAATTTGTTTTACTTATCGTGTAACCTAATAGCATTAAGAGCCTTATAAGGGTAAAGCCCTTTTGAAAGGAATATTTGTATGAAGAAAAACATTATTTTGCTTGCCTCAGCGATGCTCGTTTTGACCGCTTGCAGCGGAAACGGCAACAGCACCCCAGATGGAAGCGCCGCTAGCTCAAAGGCTACAGGCAACGGAATCGCCCTCAAGAAGAATAACGAAGGCGAAGAAGTCTCGATCCTTCACCCAGAGATCCAGCGCTACTGCGATGACATGTACGCGGCTGCCGAAGAGCAGGGGATCACCGGTGACGAACTCTACAAGATCCGCCCAACCGACAAGACCAAAGAAGGTTACCTTTGCCCAGGCGTCTTCGCGACTGCTTATCAAGGCAAGGACGATGGCAACGACAGAGACAACTTCGAGCCAATCGAGCTTGAATGGGAAGCCGAAGGATATGAAGGCGAATACGTTCTTAAGTATTCCACCAGTGAGGATCTTGCCAACGCCAAAACAAAGACCGTCACCGAGGCTAAAACCACCCTCATCAACCTCCTTTGCGACACCACCTATTACTGGAGAGTCGAATCCGCTGACGGCGCCAAGTATTCCGAAACCGGAAGCTTCCACACCAAAGGCTCATTCCGTGACATCACCTGCGGCCCAGCCTATAACGTTCGTGATTTCGGCGGCAAGATGACCGAAAGCGGCCGCAAAGTGAAACAGGGCCTCGTCTATCGCGGCGGTGAGCTCACCAAGACCGCCTTCGACGGCACCATCCCAAACATCCAGAAACATATCGTCACCTGCGATGACGAGACCATCGCCGTCCTCCATGACGAACTCAATATCCGCACCGAAGTCGACCTCCGTACTTCTGGCAGAGAGACCAATAACCAAAGCAAATCCGACTTAGGTGACGATGTCGCCTTCGTTCAGGACCCAACTGGTTCTGGCTATGCCTCTATGTGGAATCAGAGCAACGCCAACACCTTAGCCATCTACAAAGACGTCTTCAAGAAGATCGGCGCTGCCACTCCAGATAACGCCGTCTACTTCCATTGCTGGGGCGGCGCTGATAGAACCGGCACCATCGCCTTCCTTCTCGATGGCCTTCTTGGTGTCTCCTACCTCGAAGCCTGCATGGACTACGAGTTCACCTCATTCGACACCATCCACACGAGAATCCGTCATGAAGCTTGGAGAGATAATTCAGGAACTTATGATTTCACCTCTCTCACTAACGGCATGATGAGTTCAACCTACTATGCCGAAGACAAGACCTTCAGCGAAGTCGTCGAAGGTTGGATGAAAGCCAAGGTCGGTTTGACCGATGAAGAGATCTCTAGCATCAGAGAGAACCTTCTTGAGCCAGTCGCCGAATAAAGCAAAAACAAAGTAAATGTGGCTGTTTTGAAAAAGACGGCCACTTTTTAATTCTTTGGTAGCGCAAATATCGTTGTGGATATGAATATCAAATGATATTCTTATAGGGCTTATAAAATCCGCAATTAGGGAGAAACCCTAAAAGAAAGGAAAACAAAATGAAGAAAAACATTGTTTTGCTTGCCTCAGCCTTGCTCGTTTTGAGCGCCTGTGACAAGCCAGCCAACTCCACACCAGTCACTGAAAGCAGCGAAACCAGCGCCGAGAAAGTCACTCCTACGAAGGACGGATCCATCGCTCTTACCTCCAACAAGGATGGCGAGGATGTCGTGATCATCGAAGAAGAAGTTCAGAACTACGTCGACGCGATGTACGCCGCTGACGAAGAAGCCGCCCCATCCGAAGAAGAGAAGTGGGGACTCCGCCAGGTCAGCAGAACTGATTACCCAGACACCTATCTTGGCAAAGGCGTAGATGCTCAGACCTACCGTAACAAAGGTAACAAGGATAAGGACAACTTCGAGAAGTTCGACCTTA
>JAEEGJ010007652.1_pt1 | contig 30713 bp, 24 predicted proteins | sample 8958761 | NCBI WGS metagenome assembly JAEEGJ01 (sample SAMN16246546, study PRJNA631951) | gut metagenome | biome: gut microbiome; feature: rumen; material: RS-attached | host: Bos | place: Iran: Karaj | collected 2018-10
CTGCCAATCAGCAAACTCCTCCCGTCAATCGACTGGAACGTTCTGATGATGCTCTTCGGTACGATGGTCATCGTCGACTACTTCATCGAATCCAAGATGCCGAACAAGATTGCCGAAGCTCTGCTCCGCGCATCCAAAAACGTCATGTGGGTTACGATCTTCATGTCGCTGTTCTCGGGCATCATCTCAGCATTCATCGATAACGTTGCAACGGTTCTCATGGTCGCTCCTGTTGGCCTCGCGATCTGCAAGAAGCTCAAGATCAACCCAGTTTCAATGATCATCTGCATCGCCGTTTCATCCAACCTGCAGGGGGCCGCAACACTCGTCGGCGACACGACATCCATCATGCTCGCAGCTGCAGACAACATGAACTTCAACGACTTCTTCTACATGCAGGGCAGGCCCGGCATGTTCTTCGCAGTTGAATTGGGCGCGATCCTCACGATCCCGATCATGATGGTAATGTTCCGCAAGAACAGAGAGCCCGTCAACAGCACTGAGCACACAAAGGTAACTGACTACGTTCCGACGATCACAATGCTCGGTCACGTCGTCTTCCTCATCATCGCTTCATTCATCCCCAATACACACGAGTGGACAAACGGTATCATCTGCATGATCTTCGGCATCATCACTATCGTTTGGGAGCTCTTCAAGCAGAAGTCAACAAAGGGCATGATGCACTCACTCAAGGCAATGGACTACGACACGATGCTGCTCTTAACCGGTCTCTTCGTTGTCATCGCATCCATCCGTGAAGCAGGCATCATCAATGACCTCGCAGCATTCATCGCAGGCTTCGGCGGCTCGAACAAGTTCCTCCTCTTCTCCATTGTGGTTTGGGGTTCGGTACTTATCTCCGCCTTCATCGATAACATTCCTTACACGGCAACAATGCTCCCGCTTCTTGCAGGCGTTGCATCCGCAATGAACGTTGAACCGCACTTCCTGTTCTTCGGACTTCTGGTCGGCGCAACACTCGGCGGCAACCTCACACCCATCGGTGCTTCTGCAAACATCGCAGGCGTCGGCATGCTCCGCAAGGAAGGCTACGAAGTTGGCTTCGGCGACTTCATGAAGATCGGCATTCCCTTTACTCTCACGGCAGTAATCGCAGGCTACCTCTTCGTATGGTTCGTCTGGGGCCCTAACTGATCCTGATCAAAATGCGCAAGGCCTTCTCACTTACAGCTGTCCTCATCCTCATCACTGCCCTCATCGGCAGCATGGTATCTTCATGCTCACTCATTGAGAACAAAACAGTCGAGGATCTCTACGGCTGGTGGGAATCCAAGCACAAGCAGTTTCACTACACACTCTATATTCACGACAATAACATCGAGCTTTTCTATTTCGAAGACGAGGCGGAAGAAACCGCTCTTTTTACAAGCAGAAACAAATGGCGTTCTCTTACTTTCGAGATTCCGCAGGGAAAATTCAGCACATATTCATGGGAGACCAAAGGCGACTACGACAGGACCGAGATCGGTTCTGACTGGAGTTATGATTACGCTGATCCTTATTTCGGATACGGAAAATTCGAATACAAAAACAACAGGATCTACTGGGAAGTAATCGGCGGAGAAATCGAGTTCAGAAAGAGCACCAGAGAGCACCCGTTATGCGAAGAACACTTGGAGCTCCTTCAGAAAGGTTACGAGAACTCGCTCATTGCAGAGCCTCTGAAGTTGGGCGATATTCATTACTTTGAAGAGACAAATATCCCGTCAGACAAAGTCGAAAACTCATTATTCTGCATTGAAATAACCAACCCGAATCCGTTCAGGGTCTACTTCCCTGAATTGGTCTACTACAAACCTGACGGAACCAAAGGGGTACGTATCATATTGCAATATATTGAGGCAGAATCCACCATCGTCTATGTCGGTCTTGATTCAGACAGAGTTTACGATTTTTCCGATGACTGCTGCGAGATACACTATAATCCCTACAATACCCGTTACAAGGGACAGGAGGCAACGGTCGTGGTTACGGACCGCAGCAAAGTCGTAACAGACAATAACGGATTGGTTACCGGAGTAACTGTCGAGACGAGAGGAGAAGCCGGTTCAGAACAGATAAACGGAGACCAGATCCGTGACAGTTATTTCCTCAATGTCGTGTTCTACAAAGATAACGAGATCGTCGGTTGCGGCCATGATGTCTTCAGTCAGTTGGACGTGGGCAAAACAAATACGATCAAGTACTTTTCACCCGTCACTGATTACGATTACTACGAGATATATGCAACATAAAAGGCTGCCTCATGATGAGACAGCCTATTTAATTCGTGTTGTAATCTAAGACTCAGCCTTCGCCGTAGAACGCCTCGAAAGCAGCCTCTGCCAATGTTCCGCTTGCGTTGGAAATAACTGTGCTGTCAGGTGCGAGCAGTCTGTAGCTGCGTTCACCAAGAGATCCGATCGGCATCTGGCCGTCGATTCCCAAGAGGATGTTATAGAAACAATCAGTAAGAACTGAATCGAATACTTCCTTCAAAAGTTCGTCACTTGCGCCTGCTGCTTTAAGCTTTGCAATCTGCTCACCGGCAACGCTGTCGGTGCTGCTGAGATAAGTCTCGAGCATTGCGTCCTTCTCTTCTCTGGCTGCTTTAGCAAATAATAATGCGTCCATGATCAATGCCCTCCGGCTCCACAGATATATATCTATTTTATCAGTGAATTGTTAATCACGCAAAGCATTAGAGCATATATCAAAGAACTTAGAACAATGCGGACAATAAAAAAGCAAAATGTGTGATATTCATCACAGCTGCGTATTCAGATATTTGACCAGCTCGTCGTAAGATACAAATCCGCTCTGCGGGAGATTGTTCAGAGGATACTCAACCTCACCCTGTGCAGGTGAGAAATCGGATGCCAGAACAACATAAGCCTGTGCAACATAGTACTCGAGCATCAGGTGATAGAAGTTGGAATCACACTCGGAATAGTTGCCCATGAAGCCTGTGTAGTATGCGTATGAATAATTCTCCAAATCAGTTTCGGGATCGTACATGTACTGGCTTACGCATCTGTAAGAAGCATAATAGTTAAGTTCGGAATCGTAGATCTCAGTATCGTAATAATGGTTTGCCGTCTCGCCGTAACCGCGTCCGATGAGGAGCGATTCAGGTGTTACGTAAATGATGAAGTGAGAACCTTCTGCCATGTAAACGATGTCGTCGATCTTGATCGCTTCGATCGCTTCACCTGCGTGCCAGTTGTAATAGCAGACATAAAGCGATGCTGAACTGTACTCGTCTTCCAAGTCATTTGCTTCGATGAACAGGAGCTCCGGAACGCCGTCACCGTTGATGTCGTAGATTCCGCAGAAGCTTTTTGAATAGATCTTCTCAGCATGTCTGATTCCTTCTTCGTGACCTCCGAGGAAATTGATGTAAGAGTAGATCGCCTTCTTGTATGTCTCGTTATCAGCCGTCGTTGTCGTCGGCTCGGTTTCAACAGTTGTAGTTATTGTAGGGTCTGTTTCAGTCGGATCAGGAAGCGGATCTGCATCATTTACAACGTTGGGCATTGCAGTCGCAAAACCCCATAATTCATTGAGCTTTGTGACACTTGAGATCTTCCAGTCCTTGCCGTCCAGCACGAAAGTAATCTTGCCCTTAACAGAAGCAGTGAGCTTCTCATTTTTTGCATTCTCGATAACGTCGTCAAAAACCAGATATGTGTAATCGTAATATACCGACTCCCAGTCGATTGTCTTGTAAGTAACCTTGAGAGAAGCTTCCTTGCCGTCAATGCTCAGGTCGTCGATGTCGTAATCAACCTTGATCCTTGAAGCAATCGTCCTGATGCAGTCAGCATAAGCGCTGCCCTTTTCTTTCGAGATGATACTAAGATCCATGACGGTCTCGACCGCTTCGTAATCTTCGGAATCGTCTTCCCAGTTAGTGAGTTCGAGGAGGCTCTCGCCGTCAAAATTCTTCAGCGCGGAGGTGTAATTATCCATTACCTCATCGATCTGCTTTTTTGCCTTGTCGTTGTTCTGATCGCATCCGGCAAAATTCAAAATCATCACGCCGCAAAGACCTGCAGCTGCTACCCTCTTTAACTTCATAACACTTCTCCAATTTACTTTAATGACTTCAGATACAATATCATATCTTCGCAACTGTACGACGCTGTCGCCGGAACATTTTCAAAACTGCTGTCATCAAACGGCTTGTAATTACCAAGTAGCACCAGCTGCGCCCTGCCCGTGTAATCGTGGACCTCACTCATGAATTCGTCTTCAGTCAGTTCGTCCGATTCACCCCTGATGCATTTGGTAACCAGTGAATCAGTATCCGTCAGCGGATCGTAATCGTACTGCCGTGCGCAATAATAACTGGTTATGGGATGCAAGTCAAAATCATAGATCTCAGCGGAATAACAGAACGTCTGACCTTCGCTGTAACCGTAAACGATCACGAGTTCTTTGTCCGTCATAAAAACGGAGTATTCATCGTCGTGTTCAATGTTGATGAAATTCGTGATGGTAATATCCCTTGAAGAATCAGGATAACGGCGGATACGGAGCATACCGCTCTTATCTTCCCTGTCTTCCGTTATGTAGTAGAGTTCAGGAATTCCGTCCGTGTTGAAATCATATACGCCGCACGCCTGTATTTTGAAGAGCGCTTCAGTTCTCTCGATCTCGGACCTGCCGCTCTTCAGCCAGTAACTGTAAGTGTTGATCGCACCGATATAATTATTCCCGGCTTCGCTTTCCACAGGTGAATCGATATCAGGAATGGTGTGCATGAACCTCATGACATTGTCGATATCATTGAGTCTGCAAAGCCTCCAGTCGAGCTGCTCGTCAACGTTCTCGAAAGTGATCTTGGTGTTGATGATCCTCTTGTCCTCACAACTCTTAAGATCATTCAGGACTTCATAATAATTCTTGTGATGCTTGGCATAAACCTGCGGCCAATCCACCATCTCATACGTCACATCAAGTGTCGCAGTATAGTAGTAACCTTCAATGTCATCGATGTCGTATACGAGATGGATCGTTGAAGCGATATATTCCACGCATTCCACGTATCCGCGGCCTGCTTCATCGCCATAGTATGACGTATCAAAAAGCTCTTCGATGGCCTGGTAATCGCTATCGCCTTCGTTCCAGTCCGAGATGTCCCTTATGGCCTGGTAATCCAGTGTTATCAGCGCCCGCTGGTAGATCTGGAGTTCTCCGGCCATGATGCTCATGCCTTTCCGGACGTTAAATACATCACATCCCGAAAAGCCGAACAGCAATATGGTGCAGAGACTTGCTGCAGCGATCCTTTTATTCCTCATATATCCCCTTATATGATTTAACCGGTTTCCCTGCATCAGAGAAACCGGTTTCAAATTACTTACTCGTGCTCGTTAAGTCTTGCAATGATGTCAGGCAGTGCGTCGTCAACCAGTTCATTCTCGATCTGGCAGGTTCCCGCATTGGTATGTCCGCCGCCGCCGTATACGAGACAGAGCTCACCGATATCGGTCGTGCCGTTCTTGTTTACGATGGACTTGCCGATCATGACTGCCGTGTTCTGCTTCTTGAAGCCCCACGCTACGTGAATGCTCATCTCAACCTCAGGCCACATTGCGTAGATCATGAATCTGTTGCCTGCGTATATTGTCTCGAGAGGTCTCAAGTCAAGGACTGCAACCTTGTCATAGATCTTAACGTTCTCTTTGAGCTGCTGCTTGAAAAGTTCCTGCTGCTCAAAATACAGCTTCGTACGCTCCTTAACGTCAGGGAGTTCCAGAACTTCCTGGATCGTGTGGTTTGTACAGTAATCAATGAGTTCCATCATGAGCTGGTAATTGGAGATGCGGAAATCGTGGAAACGTCCGAGACCCGTTCTCGCATCCATGATGAAATTCATCAGTACCCAGTCCTTAGGATCGAGGATCTCATCAACAGTAAAGTCAGCGGAGTCGCCCTTATCTACTGCTACCATGATCTCATCAGTAACTGTCTTGAACGTATCGGCACCGCCATAGTAGTTATAAACAACTCTTGCAGCAGACTTCTCACAGATGCAGATGTACTTGTTACCAAAAGCCTCGTGGTCAGTTCTAATGAGCTCACTCTCGTGGTGGTCAAACGCAAGTCCTACACGCGGATCGAAAGGAAGGTTTGTCGTAATGTCATTCTCGGTGATATCGATTTTTCCGTCCTGAACATCCTTAGGATGAACAAACTTGATCTCGTCGATAATGTCGAGTTCCTTGAGCAGCATTGCGCATACAAGTCCGTCAAAGTCACTTCTGGTAATAAGTCTCTTCTTGTCCATTAGGCAGATCCTCCCTTTTATTTGTCAGCGCGTCGGCATAGTACTCCTGCGCATTTCATTCTAAGTAAAATTTTACAAAATGGTTTGCCAAAATTCAATGATTTGAGGGGCTTCCGAGGTTCCTCCAAACTGCCGCTTGTTAACAATATTTACAACTTGACGAGACCCTTTGCTGTAGGTATTTTAGAGGTATAAATGCATGCAAGGAACAGCGATTATGGGCAGAACCGTTTACAAAAAATTAACCGCAATTCTCGTGATCATTACCCTGATCCCGGTCATATGCTCCTGCTCATTTATGAAGAAGGGCGAGGTCATCACCGCAGCCACCGAATTCGCCGAAACACTCAAGACCGGTAAAGCAACCGCCATCCTGAGGAAGACCGACGGACTGGATAAGGAATATAAAAAGGCTGTAAAAACATTTCTCAACGCGGACACTGTTTCCGATGAAGGCAAGATGTATATCGCCCACATGCTGGGATCCCTCAAATGCATTATCGCCGAAGACACGGTTACAGTAGACAAAGACACAGCGACCGCCGTCATGATATTTAAGATCACAGATTACGAAGCATTAAACGGCGGCGATTACAAAGACATCAATGCTCTCTGCGCAAGTATCGACAACGGCCCTGAAAAGACCATCGAGATCACTGTCGAATTCAAAGAGATCGAGAAAAAGTGGTATGTCACAAACTTCGATAACGAAGGTTTCCAAAACATACTCTCATTCTATACAAATCCCATGCCCGCCATCGGCAGAGGCACACTCCTGGCTGACGCCGCTTTGATCGCGGAATCAGTCGTAAAGGACGATCCCACGCTCGCGGTAAATCTCGCCGCATTCTATGATTCACCCGACCGGATGAACATACCCGATTACATCAACAGCCTCTTCGATGTAAACGGCAATCCGACTGATGAGGATAAGGCCTTTCGGGCTGCCGTGCTGGGCACCATGACATACGAGGTCGACGAATCAACGCTTCAGATCGACCCGAGCAACGGATCAGTAGACATCAGGATCACGATGGCAGACTACGTCCAACTCGCTGACAAGACATTCAAAAAGGCCTCCGATATCGCACCCGCGGTCCAGGCCTGCCCCACCGTCACTTATACGTACACATGCCACTTCACCAGATCCGGTGACCAATGGTTCGCGACCGATCTCGACTCCGAAGACTACGCACAGTTCCTGCTGTACAAGAGATTCTCCGTCAGCATGAAGAACATCGACGGCACCTACCAGGCCTCCCTCGATATCACCGACAAGTTCATCGCTTACGTCGCGTCAACATACCAGATCTCCATGCCCTCCGACCTCGAAGGCAGGATCGTCATCAACAGCACGCTGACCCTCAAGGACGGCAAGTACGAAGTCACCATCGACCGCGACGCATTCGTTGCCAACATCAAGACTTTTGTTGAGACCAACATCGACAAGATCATCCAGAACATGCTCGGCACTTCGAACTCACTTGCCCTCGACGGCCTCGCCAAAGTCGCCGGCTACAAGAACTACGAAGACATGAGACAGAGCATAATGAACGACGTCACGTCCAGCATTGAGACCATCAACACGTCAGGCCTCGAGAGCTCCGGCACCTTTACTCTGGTCGACGACGCGGTCACGCTGAAGTCCTCTAACAACGACACCATGCCCGGCACCATCGACAGCTACGGCACCATCACGGTCACCTCTCCCGTCAACGACGCGGACGCGAAGAAACTGCTCGGCACGGACAAGATCACGCTGGCGTATAAGAAGGTATAAGTTCGCGGTATATTACTGGGCTCCGGCACGATTCGCGCAGAATTCACGGAACAGCCCGTTTTCGTGAAAGATTCGTGAAAAATCCACGATATTCACGTAGGATTCACGAAAGAACCTCTTTCCGTGAATATTTCGTGAGAAGCCAAAGTCGCCTGCCCACTCACTCAGATAAAATTTCACCAGAATTTCAAATCAGCCCCGTTTTTTGAAAGGATTTTGAAAAATTGCGCTGTTTTTCAGAATTCTTTCAGATTCGGCCCCATTTTTGAAATTCTACAGAAAAAGGCTGCCCTCACGCGGAAGGCAGCCTTCATTAATCTCTTCTCGTAAAACTAAATTACTTCTTTATGATCAATGACTCACCTGTCATCTCTGCAGGCTGGGGAAGTCCCATGATCTCCAAAAGTGTAGGAGCGATGTCGCAGAGGCGGCCGCCCTCACGGAGTGTGTACTCAGGATCGTAGTTGTAGAGGATGAACGGTACAGGGTTTGTTGTGTGAGCTGTATGAGGCTGCATTGTCTCAAGGTTCATCATCTGCTCAGCGTTGCCGTGGTCAGCGCAGATGAAGAGAACGCCGTTCATCTTCTTTACTGCTTCTACAGCGCCGCCTACGCAAGCGTCAACTCTCTCAACTGCCTTGATAGCTGCCTCGAGAACACCTGTGTGGCCGACCATGTCAGGGTTAGCGAAGTTGATGATTACTACATCGTACTTGTCAGAGCAGATAGCTGCGTCGAGCTTCTCTGAAACTTCAGGAGCGCTCATCTCAGGCTTGAGGTCGTATGTGGCAACTGCGGGTGAAGGAACGAGTGTACGGTCCTCATCCTTGTTGGGCTCTTCGATACCGCCGTTGAAGAAGAATGTAACGTGAGCGTACTTCTCTGTCTCTGCGATACGGAGCTGCTTCAGACCATTGTTAGCGAGATACTCACCAAATGTGTTCTTAATCTCTTCCTTCTTGAAAGCAACGAACTTGTTAGGGATGAGCTCGTCATAATCCTTGAAGCATACATATGTGAGAGGCATGAAGCCGTTAGCTCTCTTCAAGTACTTGATGCACTTTGTATCAGAAGCGTCGCCGGGCTGAGCTGCGATATCTTCGTCACTGTAGCAGAAAGCCTTTGTGATCTCTCTTGCACGGTCAGGACGGAAGTTGAAGAAGATGATGGAGTCGTTAGGCTTAACAACTGAAACAGGCTTGCCCTCACCGTCAACGATAACTGTAGGAAGAACGAACTCGTCTGTTACGCCGCCGTCGTAAGAAGCCTGCATAGCTGCAACAGGATCTGTAGCCTTAACGCCTTCACCGAGTACGAGTGAATCGTAAGCTGTCTGGATTCTGTCCCAATTATTGTCTCTGTCCATTGCATAGTAACGGCCGGACATTGAAGCAACCTTACCAACACCGATCTCAGCCATCTTGTCTACAAGAGCCTGGAGGTAATCCTTACCAGATGCCGGAGGTGTGTCACGTCCATCGAAGAAAGGATGAACATAAACTCTGTCGAAGTTCTCCTTCTTGCAGAGCTCAAGGATTGCATAGAGGTGTGTGTTGTGTGAGTGAACGCCGCCGTCAGAGAGGAGACCCCAAACGTGGAGGTCAGAATTCTTCTCTTTGCAGTTGTTGATTGCGCGGAGGAGGTCCTCATTCTTGAAGAAGACGCCGTCCTCGATATATTTTGTGATGAGAGTCAGATCCTGGTAGATGATTCTTCCGGAACCGATATTCATGTGTCCTACTTCGGAGTTACCCATCTGTCCGTCAGGAAGTCCTACTGCGAGGCCGGAAGCAAAACCCTTAACAAAAGGGCACTCAGCCATGAGCTTATCCATAACGGGAGTGTTTGCCATAGCGATTGCGTTGTACTCTTTGTTGTCGGACAGTCCGTATCCGTCAAGAACCATAAGAACTACAGGTCTGCGTTTCATATAAAATCTCCTTTTCAAAAAAGATGTAGATTATTGTTTGCTGACAAAACGGTTGAGGCCTTCGTCGTATGCGAAGCCAGCTCTTTCGAGCGTTCCGCGGATCGCGCCTTCATCCTCGCCGAGTGATTTACAGAGCTCATCAAGGCTCGAAAAGTTATCCCTCAACTGAGTATTTACATAGCTCAAAAGCATGAACGGATCTTTGGGCAGGGGCATCGTCTTCACCTCTCATTGTTTTGACCGGCGATAGTATAACAGATTATTAGCCGTCCTGCTCGAAAACAATTACCCATTTATAGCGGATTCTTGGGGTTCCGTTTGTGCGGTTTGTTTAGACTAACTTTTCTTAACGTTTTCCCTTAAGCGATACGAACCTGAAGCAGATATAAACAGCAAGCATAGGCAGGACAGTATATTGGATCGTGTCCCCGGCAACCTCGATCACCTGCATGGCCGCCGGATTTGCGACCTCCCCGAAAATGCCGTTCTGGAGCCTGGGCGTAATGTCACTGACCGCGTGGAGCAGCATCACGAGCGGCAGATTCTCGGTCAGCATGTATATGGCCGCAATGAAAAATCCCCATACGATGACGCTCGGAACCTGATAAAGAGGATTCTCTCCGAAGAAGACATTAAGAACATGTGTCAGGCCGAAGAACGCGCCGGTCAGAGCGCATGTGCAGAGCCTCTGTTTTACCGTAGCCGTATTGAACTTGAGCAGGCCCTTCATGAACAGGCCCCTGGCATATGCCTCCTCGAAAAATCCGACAGCGAACTGCTGCGAAATGACGATCGTAAAGCGCGTAATGTCTCCAGGCGCATGCACTTCGGCGAAAAATACGCCTGCCAGCGGAAGCGCACAGTAAATCAGAAACGGCAGTATCAGAAGCCACATCTTCGGAGTCACTTTGTTGGTAAATAACTCCTTTGACGGACGCAGCAGAACGAGTGCCGCGATACCCATTACTATCCTTAAACCGATGTCCACTGACATCAGCACGTTGTAATCCGGAAACAGATTAAGATAGACCATGGCTATCTCGATCGCATAGAAGATTCCAATGATGATTGCAGCCTGGATTACAGGCTTCCTGATTTCCTTTTTTTTTTGTTCATTTAGATTTTCCTCCTAATCTTTTCACGAAGATTAGACGGGCGAAAGAGAAATTCGTTACAAGAAATTATTAATCCGCTCAGGAAGCTTGAAAAATATGGAGAATCACATAATAAAAAAACTCATGCGAGCATCTTTCCGCACAAGCGAAGCGCGGAGGACCTTGATGCGAGCAGAGTCTTATTATTTATCGATTGTCAACCTTCTCAGGATACATGTCGTGATGGAACAGCCTGTCCTCAGCGACGTTCTCCCACTTCGTGCCCGGCCTGCCGTAATTGCAGTACGGGTCGATTGAGATACCTCCGCGCGGTGTGAACTTGCCCCAAACTTCGATGTACTTGGGATCCATGAGCTTGATGAGATCCTTCATGATGATGTTCACGCAGTCCTCATGGAAGTCGCCGTGATTGCGGAACGAGAACAGATAGAGCTTCAGCGATTTGCTCTCGACCATTCTCTCGCCCGGCACATAAGATATCGTGATCGTGGCAAAATCAGGCTGGCCCGTTATTGGACACAGGCTGGTGAATTCCGGGCAGTTGAACTTAACAAAATAGTCGTTATCCGGATGCTTGTTAACAAATGTTTCCAGAACAGACGGATCGTAATCCATGCTGTACTTTGTTCCGGCGGAACCGAGCTTTGTGAGACCTTCCTTCTCGCGCATAAACATTACCCCTTAACGAGATTGTACTTGATGCCTTCGTCGTAGACATCAACGCCTTCTGCCTTCTTGATCGCCTTGACAACTGCATATGTTACAGGTGTGAAGAGGATCTCATAACCTACCTTGAACAGGTACTGGAACAGGATCATCTGAAGGACTACTGAGTTGTCCATCGTTCCCCAGAAAGAGATCATGATGAAGATGACTGAGTCCATTCCCTCACCTACAACAGTTGAGAGGATAGTACGTGCCCAGAGCTTCTTACCCTTTGTTGCAACCTTCATCTTGGACAGGATTATAGAGTTGGAGAACTCACCGAAGAGGTAGCCTGCAAAAGAAGCAATGGCAACTCTGGGAGTTGTTCCGAGAACTGTTGCATATGCATCCTGGCTCTCCCAGTAACCCGGGTGAGGAAGCGCGATCGTAAGAAGATAGATCAGCACTGCAAAGAAGCTGCATCCGAAGCCGAGCCAGATAACCGTTCTCGCCTTCTTGAATCCATAGACCTCCGTGAATACGTCACCGATGATGTATGTAACGGGGAAAAGGATCACTGCCGCAGGGAGCGTGATGTTCTCCGTTACGGCCCACATCTTTCCTGCAACGAGGTTCGAGAGCAAAAGACATGTTACGAAAACAATGCCGATGCACATGAATAACTTTGATACTGTTTTAGATTCACTCATAACTTCTCTCCAAAAAAATGACTCCAAAACAGGAGTCACATTCAATCAGAGACGCAGGATATCCCCGCGAAAACAGCATGATACAAATGATTGTCCTGGTTTTGTTTTGCGACAGGATGGCACAAACGAACTGTCGGCGTGTTAAACGCGCAAGAAATATATCACCTAAACACAGGCAGGTCAAGCAAATTACCTTTACAATTAGAAAACAGGCAAAATATCCCTGGATTACTTCTTCCCTGCCAGTTCCCAGAATGCGACCGCGCTGGCGGCAGCGGCATTCAGTGAATCGACTTCGTGCGACATCGGGATGATGACCTTGTAATCAGCCTTTGCGCATGTCTCATCAGTCAGACCGTTTCCTTCGTTGCCAATCAGAACGGCCAGGCGGGGCTCATCCTTCAGCACCGGAGATTCCAGAGTTATCGAATCAGATGCAAGACACATCGCGGCCGACTTATAACCAAGCGAACGCAGTGTTCCGCAGACATCATCTTTCCCGATAAACGTCCACGGCAGCTGGAACACGGTACCCATGCTGACTCTCATCGCTCTTCTCTCGAGCGGATCACACGTGCCTTCGGTGAGCAGAACGGCATCGATATTGAACGCGGCAGCGCTCCTGAACACGGCTCCGACATTGGTGGGATTAACGATGTTCTCGAGGACGGCTATGCGTGATCGTGACCTGGAACCGTCAGGCAGAACAGACGCTGCAGAAGGCAGTTCAGGCCTTGTCATGCAGCATAAGATACCGCCTGTCAGATGGTATCCGGTGATCGACTCCATCACGTCAGAAGGAGCACGGTATACGGGCACATCACCCACGCGCGACAGTACATCCGTAACTTCATCTTTGTCAAAAACACGCTCATCCACAAGCACCGATTCAGGCTTCATTCCGCTGGTCAATGCACGGCCTATAACCTTGCAGCTCTCGGCAATGAATACACCGCCTTCGGGGTCCCTGTAATGCCTTAACTGCGGCTCGGACAGACTCGAATATACATCCAGTTCAGATGCATCAAAAGAATTGATATCAACGATATTCATGAGTTCTTATCACCTGTCAGCATCTCGTATGTAACACCGTATTTTTTAGCAATGTCACTTGCATAAGACATTCCTTCCGGAGGAGCGATCTCGACCTTGAACGAACGGTTTCCGCCCTCACTCTTTACGATGAGTGAAGAGACTTTGACCGGCATGTCAGCAGAGTATTCCGCGCAATCCGTCGCGAGCTTATGCATGTGTGTATTGTAGATGGTACGCGGTCCCTTTGTGAGCAGCGCCTTGACTGAATCGAAGGCAATGTAGTAACCCTCTTCGAACGAGGTCGTTGAGAACGTCTCGTTCATGAGCAGGAGACTTGTGGAAGTAACCCCGTTATAGATCTCTTTGAAACGCACGCACTCTTCGCCGAGACGGCCGAGATCGAGAGTCTTGTCCTCGTCAGCCGGAAAGTGTGTGTAAATGCAGTCGGCAGGCGCAAATTCGAACGACGATGCAGGCACATAGACGCCTCCCTGCGCGAGAGCAAAGAGCATTCCGACGGCCTGGGTAATGGTCGTCTTACCGCCTCTGTTCGCACCTGTCAGGATGTAGATCGTGTGTGCCTTATCAAAGATCAGATCGTTAATTACAAGATCCGACGGGTCAGACATGCTGATGGCGAGCTTCATGTTGTAGAGCCCTGTTGCCTTCATGGAAGTCTCACCTGCAGCAACCGATCTTGCCTTCGTGAACTTGAATCCTTTCTTCTCCAGCCGCTCAATGAATTCGACCATTCTGATGTAGTAAACGAATTCGGGAATAGCTGCCGTAATGCCGCCGATGACGACATCCTTGTACTTGTCGAGTGTGTTTTTTATTTTCTTTACCATGGAGTCGAGCATCTTGTTGAGGATGTTCTCAAGATAGTAAGTGGAGTTTCCGAGACCGTCGCTCTCATTGATCGAAGCGACCGTTGACTGGCGCATCTGGGCCGTTGCGAACGGCGCTGAAGACACAGCCTGGAACTTCATAAAATCGTCCAGCATACGGTACGCACCTACGGACTTCGATCCGTCTGCATAGCGGTAATGCATGTCACCGTTCCATTCGTTTCCGTCCTGGATCTTGTCTTCCTTGGAGATTGCGTCAGCAAAATTACTGACGATATTGGACTTCTTAAATTTCTTGTTGTTAATGGAGATCAGGCCCATGCTCTCAGCTTCGAGATTGCCGTTAACATTGATTCCTACCGTTACGCTCTGGATATCGACTGTCTCCTTCTGCAGAGTCTCAATATCTTTTTTGAGCTCATCGAAATGTGATGCCGAATAGAGCTCATCTACATAAGCCTTGAATCCTTTTAAGCCCTCCGACGTTATCTTCTCATTACTGAGGCACACACGGAGTGAATCAACGCATTGTACATAGTCGGAATATTCATTCAGGCGGTGCATCAGATACCAGATGCCTTCCTTCTCATCAGCCGCCTTGCGGATCGAACCTTTGCCCTTGTTGAACTCGATCTTCTCGAACAGTTCCAGGAGCTGTGCGCGCATCTCAGGGATATTCTTAAAATCCTCGAAAACATCCTGCCTGTACGAAGTCACTTCCGGGCAGTCAGTCATATGTGAGAGTATCTCGGTTACGATCACCTGTTCTCTCGCATCCCTCGTGACTTCTTTGCATAACATATCCAGTGCCAGATCGTGAAAAGATGTGTCATCGAGTTTTGTATATTTGATTCCTTCGATATTCGGGAAAAGAATGCTGCATTTGATATCACTGCCCATGCCGTAAACCTCCGGTGAGATCGTGGCTGAAGCAATCTACATCACCTGTCAGCCATGTTCCTATAATACTCTTCGAGAAGAGGTTTTGCATTGACGTAATAACGCTCAAGACGCTTGTCGAAATGCTTTCCCATGCTGTCCATCATAATGCGGTCAGCATCTTCGAACGAGAACTTATCCTTGTAAACTCGCTTACTTACAAGAGCGTCGTAAACGTCTGCAACTGCCATGATGCGTGCTTCGATCGGAATGTCTTCGCCCTTAAGTCCTTCAGGATAGCCTGAGCCGTCCCATCTCTCATGATGGTAGTGAGCAACGTTTACCGCAACCTTGTGGAACGATTCGTTGTTGGTTCCTTCGAGTATCTGGTCTACGATGCGCGCTCCTTCTGCAGCGTGCATTTTCATCTTCGCGTATTCCTCGTCAGTGAACTTACCGGGCTTGCGGAGCACCGCGTCATCGACTGCAATCTTGCCCAAATCGTGCATCGGCGCTGCCTGGATCATGTCGTGATAGAAAACGTCACCCAAACCGAATTTTCCGAACAGCATCCTGATGTTCCTGCGGCCGTCGGCGCTTGCTTCATCCTTCTTTATCTCATCCATCAGGATCCTGACGACGTCGCTCGTACGTCTGATATGACCGCCCGTTGAATTGTCGCGGCTCTCAACCATTGTTGCCATCGAGACAATCAGCTTGTTGTGCATCTTCGCGATGTTCTCAGTCTTCTCCCTGACCTCTGATGTCAGCTCTTCATTGAAGTTCGTAATGAGCTTGTTGTACTTTCGCGAGTCAGTGTCATCAGTCACGAAGAACTGGTAGCCGCGCCTGTGCTTACCGTCGTAGAGATAACGGATCGTAACGAGGTATATCTTGTCATTAACCTCATAGTAGAAATGGTCATTCGACTCACTCCTCTTGAAGTCATCGAGCCACTTGAACAAAGTGTTTTTCACGTCCTCATTTTTGGACGGACATGTATCAACCTTGATGTTCTTAATGAACGGGAATATCTTCTGCGCGCTCTCGTTTGAGCCCAGATATTTGTCGTCAAAATCGAAAGACAGAAATCCCGTGTCGCCCTTCTTAACAAGCGAATCAACACCCAGATCGGTGATGTCATACAGGCACAGTCTGTGTATGATTACGAGATAAATTATCTGCGCGAAAACATATGACAGCGGTATCAGATCGATTCCTTCAGGCGTGAGTTTACCTGAGAAATAACTGATGAAGGAGAACGTCATCGGCATCATCAGGAGAATGATCGTTTTGGTCGATACATCCTTCTTTTTGATGAGGCTGTAGATCATGGCAATCAGGCTGATGACGACAAAGGACGTGATGATCACGTAAGTTATCGTATGTCCGACTCCGTACGTTTTCTTAAGCATTGCCATGCCCTTGTAATAGTCGAATTCAACCGTTTTGTAGAAGATCGGGGAATTACCGATCGAGAGCGCAAGCGCAAAACTTCCAAGACTTAAGGCCATCATCACCGCATGCATCCATCGCCTGAGCTCGATGTGGCACAGTCCGAAGATACTCTGAGTGATAAACAGCGAGAGAAAACATCCGCCGATATAAGTTACTTTTACAGCAAGAAGCGCAGCCTCAAGATTTGCCGCGTGTGCGAGCATCGCATAGCCTAAATTCGCGACCGGAATAAAAGCAAATATCAGCGAGATATGCACGTCAAAATGCTTGTGCCAGCGAAGTATGTATATGAGTGTCAGAGCAACTGACAGACCGAATAAGATCTCGTAATATGCTGCCATGAACAACCCCTCACTTATTTCTATACTTCAAATTCTATCACCAGGCAAAGCCTTTAAGTAAGGCTGTTTTAAACAAGTTTACAGAGTTAATGAAGATTTAATCAATAAGACGTTTTACTGTCTGAAAACTCATATATCTTTCCTCTGAATATGACCGCACAGACTATTCCCATAACTATCGCGATGAGGTGAATGATCATCGAAGGGATTCCCGCCAAGCCTGCTATATCAGGCATCAGAGAGATCACCATTGTCGGTATCGCGATCCCCATCAGAAGATAAAATGACAACTGCCTGAACAATTTACCGAAGCCGTATTTCTTTCCCATAACAAAGATTATGAAGATGCCGGCCGGCATAAATGAGAATGCAATTCCCGACGCGCCCGATACGGCAAATGAATCACCGCCTTTGGTGAAGATCATGCCCATTATGAAATTTACTATCACATTGATGATCCAGACCGCGGTAAACTGCGCCAGGAACCATTTGCTCCCGATAACCTTCTCAACAAAGATACCAAAAGGAAGGATGAGCATAAGATTATATCCCAAATGCCCAATCGTTATCTCCATGGAAGAATACGGGAGATCCGAAGGAACCAGTTCAGCGGGGATCCCCTGAAGGAAAACATAAGTCAATAACTGCCATGGATATTTCACCGGGTAGGTAAACGTAAAGGCCATATATGTCGAGGGAACCAGCTGCGAGATCAGAGTGATGATAATGCACAGCAGTGCTATGGCAATCGATATTACCGGCAGTTTTTTACTCATGTAGATATCCCTGATCTTCATTTTTGCCCCCTCCTTTGCATCCGTTACAGACCCTTCATGAATTCACGCATCGCCTCTTCACACTTATCAGGTTCTCGGTTGTAAACGCCATGTCCGCAGTCTAACTGGACTATTGTCACGTCAGTTAACGAAGACGCATAATCCATCTCGAAATCTATCCATCCTTCTGTGACTGTACCATCTGAGATGATAAGAAGCACAGGAACATCCGGCACCGGCTTTTTGTCGATTACAGCAACATCTGCTGCAACGTATTTTACTTCATTTCCTGCAGTGGTATTTCCATAGTTCTTGCAGACGAGTGCCGTAACGGTCTTCCGCTTTTCGTCAGTAAAATCCTCAGGGATGCTTCCTCCTACAAACAGTCTGACCACTCCGGCTTTGTTCAAAATATTGTTTGTTAAATTTCTTGTATTTACTGACGAGATTACCTCGTCATCGTAAGAGTCATATGCTCTCGGAACTGCCATATCAAGTCCTGCGATAGCTTCGACTTCATCAGGAAAATTCTGTGCCCAGTAGATTGCTTCAAGTCCTGAATATGAGTGAGGACAGAGTATATAGGGACCTGTGATTCCCAGTGACTGCAATGCCTTGCGTTCCTGGTTAACTCTCGTTTCAACCGATCTCGAACCGTCAAATTCATCGCTGAATCCGTAACCGAATTTTTCCACAATAACGACTCTGTAGTCATCAGCAAAACGGTCAGCAAAATCCTTAAATCCGATTATCGGTGACGAATCTCCGGAGCCTGCCATGAATACCAGTGTATGCTCACCTTCACCTGCTACATAAACGCTCATCATCCGGCCGTCTACCTCTACCATTTGTGTGATATTCCGGCCGTCAAGGATTTCTCTTTCTCCTGCGAGCATTACCTGGTTGTAAACTGATGTGCCGATTAAAAATACGATAATTGCAGCCAATATTCCGGCTAAGGCCTTACCCAAGACCTTCAACACTTTCAACATATGAAACCCCTCATTCTTTTAGTGGAAAAAAATTTATAAACTGCAGGAGAAACCCCGTAATAAGCAAAGTAAAATTTAAGCGAGACCCACCTGAAGCCGGGCTTCCGAATTCTCCATTCAGGAGCCCGGCATACAAGCAGTCAATTCTATCCCAATTTCTATTCCATATTCTCAAAAGGGTTATTCCGGCCCTTTAAGAATCTATAAAACAAATACCCGATTGATACAGCTTTCGAGCTGCAAGATCACTTCAGATTATCCGGGCCGAAGCTCTCGGGCAGGAGCTCGCCCAATGTGAATTCCTTATAGTCACCGGCGCTTTTAGCAAGGCAGATCCTGAACGAGGAATCGCAGAATTCTCTCATCACCTGACGGCATACGCCGCACGGTGCGCAATACTGTAATTCTCCGTCTCTTTTACCACCTGCAATTGCTATCGCAGCAAAATCCCTGTGACCTTCGCTTACCGCCTTGAAGATCGCGGTACGCTCAGCACATATGGAGGGGCCGAATGCGCTGTTCTCAATGTTGCAGCCTGTGTAAACTGTTCCGTCACTCAGGAGCACTGCGCTTCCTACAAGAAAATCTGAATATGGAGCATAACTTTCAGATCTCATATCAATCGCCTTTTGGCAGAGATCAGAAATTACTTTCTCGTCGATCATTCTTGATTCCTCCTTTAGATCTGCCTTGCCGCTATAGTAAAACTAATTACTATCCTACCTTATTCCGCGCCATGAAGACATCAGCTGACTGAAATGTTTCCGGCATCTACGTTGATCGTGATGGATCCTTCACCTGAACCCTTTGACTGGTAGTGACCGGTGCTTGTATTGCCGCCAACTCTGATGGCACCTGCATCTACGTCACAATCGAAAGAGTAAGCATCGATATCATCTAAGTCATTGATGTCAACGCTGCCGAAGTTTGCCTGGATCTCAACGTCAGTAAGCTTTGTATCCTTGATCGCAACATTGCCTGCATCCGTATTGATGTTCAGTGTCTTGATCTCAGTATCCTTGATGTTGTAATTTCCTGCATTAACTTCAAACTCAACCTTGCGGAATGTGCAGTCATCGATCTCGATGTTTCCTGCATCGATCTCGCCGTAGAGATAATCAGCTGTGATGCCGCTGAGCTTGATGTTTCCTGCATCGATCTTCATCTCAAAGTTATCGAGGTTAACGTCTTTTCCTACAACGATATTGATCTTCGGACCGGTGAAGTTGAATGAATTGAAATTGAAGCTGCTCGGGTTCTGGTTGATAACGAGCTTTCCGTTCTCGAGTGTTACTTCAGGCTTAAGCTTTGCAGGACCTGAATAATCAACACTGATGAGTCCTTCACCGTCTCCGGTCTTTAAGTTTACTTCGAGTGCATCTGCATTGATCTTCAGTGTCTTGATGTCTTCATTATTCATGTCTGATACCTCTTCATATGTAGCGGAAACAGTTTCGACAACGTAATCAGACTTTCTGAATACGCCCGAGATGATCGAACCGATGATGCCTACACCGCATACTGCAACTGCGATAATGAGTGCTGCGACTGCGCAGATGATTATGGGCGCCTTGTTGACCTTGCGGTCAGACTTCGGAACGAATTCCTCGCTCATTCTGCCTGATTCATTGAGTTCCAGGAGTCTGTCGTAGCCGTTCATTCTTGTGTTTGCTGAAGTGATGAGGAATACACCCAGAGCAATGAACAGGAAGAACATTACTGCGCCGAAGCTGTCATCAATAAACGGAATGTTTGAGAAGATGATCGGGTTTACGATGCTTAAGATGCAAAGTCCGATACCGAAAGAACTCAAAAGTCCGTAATTTGTCTTGTTGCTCTTTCTTACGCCTCTTACATACTCGGCGCTCTCAATGCTGAGTGAGCATTCTTTCGCATAGATTTCTTTATATTCGTTCTTTCTCATTCCCTCGAAAACAAAGAGACCTACTGCCACGCCGATCGAAAGGAACATTGCCACAACACCTAATGTTTCAGGAATGAACGGAATCATATCTGCCAGGATGTTGAATGCTACTGAGAAGATGCAAAGTCCGATTGCGAGCGGCACGAGGATCGAACGCTGGCTGATCATTCCGAGGAATTCCTTAACTCTGTCGAGTGAGAGCATCGGCTTGTTCTCGTCAGGATTCTCAGCAACTGCTTCGGAGATTCCGAGAGAATCTGCGAGCTCGTCGAGGTTACCGAATTCTGAGATTACGATACCGACTGCTTCGTTCTCTGTCTTGCCTTCCTTGATAAGTTCTTCGTACTTATCTTCCATCATTTCGAGGAGCTCTGTCTTGGCTCTTCTGACTTCTTCCGTGTTGGGAAGATTACGGAACATATTGTCCAGATAATTTCTTATGGCGTTCATACAATTGCCCCCTCATCCGCTATAAACTTTTCAATTACTTCCTTCGTGAGCTTCCACTCTTCGCACTTCGCGCGGTAATGCTCCTTACCGGCTTCAGTCAAGCGATAGTAGGTTCTCTTCTTTCCACCTGCCAGATCCTCATCAACGAAAGACTCAATGAAACCGTTCTTCTCCATTCTTGTGAATGCGGAATAAAGGGTTGTTTCCTTGATGATGTACTTTTCTTCGGAGAGATTTCTTATTTCCTTGGAAATCTCATAACCGTAAGACGGTCTGGACAGAAGCAGATACAAAATGATTATGTCGTTATAACCTCTAATGACATCACTGCTGATCTCTGCCATAAATCTATCTCCTTCCGGGATTGTTACGACTGTCGTTGCTACGATTGCCGTTGTTACGCCTGTCGTACCACGTCTGTCGTAGTAAATATAACACCGGTGAAAAATCATGTCAACAACAAATTTCGAAATATTTGCAAATACCTTTATATACAAGCTCTTTTCGCGTTGTTATATTATTCTTAATTCAACTTAATATTCCCGGAAAGAGGTACATGCCCATGGACATTTATGTAGACATTAAGGCCCTTAACTACTCTGGCGACGGATCACAAACGAGTCCGTTCGGAACCATCTCCGAGGCAGCAGCAATTGCCCAGCCCGGCGATACAGTCCATGTGGCACCCGGTGTTTACCGCGAGTACGTATCACCCAAAAACGGCGGTACCGAAGACGCCCGCATCACATACGTAAGTGACGAGCCCTTGGGAGCAACCATCACAGGTGCTGAGCGCATCACAAACTGGGAACAGTACCAGGGCGACATCTGGGTTGCAAGAGTAGACAATTCCATTTTCGATCCTGAATATAATCCTTATACAACATATGTATACGGCGACTGGTATTTCGCAAAGCGCGAGAAGCACGTCGGCTGCGTTTACATCAACGACCGCCGTCTCTATGAGGCAAAGTCCGTTGAGGAAGTAATCGAAGCAAAGCCCTGGCCCCATTCATGGGTACCCGAGGAAGCTTCCTACAAGTGGTATGCAGAGCAGGACGGCGACGTTACTGTTATCTATGCAAATTTCAGTGGCCTCAACCCCAACAACGAGATGGCTGAGATCAACGTAAGAAGAATGTGCTTCTTCCCTGCTGAGACAGGCCGTAACTACATCACAGTCCGCGGCTTCAAGATCTGCAAAGGCGCTACAAACTGGGCACCTCCGGCAGCATGGCAGGAAGGCATCATCGGCCCCCACTGGTCAAAGGGCTGGATCATCGAAGACAACGAAGTATATTTCGCAAAGTGCTCAGGCATCGGCCTCGGCAAGTACCTGGATCCCGAGAACAACCACTACTTCACATACCATAAGCTCAAGAGTCCCACACAGATGGAGCGTGACGCAGTATGCCGCGGTCAGTATCACGGCTGGCTCAAAGAGAACATCGGCAGCCACATCGTACGCCGCAACAACATCCACCACTGCGAGCAAGGCGGCATCATCGGCCGTATGGGCGCTGTCTTCTCCACTATTGAAGACAACCACATCCATCACATCAACAACATGATGGAACTTGGCGGCGCAGAAGTTGCAGGCATCAAGCTCCACGCAGCTATCGACGTCGTTATGAGACGCAATCACATCCACCATTCAACAATGGGTATCTGGACAGACTGGGAAGCTCAGGGCACACGTATTACATGTAATTTGTTGCACGACAACCAGCGCCCCGCATTCGCTACACCTCTCGACGGCTCCATGGGCAGTGAGGATATTTTCGTTGAGGTAGGCCACGGTCCTACATTGATCGACAACAACATTCTGTTGTCCGACGTATCACTCCGTATCGCTACACAAGGTGTCGCTATGGTCCACAACCTCATCTGCGGTGCATTCACATCCGTAGGCGCAGGCACCGACTGGCGTTACACACCTTACCACATGCCGCACAGAACAGAGGTCATGGGCTTCATGACGATCCTCCACGGTGACGACAGATTCTACAACAACATCTTCTTCCAGAGACAGACAAAGGCAACTCTCGTCTCCCGCTTCCCGAGCGGCAGGATCGAAGAGGAAGAGCGCGTAGTCGGCACCCACGTTTGGGACCACTACCCGATCTACGAAGACTGGATCAAGCAGTTCGATCTGGACAACGAGACACCCGACATGATGAAGATCGCAAAGGCTCACTTCGATCACCTCCCTGTCTGGATTGACGGCAACGCTTACCTTGGCGGCGCTCTCCACTTCTGCAAGGAAGAAAACTATCTCTTCGACGACAAGAGTGAAGTTTATGTCAACATCCGCGAAGAAGACGACCGCGTTTACCTCGACACCAACCTCGCTGACGTAGTAGGTTCCTTCACTGCTTCACTCATCACTACTGACGTTCTCGGCAAGGCGTTCGAACCCCAGCAGAGATTCGAGGACCGCGACGGCAACGACATCATCTTCGACACCGACTACTTCGGCGCGAAGAGATCTGCTATCATCCCCGGTCCCTTCGCAGGCCTGGACGTCAACGACATTAATGTAGTTTTATAAGGTTGATCTTTTAACATATTTGAGGGCGGCTGCTGCGGTGGCCGCCTTCTTTTTTTGGGTGCTTTCGCGCGGCGGCCTTTCCTTTCGAGGGGCCATATTTCCCCTCCAATACCCGTTTAATCCGTCATCGAGAATACCCCAGTGCAAAATCGGACACAAAACAGGGGGTATTTTGTGTCCGATTTTAGCAAAACGACCTCATTTTGCAGAAAATGGACACATTTTCGGGTCAAAAAGTGTCCAAATTTTGCACTGGCATTTTCGACTGTTAATGTAGTATTTAGTTTCTTTTTTCTTTACCACCCAAAACGGCTTTTTCGGGCCATTTTGGCTTGTCGCTTTTGTCGGGTTTTGTCAGTTGATTCAGGCTATCTGCGCATATATCATCAACATATGGATTTACTAACGAATTACATACCTCAAGAGCACCTCGCGCTAAAAATTAACTACTGTCGACAGCAACTGAAAATGCTGCCTGTGATCAAATTGCATAATCAAAATAAGAATGGAGAAATCAAAACAAGAGTAATCGTTGACTCTCACAGATATGACCTGACTTCAGAAAAAGGCAAACAGTATGCTGAGATATTTCGCAAACGCAATCAGCTTGAGTTAAGCCTTCAGTTTTACGAATCAATGTGGAAACGAAAATTCATTGATGACGTTCCTGAAGAATTGTATCCACGGAAAGCAAACCGCTTTTTCTATACTGAATACAACCTTAAAATCACAATGGATAAAGCATTTTTCGACAGCCTGAAAAACGATGCGAACTCATACTACGCCAAGAACGGTAATTACCCTTTCAATGGAATTTACTACCGATCTGCTGCCGAACGTGACATTGCCATCTTCTACACGAATATTGGGATTCCTTTCAAATACGAACCCGAAGTAATGCTGAAAGGTATGAACAGACCAGTCTATCCTGACTTTGTCATATACATTGAAGAACTTGATACATGTATATTCCACGAACATTTTGGAATAAAAGAATCAAGCACGTATCTGAAAGATACAAGAATTAAATACGAAAACTATACGGTAGCAGGATTAGTGCCGGAATTAGACATACTGTTCACACACGACACAAATAATATGCCCTTTGATATTCGTTACTTGTCAGCAAAATTGAACACAGCAGTATACGGAATAATGATCAGTAATCGCAACCCTCTATAGTCTTTTACAGATCGCCAGAGTCAACGTAAAAGCTTATCTTACTTTTCCGCTGTTTCAGGCTTGGATTCAGAGAGTTCTTCCTTGTCGGCCTTGACCTTCTTGCTGTCTTTCATGAAGCGGTCGAGGATGCCGGAGAAGTACTTGCCTGCCATCTTGTCGATCTCGAAAGTCTTGATTGCCTGGATGATGATGATCGCGAGGACAGGTCCGAGGAGGAATCCGCCTGCGCCCCAGATGTAGACACCTGCTGCCATTGCAAGGAGCGTGATGAGCGGGTGCATCTTAAGTGACTTGCCGAGAACTGCCGGTTCAACGAAACGGCGGATGATGGTCATGATGATGAGACCGATGACCATGATGACTGCTGACATGTATTCGCCGTGAACTACCTGGTAGATCATCATCGGAACCATTGTCGCGCTGACGCCCAGTACAGGCAGGAAGTCGATCAGGGCCGTGATGATCGAGAGCAGGATCGCATACTCGTGGAGACCTGCGAACCAGAATACGAGGAACGACTCGAAAGCAGTGAGAATAAACAGTACGAGATAACCTCCGAGTACGCGGAAGACCGTTACCGTGAGGTTGTTGAGCAATGTGAAGATACGGTTTCTGAACTTACGGTTAGGTGTGTTCTTAACGAACGCCTTCAATACCGTAGGGCCGTCGTTGATGAAATAAAAACCGCTCAAAATGATGCTGATAACAAAGAATACGCCGTAAGGGAGATTGCCTACGAGTTCCCAAACAGATGAGAGTGATGAGCTGACGATCTGGGGAACGCTCTTCATGATGGTCTGGCCCATGTTTGCGACGTTCTCTCTCAAAGATTCCACCATGTCAGGTGTGAGGAAACCGCCGTTCTCAACGGTGAAGCGCGCGAGGAACTGTGAATCGAGCATCTCGCCGGGCTTGAATGTCGTTGTCGCTTCAGCGAGCGTTACGAGCAGGTTGTTTGCCTGATATACGAGACCAACGCAAGTAATTACGATGATGATGCACAGAAGGATATTGAGGATGACGTACATTACGATCGCGGTCAGTGTGTGCGTGGACTTCTTGTGTCCGTTCTTGATCCTCTTCGCATCCTTGTCGAGGTGCTTTGCGATCGGCCTTGCCATCATGTCGGATGTCTTTGCCAGAACGAATCCGATAAGGAACGGGATCAGGATGACGGCGATTATCTTGCCAACGTAGCAGCAGGCAGCGATTATCACGACCATCAGGATGAACTTGAGCATTGACATGACCGAAGCGCGGTCTCTCTGATATCTCTCTATATCATTCATTTTATTAGCCTCTTAAATATAAAATCCCCGGCAGATATTTAAATCCTGAATCCGTCGAAAAGCAACGCCCAGAACACAATACATACAATAATGCCTAAAACAAAAGTAAGATTGAAACCCCACCACAGGCCTGCAGCCTTGCCACCGTCCTTTGCTTCGGGTTCTCTGGCATCGCCGTAGATGTCGGCGCTGTAAGCAACGTGGAACTCGCCCAATGCCTTTCGAAAGAAAGAAATAAGAATAAGGGCGACGAAGATTGCCGGAATACACGCGTAGTAGATCGTGTTCGGCACGTCACTGAATGTTCTGATGGTCGTAAGGTCGATCTCGTTTACGATGCTTCCGATGAGGATTCCGGTGAAACGCGCGCCGATCAGAGCGAGGATCGGGCCGTAGATGTTCTCCGTTCTGGATCTTAAGATGCAGAGCCACCAGCCGATGACGAGGATTGCCGGCAGGTCGATGAAATCAAATGAGAACAGCGCGATGAGTATCGGGATGATGATGAATGCCCATGTCTTGTGCTTCTCGGTAAAGCCCTGCCATACGATGCCCATGAAGAACAGCGCAAATCCGAATGCCGGAATGACCGTGTCTATGAGGATGCTCAAAAACAAAGTCGGTGCGGAAATCCCTTCGATATGGTAGAAAACGGCCGGGAAAACAACCGTTCCACCGGTCCTGAGCCAGAATGCCAGGAACAGATTGTGGAACGATGCCTTGATCAGATAGAGCGGCGCGCCTGACAGGAATGCCAGGATGAGCGCACCGATTCCGGTGTAACGGCCGGTGATATCAAGTCCTCCCCTCTCAGCGATGAATACCGCCGGGACGACAAATGCGAACATGATGACCACCAGTACGATGACCGCGCATCCGATGAGCGACGTCGATGAGAACGGGAAAGCGCCTCCGAACATGAGCTTTAACAAAAGCATCGCGAGCGCCATGCCTGCTGCACCGAAGAATACCGGATAGCCCCAGTTAAAGGGCTTCGGAACTTTAAAAGAGTTTACGATGAAATCCTTAACTGTCTTGAGAACAGCCATCAGAAATATACTCCGAGAATCTGCAGGAACTGACGCATATGCTCAAAGAAGAAAGGTTCCATGATTACGAAAACAGCGCATCCCAGTGCCAGGAACGGTCCGAAAGCCATGTAATCGGGATCTTCTGCAAAGTGGATCTTTGCTTTCTCGCGCTGGATCTTGAGCTTCTCGGCACGCTGGTCTTCAGCTTCATTGATCCTTCTCTTCTCTTCTGCAATCCTCTTCCATTTTCTGACGAGGAGCGGAACAGCAAAGATAAGTGCGGAGAATACAGATACATAAATAAGGACGATGAGTCCGTAGCATCCTGTGATCAGACCCGTAGCGAGCAGAAGCCATACATCACCCATTCCCATGCCTTCGCGACCGAGGAATGTAAGCGATAATGAGCCGAGGAGCCAAATAAAGCCGGCTCCTACAAGAGAAGCGATAACCTTATTGAGCAGAGGTATCCACCAGGCAACACCCGGTGTAAACCATACGGAGCCTTCGAGGAGGTCAGCCGCAACGGACAGAACGCCGCAGAGTGCGATATAGATCGAGAACTGGTCAGGAATGATGCGGTTGAGCTTGTCAGCCATCATGACCAGGTTCAAAACGGGAATTACAAGGAAAATAACCGCCAGGTGCATCGGTCTGAAGGTTGCGATGTAGTCGTTATAACAGAGAGCAATCGTTACAACGTAGCATGCAACGCAGAACAACACGGCAATGAGTCCTTCAGGGAAAGGTCTCATTCTCTTCGACGGCCTGTAATTGGGATCTTCGGGCGTTACACCGTAATCCTGGAGCCATTTGTCGGGAAATCTCCCGAAGAGCCAAGTAATCAGGGCGCCTGCGACGACACCTGCTACAACGGCAAAAACGTAATAAACTGCAATACTCATATCATTTGAAGTTTAATATAATGCGCCGAAAATTACAAATAATATAAGTAATATCGAACATATTCTTTCGAATGTCTCCCCGAAAACATTAATCAACTGTAAATTTCTAGCAAAATTCAGATAAATCGGTCATTTTCCGTTGCGTTTTATTGTCAAAAAAGCACCTGAAAATAAGGCCTTTCGGGCTGTTTTTGGTAAAAGAAACAAACCTTTTTAAAAAAATTGCTATCCCACAGCAATATTGCTAAAATCAATCGTATCTATTTTGGAGGTAAGTAGGTGTCTTTACGGGTAATTCAGACACCGAAAAAGTTGGAAAATGGCAACAGTCACAGCAAAAGCGCTTGAGCAGATGATGCAGGCGCACGTAAAAGCCGAGACAGGTATGAGTCTCGAGCAGGCAACTCCCCGTGATTACTGGACAGCACTCTCGAAGAGCATCGTTGAGATCATCTCCGAGAACTGGATGGCAACAAGACACAAGTACAATCAGGGCCGCCAGGCTCACTATTTCTCAGCAGAGTTCCTCGAAGGACGCTCAATGCTGAACAACCTCGTAAACTTGGGTATTTACGATCAGGCAAAGGAAGCTCTCGCTTCTTTCGGCCTTGATATCACTGATATTCTTGAGGAAGAAACAGACCCGGCTCTCGGAAACGGCGGTTTGGGACGTCTCGCAGCATGCTTCCTCGATTCATGCGCAACACTCAATCTCCCTGTAACAGGTTACGGAATCCTCTATCGTTACGGTCTCTTCAGACAGGCAATCGAGAACGGCTTCCAGAATGAGTATCCTGACTCATGGATGGAGCACGGATATCCGTTCATTCTCCCCAGATACGACCGCAAGGTTAAGATCCACTACTCAGACATCGACGTATGGGCTATCCCTTGCGACCTCCCCATCACAGGTTACGGCACAAAGAACGTTAACCTCCTGAGACTCTGGAAGGCTGAGCCTGCACAGGAATTCAACTTCAACCTCTTCAACTCACAGAGATTCGACGACGCTGTTATCGAGAGAAACAGAGTCCAGGACATCTGGAGAGTTCTCTATCCTAACGACACATCTTACGATGGTAAGGTCCTCCGTGTAAGACAGCAGTACTTCTTCGTTTCTGCTTCACTCCAGGACATCATCTACAGATATAAGAAATATCACGGCGACGATCTCCACGATTTCGCTAAGTACAACACGATCCAGCTCAACGATACACACCCCGTTGTTGCTATCCCTGAGCTCATGAGACTCCTCGTTGACGAGAACGGCATCGAGTGGACAGAGGCATGGCAGATCGTTAAGGATACTTTCGCTTATACAAACCACACGATCATGGCAGAGGCACTCGAGAAGTGGGATATCTCCATCTTCCGTTTCCTCTTCCCCCGTATCTTCGAGATTATCGAAGGCATCAACAACCAGTTCCGTGCACAGATGTACGAGGCAGGCCTCTATTCTGAGGTTATCGACCGTATGTCTCCTCTCTGCGACGGCAAGATCCACATGGCTTGGATGGCTATCTACGGTTCACACTCCGTAAACGGCGTTGCTGCCCTCCACACAGACATCCTTAAGAACGAGACACTCAAGGACTGGTACGCAATCTATCCTGAGAAGTTCTCCAACAAGACAAACGGTGTTACACCCCGTAGATGGCTCAGAACCTGCGATCCTGAGCTCGCTGCCCTCATCACAGAACTTTTGGGCAGCGACAAGTGGGTTACAAACCTCGATCTGTTGAAGGATCTCGAGAAGTACGCTGATGACGACAAGATCATGAAGAAGTTCATCGCCATCAAGAAGGCTAACAAGAAGAACCTCTCTGAGTACTTGGAGAAGACAAAGGGCATCAAGCTCAACCCCAACTCCTGCTTCGACGTTCAGATCAAGCGTCTCCACGAATACAAGAGACAGCTTCTTAACGCTCTCTACGCTCTGAACCTCTACGACAGACTCAAGGAAAATCCGAAGCTCGACATGCCGCCGGTAACGATCCTCTTCGCTGCAAAGGCTGCACCTGGTTACTTCAGAGCTAAGGCTATCATCAAGTTCATCAATGAGATCGCATGTCTCATCGACTCTGATCCTGACATGAAGGGCAAGCTCAAGGTCGTATTCGTTGAGAACTACAACGTTTCCGTCGGCGAGAAGATGTTCCCTGCAGCAGACGTTTCCGAGCAGATCTCCACAGCAGGTCTCGAGGCTTCAGGTACAGGTAACATGAAGTTCATGATGAACGGTGCCGTAACTCTCGGTACATTGGACGGCGCTAACGTTGAAATCGCTGAGTGCGTAGGCGACGACAACATCTACATCTTCGGCTGCCGCTCACAGGATATGGCTGCTACAAAGGCTTACTACAATCCTAAGTGGCAGTATGAGAACATCCCCGGCCTCAAGAAGTGCCTCGACCGTTTGGTTGACGGTTCCTTCAACGACGAGGGCACAGGCATGTTCAACGACCTCTTCAACGGTCTCATCTACGGCTCCAACTGGCAGCCCGGCGATCCTTACTATGTATTGGGCGACTTCGATGACTACCGCAAGACACGCGACCAGCTCTACAAGGATTA
>JAEEGJ010007655.1_pt1 | contig 30705 bp, 27 predicted proteins | sample 8958761 | NCBI WGS metagenome assembly JAEEGJ01 (sample SAMN16246546, study PRJNA631951) | gut metagenome | biome: gut microbiome; feature: rumen; material: RS-attached | host: Bos | place: Iran: Karaj | collected 2018-10
GCGTAAGTCCGCACGGTTGTCAGTATCAAACAAAGATACATGGTAAAATGTACAATTTCAGCGACCCTTACGAGGCGTTCTATCATGCGACGATGTGCGGCAAGCGGTACAAGGAACATTAAACATTAAACATTAAACATTGAATTATGGATAAGAAAATTGTAAACACGGAAGAGTTGGAGTCGAGGCTGCGGAAGGTGCTGGACTCCGTGACGGATGCCGACGTGCGCCACTTCATTGTCGGCCACTTGTTTCGCTACGTCGATAATATGCAGACGGTGCAGTACATACCGACGGCACTGCGCCTGCAGTACTACGCCTGCACGTATGTCATCTTCGACTACCTGCGCAGCAACGGACAGTTGGACCGCACGGAGCGCATCTTCGACAAGGAGGTGATGCGGAATCTTGGTAAAACACTTAGAATGCTTGGCACGGAATTGTATGATGAAGACAGAAGAGATTAAAAACGACATTGTTCGCCAGTTAGAGAACAATGGACTGAAAAAAGGCGACAGGGAGCAGCGCATTAAACTGCTCCTGACCCACGCCTACGTGGCCGTAAGGATGTACTGGGCAATGAGTCCTGAGGACAGATTCCTGGCTTCGCAATATAACAAAAAATTCCGTCGTTCTTTTTCGCTCAGAAATTTCTTAAAAGAGCGTAAAACAAACAGCAGAAAAAGTTCTCTCCCTCCTGCGCCTCCCATACTTAAAAAAGAATATAAAGAAAAAACGGATAAAAACACACCCACCGATTCGCGCGTGAAGAGGACATTGAAGGTCAGGAAAGAAGAGTTTTGGAACGAGTTGTTGACGTATGAAGGAAAGTACGATCGGCAGACATTGCTGAAGTTCTACTACTACTGGGCGGAGCAAGTGTCGGGACGGCGGAAAATGAGAAAGGAACTCGAAACATCGTGGGAAACGGCTTACCGACTGGCAGGATGGTCAATGCGCAGTTATCAAGCCAACGACGAGACTGCTACCCTGCGTCTGGAGCGTGCGAAAGCCAAGAGTACACAAAAGGATTGCAACGCCACACTCGCAAGGCGAGAACCGTCCCTTTTGTGTACTGCCGAGCGTGAGGAGGCCAATGCCAGGCTGGAGCGGGAGATTGCAGAGCGCAAGCAGGGTGCCGTGTCGTACGAAGAATATCTTAAAATGAAACATTAAAGATTAAACATTAAATTCGCTTCGCTCAGAAGCATGAAACATGAAGGCAATGACAAGAGAGGAGCTGGCTTACAGGGCTGGAGTTGACAGAAAGACATTTTACAGGTACGTCAAGCGTCACGAGGACGAGCTTCGCGCTATGGGCATGCGACCGCGTGAACGACTACCGCCTGCCGTTGTGAAATGGATAGTGGATTCCTACGGGGTCACACTTGACGAAGAATAATGGGGCATTTTGGGGCATTTTGTCCCATAATGGGTCATAATGGGGCAGCGCCATTGCAAGATGTCGTACCTTTGCGTTGGATTTAAGATCCAGCGCGAGCTCCAATTTGCAGACTCCCCGAGCCCACACTTGCACACTCCCGGGAACCGCACGTGCAGACTCCGGAGGCAGCAAAAAACGAGACAAAAAAGTAACCCTATTGTTCAACATTTAAAAAGTAAAGTATTATGATTCAAATTAAAGCTAAACAACAGAATGTATCGTTCGAAAAGAACGTGGAGAAGCTGGCATTCGTGCTCTCGGCACACCTGTACAACACGCTGGACGCCAGCAAGGTTATCGAAGAGGCAGCCAAGCGTTCGGGTATCAGCGAGGGCGTCATCAAGGCCGCTTGGGACGCAGCTGGTGAGGTCATCCGCACCTGGGCCACCGAAGGTCACAACGTACCCCTGCCTGGGCTGGGCAGCATGCGCTTCGGTGTGCGCTCCAAGAGTGTACAGAGCGTGGAGGACGTGAAGACCTCGCTCATCTCTGCCCGTCGCGTCATCTTCACCCCGTCAAAGGAGGTGAAGGACGAGCTGCAGAACACCAAGATTGCCATCACCTGCTACGACAAGGACGGTAACATCGTAAAGCGCGTGACCAGTGCCGACAGCAACGACATCGAGGATCCGGAGAGTAGCCTCACCCCCGACCCCTCTCCAACGGGCGAGGGGAGTGGTAACACAGGAGGCGGTAACAACAACGGTGGCGGTGGCGACGAACTGGGCGACCCTGACGAAAACTAAAATAACCGCAGATTACGCAGATTTCACAGATTTTTCTCGTGACTGTGTGTTGTCTGAATAGATTAATCTGTATAATCTGTGGAATCTGCGGTAAATAAAAAAAGAAAATGGTATGAAGAAAGAGACATGGAAGGCAATTATTCAGGTTGTGATAACAATCCTGACGGCGATTAGTTCAACAGTATTAGTACAGAGCTGTATGGCCTGACGGCCTAATGGAGAATGGATAATGGATAATTGAGGATGAGAACAGTAACGTTGCATTAATAAGAAAAAGAGGATGTGCCGACACATCCTCTTTCTTTTAAGCCTTGTACCCAGACCCGGGCTCGAACCGGGATGGGTTGCCCCACTGGTGTTTGAGACCAGCGCGTCTACCGATTCCGCCATCTGGGCTTAAGCGGGTGCAAAGTTACAAATAATTTGCGAAATACAAGCATGAATCTTGAATTTTTTTTAAAAATATGTATTTTTCTTGCTTTTTCTTGTTTTATAGGAATTATTTTTGTACTTTCGCAGCGTGATTTTAAATCTATACGTGATATAACATGAAAATCAGCAATCAGAATTACTGCATTATCCTTGCTGGCGGCATGGGTAGAAGGCTGTGGCCTGTAAGCAGGAAGGACTATCCAAAGCAATTCTTGGATTTTTTCGGCACTGGTCGTACTCAGCTGCAAATTACCTATGACAGATTTGCTCGCCTGCTGCCTACAGAAAACATATATGTGTGTACGTGTAAGGATTACCTGCATCTGGTGAAGGAGCAGTTGCCCGAACTGGCAGACGTACGTATCCTGGTGGAGCCTGTCCATCGTAATACAGCACCCAGCGTGGCATGGGCTAATATGCGCATCAAGCGTATCAACCCCGATGCCAACATCGTGATTACGCCTTCCGACCAGATGGTGATGAACGAAGAGAAGTTCGAGCGCAGCCTGGAGACGGGTATCGGCTACGTGGCCGAGAATGACGTACTGTTGGCTATGGGCGTACGTCCTACCCGTCCAGAGCCAGGTTATGGCTATATCCAGTTGGGCGAATCGAGTTGCAAGCCCGACGTCTTCTGTGTCAAGTCGTTTACGGAGAAACCCGAACGCGAGTTTGCCACCATGTTTATGGAGAGTGGTGAATTCTACTGGAACACGGGTATCTTTATTTCTAACTCGCGCCACCTGACCAACTGCTTTGAGGATATTTTCCCCACTGTGCTGCGCAACCTGAAATTTGACATGCCCAACTATACCTACGAGGAGGAGTTAGAGTATGTGGCACAAAACTATCCGCGCTATCCGAACTTGTCATTGGACTTTGCCATTTTAGAACAGAGCCGCTGTGTCTATGTGATGAAATGCGATTTTGGCTGGGCCGACCTGGGTACTTGGCATGCCATCTACGAGTGTATGAGTAGGACACCTGATGACAATGTGACGCTTGATACTGAGGTGCTGCTTGAAGATTCAACGAATAATATCATCCGATTGCCTAAAGGCAAATTGGGTGTCATTAGCGGACTGGATGGCTACATCATAGCTGAAGAGGGAAACGTGTTGTTAATCTGTAAGAAGGGCGACTCGTCTGCGTTGGTACGCAAGTACGTCAACGAGGTACAGCTCAAATACGGCGACGACTTCATTTAGATTAAACATTAAAGATTAAATTTCAGAATTTTGCAGCATTTTAATGTTTAATGTATATTGACGCGAAGTTGTAGCAAGATGTCTGTCATCGATGATTGGGCTATTTGCTGCAATCCGCTACCGATAGTGGAACGGTCAAAATAATTGGTCGTTCCATATTTTATGATGGCAGTCAGTCGCTGTCCGATGGTAGCCTGCAACATCAAGGAATGGCGCAGGCCGTGACCATAGTAGGCTGGAAACGAAAAGTCGTACTGCACAGAGCGTTCGTACTGATAGAGACGGGCATCGTAGCCGTCCGTATGGAACCATCCAATATGGCCATCCATCGTCAGCCACCGCCATCGCCACGTGGCATGCTGACTGAGCATGATACCCTGTTGCCAGGCATTATCAGCCCATGTGCTGACAGCATCGGCTTCTGTCTGTAGTGAGATTTGAGGCGAAATACTGACAGTAGAGCGTAGGCGTAGTCGGTGTCCTGGTCGGTTCTGCAAGCGCTTTTTCTCGCTGTCGTCTCGTTGTCGGATATGCATTCTGTAACGTGCTTCAAGGTTCCACTTCCGTCCGTTATGACATGCTGACAACAAGGCATCGAACGCATCGCTTGGCAGGCTGACCTGATAGCGTGGAAAGCTGAAGTGTGCATAGTCGACATAGCCTTGTAACAGCCAAGCCCTGCTGGGTTGCCACTTGGCACCCAAATAGGCACCGTGTTCGTTCTGCACACCGCTACCCTCCCCGAAACTCTTGGCATGCAAAGCCGTATAGCGTTTGTCGTAATAGCGATAAAGCAGCATGAGCGTCAGCGCATCCGTAGTCCGCCAGTTTATGGTATTGATGGTGGCCAAGGTCCCCTGCTGGTTGACAGCCGTCTCTCCCGATATGCCCCATCGACTGGTATTATAGCCATAGTCCACGCTGATGTTGGTAAAATCGGATCCCGTGGCAGCATAGCGTTTGTAGAGTACCTGCTGGGGAGTTAGCTGACGGTTGAAGTGGCTATATACCATATTCAGATTGACATGGAATGTGCTTTGCCGATAGCCAATACTGCCACCAAAGTCTGTCTCCTGGGTGTTGTTCTTTTTATTTAGTTCTGTCTTTGTACGATGATAGCCGTCATGTAACAGGGTACGAGCCGTCCCGTCTTCATTCAGTGTGGCATCCTGTGGTCGATAAGAGGCAAAGGCTGTTAGTCGCCAACGGTCAGCCATACGTACCGTAGCCGCTATGCCCTGCAGATAGTTGCCTTGCGAACGGGAAGCATGGGCTGTTAGCATGTGTGTAGAGCGTCCCATCGATTGCAATGTGGCCAACTTGCCTAAATTGAAGGCGGTATTCATGACGAGTCCCATACCCATCTGGACGCGATACATGCCAAGGTTCAGTTCCTCAAGTCGTCCCATGTTGCGTAACTGTAGGTAGTAGCTGTAGTGGTCGTAACCGAGCCTGTTCTTGTCTGAGAAGAATGGTTCACCTGCATCCTGAGCTGCCGTGAGGCCGAACTTGATGCGGTCGTTATAATTGAACTGATAACGGATGTCGTGTCGGTATTTGTAACCTAAATAGCCAGAACCGTCTGAAAGCATATCGCCTTTACGATCATAAAGAGGTATCTTGCCATAGGCCACCAATTTGTGATGTCCATATTTGAATACATCGCTCAGTTTCGGCCATATACGCCGAGGCCTTTCCTGACCAACATACACGAAATGTTCCAATAGTTGACGGGTATGGAAGTCGAGACTGCCAATCATCTTCAGTTCACCTATTGAACGGATGGGCGCATAGCGATAGATGTATGCCATTATCTCCTCCACCTGTGTGTCGGAAAGGAACGGCAATGCCTCCAGTTCCTCGCGTGTTGTCTGATTCAGGTTGATGGGTGAAGCAGCTGTCTCTGCCAGCTGTTCCATCATCGCCTCACCAGACCCCTCCTCCATATCTTCTATTGTCATCCATTGCCGAAAGTCATCCTGCCAACCATTCTGACTATAAGCGCCTATAGACCATAAGAAAGCCAGTTCCAATATTAAATACCTTGTCATAATGGCTTGCAAAGGTAAAATATTTAGATGAAATGGCAAAATAAGATGGAAGCAACTCACTTTTTTGTCGGCGAAACGGCAAAAAATGAAGAGAATTGTTTGGCGTTTTAGGATTTTTGCGTAATTTTGCAACCATAAATAATGGATTATCCGAATCAGGACGGGTATAACTCCTGATAAAGACATAATAATTCCTCGGGAATAACTTAAATTTTCAATGAGAAAATATTCTTTGATCCTTATAGTTGTATCCGCCATTCTTCTCGAAATAATGGGGGCTGCACAATACTTTATGGCCACTTATGGAACTGAGGAACAGTTACTGTCCAAAGCAAGCCATGATTTGGAAGAAAGCCAGCGGGTGGCTGCTGTGAAGAGTGAGGTGGAGACGGCCCTACGTAATATTAAAACAGCGGTGGAAATGAGTATCACTAACCCCAAAGGCTACTACCGTATCGCTGCAGGTTTGGTTAAAAACAATCCACACATAGTGGGTGCAGGCGCTGCTTTCCGTCCCGACTATTTCAAGTCACAGGGGTTGGCAAAATTGTATGCTCCCTATGTCTACGACCGGCAACCCGACGTAAAAGCCAAGAAAAAGAAAACCACTGAGCCGATGTTGACAGCTACCTTGTTGCCTTTCGACTATACCACCCGGGAGTGGTATGGTAAAACGATTGAAAACAGCCAGAGTATGTGGACGCAACCCTACCTTGACCAAGGCGGTACCCACATTATCATGTGTACCTATGTGATGGCTATTCAAGATCGCTCTGGCATGACGGTCGGTGTATTCTATGCTGACGTGCCCATGGAGGATGTATCAGTGTTATTGATGGATATTCAGGAGGGTATTATAGAAAGCCGTACCGTATTATTCATTATCCAAGTCTTCAGCCTGTTGGTTATCGGCTTTATTGTATGGCTTGCTGTCAGAGCTTTCCGTCGCTATAAGGACCAATATGTCGACCCGGAAAAGGATCATCTTGTTGAACAGTTGGCAAAACTACGTGAGGTGAATACGCGTCTGACGAAACGCAATCAGGAACTGGCTGAGAAATTGGCAGATATGCGGCAACGTATGGCCGACGTCAGTCAGACGACGGATACCGAAACCAATTGGTATAGATAAAAAATAGAGAAAGTTATGGAATCAAAATTAGTTATTTATAATACGCTGACACGGCAGAAGGAGCGTTTCGAGCCGTTGCACGCCCCCAATGTGGGTATGTATGTTTGTGGTCCTACCGTCTATGGTGATCCTCATTTGGGACATGCCCGTCCCGCTATCACCTTCGACTTGGTGTTCCGCTATCTGAAGCACTTAGGCTATAAAGTACGCTATGTGCGTAACATCACTGATGTAGGCCACCTGGAGCATGATGCCGACGAGGGTGAGGACAAGATAGCCAAGAAGGCACGTCTGGAGCAGTTGGAGCCCATGGAGATTGCACAGTATTACACCAACCGCTACCATCAGTATATGGATATGCTGAATGTGTTACGTCCTTCTATTGAACCTCATGCTACAGGTCATATCATTGAGCAGCAGCAGTTGGTACAGCAGATTCTCGATAACGGCTTTGCCTACGAGTCGAACGGAAGTATCTATTTCGACATCGAGGCATATAACAAGCAATACAAATACGGAATCCTCTCAGGTCGAAGCCTTGAGAATATCAAAGATGCTTCGCGCGATAACCTTGACGGTGTCGGTGAAAAACGCAATCAGGCCGACTTCGCCCTATGGAAGAAGGCTCAGCCTGAACACATCATGCGCTGGCCCTCACCTTGGAGTGACGGCTTCCCTGGCTGGCACTGTGAGTGTACCGCTATGGGTCGTAAGTATCTGGGCGAGGAGTTCGACATTCACGGCGGTGGCATGGATCTCATCTTTCCCCACCACGAATGCGAGATAGCTCAGGCCCAGGCCTCAATGGGTCATCCAGCTGTCAAGTATTGGATGCACAACAATATGTTGACCATCAACGGTCAGAAGATGGGTAAGTCATACAACAACTTCATTACGCTGGAACAGTTCTTTACAGGTAATCATCCGTTGTTGGAGAAGGCTTATTCGCCCATGACCATCCGCTTCTTTGTCTTGAGTGCCCATTATCGTGGCACGGTGGATTTCTCGAATGAAGCCTTGCAAGCTGCCGAGAAGGGTTACGAGAAACTGATGAACGCCATTGTCGACATAGAGCGAATTGCGATTTCATCACAATGTGATGCTGAAACTGAAAAAGTGGTGAAGAACCTGCGTCAGAAGTGCTATGACGCGATGAATGACGACCTTGCTACACCTCAGGTCATCAGCAACCTCTTCGAGGCTTGTACCACTATCAATAAGCTCGTTGACCACAAAGCTACCATCTGTGCCGACTGCCTGAAGGAGCTGAAGGAGGTCATGAATCTCTTCGCTTTCGACATCCTCGGACTCAAGGCCGATAGCGCTGGTTCTAACGATGCTCGCGAGGAAGCTTTCGGCAAGGTTGTCGATATGGTGCTCGACCTGCGTGCAAAGGCCAAAGCCAATAAGGACTGGGCCACCAGTGACCAGATTCGCGACGAACTTGCTGCTGCCGGCTTTGAAGTAAAAGATACGAAAGACGGCGTTACTTGGAAGCTGAACAAGTAAAGGCTTCCTTCGTCAGATATAATGCAATCATGTCCTTCCACATCTTGCGGACCGACATATACACCAATCCACCGTGGGGGCCTTTGGGTCCCCATGAGTTTTTCATGACGTAGTAGGGACGGCCTGCCTCGTCATGAGCCATTCCCACAATACACATGGCATGGCCACGACTTTCCCAACAGACGGGATGGCGTTGGCGCAGGGCACGGTCCACATGGTGGCGTAGCGTGTCCATAGGCAGGTTCAGCAACAGATTCTGCTCCCAGTTGTCGGGCACGGGCACCACAATCTTCTTGTTATAGGGTGAATCGGGAAAGCACGTCAACGACAGGTATTCATCTGGGGCACAGACGGAGTGGGCAAACTCCCAAGGTGTGTAGCGGGCTCCTAACATGAACACCCATTTGGGGGTGGGCAAATCGTCTGTGGCATCGTCTGGCAATACGTCGTACGGTACAATGCCATACTTCTGTATCATGTTCAGCAGCGTTTGGCCCATGGCCCTTTGGCCCTTGGCTTTTAGCTCTTGGCTATTAGCTTCCAGCATGCGTCCAATGTAGACGGGCGACAGGTTGACGGAGTCACCTCTTACCAGATGTTCCGTCTCAATTGTAGCCAGCATGGCGTAGGCCCAGCAGAGTTCCGACTTGCCCTGATTCTTCACGGGTGTCATGGGCAACAACAGGTCGTTGGTGTAGGTATGTTGTTGCTTACGACCGCATGCCGCAAACAGCATCAGAGCAGCTAAAAGGAACGTCCATTTTACTTTCATGAGCGCAAAATTACAAATTAATTATGAATTATGCACTATGAATTATGAATTTTTTCGTATCTTTGCAGCCGAAACATATGAACTGATGACGATGAAGAAACTATTTTTAATTGCTATTAGTTGTTTGCAATTAGCATTTAATATAGGGGTTTTAGCAGCACCTCCATTGCGTGTGCTCACACCCATGCGGCTGGCTGACGGCAGTATGGTGATGCCGAGTGATGTTACTATGGCATCGGCAGCAGAAGGTTGCTGTGCATCGCCTGCGATGATAGGTGTTGGTAGTTATCTGCAACATACAGGAAGTCCACGCATATTGACCATTCTGGCAGCTTTCCAGGATGTAGGTTTTACCGTCAAAGACCCCGTCAAGGCCTTTGATCAATATCTGAATGGTAACAAACAGGAAGATTTGGGTAACATGAATCATATGAATGTAGCCAGTGTGCGCCAATATTTCAATACTTGTAGTTATGGGAATTTTACGCCACAGTTCGATGTCGTGGGACCGCTTACTCTTCCTCAGAATATGGCCTATTACGGCGGAAAAAACAACACAGGGTCTGACGACAGGTTCTCTGATTTCTGTCGTGATGCCTTGGAGTTGGCTAAAGACATTGTTAGCGACTGGAGTACCTATGACAACGACAAGGACGACCGCATCGAATTGGTATGTGTCATCTTTGCTGGATATGGACAGAATCAGGGCGGTGCCGACAGCACTATTTGGGCTAAGGCCAGTTATCAGAATATAAAAGTGAATGACACGCAGCGTATTTCGCGCTTTAATTGTTGTCCTGAGTTATTCCATCCCCAATATCCGGACTATATCAATGGTACGGGCGTCTTTATCCACGAATTTTCCCACTGTATGGGACTGCCCGATCTCTATGCCACTACGTCGACGGCTTATGTCAACAACCAGGGTATGGAGACGTTTAGCATCATGGACTATGGACTCTATAACCGTAATGGCTTTGCCCCTTGCCCTTATAATGCATGGGAACAGGAAGTCATGGGCTGGACGAAGATAGAGGAATTGAAGCCCACAGCTGATAGTCAGCAGCAAGTATCTGACCTCCTTCCGCTGATTGAGGGTGGCAAAGCGTATAAGCTGGTAAACGCTGATAACGACCGCGACTATATCGTGATGGAGAATATACAGAAACGGGGTCTCAACACGTATAGTGCCGCCCATGGATTGCTGGTCTATCATGTGGATTATCCCTATAACACCGTTAATATGACTGATGCGCCTAACAACAATCCGGGACATCCAGGCGTGGCGGTGGTTCCGGCGAACGGCACACTCATCAACAGCCACCTGCGTGGTTCTGGAAAGAAATATACTAATGAAGAATGGAAAACAAGCATGGCAGCATGCGTTTTCCCTGGCCCTGAAAACGTAACAGCACTTACCAGCCAAATGCAGTTGCCCAACTACTGCTTCTGGAATAGTTCAAAAGCCAAGGAAACCAATTATATGCTTAACAGCATATCTGAGAATGAAGGTACGGGAACCGTCAGTTTCATCGTCGCCTCTGACAATCCGTCAAGCATAGATGACGTGAGATGGTTGAAGCCGGATGACAGTCATGTTGTTTACGATTTGCAAGGACGTAGAATTCAGGGCTGTTTGAAAGCTGGCATTTATATTGTTGATGGCAAAAAGATATATGTGAAATAATAAGGTACTATGAATCAATTTAGAATTCGGATGTTCGCCGTCATCCTTACCCTTTGCGGCGCAATGAGTAGTTTCGCACAGGCTTCCGACTTTACACTCAACGATATCAATGGGAAATCCCTTTCGTTGTCATCCATGCGTGGCAAAGTTGTTGTACTTGATTTCTGGGGCTCATGGTGTATCTGGTGTATCAGAGGAATTCCTGATATGAAGAAATACTACGAGAAGTACAAGAACAAGCTCGAGATTATTGGTATGGACTGTGGTGACAGTGATGAAAAATGGAAGGCAGCCGTTAAGAAGTACGAGCTGCCTTGGAAGCATGTTTATGTGCCCAAGAACTCAAAGGTGTTGGACAACTATAAGATTGAGGGTTTCCCTACGAAAATCGTCATTGCACCTGATGGCACAGTACTGAAGAAAGTCGTAGGTGAATCCCCTGATTTCTACGAATACCTCGACCAGTATTTCATATCACATTAAGCAAACGAAATAGTACCCTGGATAGGTTCTGAGGGTGGTAAATCGTTCTCCTGCTGTGGAATCTCACCGCTGGCTTGGCTGTAGATGCTGTCCAGTATCTCACGTGTACGCTTGTAGGTTGGCGTTTGTTCAACGGCAGAGATGACGTCGTCGTTATCCAGATCCTCAGGACGGAACAGGTAGATATGTGGACGACGCTTGTAGCGCTTCGACTGGCTATCGCCGCCATAATAGCGGTTACGACGGTCCTGACGCTGAGCCTCGGCCTCCTGTTCTGCAGCAATACGTGTTGCCTCTTCCTGTGTGTTGTGACGCTGACGATGGCTGTTCATGCCGTCGACGCGGTCGATACCAAAACCAGTGGCCAGAATGGTCACCTTGACTTTCTTGCCCAATTCTGGATCGACAGCCAATCCCCACTTGATTTCGAAATCGCCAAACTTAGCCATAAAGTCGTTGACATCGTTCATTTCTTCCATCATGAGTGATTCCTTGCCGTCCTTACCACCAGAGAACGAGATAGAGAGCAGTATCTTCTTAGAGTTGAAGACATCGTTCTCGTTGAGCAGGGGTGAGTTAAGGGCGTCGTCGATGGCCTTCTTGACGCGGCCTTCGCCCTCGCCATATCCTGTTGACATGATGGCAACACCACCATCCTTCAATACGGTCTTAACGTCGTTGAAGTCAAGGTTGATGAGTCCGTGAACGGTAATAATCTCGGCAATAGACTTGGCAGCCACGCTGAGGGTGTCGTCAGCCTTACCGAAAGCGTCGAGCACGGTAAGCTCGGGATAGATTTCGCGCAGACGTTCGTTGTTGATGACCAGAAGGGCGTCAACATGCTTAGACATCTCTTCAACGCCGTCAAGAGCTTGGTCAATCTTACGATCGCCCTCGAAACGGAAGGGGATAGTGACGATACCTACCGTCAAAATACCCATCTCTTTAGAGATGCGGGCAATGACTGGGGCTGCACCAGTACCCGTACCACCACCCATACCAGCGGTAATAAAGGCCATACGTGTGCCGTCGCTGAGCACTTGCTTGATATCTTCCAGACTCTCTTCAGCGGCAGCGCGTGCCTTTTCAGGACGATTACCTGCACCCAGGCCTTCCTTACCCAGTTGCAGGTGGACGGGAACAGGTGAATCGTTGAGCGCCTGATTATCGGTGTTACACAATACGAAACTGACATCGTGGATGCCTTCGCGATACATGTGGTTAACGGCATTACCACCTCCGCCACCAACACCAATCACCTTGATGATGCTATTTTCTTTTGCGGGCTCGCCAAAGTCGAGCAATATGTTATTATCCATGTTTCTAAAATTTTCAATTATCAATTACCAATTGTCAAATAGGGCTTTAGCCTGCATTATTCTTCTTCCTTAACCATATCGGTAGCTTGCTGTTTCAGCCAACGACCAAACTTGCTCCAAGGACTGTTCTCCTTACGGATACGTTCTGCCTCGCGAGCTTCGGCTTCAGCCTTCTCACGCTCGGCACGTTCTTCAGCCTCCTTCTTACGCTGGGCTTCCTCTTCAGCACGACGAATCTCCTCGGCAGTACGTACCACACCAGCAGGTGTCTCAGTGGCTTGACGGGCACGACGCTGTTCGTAAGTATCAGTCGGCTGCGGCTTCTGGTTGGCAAAAAGGTCACCATTGGGGTCAATCTCGTTGCCAGCACAGTTTATGTCACCCTTGGCCAAAAGTCCCAGTACGGTGTTCATCATGCCATTGTGATCGTTGATGTCGTTGATGTTGCTGGTAATACTCTGCATGACGAACTTTGCGATACGAATTTTGTCGATATGAGTATAATTCTGGAAGGCTTTCTCGATGTTCTTCATATTTGAGCCACCACCAGTCAGGATAATACCACCCAAGAGCTTATCGCAATATTCTTCTGGTACCTGACACCAGACGTTGGCAATGATTTCCTCGACACGGCCTTCAACAATCTCGACAAATTTGCGTACTTCCACCTGACGATCCTGGTCGATGGAGTATTTCATGTTGTTGTCGATTTCATTGTTCTCTGTGTAGGCAGAACCATACTTCTTCAGCATCTTCTCGGCATCCTGCTCCTCCATCTGTAGCGAGGCAATATCCTTACAGATATTGTTGAAGCCGAGGGGGATGACAGCCAAATGGCGCAAGATGTTTTTTGAATAGACATTGACGGTTGTCGTATCAGCACCAAGGTCAACCAATGCACAACCTGAACGGCGCTCGGTCTCAGTAAGTACGCTGTCAGCTAAGGCTAACGGGGCGAGATACATCTCGGCAACTTGGATACCAGCCGTCTCGAAGCACTTGTTCAGATTCTTGTAGAACGTTTTACGCTGCAGGATATTGAGGAAATTACCCTCGATACGTGCACATTGTACACCGACGGGGTCGAGCTGCAATTGTGAGTCGACTTTGTACTCTTGCACGGCAGCATCGAGAATCTCCTGGTCGGGATACTTCATGTTACGGTTAGCATCCATCAATTCGATAACCATGTCCTGTGTCACCTGTGTGTCACTGGGCAGGTCTTTGGCGATAACGTTACGAATAGAGCGAATAGACTGTCCGCCCACACCCACATACACCTGCATGATGCTGGTCTTCAGCTGGTTTTCCAGCTTGTTGACAATGGTTGTGATACATTGAGCAGTCTTGTCGATGTTGTAGACATACCCCTTACGGATGCATGCCGTTGCGTCCTCCTTGACACAGGCCAGCACCTGGATGCTGCCGTCAAGGTTCTTGCGTCCTGCAATACCGGTCATCTTGGATGAACCCAGTTCGATTGCTACGATAAAATCCTTTGCCATATCTTATTATTAACCGATTTACTGTTTTACAATTTCCTTCTCTTACAAATGATTTGATTATTGAACTCAATATTGATATACGAGTACTTGTTCCAGCCAGCCTTTGAGAGTCCGTAACGATAGAACTTCTCAAGACGGGTCAGTTTCTCTTTCAGATGAGTGGGCTGTCCCAGATAGACAATATGGTCACCCACGCGGGGAATCATCTCGACAGAACCATCAGGCAGCACATTGATTTGCTCAATCTGACTATGCCAAAAAGGATCGTCAAGCAACAACAGGCCAAACTGCTTAAGGGCAGTCTGTGCATATTTTTGTTTGATGTCGCCAGTAGCCACTATCAAGTCCGTCGAGTTGTTCTTGCTGGGAATGATAGCGCCAAGGTTGTCAATATAGTAGCTCTCCCCGTTGTTGGCCATGATACGCATGACAGCAGTACGCTGGGTGAGATTGATGAAGACATGTCCCGAATGCGTCTTGTAGCACTCGACACGATCAACTAAAGGACTCTTCAGTAGTGTCTCTTCTATCTGGCGTGTACACACATCACTCATGCGATCGCCCAAAGGATATATCTTAGCATGCTGGAGCTGCATCTTTACCTCGTTGACATTGAGGAAACCATTGCCAGTGCCGTCGGTGATGTTAATCTTCACTTCACGGCAGACGGCATCCTGGTCATCAGGGCAATTGAATGCAGTGATGGCCAATACCAGATAGACACTTAAGATGATGTCCGCGGTCAGGATTCCGATTTTCTTCCAGTTCATGCTTATATACTCCTTTAGCTTTTATTTCTTCTCTTTCAGAATTTGTGCCATCTGTGGCACCTGATTGTCAAGGTCGCCTGCACCCAGTACGATGAGCACATCGAACGTACGGCTCTTGACCAACTGCAGTACATCTTCCTTCTGAATCATCTGTTTCTCGATGCCGGGACGCAGACGGTCATAGATGAGCTGAGAGGTAACACCATCGATGGGTAATTCGCGAGCAGGATAGATTTCTGTCAGGATAACCTCGTCAAGCAGACTCAGTGCATCGGCAAAATCCTGATAGAAGTCACGGGTGCGAGTGTAGAGGTGAGGCTGGAAAATGGCCGTAATCTTACGGTCTTTGTATAGTTCACGAATGCTGCGGGCACTCTGAAGAATTTCCTTGGGATGGTGGGCATAGTCGGAGAGGAACACCAGGCGAGGTGTCTTAATCTTGAAGTCAAAGCGACGGTCTACGCCATCGTAAGTTTTCATACCTATGCGCAGCTCGTTGGCAGTACAGCCAGCCAACTGTGCCATCGCCATAGCAGCAATGCCATTTTCGATATTGATGGGAACAGGCTGTCCCAGTTCGATGTTGGTGACCGACTCGATGGGTGACACAAAGTCGAAGGTAATCTCGCCATTCTCAATGCGGATATTTTCGGCATGGAAGTCGCCCTCGTTCAGGGCATAATCATATCGGCGTACCCCCTGAGGCAGGTTCTCCTTCATTTCCAAATCGCGGTGGATGATGAGTGCACCCTTTGGCTGGATAAGTTCTGTATAGTGACGGAAGCTTTCAAGATAGGCTTCCTTAGTGCCGTAGATGTCCAAATGATCGGGGTCGGTAGAGGTGATGACTGACATATAGGGCGATAGCCAGTGGAACGAACGATCGAACTCGTCGGCTTCAATGACTACGAAGTCTGAATCGGACAGAATATAGTTGGTGCCGTAGTTCTTTGAGATACCACCCAAGAAGGCATTGCAGTCGAGATGGCTTTGGTGCATGATATGGGCACACATGGTGCTGGTAGTGGTCTTGCCATGTGTACCAGCCACGCAGAGTCCCTTATGTTGACGGGTCAGTGTACCTAGCACTTGAGCTCGTTTCTGAATCTCGAAACCATTCTCACGGAAGAAACGCAGTTCCTTGTGCTCTTCAGGAATAGCGGGTGTATAGACAACCAGACACGACTCCTTCTGTTTGCAGACAAAGGGAATGTCGTTGATATTCTCTTCATAGTGGATGAGCATGCCCTCACGCTCCAGTTGACGGGTAAGCGTGCTTGGCGTCTTGTCATAACCAGCTACGACAAGGCCTTTCTTGATGAAGTAGCGTGCGATGGCACTCATGCCGATGCCACCAGCTCCTACAAAATAGACAGATTTGATATCTTTAATATTCATTGATTTATCGATTAATCGATTTACTGATTTGCTAATTTTATGACTTCTTTTGCGATAATCTCAGCAGAGTCGGGTAGTGCCATTCTGAGGATGTTGGTGCTCAAACTCTTGAGTTTGGCATCGTCTTTGACAGTATCGATGGCCATAGGTAAGAGCAATTTGGCAGCTTCGCTATCCTTGACGTAAAGGGCAGCCTGCTTGTTGACCAGTGCTAAGGCATTCTTGGTCTGATGGTCTTCAGCAACATTAGGACTTGGCACCAGTATAACGGCCTTTCCCAACAGGCAAAACTCAGAAATGCTGCCAGCGCCTGCGCGACTTACCACGAGGTCAGCAGCTTTATAAGCGGCAGCCATATCACTGATGAAGTCGGTAATCTTCAGGTTGGGAATATCTTGTCCTTTCATGCGCTCACTGATTTCGGCACTGTAGTATTTGCCAGTCTGCCATACAAATTGTATACCACTCTCTTTTATCTCGTTGAGATGGGCCAGTACACTCTCGTTGAGGGTGCGTGCACCTAAACTTCCACCAACGATGAGCACGGTCTTTTTCTCTGGGTCGAATCCCAATGAGCGTACAGCATCATCATGGCTAATGCTACTATCCAACAACTGTTGACGAACGGGATTGCCAGTCAGCATTATTTTCTGACCAGGGAAGAAACGCTCCATGCCCTCATAGGCCACGCAAATCTTCTTGGCCTTGCTGGCCAATGTCTTGTTGGCTAATCCTGCATAGCTGTTTTGCTCTTGTAAGAGGGTAGGGATGCCTAAGCTGTTGGCTGCACCAAGGGCAGCACTGCTGGCATAACCACCGACACCGACTGCAACCTGCGGCTTGAAGTCGCGGAGAATTTTCTTAGCAAGCCATTTGCTTTTCAGATAGTCGATGGCCACACCGATGTTGGCAGGTTTCCATAACGGACGGAAAAAACCGCGAATGGGCAGTCCCTTGATATCATACCCTGCAGCGGGAACGCGCTGCATCTCCATACGTCCCTCGGCTCCAATAAACAGAATCTTAGCGTCAGGGCGCAAGGCCTTGACGGCATTGGCTATCGACACGGCAGGGAAGATATGGCCTCCAGTGCCACCGCCACTGATAATGACTCTCAACTCTCTTTCCATATTTTTATTTTTTTAACTCCTTATCCTCTTGAACTTCTTTCTTCATCTTGGCTGAACGACTGACACTCAGTATAGCACCAATGTAGGCGCAGTTGATGATAGTGGACGTACCACCCTTGGAGATGAGTGGCAACGGCTGTCCGGTCACTGGTGCCAATCCCACGGCTACCATCATATTGAAGGTTGCCTGAATAACCAGCAACAATCCCAATCCCATAGCCAGGAAGGCTGGAAAGTTGTTTTCGCAGCGACTGGCAATGCGGGCACAGCGGTATAGTAGTATAATATATAGGAACACCACAAATGCAGCTCCGATGATACCTAATTCCTCGATGACGATAGCAAAGATGAAGTCGCTGAAGGCCTGTGCCAAGAAATCACGTTCCGTACTCTTGCCAGGACCTTTGCCGGTAATGCCACTCGACACGATGGCAATATTAGCGTGGGCCACCTGAGCATCCTTGTCAAGGTCGTACTCTTTAGGTGTGGGGTCTTCCTTGCCGAAGTTCAAAATACGAGCTTTCCACGTGTCTGCACGGTGTAGCATTTTTTCCAGTTTGCTCTTCTTCTGGGGTTTCTCAACTACTTCAGTTTTTGTCAACTGTTGGCTTTGTTCTTCGCTAGTGCGGTCGTGACCGACAATCATTACCATTGAGATGGCGAAAATGCCAACGCAAGCAATGATAGCAAACAGTTTGCCTAACTGTCGTATTGGTACCAAGCCGATGAACATCATCAGGAATACCACTGCAAAGAGCAGAGCTGCGGTGGAGAGATTCTCAACACCAATAGCCATGCAGGCAGGGATAGTAAACCACAGAATATACTTGAATGCCTTACGGTCGGCACCATTCTCACGTTGCATGGCAGCCAGAATTTGTGCTACGGTAAGTATAATGGTTCCTTTGGCAATTTCAGAAGGCTGAATGGTAAACGGACCCAGACGAATCCAGCGCGAAGCATCGTTGGTGCTTTCGCCACCGCCCAGCATCACAACTAATAGCATTAGTCCGCTGAGCAATAGCAGGAAAGGTGTGAGCAGCTTGAAATAACGGCATGGCACGTTGAGTGTAATGATGGCTGCTAACACGCCGAGGAAGATAGTGAACGTATGGTAGGCAATAGGGCCAACATAGTTCTGACTCTTATACGTCAGTCCGCTGGAAGCCGAGAAGACTTCCACGATACTGATCATGCAGAGGAAGAAGAACACCATCCAGATGACCTTGTCGCCCTTGAAGATATTGCCTATTTTCTTGTTCATTTATAAATTCCTTGCTAATTCCTTAAATTGTTCGCCGCGGTCTTCCATATTCTTAAAGAGGTCAAATGATGCACAGCAGGGGCTGAGCAGTACTGTCATGCCAGGCTCGGCCATCTCGTAGCAGGCCTGGATACACTCCTTCATGGAGTGAGTATCGCGAACAGGGATGCCCAATGCGTCGAAGTTGTCGTGCAACTTCTGGTTGTCAGCACCGAGATAGACAAGTCCTGCACACTTCTCCTTCACTAACGGTATGATAGGAGCATAGTCGTTGCCTTTGTCCTTGCCACCGATAATGAGGATGGTCTTGGTCTTCATGCTCTCAAGTGCATACCAGCAGGCATCGACATTAGTGGCTTTTGAGTCGTTGACATATAGTACGCCACGAACAGTGCATACCTTTTCAAGACGATGCTCAACACCAGGGAAGTCACTCAACGACTTACGGATAATATCTTTCTTGATGCCAGCTACATTGGAGGCGATACCTGCTGCCAGTGAGTTGTAGATGTTATGCTTGCCCGTCAGACTCAATGATTCCTGTTCCATATTAAACGGTTCAGGTTTCTCAATCTTATATTGTCCCTCCTCGATATAACCGATACTACCAAACTCTTTTAGTTCAGAGAAAGGATATTGGATGGCCTTGATATTGTATTTAGCCAACTCTTTTTTTACCACGGGGTCGTCGTTCCAATAGATGAAGGCATCCTGCGGTGTCTGATTCTGGATGATACGCATCTTCGAATCGACATAGTTCTGCATCTTAAAGTCATAGCGATCCAGATGGTCTGGGGTGATATTCAGCAGAATTGCGATGTTGGCACGGAAGTCGTACATGTTGTCGAGTTGGAAAGACGACAACTCAATGATGTAGTATTCGTGTGGATCCTCAGCTACCTGCAAAGCCAATGAATTGCCGATGTTGCCAGCCAATCCAGCATCATAGCCAGCAGCCTTGAAGATATGATAGATGAGGCTGGTCGTCGTCGTCTTGCCATTAGAACCCGTAATGCAAATCATCTTCGAATTGGTGTAGCGTCCGGCAAACTCAATCTCACTGATGATATGGATACCCTTCTCCTTGATTTTGACAATCATAGGAGCTGTATCGGGTATGCCTGGGCTCTTGATAACCTCGTCGGCATCCAGAATTTTCTCTTCTGTGTGATGGCCTTCTTCCCACTCAATCTGGTGGTCGTCCATCAGCTTCTTGTACTTGTCGTTGATTTTCGACATATCGCTGACAAAGACCTCAAAGCCTTGTTTTTTGGCCAATACGGCAGCTCCTGCACCGCTTTCGCCAGCTCCTAATATAGCTATCTTACTCATACTAATTATCTTACCTTCAATGTTATAATTGTTAATGCTGTCAATATGATGGTCACAATCCAAAAGCGGAAGGTGATTTTCGACTCGTGGAACTGACGCTTGGGCCAACCTTTAAGAATATAGGTGCTTGTGGCATCGAGCTGAGAGTCCAGACGACGGAAGTTGTCGTGGATGGGTGTGGCGCGGAACACACGGACGCGCTTGCCTTTACGCTTCTGTATCTTAAACCATTGTGTCTGGATAATCACGCTCAGACTTTCGATGAAGAAGATACCGCAGAGGAGAGGCAACATCAACTCCTTATGGATAATTACGGCACAGACACCAATGATACCGCCAATGGCTAGCGAACCCGTATCGCCCATAAACACCTGAGCGGGATAGGCGTTGTACCACAAGAAACCAATCATAGCACCGATGAAGGCTGACAGGAATACTACCAACTCCTCGGAGTGGGGGATATACATGATGTCGAAGTAGGCTGCATAGACAATATGTGACGAGACGTAGGCAAATAGTAGCAAGGCTATACCGATGATAGCCGAGTTGCCCGCACACATACCATCCATGCCGTCATTAAGATTGGCTCCGTTTGACACAGCTGTTACGACGAGAATGGTCATCAGGATGAACAATGCCCAACCAGCGGCTACTTTGTACTTACCAAGGAAGGAGAGCACGTTAGAGTAGTTGAGGTTGTGGTTCTTAATGAACGGGATAGTGGTTTGTAATGACTTGACAGCCTCTGGTTTGTGCTTGATGACAATCTCTTGATTCTGCTGAGGCTCAGAGACGTTTTCGCGAACCACGGCATCTGGACTTAACCATAATGTCAGACCTACAATGAAACCGATTGACACCTGACCTATAATCTTGTAGATACCCTTCAGACCCTCTTTGTTCTTGCGGAATATCTTGATATAGTCGTCCATGAAGCCGAGGAAGCCCAGCCATACGGTGGTAACAATCATGAGCAACAGGTAGATATTTCGCATACGACCTAACAATAGAACAGGTACGAGTATCGAAACAATAATGATGATACCGCCCATGGTGGGTACACCCTTCTTCTCGACACCAAAGGGATCGATGCTGGCATCACGAGCTGTCTCGGAGATGTTGCGACGCTTCATCCACTTGATGAAATACTCACCAAACCATGCAGAGATGAGTAGTGACATGATAAGTGCCAATAGTGAACGGAATGAGATATACGACCAGATATGAGAACCTGGGATATCATACTGTTCTAAGAATCTAAAGATGTAATATAGCATTGTTAGTCTTTTTTCGTTATTTCGTTATTGTGATATTATAACTGGCCGAAAATCTCGCGAACCACCTCGCGGTCATCGAAATGATGCTTGACGCCTTTGATTTCTTGGTAGTCCTCATGACCCTTACCAGCAATGAGGATGACGTCGCCCTTTTGGGCCAGCATGCAAGCCGTCTTGATAGCTTCCTTACGGTCGACGATGCTCACAACCTTCTTCATCTGTTTCTGGTCAAGACCAGCCAGCATGTCGTTGATGATATCCTGAGGTTCCTCGAAACGGGGATTATCGGAGGTAATGATGACGCGGTCGCTTTGCTTGACAGCCTCTTGAGCCATCAGCGGACGCTTACCCTTGTCACGGTTGCCACCGGCACCGCAAACAGTGATGACTTGACCGCCTTTGCCGTCTAGCACTTCGTGGATGGCATTGAGCACATTCTCCAAAGCATCTGGTGTGTGGGCATAGTCGACAACAGCGGTAATGCCATCTTCCGAGCGGATAGGTTCAAGACGTCCTGCCACGCTTTTCAATGTGCTCAGCACGAGGAGAATGTCTTCGGGCTTCTTGCCTAACATAACTGCCGCACCATAGACCGCCAGTAGGTTGCTGACATTGAACTTGCCAATGAACTGCACACCGACTTCGCGGCCATCAATCTCTAAGTACATACCTTCAAAATGGCATTCGATGATACGTGCACGGTAGTCGGCCATTGAGCGGGTGGAGTAGGTCTTTACTTTTGCTTTGCAGTTTTGCACCATGACAGCACCATTCTTATCGTCGGCATTGGTTATAGCGAATGCATCTTTTGACAGTCCGTCAAAGAAAGCCTTCTTGGCATCACGATAGTTCTCAAAGGTTTTATGATAGTCCAAATGGTCGCGTGTCAGATTGGTAAACAATCCACCAGCAAACTTTAGTCCACCAATGCGTTTCTGGGCGATGGCATGACTGGAGCACTCCATGAATGCATATTCACAACCAGCCTCTACCATCTGATGTAAAAGTTTATTCAGTTCGATGGGGTCTGGTGTGGTATGGTCTGCGGGGATAGCTTCTCCCTCGATATAGTTGCAGACAGTGGAGAGTAGTCCGCATTTATGTCCGAACTTGCGGAACATATTATATAATAAGGTAGCGATTGTGGTCTTGCCATTAGTACCCGTCACACCAACCAGTTTCAACTTCAGCGAGGGTTCGCCATAGAATACGGTGGCAACTTTACCCACTGCGTCTTCCGTAGATTCTACAGCAATATAGGTAATGCCAGGCACACGCGTGTTAGGGAAGTACTCACATAACACAGCAGCAGCCCCTTGCTCAATAGCTTTGGGAATGAAGTTATGACCATCGGTTTGTGTGCCGGGGATGGCAACGAAGAGATGCCCCTTTTCTATGCGTCGTGAATCAATGTTCACGCCAGTGATGTCCACATCAGCATCTCCAAGGCTGTTAAGGACTTCTACATTCTTGAGCAATTCACTTAGTTTCATATACCTTATTATTTATATTAATATTCAATTCTCCAATGTCAGGATGCATTCTGCACCATCGGTAATGGCCTTGCCTGCGGGAAAACTCTGATACTTTACCTTGCCGCGACCTTGAACTTTGACTTTCAGACCTCGTCTCTCCAGCTGATAAACGGCATCACGGGCACCCATGCCAGTAACGTCAGGAGCAACCGTCAGGCTATAACTATCCTTTGTCTGTGGCTCATGTTTATTGATTCCCAATTTGTTAAGTACCGTATTGGCAGCTTGGGCATTACCGCCTTTGACGTCGGGAATGGCAACGGAACGTTCGTCGTGAGCATCATCGACACTCAACTTTAGGTAACGTGCCATAACTCCTTCAGCAATATGATGGAACACGACACCGCTCATACCGCCACCGGAAGCGGGCAGTCCCGACTTCTTGATACATACGATACATGAGTAGCGAGGATTGTCGGCAGGGAAGTAGCCTGCAAATGACAACCAGTAGCGAGTTGTACCTGAATGATAGCCACCATATTGGTCGGCCACCTGCGCCGTACCAGTTTTACCTGCCACCTTGAAAAGCGGCGACCCCGCCTTACGACCAAGTCCTTGGCTCACCACATGCTCCAATATGGTTTGCATGGTTTTGATAGCCTTTGGCTTAGCTATTCGCTCCTTAATGACCTGCGGCGGATATTCAGCAAGGGTCTCGCCGTTCTTCATCACCTTCTTGACAAAACGTGGACGCATCATCTTACCGTTGTTGGCAATGGCATTATAGAATGTAACCGTATTGATTGGTGCTATCTGCGTCTCATAACCAATTGACATCCAGGGCAGAGCTGTCTTGCTCCAATTGAGATACTGGCCACGCTTGTTCTTTTCAGGCATACGGATGCTTGGTGGAAGGTATCCTACCAATGGCAATTTCAAATCTTCATGAATGCCTATTCTGTACAGACCTTTGACATAACGCTCAGGCTCTTTGCCATAGTATTTGTCAATAATGTGACTAACGCCAATGTTGGAACTGACCTCTAACGCGCGTGCCATATTAATATCGCCATAACCGCCTCGACGCCAGTTATGGTCCTTCATCGGACGACCATGCATCATTTCCACACCACAACCAGTATGAATGACATAGCTGGTGTCAACGACCTCGTCGTCAAGAGCTACCAGGAATGATGCCACCTTGAACACAGAACCAGGTTCGCAGCGGTAGCTGATGGCAGAGTTGACAGCCTCTACATAGCGTACATTACCTTGCTCGTCTTGAGTGCGTATCATGTTGACAATGGCCTTAACGTCACCTGTAGCAACCTCCATCAGGATGGCAACACCCATCTCGCCATTTACCTGCGGACTCTTCAACATGTCAAGCAGAGAACGCTCAGCCAAGTCCTGCATATTGACATCAATCGTGGTAACGATGTCACACCCGTCAACAGGAAGGGTAACGGGAATGTTCATGTATTTGTTTAGAATTTTACGACGTCCTGTAATACCCGGTGTACCGCGCAGAAGGCTGTCGTACGAAAGCTCAAGACCGTAGTAGGCTGAATCCTTAGCACCAAACATACCACCAACCGTACGTAATGCCAGCGAACCAAACGGACGACGGCGGGCGTTGAATTCCTCTGTGTGGAAGCCGCTCTTGTATTTGGGCATGTTGAAGAATGGCAACTGGCTGACTTCTGTATATGTGTTGTAGTCGATGCGCTTGGTCCAAATGGGCCAGTGGCGAGCACCGATGGAGCCGTTTTTGTTCACTTTGCGTTTACCTGTTTCCAGCCATATTCTAAACTCGTGAGGTGAGATGCTTGGGAATATCTTGCTCAATCCATCGCAGACGCTGTCAACCTTGTCGAGCCATAGCGAGTCACCATCAACAAAAGCAGCGGCCTGGAAGTCCATAAAAATTTTATATTCTGGTATGGAGGTGGCCATCAACTGTCCATCGCAACTGAGGATATTGCCTCGTGTGGGCTTCACGCTCACTGAGTCGCGCTTTAGGCGGTCGGCAACTTCCGTCCAATACTGCTTCTTGGCGGTCATGATATAGAAGGCCTTGCCGATAATGGCAATTCCGATGAGCGTCAACACTACAGCGATCATCATGTAGCGCGGCATAACCTGGTCATTACTGAACTTGCTCATTCTGGTACTTCTATAATATATGGGGGCTGGTCTGCCTGATGAAGCAGAGAGTCCTTATTTTGTTTCAATATTTCAAGAACGTGACTCTCACGACTCTTAGCCGTCAGCGTACTGCTTGCAGAGAGGGCTTTGAACTTGGCATCGCGCAACCTCTCTTCCAACTTGTCAATCTTGATCATGTCTTGCTGACACTGATAGCGGAAGGCCACGTAGACAAGACTAAACGCCACAATCATGATGAACAGCCATATCTGCGAACGTACCATCTGTGTAGTCAGCAGGTCACCACCCAGGATAGTACGCAGATTCAGTTGACCCGACGGACGCGGATCTTCCTCACTGGCTGTCTGCTTGATTTTCTCGATCGTCTCTTTGATGACCTCTTCAGCTTTTTCTGCTTCTGGTTCGCTTTTTGTCGCTTGTTCTGAAGCAGAGTCAGCTTCCTCATCCGTTGGGATGATAGTCAACTCAATCTGATCGTCGTCAGCAGGTGTTTTCTTGTCGTCTTTATCCATTCTAAATTTATATCTTTTCTGCTATTCTCAATTTGGCACTACGGCTACGTGGATTACGTTCTTGTTCCTCTTGACAGGGTGTTATCATTTTGCCAATTACCCGGTAAGGTGATGAAATGCGACCGTAGAAGTCTTGTTCTATTTTTCCCTCGGCGTTGCCAGCCTTCATGACGTTCTTTACGATACGGTCTTCCAGCGAGTGATAGGTGATGATGCTCAGCCGACCGCCTTCGTTCAATAACTCCGTAGCACCTTTTAACATGTCGCGCAAGGCATCCATTTCATGATTTACCTCGATGCGTAGTGCTTGATAGAAGCGAGCCATGTCTTTCTTCAATTGAGAATTGACAATTGACAATTGAGAATTTTCCTGTTTGGCATCGATACCCAGTGCCGTTAGCAATTCTCCTGTGGTCTCTATACGCTGACTGCTTCTGTAGTTGACGATGGCCTTTGCCAGTCGGCGTGCATTCTTCAGTTCTCCGTAGAGGTATAATACATCAGCCAGTTGCTCTTCAGTGTAGTTGTTCAATATGTCGGCGGCTGTCTGTCCAGCACGTTTGTTCATACGCATGTCGAGTGGTGCATCGAAGCGGAACGAGAATCCGCGTGTTTCATCATCGAAATGGTGACTTGAAACACCTAAATCGCCCAAGAGCCCGTCAATTTTCTCAACCTGATAGTAGCGCATCCACTGGCTGATATATCTAAAGTTGCTGCGGACAAAGGTAAATCTATCATCGGCCAAGATATTTTTCTCTGCATCGGCATCTTGGTCGAAACTGTAAAGATGACCTTTCTTTCCTAGGCGAGACAGTATCTCCTGAGAGTGACCGCCACCACCAAAAGTAACATCAACGTAAATGCCGTCGGGCTGGATATCCAGCCCGTCGACACTCTCCTTTAGGAGTACAGGAACATGATATGTCTCTGCCGTGACGATCATTTTATTATCTCACTTTTCACTCTTCGCTGTTAGCTTCTTCGGATCCCATCAGTTCTTCCAGAGCTGCCTCAAAGTCTTCGGGTTTCATTCGTTTCTCCTCGGCTTTCTTGTTGCTCCATATTTCGATGGTGTCGCCCATGCCAACGAACTTGATGTCTTGCTCTATCTCTGCCATCCGTTGGTAGCGCTTGGGGATCAGGAAACGACCGTTGCCGTCGAGAGTAAGCAGTTCTACCTCGCTCACAAACTGACGGAATACTTGTTGGTGCTGTCGGTTCCAGCGGTTCAGTCGTGCACGCATCTGATCCATCTGCTCGTTCCATACACTTTCAGGATAGAGTACCAGGCAAGGCTGGAAAACATCCTTGCGCAATACCAAACGCTCCTCGCTATTCAACTGCAGTACTTTTCGAAAAGCAGCAGGTAGAAAAGCGCGACCCTTTGCGTCGGTTTTTGCCTCTATATTACCTAAAAATCGCATGTGTACTTATGTATTAAGTATAACTTTGGGTGCAAAGGTAAGCATTTTCCCCCACAATCCCCCACATTTCTCCACTTTTTTTTATATCATAAACTTTAAATTTTGTGAAATATGTCATAAATGGTTAAGAATCAATTACTTGTATTTTTATTACAATGGTGGGGAATGGTGGGATAATGAGGAATGGCGGGATGTTTTGTATAAGTCGTTTTACTTTTTTTGCACATTTTATGATAAAAAGTGCAAGAATTACAAAATAAAATGCTTACCTTTGCACATCGTTACGGAATATTTGAGAGAGACATGGGGCAAACTTCAGAAAAGACGATAGATATTGATGATATCTTGAGGAGTAAGATGGGTTCCAAGGCAAAATGGATACCCGGATTCCTTGTTTCATGGCTCAAACGTATTATCCATCAAGATGAAGTGAATAAATTCTTGTGGGAATCACGCGAGAAAGTTGGTACGGAATGGCTCGAAGAGTGTGTGCGTTATTTGCAGATGACGCTAGTGGTCAAGGGTAAGGAGAATCTGCCTGCTCCTGATGATGGCAGGCTCTACACCTTTGTTTCGAATCATCCGTTGGGTGGTGAAGACGGTGTTGCTCTTGGTGCTATTATTGGACGTTATTATGACTCTCGGTTCCGTTATCTCGTCAATGATTTGCTAATGAATCTTCCGGGATTGGCCCCACTATGTATCCCTATCAATAAAACTGGTAAGCAGAGCCGTAATTTCCCTGCGATGGTGAAAGCTGGTTTCGAAAGTGATTATCACATGCTGATGTATCCGGCAGGTATCTGTTCACGTAAGAAAAATGGTGTGATTCGCGATATTCCTTGGTCAAAAACGTTTGTTGTGAAAAGTGTGGAATACCAACGTGACATTGTGCCAATTCACTTCAGTGGTCAGAATTCGAAGTTTTTCTATCGTCTGGCCAATTTCAGCGATCGTTTCCTGCCATTCAATCTGGCCATGCTTTTCTTGGTTGATGAGATGTATAAAAACGTCGGTAAAACGTTCGAGGTAAAAATAGGTAAGCCTATTCCCTGGCAGACCTTTGATAAAAGTAAAACACCGTTGGAATGGGCAAAATTTGTCCAAGACCAAGTATATTCCCTCTAAACTCTAAACACCAAATTCTAATCTCAACATGGAACTACCAATCATCCAGCCCATCAGTAAGGAATTGCTCAAAAGCGAGCTGACACCAGACAAGCAGCTTCGCATGACCAACAAGAGCAACAATGAAATCTATGTCATTACAGCGCATAACGCGCCTAATGTAATGAAGGAGATAGGTCGATTGCGTGAGATTGCTTTCCGTGAAGCTGGTGGAGGAACAGGTAAGGATATGGATATCGACGAGTTCGACATTTGCGAGAACTGCTACAAACAGCTTATCGTGTGGAATCCAGAGGAGGAGGAGATTATTGGTGGTTACCGCTATCTGTTGGGCACAGATTGGCAGTATGACGAGAAAGGTCAGCCTATTTTGGCTACCAGTCACATGTTCCATTTCTCTGAGAAGTTCTTGAAGGAATATGCCCCTTATACGGTTGAGCTGGGTCGTTCATTTGTCAGCCTTCCTTACCAGTCATCGCGTATGGGAGCCAAGAGTTTGTTTGCACTCGATAACCTATGGGATGGTTTGGGAGCACTGACCGTTATCCGTCATAATGTGAAGTATTACTTTGGTAAGATGACCATGTACCCTTCTTATATCCGGAAGGGACGCGATATGATTCTCTATTTTCTCAAGAAGCATTTCGATGACAAGGAGAATCTCATTATCCCGATGAAACCGCTGGAATTGGAGACGGATGTCAAGGAATTAGAGGCTTTGTTTTGTGGCAAGACATTTAAAGATGACTATCTTGTCTTGAACCGTGAAATCCGTAAAATGGGCTATAATATTCCACCACTTGTTAATGCTTATATGGGCTTGTCACCTACGATGAAACTGTTTGGTACTGCTATCAATTATGGTTTTGGTGATGTTGAGGAGACTGGTATCTTGATTGCTGTTGACGAGATTTTGGAAGAAAAGCGTAAGCGTCATATCGACTCCTTTATCAAGGAACATCGTGATGAATTGGAGATAACTTCTGGAGCCAATAAACTGATTTACAAATATAAAGGCTAAACTACTGACGAATGCGTCGACTTTTTTTGTTGTGGGCTTTCATGCCCGTATTGGCTTTGGCTCAAAGCCTTGATTCGCTTCACATCATGATTGATGCAGAGGCAACGGTTCCTGCTTCCTTTATTTACAACACTTTCCAAGATGCAGTTGCCCACTTTCGTGACAACATGACTGTCTATATCAATCCAGGCGTCTATTGGATTGATGATCCTGACGATGCTACTGTTAGGATAGGTAAGAACGGACGAGAACCATTTGGTATGGTGGTAAAGTACAATAACCTGCATTTCATCGGAAAAGGCGAATGTCCTGAGGACGTCGTGCTGGCCAGTCAGCGTGGCCAGACGCAGGGTGCCATTGGTAATTTTACGATGTTCGACTTCTGGTGTGATAAGTTGGAAGTAGAGAACTTGACAATGGGGAATTACTGCAACGTTGACCTTGTATATCCTAAAAATCCGCGATTAAATCGAAAAAAACGTAGTGATGCTATCACACAAGCCCATGTTGGCTATGTGCATGGAGACAGTCTGATAGCCAGGAAGGTGCGCTTTATCAGCCGTCTGAACCTTAATCCGCTGAATGGTGCAAAGAATTCCTATTATGAGGACTGTCATTTCGAGTGTACTGACGATGCGCTGAATGGCACAGCGACCTATAGTCATTGTAATTTCGACCTCTATGGACAAAAGCCATTTTGGAGTACGTTTGGCAAAGGTGCATTGTTCATTGACTGCGATTTCAACGTAATGGGCGACAATCGTGAGATGTATTTCTGCAAACAAGGAGGTCCTGTCACTTTGATGAATTGTCGTTATCATGCACCTTCTGATGACATCTATATCGGTTGGACGGCCTATCCACAGAAATGGTTACGCTGCTATCAGAAGAACTTTACGCTTAACGGCAAACCTTATATCATTGGTGACAAACAACCTGAGAATACAGTCGTTCTGAAGGACTATCAAGGCGCGATGCCTCCTTATTTGCCAATCAGTAGTCGTGAGGCAACACTTCTGACAGGTCATGACTCACTGCTCCTGACCACTTCCGCCTCAGTGACATGGAAGGTAGAGCCTGATTATGAAAATGCTGTCATACTACGACCGATAGATAACGATAAAGTTTTGGTGATACCGACCAACGAATCCGATGAAATCGCTGATTTTTGCATCCTTGCCAATGCTGAAGATGGTCGTGAGGCTGCTTGCCACCTTGTGGTAAAGCCATCTCTTTTGCCTGCCCCATCTTTTATCAAGGCTCCGCGTATTTCGTCTAATGGCCAGCAACTGCAACTCGACTACCTACTAAACCTACAAGGTCGTCGTGACGAGTCGCTTATCACTTGGTATCGTGACAACATTCCTGTGGCTACCAGTCATACCAATCCTACGCGCACTTACTTACTCGGTGATGCTGACAAACGTCACACTATTAAGGCTGTAATCTGGCCCAAACATCAACGTAGCGAAAATGGATTGGACCCCGTCTACGCTACTTTTACTGTAAAGAAA
>JAEEGJ010007656.1_pt1 | contig 30700 bp, 22 predicted proteins | sample 8958761 | NCBI WGS metagenome assembly JAEEGJ01 (sample SAMN16246546, study PRJNA631951) | gut metagenome | biome: gut microbiome; feature: rumen; material: RS-attached | host: Bos | place: Iran: Karaj | collected 2018-10
AGAACTTCAACCTCTCCCTCTTCACCGAGAACAACATCAAGCTCCTCGTGACCGTCGGCGGTGACGACACCGCTTCCACCGCCAACCGCATCGCGAAATTCCTTGAGGCGAAGAAATATCCCATCGCCAACATCCACGTGCCCAAGACGATCGACAACGACCTTCCGCTGCCGAACAACGCCCCGACCTTCGGCTTCAACTCCGCCAAGGACGAAGGCGCCCACATCGCCCGCACCGTGTACGAGGATGCCCGCACCTCCGGCAACTGGCTGCTCATCAGCGCCATGGGCCGCAGCGCCGGCCACCTCGCCCTGGGTATCGGCGAGGCCACGCACGCTCCGATGACCATCATCCCGGAGATGTTCAACAAGACGGACATCACCATCGACAAGATCATCAAGCTGACCCTCTCCACCATCATCAAGCGCAGCATCCTCGGCATCGGCTACGGTACCGTGGTGGTCGCTGAAGGCGTGTTCCACGACCTGAAGGACGAGGACATCAAGGCCGCCGGCGTGCACATGACCTACGACGAGCACGGTCACCCCGAGCTCGGCAAGATCTCCAAGGCGGTGCTCTTCAACGAACTGCTGGAGAAGGAGATGAAGAAGACCAACATCAAGGCCAAGACCCGTCCGGTGGAGATCGGCTACGACGTCCGCTGCCAGGATCCGATCGGCTACGACCTGACCTACTGCTCCGAACTCGCCATGGGTGTCTATGAGCTCTTCAAGAAGGGCGAGACCGGCTGCATGGTGTACGTCGATGCGTTCGGCAACGCCAAGCCGCTCTACCTGCACGACCTGCAGAACGCGGAGGGCAAGATCCCGCCGCGCCGCGTCGAGATCGAGGGCGGTATCGCCCAGAACTACTTCAACTTCATCTGCCACTTCATCACCCCGGCCGACTACGAGGCCGCGAAGAAGTACGTCTCCGATCCGGAGGCCTACGACTTCAAGAAGATCCTGAACTGGTAATTCTCTGGCCTTGAAACACATACTCTACATCCTGACGGCCGCCGCGTTCATCGTGGCGGCTTGTCAGAAAGGGGAGAACCCCACTCCCGATTCTGATATTACGATTTCCCCGGAAAGGTCCGAGAAGGTGAAGCCTTCCGGGCCCTATACCGGCCGTATTCCCACCCGGATCCAGGGCCTTCCCCGTGTCTACATCGTCACCCCGTCCGGGCGTGGCGTCAAGGGGATTGACGAGAAACGGGACTATGACGCCGACATCAATGAGTGGACCAAGGACTGCACCGTCGAGGTCCGCGTCACGACGCTGTCCGGCAAGGATTCCGTCTGCTACACGGCCACCGGGATGAAAATCCGCGGCCGCGGCAATTCCACCTGGACGGCGTATACCAAGAAGCGTCCGTACAACATCAAGCTGGACAAGAAGGCGGACCTCTTCGGCACAGGCTCGACCAAGCGCTACCTCCTGCTGGCCAACTGGATGGACCGTACGCTGCTGCGGAACGAGGTCGCTTTCGAGGCAGCCCGCCGTACGCTGCTGGAATGGACGCCTTCGGGCCGCTTCGTCGAGCTGTACGTGGACGGCGAGCATCGTTTCAACTACTGGTTGGGCGAGAAGGTCAACGTGGAAGAAAGCCATTTCCTGGCTGACTACCAGTATGACTTCGACGTCTCCAAGATTTCCAAGACCCATTTCCGGACGAAATACGGTGTCTGGAGAAAAGGCAACATGACGGGAGAAATCCCGGTGGAGCTGGAGTATCCGGACCTGGACGATGTGCCGGGCGCCCTGGAACCCGCCCAGGAAGCCCTGTACGCAATCGAAGAGACCATCTACAACGGCGACTGGGGACCGATGGTGGATGCCGACAGCTTCTGCGACTGGTTTCTGGTGAATGAAGTGACCGGCAACGCGGAACCGACGCATCCCAAGAGCTTCAAGATGTACATCCGGGACGGTGTCCTGTATGCCGGCCCCGTGTGGGATTTCGATTATGGGACTTTCGTTCCCGGATCTTTTTCGGGAAAGCTCATCCACCGAAATACGGTCTATTTTGGCCAGCTGCTCAAGTCCAAGGCGTTCCGCGAGCGGATGAGGAAGCGCTGGTCCGTACTCAAACCCCGTTTCGAGAGCCTCGACCAGTACATCGACGAGATGGCGGACATCATCCGTACGTCCGAAGCGGCGAACCACGGGGCATTCCCTTGTTTCCCCAATCCGCTGAGCGAAGACGTCGACGACAACGGCAAGACAACCGGCTATGTCAACTACGACGAACAGCTCAGTTTCCAGGAGGCAGTGGATAAAATGAAAACGGCGCTGAAACAGCGTATCCAGGAAGTTGACCAACTGATTGCCGAGCTGTAAAGCAGCTATAAACGAAAGAGCCCGACTGCACTGGCAGCCGGGCTCTTTCCGTATAAACGACTTATTTCGCGGAGACGCTCTGCTTCACGCGGCAGACGCCCGTGTAGTCGATCGTTCCCTGGTGCTCCAGGTACTCCTGGATGAGGGAGGCCGTGGTGCGGTTGAGGGCGCGGCCCTGGTCCTTGCGCGGGGAGTTCGCGATGGCGGCCGTGTAGCTGTTGGTCACGACCTTGTAGGTCTTCTTGAGGTCGAATTTGCCGCCGTCAGGCAGGGTGATCTTCAGATCCTTGATCTTCTCAGGATTCTTCTTGTCGAAGATGACTTCGCAATTGACGCCGCTGACCTTCGGGAAGCCGTACTCGCTGTCCGCATAGGTGGTCGCGATCAGCATGTCCTTGAATTCCTGGCCGGTGAGCTCCATCTGGACGGAGTCGTTGCCGAACGGGTCGAGGCGCAGCACGTCGCTGACCGTGAACGGGCCGGCGGGGAGGTAGTCGTAGCGGACGCCGCCGGTGTTGGTGAGGGCGAGGTCGGAGCCCGTCTCCACGCGCCAGGCGTCGGTCATCATGCAACCGAGCTCCTCATAGCTGGTCATCGGGGCGCTGAGCGTCGCGAGCACGCGCTGGAAGGCGGGGTTGTTGCTGAAGAACTGCAGCAGCTCAGCGGCGGCGACATTCTCCTTGGGGTAGCCGGCCACCTTGATGTTCTTGGCCTGGCGGTCGATGACCTTGCCGTCCTGGACGGTGAGGGTGGTGAAGGTGACGTTGTCCAGGCGGTTCGTGACCTGGGTGATCATCACGCCGTTGTGCACCTCGCCGCCGTCCACCTGCGTGTGGGAATGGCCGCCGATGATGATGTCGGCCCAGGGCACATACTGGGAGAGCTCCACGTCATTCTCGTAGCCGATGTGGGAGAGGATGATGACGACGTCGTTCTCGTCGCGCAGCCACTTGTACTCCTGGAGGGTCTCCTCGACGGGGGTGAAGAGGATGTCGGTGACGTTGTCCGGGTGGGAATCGGGATGGCCCGCCTTGCCGACCTGGACGACGCCGACCACGGCGACGCGCACGTCGTCGATCACGAACACCTTATAGGGAATGGTGTTGATGCCCCACTTCGGATCCGGGTGGATGTTGCAGCAGACGTACGGGAAGTTGGACAGGTGGGTGACCGTCGCGAGGCCGGTCTGGCCACCGTCGAACTCGTGGTTGCCCAGGGTGGAGCAGTCGAAGCCGATCTGGTTCATCAGGGCCACCATCGGGTAGGTCGGGATTTCATAGAGGTCGTTCAGCGGCTCGCCGGTACGGTTGTCGCCCGCGGACATGACGAGCATGTCGGGATAGATGGCGCGCAGGCTGTCCACGATGGCGGCCAGCTTCGGCATGTTCTCGATCTTGGCATGCATGTCGTTGACGGAGAGGATACGGATTTCCTTCTTCTCTGCGAAGGCCGCGGAAGCCGTCAGGACGACCGCGGCAATGGTCAGAAACAGTTTTTTCATGTTATAATACCTTGAATTTGATGATTTGTCCTTCGTGCAGCGGGGCGTCCGGGCCGATCTCGTGCCCGTAGGCGTCCTGGATACGGCCCCGCTTGAGCAGCGCCTGCGACAGGCGCCGGTGGACGAGGTAGCGCAGCACGGCATGCTGCGCCTTGGCTCCGTCGAAGATGTCGACGACCGTCCGGTTGACTTGTACCTTCATAAGGGTTGCTGTATTAAGCTTACAAAGCTAACCTTTTTCGGCCGAAAATGCAACTATAACATGTTGTACATGGCGTCCTGGATGCGGCCGTTCTTGGCGGGGTTCATCTTGCCGAAGCTCCACTTGACGGAGAACATGGCGTAGCGGCCGAGAATCAGGCTCCGGGTGTCTTCGACGTACTCGGCGCTGATGTTGCGCCGGATGGCGCGCTCCTGGTTCAGGATGTCCGAGATGCCGAGGCTCAGCGTGAACGCCTTGATGTTCTTGCTGACCTTCAGGTTCCAGAGGCAGTAAGGATCGTTGTAGCCGGGGGCGTAGCCCCGGTAGAAATTATAGCTCGCTTCCGTCTGGAACTCCCAGCCGTGGAGGGTCTCGTAGATCAGCTCGAGCCGCTGGGCGAATTCCCAGTAATTCGTATTGGCCGTTGGATCCAGGCTGTAGCGGCTCTGCTCGTTCTGCGCGATGCTGGTGAACTCGACGGAGAAGCGGTCCAGCCTGTACTCGGCGTTGAAGAGGAGATAATATTCAAGATGCCGGGTCCGGCTCTCGGCGAAGCCGCTCTGCCCGCTGTAGAAGCGGTTGCCGCTCGCGTCGCCCCAGAAGTCGGCCATGAAGGCGTTGTAGTCGAAGGCCAGCAGGTCCATGCCCGCCCGTCGGGAAGTCGCCTGGTAGCTGGTGCTGGAAATCAGGCTGACATCGGCGGAAACGCCGAGGGTCAGGCGTTTCTCCTTGCCGATAGGCTGGCGGTAGGTGAAATACGCGGCCATCTCGTAGGTCGGTTTGCGGGTGTTGACCGGCACGGAGTAGCGGACGCCGTCCGTGTCGAACCAGGAAGCCGTCTGGATGCCGCGCTGGGTCATCTGCCCGAGGACATAGAAGTCCAGGTAGGAGAACGTCTTCTTGTCGTTGAATTCCCAGTCCACGTAGGCCTGGTGCCTGAAGGTCGGGCGGAGATAGATGTTGCCCGTGGAGATCTGGAGCGGGTTGGAGATGTCCAGCACCGGGGTGATCCGGGCGCCGGACACCTGGTTGGAGTTCCCCTGGTAAGAAGCGTAGAAGGAGTGCCCGTTCTGGGTGTTGTAGCGGACGCTGATGTAGGGCGACCAGTCGTGCAGCCACTCGCCGATGCCGGTCTGGGTGTCCTTGCCCAGCGAGCGGGCGCGGACTTCGTTACGCGTCTGGTGGACATGGACGCCGAAATAGAACTGGTTGCTCTCCTTGCGCCACTGCATCTGGAGGCTTTCGCGCACGGTCAGGTAGTCGCTTCGGGAGGTCGAAGAGTAGTAGTCGTTTGCGGAGCCGTCCGCATTGAAAGCGGCCTTTCCGCTGTTGCGCTGCTGCCACATGGGGGTGACGACGGCCGCCAGGCCCCAGTGTTCCCCGAAGGGCTCCAGGTAGCTCAGGCTGCCGGACAGCATCTTGTTGTTGCCGCTGTTGTCGTAGCGGAGGTTGCGCGGGGTGACGGTGGAGCCGTACCAGGTCCGGGAAATCTCGCCGCTTTCGCCCGTGTTCTGATTGAAATTGTAATTCAGGGTCATCGTCAGGCTGCGGCGGTCTTTGCCGAAGTTCTTGACGCCGCCCGAGAGGCGGCCGTTGGCCTGAAAGCTGCGCGAGCGCGCCGTCTTGTCGGCGTCGGTGCCGTTGATTTCAAGGCCGTTCGCGCTGGACGTGACGGACTGGTTGCGGGTCGCGCCGTTGCTGTTGTTGAAGGCGAAGCGGGGCGAGAAATTGAAGCTGTATTTCTTGGTGTCCTTCCGGTTCAGCTCGAAGTTCACGTTGACGCGATGGCTTTGGGTGGTGCCGGAAGAGATGCCGTTCGTGAAGAGGGGATCTTCGCCCACCAGCGTGGACTGGCGCGTGGACTGGTAGCCCGAGATCTGGTCGGAGAAGTTGTAGCTGACGCTGGCGGTGGATTCCATGCCCTTGATGCGGTCGGAGTTGAGGTTGACGCCTGCCATGGCCGCAGTCTTAAAGCCGCCGATCAGGGACATGATGTCCAGGTCGTCCAGGTCATCGGACGAGGTGATCATGAAGACGGAACCGCTGCCGGGCTCCGCGGCGTTCTGGCCGTTGGCCATGATGGTCAGCTGGTCCTGCTCGTTGTAGCCGCTGAGCATGAGGTTGCCGTTGTACAGCGCGTGGCGGTTGTCGCCCAGGCCGTCCGGGTCGTTGCCCGGGCGGTAGCCGCCGCCCAGCTTGGCGTTGCCGAACCAGCCCTGCTTGTATTCATCTTTTAGTTGTAGATCCATTACCGTCTCGCGGGTATCCTGCGAGGCGATGCCGGAGAAGGCCGCTTCCTTGTTCTCCTGGTCCACGACCTTGATCTTGTCCACGATCTTGGCCGGCATGTTCTTCAGGGCGGCCGCCGGGTCGTTGAAGAAGAAGGTCTTGCCGCCGACCGTGATCTTGTCCACTTCCTTGCCGTTGACCTTGACCTTGCCGTCCTCGCCAACCTCCATGCCCGGCATCTTTTTAATCAGGTCTTCCAGCATGGCGTTGTCGCCCACGTGGAAGGCCGCGGCGTTGTAGATCAGCGTGTCCTGCTTGACCTCGATGGCGTTGCCGACCGCCGTAATGGACGCAGCGTCAATGATTTCCGGGTTCTCTTCCAGCTTGATCACGCCCAGGTCCTCCTCGTAGTTGCGGAAGTTGCAGTCCTTGACGAAAGGGGTATAGCCGATCAGCTCCACGTTCAGCCGGTAGCGGCCCACGGGCACGTCCGGAATCTCCACCTTGCCCTCCGTGTCGGACAGGGCGAAATGGGTGATGGTGGTGTCGCCCTGCGGATTCAGGTAGACCGTCGCGAAGGGCAGCGGCTCCTCGCTCTTGGCGTCCTGCACGGACAGTTTCACCTTGATGTTGCGGTTGCTCTGGAACATGTCGAAGTCCATCACGACGACCTGCGCCTGCGCGCAGACGGCCAGCACCAGGCTGGCAAAAACAACGAATAACCTTCTAAACATTTCTTGTCGAATAATAAACACTACGGACGCCTTTTCCCGGCGCTTTGGTTCTTGCCAAATATAGGTGGATTTCTCTTAATTCACCAAGTCAAAACCCCCGATATAGCCGTCAAATCCCAATTTTCTAAAACTTTTGCCGAAAACGGGGCCTACTTTCTCCGTTTTCGGCAAAGGTTTTATTGGATTCCGGCTTTATTTCTTCGCGGTATTGCGCACCAGGAAGACGATCGGGATTTTCAGATTGGTGGCGATGGGCTTGCCGTCCCTGGTCGTTCCGGGCTCCCACTTCGGGGATTTCCGGATGGTGGCCGTCACGATGGCGTCCAGCTCGGGGCACACGCTTTCAAGGACTTGGACATCTCCGACCGTTCCGTCCGCGAGCACCTCGAACGAGACCCTCATCGTACCGGAATGATTGCAATCCTCCGGCGTATAAATCCGCTGGCAAAGCCATTTGGAGAACTCGTTGAGATCACCGCCCTGGAATCTCGGCATCTGATCCGGAATCAGGCGGAAAGCAATCGGTTCTTCTTCTACCTCCCGATACCTGACCACGACGATTTCCTCCATCTCCATCGGAGCCTTCAGGGTAACGACGATCACGCCATGCGCCGCCTTGTCGCCGTACTTCTTGAATGCCGCATCGTCCTTCAGCATCTCGATGGAGTTGATCCGGCTCTGCGAGAGCGCATCGTACTCCGCCTTGGTGATTTCTTTCTCTTCGCCCCAGGCTTGTCGCAAGATAATCAGCGGATTCTGAGAATTTTTGCTATCTTTGTCCGTCGGGACATAGACAGTCCGGGCCTGCAGGCCAAGCCCCAAGCAGATCAGCGGGAGCAGATACAGCACCCGCAGGCCTCTCGCGAGAGAGGATTTGGATTTTGACATCATAGTAATACGATTTTTAAGGATACTGTGATTAAAGCTGTTAGCAACTGAGTAGCCGCTCCTGCTAACAGCTTTTCTTATTAGTAGGTATTGATATTCTTTCAGATTCGCCCCGCCGCGCAGCACGGCGTCGTCCGCCTCGTATTCGTGCAGCTCCTGCAGGTCCGCGCGGAGCATCCAGATGGCCGGGTTGAACCACTGGAGGGCGGAGAGGATGTCCACCAGCAGCAGCTCCACGGAGTGCCCGTAGGCGATGTGCGCCTGCTCGTGCGCGAGGATGGGCGCGTGATCCCCTTCCCAGTCCTTCCGGGACAGGACGATGTAGCGCATCCAGCTGAAGGGGTCGATGTCCCGCTCCGTCACGATGACCCGGCTGCCGTCCTCGTCCAGCACCTGGTCGCCCCGGCGGACGATGCGCGCGATGCAGAGGATGGAAACGGCCACGCGGACGAGCACGAAGGCGGCGCCGGCCCAGAACAGGATCATGAGCGCCGTCTGCCACCAGGGCGCAGACGGCTCCGCGACCGGGGCGATCTCCACCTCCGGCAGTTCCGTGAGCGACACGGCCGCCTCCACGACGGAGGCTTCCACCTCCATCGGCTTGTGGATGGTGATGATACAGATCGGCAGCAGGAACGACAGCACCGCCGTCCCGACCAGCACGACCCGGTTGAAACGGTGGAAGGTCTCCTTCTTCAGGAGGAAACGGTAGAAGAGGTAGAAGACCAGCAGCGCCGCCGCCACCTTGGCTGTATATATAAGGAACGCAAACATATTCTATTTCTCTTTTTCGATCAGGTCGATCAGTTCTTTGAGCTCGTCCACGGAGATCTTCTCCTCCTTCACGAGCGCCGAGACGGCGCTCAGGTAGGAGTTGTCGAAGTATTTGTCGATCAGACCGATCAGCGAGCGCTGCTTGTACTCCTCGCGCGAAATATTCGCGAAATACTGATACGTGGGCCCGTAGGCCTTGTGGCCGATGAATCCGTCCTCCTGGAGGGTCCGCACCTGCGTGCTCAGCGTGCTGAAGTGGGGCTTCGGCTCGGGATACAGCTCCCGCAGCTCCCGGATGAACAGGGCGCCCCGCTCCCAGAAGTGGTTCATGATGATCTCTTCCTTGTTGGTCAGTCGTCTCATAAGCGTAGCTAATCTTTTTGGCAAATATAGCTAAAAAATTTAACTATGCAACTATTTCGTTTAAAAATTCGCCGCCGGGCACAAAAAGGGCCCCGTTGTAGGCGGGACCCTGAAGGCGTTACGGCTTAGTCGCCGGTGTTGGCGAGGGTGCCGGAGATGTACTGGTCGTAGGCGGTCATGTCCACGAGGCCGTGGCCGGAGAGGTTGAAGAGGATGACCTTCTCCTCGCCGGTCTCTTTGCACTTCTTGGCTTCGTTGATCGCGGCGGCGATGGCGTGGCAGGACTCCGGGGCGGGGATGATGCCCTCCGCGCGGGCGAAGAGCGTGCCGGCGGCGAAGGAGTCGAGCTGGCGGATGTCCGTGGCCTCGATGAGGCCGTCCTTGAGGAGCTGCGAGACGATGGCGCCGGCGCCGTGGTAGCGGAGGCCGCCCGCGTGGATGTTGGCGGGACGGAAGTCGTGGCCGAGGGAGAACATCGGGATGAGCGGGGTGAGGCCCGTCTCGTCGCCGAAGTCATACTTGAATTCGCCCTTGGTGAGCTTCGGGCAGGAGGCCGGCTCGGCCGCGATGAAGCGCGTCTTCTTGCCGTCCAGCAGGTTGTGGCGCAGGAACGGGAAGGAGATGCCGCTGAAGTTGGAGCCGCCGCCGAAGCAGCCGATCACGATGTCGGGGTATTCGCCGGCCATGGCCATCTGCTTCTCGGCCTCGAGGCCGATGACGGTCTGGTGCAGGCAGACGTGGCTGAGCACGGAGCCCAGCAGGTATTTGCAGTTCGGGGTGCTCATGGCGAGCTCGACCGCCTCGGAGATGGCGGTGCCCAGGGACCCCTGGTGGTTCGGGTCGGCGGTGAGGATGTCCTTGCCGGCGCGGGTGGACATCGACGGCGACGGGGTCACCAGCGCGTCGAAGACCTGCATGATGCTGCGGCGGTAGGGCTTCTGCTCATAGCTGATCTTCACCTGATAGACGGCGCAGTCGAGGCCGTAGAGCTTGGCCGCGTAGGAAAGGGCCGCGCCCCACTGGCCGGCGCCCGTCTCCGTGGTGACGTTGGTCACGCCCTGCTGCTTGCAGTAGTAGGCCTGCGGGATGGCGGAGTTGAGCTTGTGGGAGCCGAGCGGGTTCACGCTCTCGTTCTTGAAATAGATGTGGGCCGGGGTGCCGAGGGCCTCCTCGAGGCCGTAGGCGCGCACGAGCGGGGTGCAGCGGTAGTAGGCGTACTTCTCACGCACGTCTTCGGGGATGTCGATCCAGCGGTCGGTCTGGTTGACTTCCTGGCGGGCGCACTCCTCCGCGAAAAGCGGGAAGAGGTCTTCGGCCTTGATGGGCTGCTTGGTGCCCGGGTGGATCATCGGCTGCGGCTTATTGGCCATGTCAGCCTGGATGTTGTACCATTGGGTAGGAATCTCGGACTCCGGGAGAATGAATCTCTTCTGTTTCATAACGGGATGTATCTTTATAAATTATTATCAATGAATGTTCCCAGCTCGTCAATGGCGCTCTGGGGCGTGGCCCAGCTGGTGCAGAAGCGAACGGCCGTATGGTTCTCGTCCACGGTCTGCCAGCGTTCGAAGCCGAAGGCCTCCTCCAGGCGGGGAAGGATCTCGTTGGGAAGGACGGGGAAGATCTGGTTGGTGGTGTTCTCCACGAGGAAGGGGATGCCCTTGCGCTGGAAGGCGGCGCGGACCCGGTCGGAGAGGCGGTCGGCGTGGCGCGCGAGCTTGAAGTAGAGCCCCTCGTTCATCAGGGTCTCGAACTGGATGCCGAGCAGGCGTCCCTTGGCGAGCATGCCGCCGTTCTGCTTGATGAAGTAGCGGAAGTCCTCGCCCAGGCGGGTGTCGGAGAAGACGACGGCTTCGCCGAACATGGCCCCCTGCTTCGTGCCGCCGATGTAGAAGACGTCGCACAGGCGCGGCAGGTCCTTGGGGAGAACGTTGCAGCCGGAGGCCTCCAGGCCGTAGCCGAGGCGCGCTCCGTCGATGAAGAGGGGAATCTCCCACTCGCGGCAGACGGCGTGCAGCGCTTCGAGCTCCTGCCGGGTGTAGATGGTCCCGAGCTCCGTCGGGAAAGAAATATAGACCATGCCCGGCTGGGCCATGTGCTCGCGGCTGAAGTCGTTGTAGTGCGCCTGCAGGGCGTCGCGCACTTGCGCTGCGCTGATCTTGCCTGCGGGGGCGGGGAGGGCGAGCGCCTTGTGGCCGCTGTGCTCCACGGCGCCGGTCTCGTGGACGTTGATGTGGGCGCTCTCCGCGCAGAGCACGCCCTGGTGCGGGCGGAGCAGGGCGGAGATGACCGTGACGTTGGTTTGCGTGCCGCCTACCAGGAAATGCACATCGGCGTCGGGGCAGTCAAAGACATAGCGGATGCGCCGGGCGGCTTCCGCGCAGTGCGGATCCTCCCCATAGCCCAGGGTCTGCTCCAGGTTCGTGGCCTGCAGCGCCTCCAGGATCTGCGGACAGCATCCTTCCAGATAATCGCTTTCGAAATGGAACATATACGCTACCAACTAATCGGGTTCAACTCTGCAAGGTAAGAAAAAAATCCTTTGGATATACCTGGGGAATGATTATTTTTGTGACAATCGCGACAGAAACGAAAAAGGCCGCGATTCACATCGCGGCCCTTTCGCAATTCTAACCAAAATTATTAACCAATGAAAATCTATTCGATCGTACTAATAACAAGCACCGTGCCAAAACAAATAATTAATTATAAAAAATGTTAAAAACGAACGCTGCCCGTCTGCTGGATGCTGCCGGAATCCAGTATGAACTAATTCCTTACGACTATACGGAGGAGGACCTGAGCGCGCAGCACGTGGCTGCGGAGCTGGGGGAGGACATCGACCGGGTGTTCAAAACCCTGGTGCTGCGCGGCGACCGCACGGGCTTTTTCGTGTGCGTGATCCCGGGCGACTTCGAGGTGGATCTCAAGGTCGCCTCCCGGATCTCCGGCAACAAGAGCTGCGAGATGCTTCACCTCAAGGAGCTCCTCCCGACTACGGGCTACATCCGCGGCGGCTGCTCGCCCATCGGGATGAAGAAGCCGTTCCCGACGTACATACACGAATCCGCGCTGCTCTATGACTTCATCTACATCAGTGCAGGGCAGCGCGGACTTCAGTTCAAGATCGCGCCGCAGGATCTGATCGACTTCGTCGGCGCGGAGATTTATCCTATCTAGAGCGGCTTGTATTCAAAGCTGACCAGCTTCGCGTCGCCTTTGAGCAGGTAGCCCGGGCGCAGGGCGAAGAAGCCGTTGTAGTTGTTGTGGTGCATGCCGGATACCTCGATGCCTTCGACCACAGCCTCCCATTCGCTCTCGCCGGCCTTCCTCCAGGTGCTGGCGATGTTGTTCTCGTTACGGATGCGCAGGGAGCAGGTCGTCCCGGTGGCGCTGACGCCCAGGTTGGCATCTTCGTTATAGAAGAGATAGAGCGCGGCCTGGCTGCCCTCCGGTACTTCAAAGCTGGCGGTAATCTCGTAGGACTCGTCCACGGCGGTCATCAGCGAGAGAGTACCGTCGCCGAAGCCCGGCTGCCACTTGGACCAGAGAAGGGGATTCTGGGCGTCGCGCAGGTAGCTGTAGTCGCCCTGCAGGCCGCCCTGCTCCCATTTCGCGCCATCCTGTTCCGTCAGCACGGGCCAGCCGTCTTCGGTCCATTCGACGCTCTCGATGAGGGTGCTGCGGCCCAGGGTGTGGAAGCCGTTGCGGTAGGCGTGATAGACGACGTACCAGTTGCCTTCGGCGTCGTCGATCAGGGTGCCGTGGCCCTTGGACCACCAGGCCTCGTCGGCGCTGTAGGTGTGGACCATCGGGTTGTGCGGGCTGTTCTCCCACGGGCCGAGCGCGCTTTTGCTGCGCGCCACGACGACCATGTGGCTCGTGACGGGGCCGGCGGTGCCGCCCTCGGCGCTCACGAGGTAGTAGAAGTCGCCGCGCTTGAAGAGCTTCGGGGACTCCAGCCACATGCCTTCGGTTTCCCATTCGGCGGGATACTCCCAGCCGTCATAGACTTTCTGCGGCTTGCCGGCGGCGGCCAGGCCGTCCGGGGTCAGGGGCGTGACCCAGCCGTTGTTCGTATAGAGGTAGCGCTGTCCGTCCTCGGCCACGACGTGGCCCGGGTCGATGCCGCCCACGTCGAGCTTGACCGGCTCGCTCCAGGGCCCTTCCGGCCGGTCGGCCGTGACGACGTAGTTCTCGCCGCGGCTGGTCGGGTAGTAGATGTAGAATTTGTCGCCGACCTTGCAGAGCTCGGGCGCGTAGATGGAGTAGTCGCCGTCCTCGACGGCACGCGAAACGGGCTCCCAGTGCACCAGGTCCGTGGAATGCCAGACCAGCAGGGCGGGGAAGTAGGTGAAGGACGAATGGGTGATGTAGAAGTCATTTCCGTCGCGCACGATGCTCGGGTCCGGGTAGTCGCCCGGGAAGATGCAAGTCTTGAGCGGCGCCGCCTTGGGCGCGCAGGAGGCCAGGACGGCGATCGCCGCCAGGGCCGTAAGAAGGGTGTGGGTCTTCATCGGCTAATCATTAGAATGAGAACAAAGATACAGTTTTTTTAACGATTACAAGGATTTCTACAATACCCGCGAGTACGTTCCGCAGCCGGGCGATCCTTATACGCCTTTCTGGATCGGCTTCGGCGAATTCTTCATCCCGGGTCTGGGCAATGCCATCATGGGCGAGTGGGGCCGCGCCGCCTGTTTCTTCCTCCCCAATGTGGCGCTGGGCATTGCGGCCCTGTCGCAGGCCGGCATCGTGACCAACGCCCAGGGCTCCCGCATCTATTATACCGATTGGTATTGGGTCATCCAGCGGATCAACTTCTAAGGCTTATCGGCCTACTCTGCGATCAGTTTGTAACCGGAGCCCCGGACATTCAGGATCTGGATGCGGGGGTCGCGGGAGACGCGGTGGCGGAGACGGGTGATGAGGACCTGGAGGCTGCGGGCGTTGAAGAAGTCGTCGTCGCCCCAGAGGGACAGGAGGATGTTCTGCGTGGGGATGATGCTGCCGCTGCCTTTGCATAGGAGTTGCAGGATGTCGGCCTCGCGGCGCGGGATGAGGGTTGACTCGCCGGTGGGTTTGTGAAGCAGCGTTGCCGACGCTGGCGAGAACAGATATTCACCAATCATATAGGACTCCTGGTCTTTTCTCTGGTCAGGGATCCTTTTTCCGCTTCTTTCCAGCAGCACCTTCATCCGGACCACCAGTTCGGGAATGGCAAAGGGCTTTTTGAGGTAGTCGTCGGCTCCGAGGTTGAATCCGGTCACGACATCGTCCACGGTGGTCTTTGCGGTCAGGAACAGGATGGGCGTCTGCTGGTCGCTCTGGCGAATGGCCTTCACCATATCGAAGCCGGACATCTTGGGCATCATCACATCCACCACCAGGATGTCGGGGCGGACTTCAAAGAATCGGCGCAGGCCTTCCGAGCCGTCGTAAGCCTGCTCGACGGAGAAGTCCATCGTCTCCAGGGCGTCTCTTACGATGCCGGAGAGCGTCCGCTCGTCCTCTACCAATAGTACCTTGCTGCTCATAGTTCGATGGTGAATGTGCTTCCCTTGCCGGGCTCGCTTTCGACTGAAATGTGGCCGCCGTGCTTCTCTACGATGGTTTTCGCGAAGAACAGGCCGATCCCGTAGCCTTTGACGTCGTGGACATCTCCGGTGGGCACGCGGTAGAATTTCTCGAAGATATGGGCCTGCTTATCGGGCGCTATGCCGATGCCCTTGTCTTGGACCGATATCCGGACGTGGCCGTCTGTCTGCTCGGCGCAGAGACGGATGTCTGCGCTGTCGCCGGAGTACTTGACGGCATTGTCCAGGAGCGTGGCGATGACGCTGGACATCAGGGAAGCGTCTATGTCGGCGTTGAGACCCTCGGGGATGACGCTGACGGCTATCTCGCAGGGCTTCCCGGCACTGAGGCGGGCCTGGGCTGCGACGGACTCCAGCAGCGGGCTGAGCTCCGTGCTCTCGATGCGGAGCGAAAGCCGGTCCCGGTTCTCCATCGACATGGAAAGGATCTGCTCCACCATTCCGTTCAGCTTCTCCAGGGATTCCCGGGTGACCTTCAGATAATCTTCCCGTTTCTCCGGATTCTTGTCAAGGCCATAGACCAGCATGGCGTCATTGGCGGCATAGGCCACGGCAATGGGGGTCTTGAGCTCGTGGGTCATGTTGCTGGTGAAGTCGGACTTCATTTCGTCCAGCTCGCGCTGCTTGTGCAGGGCGCGTACCATCAGGTAGAAGACCAGCGCCAGGATCAAGAGAATGCCGGCTGACATCAGGAGGACGCCAATCATTCCCCGAAGGACGGAGCCGGTCATCGATTCGCAATAGAGCTCATATCCGGCGCCGCGGTTAGCAATGGATGTCATGGATAAGTGCTCATCCCGCGAAGATGACGTGTATGCCGGTGTCTGGGCTTCGGCCACGACTTCTTCTCCTTCCATCAAGACAAGCCGGTGCTCCAGCGGGTAGCCCAGGGAGTCCAGCCGGTGCGCGAGGATACTGTCCATGACGGCAATGTCCGTCCGACCGATGTTATCTCCTAATATGGTGAGATCCAGCGGTGTGTCCAGTTTTGAAACGGTGATTTGTTTGGGAATCGTATCTGAGGCGGATTCGAATTGGGCGGACACGATCTTGGACATGCGGGTGTTGCCTCTGCTGTAAACCTGCGCCGAGAAACGAACGTTGTCCGGGGAGTGTTTGCGCCGGGCGGTGAGCTCCTCCATCTCTGCCCAGGTGACGGAAACCCGGATTTCGGAAACCGCAGCTTCCCGGCGGGTTTTGTACAGGCCCTGGATCCAGTAAAGCTCGTACGCCGCGATGGCCGCCAGGGAAAGGATGGCCAGCAGGGGCAGAAGATATGATTTCCGAAACCTCACGATACAAAGGTAGCAAGAATCAGTAGATTTTGGGCGCCCGTTAACACTAGTTAACACGCGCTTAACGCTCCGTTAACCAAGATTCCAGCCGGCAGGCAGTACTTTTGTGCCACAATCAAAGATTTCAAACGATGAGAAGGATTCTTGTTTTCGTGATGATGCTCACGGCCCTGATGGCCGGCGCACAGGAAAAGGCGCAGTACCGCGTGACCTACGACTGCGACGCTCAATATGGTGCACAGCGAAAGGTGTATCGCTGGCATTTGGATATCGCTCAGAAGAGCGCCGTCTTCTATAGTCCCAACAATCGGGGAAGGGAAAAAGTGCTGGATGAAGTGGTGAATGAAAACGATGTCGCTTCCGTGATGGTCAGGCTCCGTTCTATCAAGAATGAGTTCCCGAATTCCAATCCGCTGGAAGTGCTCGTAGAGGCTGCGGGGGAAGGAAGATACACTTATCTTAATGATATATCAAGCAATAAGATGTGGTATGAAGAGAAGCTTCCGCAGATGTCCTGGGAGATGACCGGTCGAGACACGATCGTGTGTGGCTATGCCTGTCTTCAGGCCAAAGCAAGGGTGTATGGCCGCGACTGGACAGTCTGGTTCGCTCCGGAGATCCCGCTTTCCTACGGGCCGTATGTCCTGGGCGGACTGCCGGGACTGATTCTGGATGCGGAAGATGCCGACGGACTATTCCACTTTACCGCCGTGGGGCTCGAACAGGATCCTGCCGATGCGGCCGTGGAGCTTGCCCGCAAGGGCGAGGCCGTCAAATGCACCAGGAAGAAATACATGGCGCTGCGCGAGAAAGCCAACGGACAATCGTTCAACGAAAAACTCCGGGAACTGGGCACGGGTAATATCAAGGTAGTGAGAGTCGTGTCGGAAGACGGCAAGGAGATCGACCTCAATGAAAGTCGTCCTAGGCAGAACTATCTGGATCTTGAGTAAGATGAAACGTCTGTCCATCATCTTCTGCCTGCTGCTTTCAGCAGTTTGGGGCTTTGCGCAGGAGCCGCTCTCCGGCATTGTCGTGGACGATGCCGGAAAGGCGCTTGCCGGGGCCAATGTGATCGCATACGGCCCGAACGGGAAGGTGCTCAGCTTTGCCGTTACCGGAGCGGATGGGGCTTTTCAGCTGAAAAAGACAGCCGGGCTGGAAAAGATTACCGCCAGCTTTATGGGGTTCAAGACGGTCAGCATCCCTGCCGGACAGTTTAAAGATGGCCAGCAGATTCCAATGGAGGCTGGCGGGTTCCAGTTGAAGGAGCTGGCCGTCACGGCCGAACGCATCAAAGCGAGCGGGGACACGCTGACCTACTCCGTGGGCGGCTTCAAACAGGCGCAGGACCGATCCATCGCCGATGTCATCGGCAAGATGCCGGGACTGGAGGTGAAGGCCAGCGGCGCCATCGAGTACCAGGGCAGGCCCATCAGCAAGTTCTATATCGAGGGAATGGATCTGATGGGAGGTCAGTATGCGCTGGCCAGCGAGAACCTGTCGGCCGACAAGGTGAAAGAAGTGCAGGTGCTGGAGAATCACCAGGCCATCAAGTCGCTCCGGAATGTGAGCTTCAGCGAGCAGGCCGCCATCAACCTGATCCTGAAGGACGAGGCGAAATCCACCTGGTCCGGCCTGGCGGATCTGGGCGTCGGATACGGCAAGGAGTGGCTTTACGAGAACCGCCTGATGGGGATGCAGTTCAACAAGCATTTCCAGACGCTGATGCTCTACAAAAACAACAATACCGGCAAGGATATCGGCGCGGAGGTGGTGGACCTGGTGAATCTGACCGGCTACAGGATGGAAAGCGGTCTGCTGGGTATGATTTCCCTCAGCGGACCGGATTTTGAGCGGGAGAGATATACCTTCAATACCAGCCATTTGCTGGCTGGAAACTGGTTGCTGAAGACGGGGGATGACTCGCAGCTCCGCCTGCAGGTGAGCGGTCTTATGGACCGGGAGCATCAGCAGAGCAGCAGCCGGACCACTTACCTGACCATCGCCGGGATGCCGGTTGTCGTGGAGGGCTGGGACGTGACCGGGCGCCGCCGGGAAGTCAAGGGAGAAGTGGAATATACCCTGAACTCCGCGAAGACCTATCTGAACAGCCGCACCCGGTTCTATGCGGACTGGAATGCCAGCTCCGGCGTGATGAACCTGGACGGAAACGCGACGGATCTGATGGTGAGCCCCTGGAAGCGGAGCGTGTCAGAAGACCTCTCGAGCTCGCATACGACCCAGGACGGGCATATTTGGAAACTGTTCTCTTCCAGCGGCGTAACCTTCCTTCCCGGCCAGTTGCTCACACTCGACGGGAAGCAGGAAACGCTGGAGCTGAGGATGTTCTCTACGCGCAATGATGCCAGCGTGTCGCACCGCGTCGGCAAATGGCTGCTCAGCGGGAAGATGGGCCTGGAGGGCCGGCGGCAGCAAATCGGCGACCACGCCTGGAGCCTGCTGATGCCCTATGCCGAACCGGCCCTGCAGCGCGAGTTCGGGAGCCACAAACTGGACGGCATCCTGCGGGTGAGCTACCAGCGCAGGCAGTATGACCGGAACGTGCAGCAGGGAGTCTGTTTCGAGCCGACGCTCCGTTGGAACTGGAAGCTCTCTCCCATGTCCTCGATGATGGTTTATTACCGGCTTTCCGTCAGCCCGCTGCAGGGAACGAAGGTGGTGGATGCGCCGGTCTATACTTCCTACCGGAGTCAGTATGTCGGCACGGGCATCCCGGATGCGCAGCTGTCCCATACCGTTTCCGGAACGTATACCTACCGGAATCCGGTTGATGGCCTATTCTTCAACATTCGGCCGGTGTTTACCCGGAGCAAGGGGAATCTGCTTTATGCAAATACCATCGATTCGGGGATTTACGTGCAGCGGGCAAGCGGCGAGACGTATGATGCGAACACCTGGATGCTGGACGGAAGGATCTCTAAATCATTCTCCTGGTGCCGGATGGTGATCGGGCTTTCCGGGTCGGCCCTGCTGAGCGACTATAGCTATCTGTCGGCAGGGGAGGTGGTGGCTGCCAGGACGGCCGGATACACGGCGAGTGTGGATTATTCTTTCCGGCCTGCCCGGTGGATGACCGTGGAGGGCGGCTCCCTGCTTGAGATGACCCGGCGAAGCGTGGCCGGAGCTGCGGCGGCCGGCGTGAACGACTGGGAGCACCGGATGCAGCTGAACTTCCTGCCGGCCAGGAGGTGGACGATTTCCCTGCACAACGAACTGTACCACAGCAGTGAGAAGGACTTCGGCGTGAACTGGTTTTGCGATGCGTCGCTCAATTACAAGGCGGACCGGTGGGAGCTGTCATTGTCGGCTCGTAACCTGGTGGGAGTATCGCAATATGAACGGGTGCACATCTCCTCCACGATGCAGTCCTATACCCTGACGCATTTGCGGCCAAGGGAGGTGGTGGTGCGGTTTTGTCTGGATCTGTGAGGATAATAATGGTTCCGAGATTTATCAATCCCAGCTGCCGCTGGTGGCGGTGCCGTCGGCGGCGATGTTGAAGAGAAACTTCATGATGGGCTTGTCCTGATACCTTTCGGCATAGGCGGGAACCTTTTCATACTTCATGCTGGAGCCGCCTTCCATGGTGGAAATGCCCCCTTTCCCTATTTTTTCGCCGCTCTTGTTGATGCAATCGTATTGGTAGCCGTAGAGGTGCTTTGCGCTGAATACTCCTTCTTTGGAAGGATCGAAACCGCTCTTCAGCTTGATGTTCACGCGGGCGCCCAGGGTGGCGGGCAGTTGGTTGGATTTCACGGTCTTGGTCCATGATTTTGACGTCATGGCCTCGGACTTTACGGCCCCGGTGGCATCGTAGTACTCCACGGTCAGGTCGAATGCGTTGAGGAGGTCGTCGGAGACTTCAAATGAGTAGTCCATCACGGCGGCGACGGGGGTGGTGTCCGGTCCCGCGGGCTGGTCGGGATTATCCTTGTTGCAGGAGGTGAACAGGGTGGCGCAGCAAAGGACGGCTGCGAGCGTCATCAGAAAATGTTTCATTGTCTTAAAGATTAATGTTAATTCTTATTGGTTGTCGAGTTCGTCTTATTCAGTTCCTGCTCGATGAGGGGAAGGAGCTCCTCGTCGGCCGGGAGCCATTGGACGGAGCGGAGCGTGTCGGCGGTGAGCCAGCGCGCCGCTTCGTGCTCGTTGAGGTGCAGCGCTTCGCCCATGAGGGAGCACAGGTAGCAGTGCATCGTGAGGTGGAACTGCGGGTAGTCGTAATCCACCGTGTGCAGGAAGGCGTCCACATGGATTTCGGCGGAGAGTTCTTCCCGGATTTCCCGGACCAGCGCCGCCTGGGGCGTCTCGCCGGGCTCCATTTTTCCGCCCGGGAATTCCCACCAGTCCTTCCAGTCGCCATAGCCCCGCTGGGTGGCAAAAATCTTGTCCCCCTTCCGGATAATGGCCGCTACGACTTCGATGGATTTCATGCATGAGAAATGTGAACCGCGAATTTAGTCTTTTGGCAGAAAATATCAAAAATTCGCGGTCAAAAGGTATTATCTTGGGTAAATAATATCCATTTTATTGATACTGTATAAAGTGGATATCCTTTCTTGTTGTTGGAAGATGCTTGTATAATAAGATCGAATCAATTATATTTGAAACAAAAAGCCCCACCGAAGCGGGGCTATAGGAATTAATCCTTCGGCATTTAGCCTTATTGTGATAAGATGTAGAAAATCTTACGCAACAAAAATATAAACTAAAACTGATATCTGCAAGGTATGGACAGAATTCTTGGATTAGACCTGGGTACCAACTCTATTGGTTGGGCCATCATTGATAGAAATGAAGATAATTCATGTGCGCTCGTCGATAAGGGTGTTCACATTTTCCAAGAAGGTGTTGCGCGAGAAAAGGGAAACGAAAAGCCTGCTGTTCAAGAAAGAACAGCCGCTCGGGCTAGCCGCCGACATTATTTCCGTCGCCGTTTGCGTAAGATAGAACTTCTTAAAGTCCTTGTAAAGAGTGGCTTCTGTCCATATCTGCCTCCGGAAATGTTGGCAGACTGGAAATTAAAAAAACGCTATCCGATGGATCCAGACTTTCTCTCTTGGCAGAAAACAAGCGAGATTGATGAAAAGAATCCATACCATGATCGGTATATTGCTCTGACGAGGAAACTGGATTTGACTCGTATCTCAGATCGTTATCTATTGGGTAGAGCATTGTATCATCTAAATCAGCGCCGTGGCTTTTTAAGTGGGCGTAAAGATTCAGTGCAAGAGGCGGAAGACGGAAAAGTGAAACAGGCAATCTCGAATCTTACCAAAGAAATGCAAGCTGCGGGGTGTAAGTACCTTGGTGAGTATTTTTATCATTTATATAACGGGGGCGAAAAGATTCGTGCGAAATACACCTCCCGGGAGGAACACTATCGCGCGGAGTTTAATGAGATTTGTCGTTTTCAAAATCTGCCTGAACAACTCTGCAAAGAACTGGAACGTGCGATCTTTTACCAGCGCCCGCTTAAATCTCAAAAAGGCTCCGTAGGAACCTGCCCATTTGAAAAGGGGAAACCTCGTTGCCCGGTGTCTCATCCTTCTTTTGAAGAGTTCAGGATGTACCAATTCCTTAATAGTGTTCGACTTCGTTCGCTTTCTGATGAGGGGTATCGTACGTTAAATGATGATGAAATTGCTTCCGTTCTTCCATTGTTCTTCCGAAAGAGCAAAGCCCATTTCTCTTTTGAGGAGATTGCTACAAAAATTGCAGGGAAAAAGAACTGGTCTTTTAGAGATGATCAGGCGCAAACCCCCTATAAATTCAATTATCGCGGAGACCTGACTGTTTCTGGATGCCCCGTAATAGCCGCGATCTTGTCTGCTTTGGATTGCAAGTATTCGCACGATTGGGCAGATACATTATGCTCTTTGTATACAAAAGGAGTAGGGAAATCGAAAGAACGGATTATTGATGATATTTGGCATGCTCTTTTCTTTTTCTCGGATGAAAGTCTTTTGTCTACGTGGCTATGTCGAAATCTACAATTGGATCCCAAAGATGCAGAAATACTGGCAAAGTTTCCTTTACCGCAGGGATATTCAAATATCAGTTTAAAGGCTATCCGGAAGATCCTTCCGTGGTTAAAGCAGGGCTATATCTATAGTCATGCGGTTTTTTATGCAAATGTTGTTAATACATTGCCGGAAGCCGTTCGAAGCGATCAGAGAAAGATAGAAACGATAATGGGCAACGTGCGGGTTATTCTTGAAGATGCTGGCGTTGATCGCGAAAGTTCAAAGCATAAGGAAATAACAGATTATCTCCTTTCAACGGGAGAGGAAGTCCATCCGGAGAAGTTATATCAGCCATCCGTCATGGAATTGTACCCTAAATCCTTGCCTGACACTCATGGTGATACTCTGCTTCAGTCTCCTCGCACGTCGGCGTTTAAGAATCCAATGGCACTTCGGGCACTTTTCCGTTTGCGCGCTTTGATCAACTCTCTTTTGGAGGAACGGCTCATCTCGCCCGAGACAAAGATTAACATTGAGTTCGCGCGAGGACTCAACGATGCCAATAAAAGACGTGCTATTGAGATGTTCCAGAGAGAGAACGAGAAAGCTCGTGCCGCAGCCAAAGATACGATTGAGAAGGAACTGGGAATCGTGCCAAGTGATACGGATATTTTGAAGTTCTTGCTTTGGGAGGAACAGGGACATAGATGTCTCTATACTGGAGAGCAAATAGGTATAACACGGTTTATTGGGGACGGGAATATATATGATATTGAACATACGATTCCACGTTCTTTGGGTGGTGATGATTCGCAAGCGAACAAGACACTATGTAATAATATATTCAATAGGGACAAAAAAGGAACTAAACTCCCTTCGGAGTTATCGAATCACGCGGCAATTCTTGCTAACGTAGAGTTTATGAAGACCAGGGCTGAGGAGTATGAGAAACGTGTTTTTGTAGCAAAAAAGGCTCAACGGACAGCGACGACAAAAGAGATGAAAGACCGGGCGATTCAGAATGTCCATTTGTTCAAAATGCGTCGGGATTATTGGCGGAGTAAGTATGAACGTTTTGTTATGACATCGGTCCCAGAAGGGTTTACGAACCGGCAAGGAGTCGATATTGGTATTATTGGCAAGTATGCAAGAATGTATTTGAACTCTGTATTCCCGAGAATCTATGTCGTCAAAGGTGCGACTACGGCTGACTTCCGTCGTGCATGGGGATTACAAGATCAGTATTCTCGGAAAGAACGCGTTAATCACGTTCACCATTGCATCGACGCTATTACGATAGCATGTATAGGAAAGAAAGAATACGATCAATGGAAATGGTATATGGAGCGTATGGATTCTTTCCGATTTGGGAAAGGACCAAAGCCGGTTTTTGAGAAGCCCTGGAAAACCTTTACCGAAGATGTTCTGGCTACTTCTGAAAACTTGATGGTTTCTCATTATAGTCCAGATTATATTATGAAGCGAGGACGGAAAAAACTCCGGGAGCGGGGTAGGGTAATTAGGAATCGTAATGGGGAAGTGATGTATTGCCAAGGTGATACCGCAAGAAGGGCATTGCATAAAGATACGTATTATGGAGCAATCTTAAGAGATGGTGAAAGACGCTTCGTCGTTCGTAAGCCATTAGACTCGTTAGAGGATAAAGACATAAAAAATATCGTCGATGATGTCGTTCGAGAGAAGGTGACAATAGCAAAGGAGCGTGCTGGGAGTCTGAAAACTGCTATCGAAAAAGGCATTTGGATGAACGAAGAGAAGCGGATCCCGATTAAGAAAGTGAGATTGTTCGTTCCGTCGATTGCCTCTCCAATTGAGTTAAAGGCTCATCGCGATCAATCGGATAAAGATTATAAACAGTCTTTATATGTAGCGAATGACAGCAACTATTGTATGGCTGTTTATTGTGGCTCTCGTCCGTCGTTCCATCTATATACGACGATGGATGCGGTCAAATGTCAAAAAGAAGGAAATTGCAATACATGGATTCCTTCTGTTGACGAAAAAGGTAATCCGATTCGTTTTGTAATTAAGGTTGGGATGATGGTTCTTTTCTATGAGGACAATCCAAAAGAGTTGTTGACTTGTTCTCAATCGGAACTCTCTCGCCGTTTATACAAGATCTCGGGCATGTCTTCGATGATAATACAGAAGAAGTATTCATATGGGACAGTTTCCTTGAAATTCCATCAAGAAGCTCGCCCCGATTCTGAATTAAAGTCATCGAATGGCGTATGGCGCAGCGACTCGGATTATCGACCGGTAATCACTTTGTTGCACACTCAATTATCATTTCTTGTGGAAGGAATAGATTTCGATTTAAGCATCTCAGGAAAGATTGTATTCAAAAAGGGATAATGGTAAAAAGAACCATATTTATCGTTAATCCGTGTAAGCTTTCGCTCCGGAACTGTCAACTTGTCGTCGAAAACCATACGTCAGGGGAAGTTCGTACTGTGCCGATTGAGGATATTGGTTTTGTAGTCATAGAAAACCAGCAGGTTAATATCACTATCCCCGTTCTCAACGCTCTATCTGAGAATAATTGTGCTGTTGTCATATGCAACGAATACCATATGCCATCGGCAATGTTAATGAACTTGGAGGCAAACACGATTCAAGCAGAAACATATAAGTTTCAAGTTGATGCTTCGTTGCCTTTAAAGAAAGGTCTCTGGAAACAAATTGTGGAGAGGAAGATTGAGAATCAATCTCGCCTCTTGACGGATCTTAAGAAGGATGGAGACTTGCTTAAACCATTGTATATGAATGTGAAGAGCGGTGATTCGGACAATCGCGAAGGTGTCGCTGCACGGTTTTACTGGGGCGCCTTGTTTGGAGAAGAGTTTAACCGCTCTCGTTTTGGCGGTGAATCAAATCCATTGTTAAATTATGGCTATTCCATTCTTAGAGCTGCAATGTCCCGAGCTATAATGGGGTCCGGTCTTTACCCCTCATTTGGCCTTTTCCACAAGAATCGGTATAATGCTTTCCCCTTGGCGGATGACCTCATGGAACCGTATCGGCCTTATGTGGATCAGGTAGTTTATTATTTGTGGCAAGATGGCCAGAGAGAACTCTTGCCGGCAACAAAACAAAAGCTTTTATCCCTTTTGGTAGTGGATGCCCAATTTGATGATATAACTCGTCCTTTGGAAGTTGGACTTTCATTAACGACGGCTTCATTATGCCGGTGTTTGCGGGGAGAAGATAAACGATTAGAATACCCCCGATTATGATTTCTTTTTCCAGAATTAATGCTTATCGGGTTATGTGGCTTTTCGTTTTCTTTGATCTTCCGACTACCACGAAGAAAGAGCGGAAAGATGCTGCTCGGTTTAGAAAGGATTTGGAAAAGGACGGTTTTACGATGATGCAATTCTCTGTGTATATCCGTTTCTGTTCAACGCAGGAAAACATGGATGTTCACTCCAAACGAATCCGTGCGGCGCTCCCATCTTCCGGGAGGGTAAGTATATTATCTGTGACGGACAAACAGTATGGGAAGATTATTAACTATCAAGGAAAAGTGGAGCAGGCGCGTCCGGAAACACCGCAGCAGTTGGAATTGTTTTAAATAAATCATATTTTTGAGATAAAATCAAATCACTTCCTTGGTTTCACATTGTTTTTGTGGCCTTGTTCGGTCCGTAAATGATTGAATATGTGAAGGAAATGTCGCTAAGGTTGTGGTTTGATGTAGAAAAGGAATGACTAACAACGCAGAAGATTTTGAACTGATTGCCGACAGCGTTGTGGTTTGATGTAGAAAAGGAATGACTAACAACCCGGTGAGAAGGAAACCGTCAAAGACGAGAGTTGTGGTTTGATGTAGAAAAGGAATGACTAACAACGGCTCTCCGCCTCGCCTCTCCACCTCTTTCGTTGTGGTTTGATGTAGAAAAGGAATGACTAACAACATGCCGCAGCAATGAGCGCGGCCACGACAAGTTGTGGTTTGATGTAGAAAAGGAATGACTAACAACGAGTGCCCGAACCTGGTGAGCGCCATCTACGTTGTGGTTTGATGTAGAAAAGGAATGACTAACAACTTGTAGAGCGCAGGCATAAATCACACACAAGTTGTGGTTTGATGTAGAAAAGGAATGACTAACAACACGCGATCAGGGAGAAGCAGCGGGCCTACTGTTGTGGTTTGATGTAGAAAAGGAATGACTAACAACTTCTGGACCATAGACATAGATGACCACAATGTTGTGGTTTGATGTAGAAAAGGAATGACTAACAACGCCCTTTGTATTGACAATTGGGCCCGGTTGTTGTGGTTTGATGTAGAAAAGGAATGACTAACAACTTTTCCAACGACTTGATGAACTCCTCGTCGGTTGTGGTTTGATGTAGAAAAGGAATGACTAACAACTCCTTTTAAATTGAATTTTCCATGCTTCCTGTTGTGGTTTGATGTAGAAAAGGAATGACTAACAACCACGGAGCGTAAGTCAGTACCTGCGTCATGGTTGTGGTTTGATGTAGAAACATTTTATTCCATTGTTAAAGTTGTTGTTTTATTTGTAGTTTGTGGAAAAAGCATTACCTTTGCATCGGAATCGTCACGGGGATTTCGCCGAAGGGTTGACAACCCTTTTGAGTATTATGCTTGATTCGAGCCCCGCTGAAAGTCGCTGCCTAGGCGACTTTTTATTTTATCTCATCTTCCGTCGGTGATGCTGCAGAAATCGAGTACTGAACGTATTCTCCTTTGGATTTCTGATAACCAACAACTAGTCGGATGTTCTTATATCGCATAAGAATAATTCGGGAGAACATCTTCTGATTTTTATTGCCCTGCTTTCTAGGCCCGGAGGACACCTTGACTGCTTTCGAAAGGATCTCGGTCAATTGAAAAACGGCCATGGTGGATTCATACGAGCGCGCGGCATGTTCGTATGTCTCGTTGTATGATAATTGTTTAACCTTGATTTCGGCTTTAAGGGAGTGATTCCAGACAGACTTGGATGGATTGTCAGCAATCCATCTTGCGTAGAAATCTTTTATTATTGTTTCGCGAACCTTTACCTCAGGCCGCGTCTTCCCTTTAGGAATATCCATGGTGCTATTTGTTTGATGCTATTGTTTCCCTGCAACGTTGGAGAATACCCCCGCTGACAGGAAATAAGATAATATTTCTTTCGAAGGGAGCAGTTCTTCAGAACAAGAAGATAAGCATGCTCCGTATTTCCTTTACCGGCCGACTTCACGACCATACCTATACAAATGTAGTGACAATCCGTGATAAAAGCAAGAATTCCTCCGGGTGAGCGTCACTGTTGGTGCGCACGAATATATTGTGACTTCGAGATAAGCTTTTTGAGGAAAATATCAAAAAATCGCCGTAAATTTGCGGAAGACCACTAAGCCATTTTTATGCACGATTTAGCCATTATCGGAGGAGGTCCCGGCGGTTACGTGGCCGCGGGACGTGCTGCCACTGCCGGACTGTCCGTCATCCTGTTCGAAAAGAATAACCTGGGAGGCGTCTGCCTCAATGAGGGGTGCATCCCCACCAAGACCTTGCTATACAGCGCCAAAGTGTTTGATTACGCGCAGCACGCCGACCGCTATGGCGTGAGCGTGGAGGCGCCCGCTGTCGATTTCGGCGCCATCTTCAAGCGCAAGGAGAAGGTGGTGCGCAAGCTCGTCGCCGGCGTGAAGGCGCAGATGAAGGCGGCGGGCGTGCAGGTGGTGGCCGCACAGGCGCAGATCCAAGGGCGCAGCGGGGAAGCCTTTGCCGTCGTGGCCGACGGCGAAGAATTTTTCGCCCGGAACCTGCTGATCTGCAGCGGCTCCGAGGCGGTGGTGCCGCCCATTCCCGGCCTGCGCGAGAGCGCGGCCGTCGTGACCAACCGCGAGATCCTCGCGCTGGAGGAGCAGCCTGCGGAGCTGGTTATCATCGGCGGCGGCGTGATCGGAATGGAATTCGCCAGCTTCTTCAACTCCATCGGCACGAAGGTGACGGTGGTGGAGATGCTCCCGAAGATCCTCGGCCCGATGGACGACGAGATCAGCGCGATGCTGCAGGCCCAGTACGCCAAGAAGGGCGTTGAATTCCAGCTGGGCTGCAAGGTCGTGGCGGTCGAAGGCGACACGGTGGTCTATGAGACCCCGGCGGGGGAGACCTGCCGCGTGCACGGGGACAAGATCCTCGTGTCCGTGGGGCGCCGGGCGAAGCTGGACGGCTTCGGGCTGGAGAGCCTGGGCGTCGAACTTGCCCTGAATCCTGCTGGAAGGCCGTATGGCATCCAGGTGGACGAACACATGCGCACGAGCGTGTCGGGCGTGTACGCCGCGGGCGACGTGACGGGCTTCTCCCTGCTGGCGCACACCGCCTCCCGCGAGGGAGAGGTGGCTGTGAACGACATCCTCGGGAGAGCCGACCGGATGCGCTATGACGCCATCCCCGGCGTAGTTTATACCAACCCGGAAGTTGCCGGGGTGGGCCTGACCGAGAGCGAGGCCGCCGCGAAGGGGCTGGATGTGCTTGTCCAGAAACTTCCGATGGCTTTCTCCGGCCGCTTCGTAGCCGAGAACGAGCGGGGCGAAGGTATCTGCAAGGTCCTCGTGGACAGGGCCGCCCGAACGGTGCTCGGCGTGCACATGCTGGGCAATCCGTGCTCTGAACTGATCCATGGCGCGTGCCTGGCCATCGAGCACAAGCTGACCGTCGAACAGCTCCAGGAGACCGTCTTCCCGCATCCGACCGTGTCGGAGATCCTGAAGGAAACCCTCGGGCAGATCGGGTAGCTTTCGGGCGCTTTTGAACAAACAGAACAGTTTCTGGACGGCAGGATGCTATGAAAGTCTTCCTGAATCCCTACATTTGTGCCACTAGTCAATAACACCAATAAAACCGATATGAAGAAATCCATTATGATTGCAGCGCTGCTGCTCACGGGCGTCTCCGCCCTGGCCCAGCCGCAGCTCCGCAAGGACAACATCGACGAAGTCCTTGCCGCCATGACCCTTGAAGAAAAAGCCACCCTGCTGGTGGGCGGCGCCCGTGCCCAGATCGTGAACGGCGTCACCTCCGGCGTCGCCGCCCAGGTACCCGGCGCGGCGGGTAACACCCGTCCGATCGAGCGCCTCGGCATCCCCGGGACGGTGCTGGCCGACGGCCCTGCCGGTCTGCGCATCCAGCCGACCCGTCAGGGGACGAGCCAGACCTTCTACTGCACCGGCTTCCCCGTGGGTACGCTGCTCGCCAGCTCCTGGGACACCGCGCTCGTGGAGCAGGTGACCACCGCCATGGGTGAGGAGGTGCACGAGTATGGCGTGGACGTGCTCCTTGCTCCGGGCATGAACATTCACCGTAACCCGCTCTGCGGCCGCAACTTCGAGTATTTCTCCGAGGATCCGCTCCTGACCGGCAAGATCGCCGCGGCCTACGTCAACGGCATCCAGCGCAACGGCGTCGGCGTCAGCATCAAGCACTTCGCCGCCAACTCCCAGGAGACCAACCGCATGAACGGCGACAGCCGCATCTCCCCCCGCGCGCTCCGCGAGCTCTACCTCAAGGGCTTCGAGATCGCCGTCCGCGAGTCCGACCCCTGGACGGTCATGTCCTCCTACAACCGCCTCAACGGCCCCTATACCCAGGAAGACCGCGAGCTGCTCTACGACATCCTCCGCGAAGAATGGGGCTTCAAGGGCATCGTGATGACCGACTGGACCGGCCGCCGCAACAGCGCCGCCCAGATCCACGCCGTCAACGACCTCCTCGAGCCCGGTGACGACCGCCAGATCGCCGACATCGTCGAGGCCGTGAACAACGGCACGCTCGCCATCGCCGACGTGGACCTCTGCGTGAAGAACATGCTCGAATTCATCGTGAAGACCCCGCGCTTCAAGAAATACAAGTATTCCAACAATCCGGACCTCAAGGCCCACGCCGAAGTGGCCCTGAAGGCCGCCGAGGAAGGCATCGTCCTCCTCGAGAACAACGGCGTCCTCCCGCTCTCCGGCGGCCAGACCGTCGCCCTCTACGGTGTCGGCTCCTATGACTTCGTCGCCGGCGGCACCGGCTCCGGCAACGTCAACAAGGCCTACGTCCGCAGCGTCGCCGACGGCCTCGAGTCCCGCGGCTTCAAGCTCAACGCGGCGATCAAGACCTGGTACCGGCAGTACATCCCGTACATCAAGACCACGATGGCGAACGCCGGCAACGGCGGCTCCGGCGTCCTGCTCGGCGACCCCGTGACCCCGGAAATGGAGGTCTCCCGCGCCTTTATCAACCGCCAGGTCGCTTCGACCGACCTCGCCGTCCTGACCATCACGCGCAACGCGGGTGAAGGCGGCGACCGCAAGGCCGAAGACGGCGACTGGACCCTGACCGGCGCCGAGCGCGAAATGCTCCAGAACCTCTGCGACGCCTATCATGTCGCCGGCAAGAAAGTCATCGTCGTCCTGAACATCGGGGGCGTGATCGAGACCGCGTCCTGGAAGAACCTGCCGGACGCCGTGCTCCTCGCCTGGACGCCGGGCCAGGAAGGCGGCTACGCCGTCGCCGACATCCTCGCCGGCAACGCGAACCCTTCGGGCAAGCTCCCGATGACCTTCCCCGTCAACTACTTCGACATCCCGTCCTCCTTCAACTTCCCGTACGCCTACACCGGCGGCAACTCGATGAACCCGTTCGCCGCGATTACCGGCGGGAACCAGCGCCGTCTCACGAAGGACGTCGACTATACCGAGTATGCCGAGGGAATCTGGGTCGGCTACCGCTACTTCGCGACCGCCGGCAAGGAGGTC
>JAEEGJ010007657.1_pt1 | contig 30699 bp, 25 predicted proteins | sample 8958761 | NCBI WGS metagenome assembly JAEEGJ01 (sample SAMN16246546, study PRJNA631951) | gut metagenome | biome: gut microbiome; feature: rumen; material: RS-attached | host: Bos | place: Iran: Karaj | collected 2018-10
GGAGTTTATAAAACATGGCAAAACAAATCAAGAAACCAGGAAAGGTCGAAGAACCGGATTTGCTTCCGGCGATGGGCTTGTTCACCATCTTGATTCCTATGCTTCTGACCATGACTGCTTTCTCCAAGCTCGCTATTGTCGAAGTGAATCTGCCTGAACGTAGCCAGATGATCATGGACAATAATGAACCGCCTCCGCCGGATGAGCAGGCATTGAACTTGTCACTCGCAATCGCTAGCGATTATCTCGTTATCGGTGCACGCGGTGGTTTCCAGCCGAACGTCTATTTCAAGGAAATGTGGACGTTCCGCTGCAAGTCCGATGCTAAGCTCGTTACTTATTCGGCAGAAGACGTCAAGAAAGTTGTAGAAGGCGGACGTGGCCCGGCGTGCAAAGATGGTTCCGAGATGGATAAGGATAAGTATCTTTATGACATCGAAGCTATTGAACTGTGGGCAATCCAGAAGGAATCCGAAGAAGATCCGGGTCGTGTAATCTGGGCTGCTTACAAGAACGACGGTAGCGCTGAAGAAGCTCACGCTGACAGTGCTTATGTCGATGGCGCTAACAACTTCTTGTCTCTTCCGGGCGAAGGTGTTGGTGGTCTCCAGAGTCCGGCAGCCCTCAAGGCTCCGTCTGCTGGTCAGGCTGTCGCAACACTTCAGCCGAACTCGGCTCGTACTCTTAAGCCGGGCGACAAGAGCATGATTTATCCGCTTTCCGCATACGATCTCATCGCTAAGGACTTGATCGCTATCCATACTCAGTTCATCGACTTGGACGACGTTGATAACATCATCATCGTTGCAAACGACGACACTCAGTTCGACAAGATCATCCAGCTCATGGACCGTGCCAAGGAAGCTGGTTTCAGCAAGATCAACCTTGCTAAGTTGGGAGGTTAATCATGGCTAGAAAAACTCGTAAATACAGCGAAGACGTACCTTTCTCCCTCACGTCCATGATGGACATGATGACCATCATCTTGGTGTTCATGATCAAGAACATGGACGCTGAAGGTCAGCTTTTGACCCAGGCAGAAAACTTGATTCTTCCGATTTCGACTTCTAAAATCCAGCCGAAGGAAGTTTCTCTGACTGTCGTGGTCGATGCTAACTACGTTATCGTTGACAATGAACAGGTGGTGCCGACCGCCGACGTTCTCGCTCAAGAAGATCTCCTTGTCACCAAGGTTGACGAAGTCTTGAAGGACCGTCGCGCTATCGAACAGGAACACGCTCTCAAGATGGGCCTTCCTGCTGACGAAGCCGGTCACATCGTTGTGCAGATTGACAAGAACATCCCGTATGATGCGATGTACAAGGTGATGGCCACTTGCGGCTTCTCCGGATACACGAACGTCGCATTCGCCGTGATGCAGAAGAACGGCGGGGAGGAATAAGCATGGCTAAAAAGAATATAGATCCGTTTATTGCGTCGCTTATGCCGGAATCCGACAAGAAGATGGGCGCAATCGCCGGTGTCTCTCTTGTGGTCGCTTTGGCTATGTGTATTTGGGCTTCCATGTACGAACAGGTCGTCGCTGAAGTCGTGTTCGACAATGCAGACTCTGTTGACCTTACTACTTCCATGCAGATTGAGCAGAAGGAAGAAAAGAAGGAAGAAAAGAAGAAGCCTGAACCGAAGAAGCCTCGTAAGAAAGCTGGTGGCGGTGGTAAGCCGCGCGGTAAGGGTCAGCCGAACGCTCCGCAGACTCGCGGCGTGCTCAAGCTCCTCACTGCTCAGACCAAGAATGCCTCTGCTGCTGCTTATGACTTGATGAAGAACCAGAAGTTCACCAAGGACATCGATAAGGTGCTCAAGGACGTCGCTGGTCTCCAGACTACGGGTAAGACCGTTCTCGGTGGCCGTCGCGGTAAGGCTAATGGTGGCTTCAATGAAGGTTACGCAGAAGGTGGTTCCGGTGGTATCGGTGACGGCCTTGCAGGTCTCCTTGGCGGTGGTGGCGGTGGTATCGCTACTAAGGCTAAGGGTTCCATCAAGACTCCGTCTATGCGCGATATCGACATGGGTGCCGGTGGTGGTTCTCGTTCCGCTGCAGACATCATGAAGGTTGTCCGCCAGCGTACTCCGGGTCTTCGCCACATCTATAACAAGTGCCTGAAGAAGAAGCCGGGATTCCAGGGTAAGGTTACCTTGAAGTTCACGATCGCTCCGGGTGGCGAAATCATCAGCATCTCTACTGTTTCTTCGACGACCGGTTTCGCAGAATTCGACTCCGAAGTCAAGAATGCAGTTAGCCGCTGGACCTTCAGCAAGGTGAAGTCCGGTAACACGACGGTTACGATTCCGTTCACGTTTACCGAATAATTCACAAGCAAAGCTTGCAAAAAAGACCAGACTTGCGTCTGGTCTTTTTATTTTTTCGCAAGGGTAAAAAAGCCCCAAAAAAATCGTTCTTTTATTAAAATATTCTTGCGTTTTTTCTTTTATAAAACTAACTTTATAAAAGAATTTTCAATAGGAGTTAATCCATGAACTTAAAAACTGTAGCCGCCGTAGGCGCCGCATTTGGGATTCTTGGTGTCGGGTCTGCTTTTGCAACGTTTGCCCGAATTGAATCTATGGGTAAGAACACGACTTACATCATGGACGATGTAAGCATCTTCGATAACCCGGCTAACATCAATCTCTATTCGAACTATTTGATTGGTGAATTCGGTCCTTATACGCAGGATGTTGAATCGGGTAAGAACGTTGACCCGCAGCACCCGAACTTCGGTGGTATCTTCTCCATTTCGATTGGCGATGACAACAATCCGGATCCGCGTATCTCTATCGGTGGTCTCTTTGGCCGTATCAATACCGAACTCATGCAGTACTTGCCGGATGTCGTGATTGGCGAAAATGGCGCTCCGACTAATGTTCCTGAAACGGTGACGAACTTTGACGGCTTCTTGGGTGGTACGCTCTCGGACGGCAACTCCTGGGGCTTGCATGTTTACATTGCCCAGCAGGACGGTGGCGACAAGGCTGAAGACGGTAACTTCCAGGTCAAGAAGAACGCTTTTGCTTCTGTAGTCCAGGCAGACGGTGGTTTGAACTACCAGATCTCGAACTACTTTGACTTGGAATTTTCTTTGGCTTTGGCTCGTATCCAGTACGGTCCGGAACACCACAGCTTCTTTGATGACGGTAACTTCTCCTGGTTGATCAAGTCCCGTGCATTCTTTACTTTGGATGCTATCAACGGCGAACTTGTTCCGGCCTTGAACCTCAAGTTCATCGATGCTCCGGGTCTGGACGAAAAGCATGCTCAGGTGGGTGTTGGCGTTAACGTCGCTCTCGACCGTGGCTTCTTCTGGATGGGCTTGGACTTCATTTGGAACAAGAGAAAGGCTCATGACTGGCTCTACAATGCAAATACCAAGACTTGGACCTATGATTCCCGCAACGAAGACAACAAGCACTGGGACGATCGCACCGATATCGGCGGCATGATCAGCTTCGGTATCGAACGTAACATCTGGTGGGATTGGTTCGTGATCCGCGTTGGCGGTCAGAAGTCTATCCTTTATACAAAGTGCAATGTCAATGACAAGAATGTTGACAAGTACAATGACAAGCAGTATGGCATTTGCAAGGATGACGGCAACTTCTTCAGCACGAACCCGCTCGCTGATGGCACCTCCAAGGACCATGTCGGCTTCGGTTTCGGTATCAACATCGAAGAAAAGTTGAAGATCGACGTGACCGTTGCTGAAGACCTCCTCTTCCGTAACCCGTTCCAGGGCGAAGGCAGACTCTTCTCCAGAATCTCTGCAACGTATTCGTTCTAACTGGTCATTAGTCAATGGTTAGTAGTCATTAGTTAAGGTCATTGGCTTGAGTCGATAATTCTAACGACTAATGACCAACAACTAAACACTAGCAACAATTTTCGAAACGCATTCCATCTGGGTGCGTTTCTTTTTTTATTTTATGAGCATGAAGAAAATTTTATCCCTCATATTTCTTGTGTTGCTTTCGTCGTGCTCGGAGCCGACGGAGCGCATCGAAAAGAAACTCCTCACGTACTTGCAGGAAGACTTGAAGTTCATGGTGGCTGAGACTTTGAATGCCAATGCGACAAAGGCGGACTTGCTCGATGAACCATATTACAAAGTGCGTGATTTTAGGTTGTTCGAAGGCGCCGAAGCGGAAATTTATGCAGCCTATGCCGAGGTCGATTTTTACATCTATCGAGACCTCGCCATGTACGAGAAACGCAAGTACCGTTACGAGGTTCATGGCAGGCATTGGGACCGTTATTCCAAGGTTCTAAAATTCGGCAAGGACAAAAATCCGTAGGTTATAAACGAGCTTGATTTAGTTATATTTGGCTTGTGGGATTTCTTTTTTAGAGGGCTAAATTTTGTTCGGACTTTTCTCTTGTGATATCGGTATTGACCTGGGTACCGCTAATACACTCGTCCACGTGGCTGGACAGGGTATCGTCATTAATGAACCGACTGTGATTGCTGTTGACCGTAAGAGCAATCGTGTGACTGCTATCGGTGGCGAAGCTAAGAAAATGCTTGGCCGTACGTCTGGCGAAAGCCGCGCTATTCGCCCGATGCGTGATGGTGTTATTGCTGATTTTGAACTTGTGGAAACGCTTCTGCGCACCTTCATTACGCGTGTGCAGCGCTATCCGTTGTGGATGGTAAAACCGCGTGTGGCGGTTGGCGTTCCGAACGGAATTACCGAAGTGGAAACGCGTGCCGTGATCGATGCTATCAAGATGACGGGCGCTAAGGAAGTCCACTTGGTCCATGAACCGATGGCTGCTGCTATCGGTATGGGTATCCCGGTTGAAGAACCGGTGGGTAACATGATTGTGGATATTGGCGGCGGTACGTCCGACATCGCCGTGATTGCCTTGAACAAGTCTGATTGCAACGGTTCTGTGCGCGTTGGCGGTGACGAAATGGACGAAGCCATTGTGCGTTACCTCCGTACTCAGTACAACCTTTGCGTGGGTGAAAGTACTGCTGAACAGATCAAGATCCAGATCGGTTCTGCAAGCCCGCTCGAAGAAGAATTGACGATGGAAGTCAAGGGTCTTGACTTTATCGCCGGTATGCCGCGCACGATTCCTATCGGAAGTGCCGAAATCCGCGAAGCCATCAATGAACCGGTGACGACCATTATCGAAGCCGTGAAGCAGGCTTTGAGCATCACTCTCCCGGAACTTTCCGCTGATATTTACGACAAGGGCATTATCCTCACGGGTGGTGGTTCCCAGTTGCGTGGTCTCGACGAACGTATCCGTAGGGAAACGGGGCTCTCCGTGAACGTGATTGACGATCCGATGACTTGCGTTTGCAAGGGTGCAGCCCGCATTCTCGAAGACTTGGATAAGTACCGTCCTGTTTTGGTGGCTTCTTCTACCTAAATTCTGAAATTGCACTTCGATGCTTAGAGCTTTTCGCTTTATTGTCGATCTGTTTTCCCAAAGGCATGGCGTTGTCGCTTTTGCCTTTTTTCTCGTTTTAGGGATTCTGATGCATGCGTCTTCGACGGCGGTGCGCGAAAGCATTGTCGATAAGGCGCTTTCGACGGTGTTTTATCCGGTGCAGCTGTTGCTTGCCTCTGTGAACGATTTCAAGTCTTTGCAGGCGGAAAATGACCATCTGAAGGCGGAAAACGCAAGGCTCCGTCAGGAGACTTACCACGCGAGCGAGGGCTTGCAGGAACTGGCGAGGTTACATACGCTGGTGCGTTTTGACGACAAGTGGGATTTCCCGATTGTGACGTCTCGCGTGGTGGGGCACAACCCCGGGCGTTTTCTCACGACTCTCGTGATTAACCGTGGAACGCATCATGGCGTGAAAGAGAACATGCCGGTGATGTCGATGAACGGCCTTGTCGGGAAGATTTCGAAGGCGATGCTCACGCATTCCCGCGTGCAGCTTCTGGTGGACCCGAACTTGAAACTCTCTGTGCTTGAACGCCGTACGCGCGTGGTGGGCTTCTTGGAGTCTGTAGACGGTCATTTGCTTTCGGCAATGATTCCCTCGCATGCGGGCGTTGCCGAGGGTGATACGCTCATTACGTCGGGACTTGGCGGCATTTTCCCGAAGGGCATCCCGGTGGGCACGGTGCACAGGGTCCGCAAGGCGGATTTGGACGTGATGAGCCTTATGGATGTGAAGCCGTTCCAGGAATTTTCGACCTTGGAAGAAGTGTTTGTGATGCAGAAGGAACCGGATTGGATTATCCAGGAGTTGCTCGATGAGTAATTACGGGTGGTTAAAGACGCTCCTGATGTTTGTCATCGCTTTTGCGGTGCAGTCGACGATTGGCGACTGGCTTAAGATTTTGGGCGTGGGTCCTGACTTTATCCTTATCTTCATTGTATCCGTGGCTTTGCGTTTTGGGGCTGGTGCGGGCTGCTTCTGGGGATTCTTGGCGGGGTTCACGCTGGATGTCTATGCGCCGGTGGAATGGCTGGGTGCCAATACCATCGCCATGACGATTGTGGGGTTTGCCGTGGGGCAGCTCGAAGAGCACTTCCTCACGCTGAACTTGCCTCCGAAAGTGGGCGTTCTTGGGCTTGCGTTCTATGTGAACGACATGTTCTATTTCCTCATTACGGGTCTCGAAAAGGATGTCGTAACGACTTTGTTCTTGACGAAAACGGTGCCGGAGAGCATTTATACGGTGATTATTGGCGGTATTTTGTTCTACCTCATTTCGGGGAAGAAGTCGGATGTATAACGATACTTCGGAGAACGAGGCTCGAGTCCGTAGGAACTGGAACGTCCTGATATTTTTGGCGGGGACGGTCATTGTCTTTACGGTGATTCTGCTCAAGCTTTTTTCGCTGCAGTACCTGCATTACGAAGAGAACTTCCAGCGCTCCGAAAATAACCGCTTGCGTCGAATTGAGCTGATTGCCGACCGAGGCTACATTTATGACCGCAACGGGAATGTGCTGGTGCGCAATAGACCCTCGTACCAGATTGCACTCCAGGCGCTTGAAATGCCGCGAAAGAAGGCGGCTAGGGATTCCATTTTCAAGAAGCTTTTGAACATCCGCGATGCAGCGGGGGTACGTCTTTTTGATTCGTTGTCGCTCGATACGGCATTCCAGAGGATCCGCTGGGTGCGTACGCGCCCGGTCCGCATCTTGGAAGATGCGACGATGGAGCAGGTGGCGGTGATCGAAGAACATTCGACGGAACTGCCGGGCGTCTCGGTGATTATTGAATCGCGCCGTGAATACCCGTACGGAACGCTTGCCTCGCATGTGCTCGGTTACACGAGCGAAATCTCGGAAGAGCAGCTGAAGCTCCCGGAATACGAATCTTATTCGCAGGGCGATCGCGTGGGGCAAAAGGGCTTGGAGCAGGAATACGACAAGGAATTCCGCGGCAAGAACGGGCTCAAGCTTGTGGAAGTGAATGCTTCGGGGCGCGAAGTGCGTACGCTTACGGATGTGGGCGGCTTTATTGCGCCGGAACCGGGCTTGCACATGGTTTCAACGATTGACTTGAAGTTGCAAAAGGCGGCGGAAGCGGCGATTCCCGATTCGGCGAAAGGCGCTTTGGTGGCAATCGACCCGCGCAATGGGGAAATCTTGGCGATGGTCTCTTCGCCGCGACTGGACCCGAATATCTTTTCGTTAAAGCGCCGTGAACGCAATAAGGGCTGGGCGCATGTGGCTCTCGATTCGATGCGCCCGCTTACGAACCGTGCGATTTCGGGCGTTTACCCGCCGGCGTCTATCTTTAAGCTTGTGACCTCTGGCGCTGGGCTTGAAAGCGGGATTATTTCGGAGACAAAGTATTACCCGAAAGCTTGTACGGGCGGCTACCAGTACGGGGCGCGTTACCAGAGGTGCTGGGGCGTGCATGGAAACTTGAACGTGGTGCATGCGCTGCGCCTTTCGTGCGACGTGTATTTCTATCAGGCGGGCCTTGAAATCGATATGGCGCGTATCAATGAATTTGCTCGCCGCTTTGGTTATGGTGAAAAGTTGCTCGGCGTGGATATCCCGGGCGAGCGTGCTGGCTGGCTTCCGGATTCGGCGTCGTTCAACCGGCGCAATAAGCGCCTCGGTTGGCGCTGGGCTCGCGGGCTTATTTTGAACCTCTCGATTGGGCAGGGGCAGATGGTGACTCCTTTGCAGCAGGCTGTGTTTATTGGTTCCTTGGCGACGAACAAGGGCGTGTATCGGCCTCACTTTATGAAGGAACTGCAAGATGCCGAGGGCAATGTGGTGCGCCGCTATGAGCCTGAAATCATCCGCCCTGGAACGATGAAGCCCGAGACTCATCGCGTGCTTTTGAATGCCATGGATTCCGTGGTGAACCATCCAGGTGGCACGGGTAAGAAAGGCGCTGTGCCGGGAATTCGCGTGGGTGGAAAGACGGGTTCTGGTGAATGGAAAAAAGGGCAGAAGACGCATGCCTGGTTTGCGGCGGTCGCTCCGCTTGAAGACCCGCAAATTGCGGTAGCTGTGATTATGGAAGCGGGCGGCGGCGGTGGCTCTGTGGCTGCCCCGATTGCGCGTAAGGTGTTGATGGCATTCTTTGGAAAAGAAGAAGAGGAGCAACAATGAGTTCCGACCGCATTCAAGACAAGTCGTTAAAGTTTGACTGGTTCTTTATTGTCGTGACGCTCACGCTCATGACGTTTGGCGTGTTCCTCGTTTATTCGGCGACGGTGGGCGAGGAGCTGGCTGTTTACGATACGCACTGGTTTAGGCAAATCATATACTTCTTGACGGGGATTGCAATTGCGGTGGGGCTTGTTTTTGTGAAGATTGACTGGCTCAAGCGCGTGGCGGTGCCGTCTTACGTGATTGCACTTGTCATGCTTTTGTTTGTGCTCATTTTTGCGGGTGATGTGAAGGGGGCCGGGCGTTGGATAGACCTGAAGGTCATCAAGTTGCAACCTTCGGAATTTGCAAAGATTGCGTACTTGATTACGATATCGTACTGGCTTTCGAAACACCCGGTGAGCTTGCATAAGCTCAAGACGTTCTTAGTTCCGATGGGGCTGTTTATTGTGCCTTTCTTGCTGGTGCTGAAACAGCCGGATTTGAGCACGGCGCTTGTGTTTACGGCGGTGACGCTTGTCGGGTTCTTTTTTGCGGGTCTCACGTTTACGGACTTGTTCTTGATTGTAAGCCCTGTCTTGTCGGTGCTGTTTTCGCATTCGCAGTCGATGATGATGCAGGTCTTGTGGGGCGTTTTGATTTGCCTTGTCGTGTTTTCCGTGTTGCGCAGGCATTTGTCCAAGAAGTTCTCAGGCGTGATTATTGCGACGAACATCTTGGCGGGTTACGCCAGCACGATGGTGTGGAACATGTTGGAACCGCACCAGCAGAAGCGCGTCAATACGTTCTTGGATCCGATGAGTGACCCGCTGGGCGATGGCTATCAGGTGTTGCAGTCGCTCACGGCGATTGGTAGCGGCGGCATTGGTGGCAAGGGCTTTGGGAACGGCTCGCAGACGAACCTCTCGTTTTTGCCCGAAGAACATACGGACTTTATCTTTAGCGTGCTTGGGGAGCAGTTTGGCTTTGTCGGGTGCGCGGCGGTTCTTGTGCTGTTTACGTTGTTCTTGTGGCGGGCGTCGTCGATTTGCAAGACGAACGATGATCCGTTTGTGACGCTTGTGACGATGGGGGCGTGCACGATTTTCCTGTTCCACATCACGGTGAATATCGCAATGACGATTGGGCTTATGCCGGTGACGGGGCTTCCGCTGCCGTTCCTCTCTTATGGCGGCTCGTTTGCGCTTGTGTGCATGTTCCTCGTGGGGCTCTTGATGTGCCTACGTTATCAGGGGAATAAGTAATTAGTTATTAGTAATTAGTTATTGGTCATTGGTCATTAGTCATTAATCATTAGTCATTAGTTGGCTCGTAAAATAAAATTTTACCGCACAATTTGCCTGAAAAAAGCGTGTTATAGAGATTGGCGCGGTTTTGCGCTATGTATCGCTCTTTATAACAGGAGGCTTTATGGGCGTTTTACGGACGGTGGCAAATTTTGTTTTCGGGATGGAATGCTTGGGGTGCGGGAGTTCTTCGGAGCGGCTGGACCCTTGGCTTTGCCCTGCGTGCGCGGCGGAACTTGTGCGGGAATCGTGTGCGCCTAAATTCCCGAACGAGGATGCGTTTTGCCTTTTCCCGATGCGCCCTTTGACGCGCAAGCTTGTTCATGCGCTCAAGTACAGGAATATTCCGGGGCTTGCCTCTTACTTGGTGCGACATTCGTCGGCGGTAAAGCAGGGGATGGTGGCGCAGGAACTGTTGATGCTTGCGCAGCCGCTTTACTTTGTGCCGGTTCCGCTCCATAGGGCGAGGTATCGCGAGCGTGGGTACAACCAGGCGGAGCTTTTGGCGGCGGCGCTTGCGACGGCGACGGGAGGCAAGGTTTGCAGGTGGCTAAAGCGCAAGACGTTCGTGGTTTCGCAGACGAAACTTTCAAAAGAGGAGCGCGAATTGAATGTGGCGGGGGCTTTTGTGGCGAATTTCCCGCGGGAGATGCCTACGCGGGGGACTGTGGTCGTGGTGGACGATGTTTTTACGACGGGGGCGACTACTTCATCGTGCATGGCATCGTTCGGGGCGGAGTTTCCGCTCCCTTTGAAGGTGTGTACGCTGATTTACGATGAGCCTGCTTCGGCGGCGGCCGACTTTGCGGCGGATTGCCGCGCTTTTTACAAATAAGAAGTATAAATAAAAAGCGTTTCCGGGGCTCGGAAACGCTTTTACGGAGGAAGAGGGACTCGAACCCCCAAGCCTTACGGCGGCGGTTTTCAAGACCGCTGACTTACCAATTAGCCTATTCCTCCAATTGGTGCGCAAAGAATAGAAAAAAATCCCGAATATCGTCAACGATACTTTGCATTTTGTGCGAAATTAACTATTTTTTTACATGTTATGAGCTACCTGGAAAACGCTACCGATCTTGGAGACGGCGAAGTCGCTGCTCTACTGTTCGAGTACATGCCCAAAATTGCTGCCGAACATAAGACCGACAGCCTTTTGGTGCTTATGGCGGATTTGGGACGGCAGATTGTTCAAGCTGACCGTTGCTCCCTCTGGCTAATCGATGAAGAACGGAACGAACTATGGACCAAGGTTGCCCATGGTGTAAGCGAACTGCGCATTCCGCTTTCGGCGGGCTTTGTCGGGTATTCGCTCAAGACGGGTGAACCGGTGCTTGTCGACGATGCGTACCGCGATGCTAGGTTTGACCGCCGAAGTGACATCAAGAACGGCTACCACACGACGTCCGTGATGACGATGCCGCTCGAAAGCGATGGTCGCGTGATGGGTGTGTTCCAGGCTATTAACAAGGTCGGGGAAAACGTGTTCTTCTCCAAGAAAGACCTTGAACGCTTGAAGCTTATTTCTGTTTATTCTGCAAAGACGATTGAGTCGGCTATCCGCGCCCAGAAGCTGGAGCGCTATGCAAAGCAGCTGGAACGCAAGGCTGATGAACTCAAGTCGGCGCACATGGAACTTATCCGTATTCTGGGTGAAGTTTCTGAATTCCGCAGCCAGGAAGTGGGCGACCACATCCACCGTGTGGCAGAGATTTCTGTGAAGCTCGCCAGGTACCTTGGACTCCCGACTGACCAGCAGGAACTGATTTACTATGCGGCTCCGCTCCATGACCTTGGTAAGGTCGGTATTGCGGACATGATTTTGAACAAGGCGGGCAAGCTTACGCCTGATGAATTCGAAATCATGAAGTCCCATTCTGTTATCGGACGCACATTGTTGCGCGATTCCAAGACGGACTTGCTCTGCATGGCGTTTGATATTGCCGGCGCTCACCATGAACGTTGGGACGGTTCGGGTTACCCGGATAAGCTCAAGGGCGAAGAAATTCCGCTCGCGGCACGCATTTGTGCTGTGGCTGACGTGCTGGATGCACTTTCGAGCCCGCGTTGCTACAAGCCCGCTTGGCCGGAAGAACGTGTCAAGGAAGAGATGAAACGCTCTGGTGGTTCGCATTTCCAGCCGGAACTCATCGATATCTTGATGGAGCATTGGGACGATTTTTACTCTTGCTATAAGCCTGATGGCGAATTCGTCAAGAATGGGATGCTCCCGCCTGTGAAATAAATCACACTGAAATTTTTTTGTGCCCGCCGTTGTGCGGGCGATTTTTTTTTGAGTGGGGAGGGGGATTCCCGCTCAGAGGCGGGTAGGCGGGAATGACAATTAAAAATTGCTGAAAATAAAGAAAAAACCTCGGTTTTCACCGAGGTTTCTTCGTGGTTCCGATTGGAATTGAACCAACGACACGCGGATTTTCAGTCCACTGCTCTACCAACTGAGCTACAGAACCATTTCGACGCACCAATTATACATATTTATTTTCGACTTGTCAAGGGTAAAGAGAATATTACTGTTATTTTTTTGAAAAAACTACTAAATTTAGTGTTGTTGGATGGACAATTGAGGTGTCCCATGGAAAAATCCGTGGGAAATGTGTCTTTTATTTTTTAGGTGGTCGCCGTGATACGCTCAAAAAATTGGTTTAAAGAGATTTTTTCTCTGGCTGCAGTCTTTGGTACAGCTTATATGGTTGGCTGTGCTGATGATACCGCAAATGCTACAATCAATAATCCAGGTTTTCAGCCAGGGTCTCAATGTTTAACACCGGGTGCTTGCAATGATACTATCATTAAGTCCAATCCGGATGGCACTAAAGACACTCTCGTTACTCCGCTGAATCCGAGTTACGACACAATGCGAGTCGTTGTCGGGCACGATACGATTATTAAGATTGATACGGTTTACCTGCCGCAGGATACGTCTCTCATTTGGATTGGGCAGTCTGCATTGCGTATAACAGAAATTACTCCGCTTAACTTGGATTTCTTAGATGAAAACGGCGACGATCCGTCTTGGGTGGAACTTTACAACGCAAGCGACAAGGATGTGAACTTGAGCGGCTATACGCTTGTTGAAAGCCGCAAGAATCCTCGCAAGTTTGTTTTTGGTGACGATATCATCAAGCCGAAGGGCTTCAAGGTCGTCTTCTGTGACAAGAAGAATATCTCTGCTGTTACAAGTGAAGATAACGGTGGCCGCCACACGCGTCCGCATACGGACTGGAAGCTCGATAAGGACGGCGGCACGCTTTACTTGATTGATAAGTATAATGGAATTCGCGATTCCGTTGATTATCCGGAACTGAATGCCGGCTATAGCTGGGGTATTACGGATGGTGGCTATTGGAAGTACTTTGAAAAGCCGACCCCGGAAAAGCCGAATACTGGCGTAAAGTCTTATGACGAAACAACTCCGCCGGCAGATATGAGCGGTCTCAAGGCTGGGTTCTATAGCGATGCCATTAAGTTGAATCCGCCTGCACTCCCTGAAGGTGTCAAGCTCCGCTGTACGACCAATGGTTCTGTGCCGAACGAAAATTCTCCGGAATTCAATTCCCCGAAGTCGATTGACCATAGCGTAGCCTTCCGTTGCGCAACGTTCAAGTCTGGCGCTCTTTCGAGCAAGGTAACGACGCGTACGTTCTTCATCGATGAAGATGAAGTGAAGATGCCGATTGTTGCCATTAGCGTGGATTCTAGCTTCTTCCGTGAACATTACATCAAGACGAGCTGCGAAGCCCCGAAGAACTGCAAGGACAGTGCGGGCCTCTATGCCGATGTGGAACTCCCGATTCACGTGGAATACTTTGAAAAGGGTTCTTCTACAAAGGATGGCGCAACCTGGGAAAAGGATGCAGGTATTTCTTTGATGGGTGGCTATAGCCGCTTGAACGACAAGAAGTCTGTTTCGATTCGCCTCCGTGAAATTTACGAAGAAGGTAGCATCAATTATCCGTTGTTCGAAACTCGCAAGGGCGTGAATGACAAGTACAAGTCCTTCAACCTCCGCAATAACGGTAACCGCTACGTGAGCGACTACATTGAAGACGCTATGGGCGGTGCAATCCTTGAAGGCACTAGCGTGGACTACCAGAGAAGCCGCCAGGTGGTGGTGTTCTACAACGGCAAGTACTACGGCATCCATGACATGCGTGAACGCTTCAACAAGCATTATGTCGAAACGAACTACAAGATTGACGCCAACACGGTGAACTTCATCAAGCACTTGGGCAAGGAAGTCGAAGCTAGCAACGGTACGACGGATGCTTACATGCAGATGCTCAGCTTTGTTGCACAGAACGATTTCTCTGGCGAAAACAATGCCAATTACGCTACGGTGAAGACGATGCTCGATGTGGGCAACCTCGCCGAATACATGGCTGCTGAAATTTATATGCACAACGGTGACTGGCCGAACAACAACGTTCGCGCATGGTCTGCTCCGGGTTATCCGTGGAAGTTCATGGTCTATGACCTTGACCATGGCTTTGACTGGATGTGGGGCGTGAACAATGGTGAATTTGACCAGGGCAACAACATGTTTGCATGGATCAAGAAGGGTGGCGGAAACAAGCCGTGCAAGGACGAAGGCTGCTTTGCTAACCTTTATAACCAGCTTATCAAGAACCCGGAATTCAAGCGTATGTTCATCAACCGTTCTGCTGTGATGTTCACTAGCTACACGAACGGCAAGAATGTGGAAAAGGTTGTCGATGCCATGGTGGCAACGATTGACAACAACGAAATGACCCGCGACCTTGAAAAGTTCAAGCAGGATCAGAAGTGGTACAAGAACTCTTGCGGTGACGGATTCAGCAGAACCGGTTCTTGCCTCAAGTCTTGGGCTGCTAGCCGTGATTCCAAGGTTATCCAGGAATACGAAGAAGAATTCGGCTTGAGCGGTACGGCTTCTGTGACGATCGGTGCTACCGGTAAGGGTACGGTGCTTATGGAAGGTGCTGCACTCCCGAACGGCGCTACGACTTACAAGGGTAAGTTCTTTGTGGGTAACCCGATCCTCTTGACGGCTACTCCGAGCGCAGGTGCTACATTCACGGGTTGGAGCGACGGTGTTGCCGAAAATCCGCGTTTGGTGGAACCGAAGGAAGGCGCAACCTTCACGGCTACGTTCAGCAATTAATTTGATGGCGTGAGTGGCGCTTTGTCGAGAAGCGCGGGCGCCTAAATGAGATTTGCGGCCTGGATGAAAGTCCAGGTCGTTTTTTATTTCTACATTTTACTATATGAAAAGTCCCGTGCATAAGATGTTCGATGGCATTGCGAGCCGTTACGATTTTCTGAATCATTTTCTGAGCTGTTATCAGGATGTGCTGTGGCGCAGGTATTGCTGCAAGCGTTTGAAAAAGATGATGGCTGCGGGCATGCTCGCGGAAAAGCCGCAGGCTGTTGAATCGCAAGACAAGACGCCGCGCGGCTCAAATAATGTTCGCTTGCTCGATTTGTGCGGTGGTACGGGCGATTTTGCCAACACTTTCCGCAAAATTTTCGAATCTGGTTGCAAGTGCGGGTGTGCGTGCAAGAGCGCTTCGCAAAACGGGGCTTCGCGCGACTTTGTGGTGGCCCCCGCTGTGATTGGCGACTTTTCGTACGGGATGCTCGCCGAAGTCAAACCGAAGAAAATCGATGCGCATGCGGTACAGCTCGATGCGATGAAAATGCCTTTTGCCGAACGCCAGTTTGACGTGATTCTGAACGGCTTTGGCATGCGTAACGTGCCCGATGCCCGTGGCGCCTTGCTGGAATCGTATCGCGTGCTTGACGCGGGCGGCTACCTCTGCGTTCTGGAATTTTTCTCGCCGCGAAACTTGTTCAACAAGTTCTTCTATAAAGTGCTGGCTCCGCTATTTATCCCGGTAATGGGCGCCTTCTTTAGCGGTAAGCGCGATGCTTACGAATACCTGGTAAATTCGATTATCCGCTTTTTGCCGGTCGATCAGTTCTGCAAAATGGCCGAAGAATGCGGCTTTGAAGTCAAGCAAGTCAAGATGTTTGATGGCGGAATTTCGTTTGGCGTGTTCTTGCACAAGCCGGGTAAAGCATGAGCCACTTTGTGCTTGGAGTGACGGGCGCTAGCGGCAGCGTTTATGCGACCCGTACGGCGATGTACTTGCAGCGTTTTCATCATGAAGTGACGCTTATCGTGACGCACCCGGGCAAACTGGTCCTCGAATACGAAGGGCAAAGTGCGCTTTTCGACTATTGCAAGGACGTGTGCAACGTGGATGACTTTTTTGCGGAATGCGCGAGCGGTTCTAGCGATATCGCGGGCATGGCAGTGGTGCCGTGTTCCATGGGAACGCTCGGGCGCATTGCGGCTGGGACTTCGGATAACTTGCTTGTGCGTGCGGCAGACGTTTGCCTCAAGGAACTCCGCCCGCTTGTGATTGTGCCGCGCGAGATGCCGTACAACTTGATCCACATCGAGAATATGAAGCGTGTGACCTTGGCGGGGGCGGTCGTGATTCCGGCTTCGCCGCAGTTCTACAGCAAGCCGCAAAGCATCGAAGAGCTTGTGGATACCGTCGTCGCAAAAATCCTAAAGCACTTGGGCGTGAGCGCGTCGCAGGTGGCAACCGTCGCGAAAGCGTGGGGTAAAAATGAATAAAATCCTTGAATTTACACATCTTGTCCGTTTGAGCCATTCGCTGTTTGCGATGCCGTTTGCGATTGGTTCCATGTGGGTTGCGGCAAACGGTTTCCGCGATATGAGCGCTTTTGAAACCGCCCGCATTATCGTGCTTATCGTGCTTTGCATGGTGACCGCCCGTAACAGCGCCATGAGCTTTAACCGCATTGCCGACGCCAAGTTCGATGCGGAGAATCCGCGGACGGCAAAGCGCCATTTGCCCTCTGGGCGACTGAGCCGCAAGTCGGTGATTGCGTTCCTTGCGTTGAACGGCGTTTTGTTCGTGGTGTTCGCGGCACTTTTGAAACCCCTCGCTGGCTTGCTTGCGTTCCCGGTGTGGCTATTGCTGCTCTCGTATTCGTACTGGAAGCGTTTTAGTTGGCTTTGCCATTGGTTCCTTGGTTTTGCGATTGGCATGAGCCCGCTTGGCGCCTGGATTGCCGTTCGTGGCGAATTTGCCGTGTTCCCGATATTCCTCCTGTTCATTCTGATGCTCTGGATGGGCGGCTTTGACATCATTTACGCCACGCAGGACATTGAAATTGACCGCAAGCAGGGCTTGCATTCTGTACCCGCTCGCTTTGGCCTAGAAAAGTCATTGCGCATTGCGCTGGCGAGCCATTTGGCGATGCTTGTGCTTTGCGTGGTGTTCGGCATTTTCTGGAACATGGGCTGGATTTGGTGGACAATTACAGGGCTCATGACTGCTGCTATAGTTTACATCCACCTGTTCCGAAAGTCGAATGACCTGGATGCCATGAACCGCGACTTTTTCCTTGCGAACGTGGCTATTAGCGCGCTCGTGATGGTGGGTCTCATCGTCTGGATTTGCATGGGAGGTAACGTCAATGCCCTTTATTAATCGCCCGAACGGAAAGTTCACGAACGAAGAAAAAGTCAAGATGTTCCATACGATGGGTGGCGTTGCCGCCGTTTTGGCTCTCGTTTGCATTTTGCTGATTGAAACGGGGGCGGCGGGTGAACACCGTGACCTGGCGGACATGGGGCTTACGGCGATGATTGTGATGCTCACCGTCTCGCTTATTGGCGCAATGTATTTCAAGCATTAGCTGGCTATTCAAAAAAACTATAGACCTGTTGTCCAAATGGACTTTGGAAAAACTATTGGATTTGTGTGGAAATTTTCTAAATTTCGCCCTGTATGAAATTTGTAGCAACATTTTATGAGTTCTGTACGGACGTCTGCCCGTCAGGTCTTTTTGCTATTTAAAACAATAGAAGGGAACCAGGAAAATGAATAATCAAAGCATATTTGCAAAAGTACGGTCAGTGTTGATTCTGCTCGTATCGTTGCTTGCCGTTTCAACCGTATGGGCGGAAGCTCCTAGCCAAGAGACGATCACGTATATTGGTTGGAATGGAGAGGAAACGCTTACGGAGGAATTCATTGTACTTGCCGCTGCCAGTTCTAGCAGTGTCTCTAGTTCGAGCGGTGCTGCAAGTAGTTCTAGTAGCATGCCGGAATGGTATGTAGTCAAGGGTGAAGTGTCTTACGATTGTAGCGATTTTAATTTTGCAGGGCAAAGGGTTAGACTCATTCTTATGGATGGAGCTAAGCTGACTGTTACAAACGGTGATGGAAGATGTGCTGAATTTCTCGATCTTAACATTTATGCTCAAAGCTTGGGCGATGACATGGGCAGATTTGAAGTGCCTTCTTTAAAAGTCACTAATGCTATTAATGTCCTGAGTGGCGCTGTCTTAACAACGGGCAATGTTAATGCGACATCAGTTTGGGTTAATAACGGTTCTGTATCGATAGGTGGCAATGTTGAAGCAAATAGCGTTGAATTCCTAAATGGTTCTGTATCGGTAGGTGGCAATATTAAAACACCGAGTTTTCGAATTAATAATGGTTCTGTATCGATAGATGGCGATGTTAACGCAGGGGACGTTGAATTCGGAAAAGGTTCTGTATCGGTAGGTGGAGGTATTGAAGCTAAATATGTTCGCTTTATTAATGGAACTGTTGTTGTTACTGAAGGAGTATCTGCTGTAAGTGATGCAGATACTGTTAGTGCTTGTATTCAGTTTGCTGGCGCAACGATCAGGGCGAATTCGTATTCTGTTTCGAACCTATGTGAAGCGAAGGTTGGGGATAAGCTTCTTTATGGGGATGAACAAGGTAATGCGTATAGCGGTACTCTTAGTGCGGAACAGCTTGCATCAATTGCAGGCAAGAAGGTTGCCCCTGCGAAGAAGGTCTCGTTTGTTGATGGCAACTCTTTGAGTACAAAGGCGTGGATCCCTGGTGTAATTCCTAGTACCCCCACTCGCATTTGGAAGAAGTTCCTTGGATGGTATACCGACAAGTCGTATGAGATCCCGTTTGACTTTACGAATTTTGAGAGTGGAGACTTTGCTTATGCCAAGTGGGAGAATCTGGTTGAAGTCACTTACGTTGATGAGGACGGCGTAACGCAGACGCTAGAGGATGATTACACTGTACTTGTAGCCGCTAGTTCTAGCAGTGTTTCCAGTTCGAGCGGTGCTGCAAGCAGTTCTAGTGGCGTTTCTAGTTCAGGTAGCGTTTCTAGTTCTAGCAACACGACGGGTGTTCCGTTCTCCGCATCGTCGGGATGGTACGTGGTCAGTGGTGAAGTGTCTTATGATTGTAGCGATTTCGATTTTACAGGGAAAGATGTCAATCTCATTCTTATGGATGGAGCGAAGCTGACTGTTACAAATAGCAATAATGAAAAATGCGCTGAATTTGAGAGTTTGTTCATTTATGCTCAAAGTTTGGGCAAAGACATGGGCCAATTTGAAGTGTCTTCTTTAAATGCTGGTTATTTGCTCGTTTATGGAGGTTCAATCTCAATAGAAGGCTCTCTTGAAGCGGATTATGTTACATTTGCAAAAGGTTCTGTAGTTGTTGATGGTGGAATTATTTTAAATGAGGGTGAATTAGCCAGTGTCAATTTTTCTGGCGCAACTGTCAAGGCTAGTTTTTATACAATTCCAGAATATTCATTATGGATTTCGACTGATCTTGTTTATGGTGATGAACAAGGTAATGCGTACCGCAGCTATCTTAGTACAGACCAAATTGCATCAATGGCAGGCAAAATGGTTGCCCCTGCGAAGATGGTCAAGTTTGTTGATGGCAGCTCTGTGAGTGAAAAGGCGTGGATCCCTGGTGTAATTCCTAGCAACCCTACTCACATTTGGAAAAAGTTTCTCGGGTGGTATACCGACAAGTCGTATGAGACCCCGTTTGACTTTACGAATTTTGAGAGTGGAGACTTTGCTTATGCCAAGTGGGAGAATCTGGTTAATGTCACTTACATCGATGAGTACGGCGTAACGCAGACGCTTGAGGATAACTACACTGTACTTGTAGCCTCTAGTCCTAGCTCCAGTTCGAGCGGTGCTGCAAGCAGTTCTAGCATCGTTTATAGTTCAGGCAGCGTTTCTAGTTCTAGCAACACGACGGGATGGTATGTGGTCAGTGGCGAAGTGTCTTACGATTGTGAAGATTTCAAGTTGAATGGGGCAGAAGTCAATCTCATTCTTATGGATGGAGCGAAGCTGACTGTTCAATGCAATAGTAATGAAGGCCGTGCTGAATTTGGCGATCTTAACATTTATGCCCAAAGTCTGGGCGAAAATATGGGCGAATTTGAAGTGTCTTCTTTGAAAACAGATGCATTGTCTGTTTGTGGAGGCTCAATTTTGATAGGTAGCTCTATTGAAGCGGATATGTTTGAATTTATTAATGGCTCTGTTATTGTTGATGGAGATGTTGTTGTAAAAGAGAGTGATAAGGATTTTGCTGCTATTTTATTTGCTGGTGCGACGGTCTGGGCTAATTCGTATTCTATTCCAGAAGGGTCCCAGTATGTAGTAATGGTTTACCCCGGTCTTGTTTATGTGGATGTACAAGGTAATGAATACCGCGGTACGCTTGATGCTGACCAGATTGCATTAATGGCTGGCAAAACGCTTTCTCTTGCCAAAACGATCACGTTTGTTGATGGCAGCTCTGTTAGCGAAAAGGTGTGGGTTCCTGGCGTAGATCCTGGCGCTTCCACTCGTTATTTGGGAACTTTCGTCGGGTGGTATGCCGATAAGTCTTATCAAACCCCGTTTGACTTTACGAATTTCGAAAGTGGTGCTACGGCTTATGCCAAGTGGGAGGATTTGGTTGAAATCACTTACATCGATGAGAACGGCGTAACGCAGACGCTTACAGAAGACTACACTGCACTTGTCCCCGCCAGTTCTAGCTCTACTCCAGGCGGCCCTACTTCTGGCAGCTCGGCGGGAGTCCCGTTCACGCCATCGGATGGATGGTACGTGGTCAGTGGCAAAATGTATTACAATTGTAGCGATTTCAATTTTGCAGGGAAAAATGTCAATCTCATTCTTATGGATGACGCTTGGCTGACTTTTGAATGCAATAATAGTGAAGGCAGTGCTGAATTTGGCAATCTGACCATTTATGCTCAAAGCCTAGGCAAAAAAATGGGCGGATTGAGTCTTGCTTTAAATGATGCGAATAAGAAACTTTCTTTAAATGTCGCGGATAAGTTTGTTGTAAATGGTGGTAGAATCTGGGCAGACGCTATTGAGACAAGAAATGCTGAATTTAATAAAGGCTCTGTTGCTGCTTATGGAAAACTTGTTATAAAAGAGACTGATGAGGATTTTGCTGGTATTAAGCTTGCAGGCGCGACAGTCAAGGCCTATTCGTATACTATTCCAGAAGGGGATAAATATTCAATAGAGGTTGCTCCTGATCTTGTTTATGTGAATGAAAAAGGTGATAAGTATAGCAGTACTCTTAATGCTGACCAAATTACATCAATTGCTCACGAAGAGCTGTATCCTGCGAAAATGGTCACGTTTGTTGATGGCAGCTCTGTTAGCGATAAGGCTTTGATTCTTGGCGAAATTCCTTGTACTCCTGTTGCTAAAGGGAAAAAGTTCAGGTGGTATGCCGACAAGTCTTATCAAGAACTATTTGACTTTACGAATTTCAATAGTCCTATTGCCTATGGCTTGTGGGAAGATTTGACGGAAGAAGTTACTTACCTTGATGAAAATGGTGAAAAACAGAGCGTCACTCCGGATTACGAGCTTGTCGGTACCGAATGCGCTGACAGTGAATTGTTTACAAACGGTGGATGGGTCTTGGTCAATAGCGAAGTGTCTTATAAAAACAACTTTGCGTTCACGGCTCCGACTCTTCACTTGATTCTTGCGGATGACGCCAAGTTGACTGTTGAAAATAAAACCTCGTTTAAAAACCTCACCATCTATGCTCAGAGTACGGGCGTAAATCAGGGCGTTTTTGAAGTAAATACGGATTCTTATTCTGCTATATTTGTTAATGGTGCATTGACAATCAATGGCGGCGTTGTTAAGGCTACAGGCGGGATAAACGGTATTGAAGGAAGCTCTGTTAAGATTAATGATGGCGTTGTAAAAGCCTTTGGAAAAAAACAAGCTATTTATGCTTATTATGCTTATGGAAATTCTCTGGTGGTCAATGGCGGTACGGTTGAAGCCCATGCTACAGGTGAAAGGCCTGAATCTGGAGCAGGTCTTTCTTCTAACGGAAATGTTGACATCAACGGAGGAACCGTTACCGCTACGGGTGGTTACGCTATTCATGCGTACGGGGATGTTACAATTGCTGGCGGTAAAGTCAATGCTACATCTTCAATCTATTCTAGCGAAGATAATTATGTATGCTTTGGCATCGGCTCCTATGAGAGTGATGTGTATTTGAAGGGCGGTACGGTGACAGCGTTGGCAGAAAATGGCTGCTTGGGTATTTATGCTGACAACTCTAAGCAAAAGACAATCTATCTCTCCGGCGCTACGGTCAAGGCCAGTAGCTATAATGACTCCATTTGGGTTGCTAATGACATGAGTTACTACGATGACCTGGGCAACTCTTATACGGGAATCATTCATGAAGAAGGGCTGCTTGAACTTGCTGACAAGTATGTGTACCCCTATGCACCTGCCCTTGTGATTACGAAGAATGCTGAAGATAAGATGGTTGCTACGCTTGATGGTAATTTCGACAAGGATATGCCCGTTGTCATTACTCAGGAAACTACGGTGGATGAAGTCGAATTCAATAGAGGCTTTACCGCTGGCAGACGCGCTACGGTCATGTTCCCGTTCGATGTCTATGCGGATAACTTGATTGGCGCTAAGTATATTGATAAGTTTAAGGAAATGGAAACTATTAAGAATGATAAGGGCGAGATTACAGGGCTTGTGACGCACATGAAGGGTGTTTGGGATAAGCCTGCAGAAGCTCCGTCTGAAATTTGTGACAACCGTGACGAAGAATGCAAAGCTAGCGTGCTTCTCAAGGCAAATACACCTTATATGGTGCAATTGGAAGAAGGTTATTCGTCTCTTGAAATTCGTGGAGCTGTGACGCTTAAGACAAATGAGCTTGAACATACGGTTAGGTATGAAGATTGGGAATTTGTCGGTGTGTACCAGTACAAGAAATGGACAGAAGACGATGCTGAACTGCAAACGGGTCGTGCTGTTTATGGATTTGTCGGTGCTGCTAAAGACGGCTTTGCGATTGGTGACTTTGTCAGGGTTAAGGCTGGAGCTACGATTAAGCCCATGCGCGCTTACTTGAGATACAATCCGCTGCCGAAGATGCAAAGCGCACTTGGACTCACGAAGGTTGCCCGCTACAATGTGGCCGATTGGAAGAGTGCTTCTATTACAAGTGAATTGCCTGAAACGATTCCCGTGGTCCGCGATGTCGATAACGAAAACGGTGGCGAACATACGACGGTCATCGGACAGTTCAATACCCGCTCGGGCAAGTTTGCATTGCCGCGCTCCACAAACCGCGTGTTCGACTTGAAGGGTCGTGCTTACGGCAAGGATGCTCGCAAGGCTCGTGGCGCCTACTACGGCAAGAAGGTTTTAAAGAAATAAATACAGGAATGAAGAGAATGAAAGACGAAATGAAAAAAGAATATATTGCGCCCGAAATGACCGTGGTTCAGTTTGAACACGAAGGTTGCTTGCTTGGATGCAGCAGCTCTAACAATGAGTGTTTTGACGGTGACCTCGGCTTGAATGAAGGAGTTTCGGATGTCGAACACGTCTAAGAAGGAATATGTGACTCCAGAAATCAAAGTGATTGTGATTGAATCGCAAGTACCGCTTTTGGAGTCAAGTCCCTATCTCCCTGGTAAAATTCCGGTTGTTAGAGACGAGTAAAGGAGATGCCCTCCCCATACGCGGATCATGCTCACGTAAGTGCTAAAGCACTAAGTGATCAAAGAGCTCGGTGGCGGGCATGACAGAATGAAAAATGCCGTCCAGTTCTTGAAGCTGGACGGCATTCTTGTATAGAGAAGTATCGGTTATTTCTTGATGCAACGGACGGGGTAGCCGTAGACCTTCTTTCTGGTGGTGGCAGAAATGGTGTTAGATTTGCTGGGGATCACCACCGATGTTGCCGTTGTGTCGGTCACTTGTTCAGAACTCCAGTAGGCGGGAAGGGTTGAGCTTGTCACAAGTTCCTCTGTGTAGTCGATTCCGTTCCGGAAGAAGACGTTTTCGTAGCCTGTCGGGAACGCCGAGAATCCGCAGAGGTCCGTGTGCAATGAATCGTAACCCGTCAGCGTTTTGCTGAGGTCTGCGCTGTTGCATTCCTTGAGGAGGATGCTCCAGTCTAGCGTCGAGGGGACTCTCCAGCCATTCGGGCAGATGCCTTGTAGGTTTTCCGGGTCTTCGATGTTTGCCAATGTCGGGTGTGCGTCTTTCGGTTGCCCGATGGTCATGTCCCAACTGTACAGGCGACCGTACGTATTGCAACCGTTGATGTTGCCACCGCACCAGCTGCCTTCGATTTCGTATTTCAAGTTTTCGGCAAACCATTCCTGCTTGCCAATCTTGATGGTCTTGTACCTGTTGCCGTCTCTAGAGTCTGTGATGTTCCTGTAATCGCCCGGGTCTCTGCGCCAGTTGTTCTCGTAGCATTGCAGGTTCATTCCGTTGAACTCGGCGACTTTGCCTTCGTTTGCCATTCCGCATTTGCCGTAGTACTGGAAAAACGTTGTGGCGGGGAGCCATCTGTAATACCCGTTGATATTTTTGCCGCAATAATAGTGGGCGCTTTCGAACGTCAGCGTGTCGCCAAGCTTGTCGTAATAGCAAGGTCCTTTGATGCTGTCGATGGGCTGTAAGGCGTACCAACCGGTCAAATCATTCGATGTTGAGTTCATGTTGGTGTTGCAATAGTAGTGCTGTCCGTTTAAACCTACCGTAACACCTAGTTTCTCTGTTTGGCTAGAGGTGCATGAGCCGTACATGGGGAACATTGAGCCGGAGCTTGTCCATTTGCCTTCATCGTCATCGCAAACGTAATCTTTACCGTTGTATTCTTTCCAAATTATTTTTTTTACCAACCCATGGCAGAATCCTAAAAGTCTGTCTGCTTCTTCTTCTTCTCGCCAAAAATATTTTCTTTGTCCGTTGCCATTTATGAACGCACAACCGTAATTTTTACCGTTATATTCAACGACTTTGTCTATGATTCCGCTATGGCATACGCCAAGTTCTTTATCCAAGGTTGTGTACTCATACCATATATCGCCATCGGAACAGTAGTACTCTACCCCGCGGTACATAGCCGTTTTGCCGAGTTTTTCTGATGTGCATTTATCTAGAGCCTGTAGGGCGTATCTGGCTGGGGCAATCTCCCATTCCTCATCGTCGCTGCAATAGTAGTAATCGCCCTTGTATTCATATACTTTGTAGTAATTTGTTTCTTTGCAGAATCCCAAGGCGTATTCGATGGAGTCTATTAAGGTCCATTTGTTATGCTTACAAACGTATTCGTAGCCGCCAAATTCGGCAGTCTTGTATTCGTTTTTATAAAAGCATTCCCCGAATACTTGCTCGACGGTGTATTTTGCCCAGCCGGTATCGTTGCAAATGTAGCTTACGTTATCCTTTGACTTTATGATGTTTAGATTTTCCTTTGTGCATAGTCCCAAGGCGGTTTCCAATGAGGTGAGCGTTCGCCATTCGTTGTTCACGCAAGCGTACGTGACGGAATTGTATGCTTTTTGGAGAGTTTGCTTGCTCGAATCGCATGTGCCGAGAACTTCGGCTTTGGTCGCGCTTCTCCAGATGCTGTCGCAGATAAAGTCCTTGCCGGATTTGTCTGTTTTTATGGTGCCTTTGAGCTTTGGCATGCAGAATCCGAATTCAGATGTGGGGTGCGTGAGTTTTTCCCATTTTGTGGGGTTCGTGCAGCCGTAAGTCACGTCGTTAAATGTTTTTGTCGTGTAGAGCTTGGTGGAATCGCAATCGCCGTAATAGTCGTAAATGTTAGTGGTGCGCCAGCTTATGGAGTCGCAGATGTAGCTTGTGCCGCTAGATTTTAAGGTGTCGATTTTTCCGTTGATCTTGGGCGAACAAATGCCGATGCTCTTTTCGGTCGAGCTCAATATGTCCCATTTCTTGGTGGGGCGGCAAACGTATGTTGTGCCCCTGTATTCGACGGTCGTGTAGAACTTTGAAGATTCGCATTTGCCGACAAAGTCTACCATGACGGTGTTACGCCAGCCTGTGGAATCGCAGTAGTAAGAACTGTAGCTGCTGCCGCTCTTGAGGGAATCGATTTTTCCGATGCGCTTGGGCGTGCAGAATCCGATGGAATCTTCGCGCGTGGTGGCTCGTTTCCAGACGGAATCCCTACAGATGTAGTTCTTGCCGTAATTCTTTTTCTCTTCCCAATCCCTGCTGAGTGTGCATTTGCCGATGGAGTCTGTGAGGACTGCCCTGCGCCAGCCTGTAGAATCGCAAAAGTATTCCGTGGTGTCGCTCTTGGTTTTGACAGCGCCCATTTTCTTGATGCTGTCGGGTGTGCAGAGTCCGATGGCGGCTTCGATGGTGGTCGGCTTTCGCCATGTGGAATCTTTACAGATGTAGTCCTGTTCGTAATTTTTCTTTTGTTCCCATTGATTTTTCTTGGTGCAGAACCCGATGGAGTCTGTGAGGATTGCTTTGCGCCAGCCTGTGGAATCGCAGATGTAATCCGTGGTGTCTTCGTTGTCCTTGTCGATGGCGGCGCTCATCTTCTTTAAGCTGTCGAGCGTGCAAAGTCCGATTGCCGTTTCGATGGTGGAGGGCTTGCGCCATGTGGAATCGTCGCAGATGTAGCTTTGACCGTTGAGCTTGAGAATTTCCCACTGGTTTTTCTTGGTGCAGCTCACGTCTACGTCGCTCATGGTCGCGTATTGCCAGGAGCCGCGGCATACGAACAATGTGTCTTTGTAGTAATGCTTTTCGCCGCGTTCTGCGGATGGGCAGGAGTTGTCTTCGGCTTCGACCCATTTTTTGCGGTTGCAGCGGTAGTTGTATCCTTTGCTTGCGACATAGAAGTTGCTGAGGCTATTGTAAGTGGTAGAATCGCAAATCGGGAGCTGTTTATCGTTTTCGACAAAGTGCGAAGTCTTCATGCAGCGGAGGGCGTAATATGCACTATAGTTTGCTTCGGGAAAGTCGAATTTGCTTTTGCTATTGACTCTAAATACGTTGAAATCTGTGGTAATGTAGTATGCCTCTTTGCCGAGGCGGGAACATTGCAGTTCGCCATTGACCGTTTCGCAGTAGCCAGACATTTGCGGGTTGAAACCAAATGCGGGGTCGGTAATGGAATTTGTGAAGCGCGTGATGTATTTGAAGTCCGCTTCGGACGGGATTTTGAACCCGCTGGGGCAAGCCTGGTCGGCGTTCATGCTCTGGTATAAGCGTCCGTACGTTTTGCAGTAGTCGGTATCCCCGTCGTAGCATGCACTGCGTGAAATCTTATAGTTTGCGTTCTCTGCCATCCACGTGTACGGACCGAATTGGATGGTTTTGTAGGAGTTGCCGCTTTTGACATCCAGAATTTCGCTCTTGATGATGTTGACAACGCCCGCGTTGGAATTGAACTGGTTGCTCGTGATGGTGGTGTCCTTGAAGGTTTCGCCACCGAGGTTGTCTTCTTCTTCGTCTTCGAAAATTGCGGTTGAATTGTTGTCGCTATCGTCACCGCAAGCGACTATGTAAAATGGAAGTGTCAGGCATAAAGAAAAGAATGCCTTTTTGAACGCGTTGTACGCAATGTGCATATTGCCTCCTTAATTTGAACGCAATATACAAATATTTTAATTGTAAGACTATGGTTACAATTTTCAGAGTAAAGGAAGTGTTGTGAATGTTGAGGGGGAATATGGTTTGAAAATCATATTGCATGCGAAATGGTTGAGAAAATTATGCAAAAAGAAGATGGATGGGGATATTTTATTTATTTTATGAATGAGTTTTTTCAACAAGGAGAAATTTTGCGCTTGCTGCACTTCCTATACTTTTGTTGAGGTAAAAAGATGAGAAAATTAAGTCTTTTAACGTTGTGCTTGGTTGTATTTAGCTTGCTTTCCTGTGAAATGTTTCACACAGGTGGAAATCCAGATGAGGGAAAAATATGTGACAGAATTTCCAAGGTTTTAGCAAGCCCTTTGGAACTCCGTTTGTCAATGAAATGCCCTTATGAAGGAGACTGTGATATTAGTTTTAGTTACGCGGGGGTGTATCTTGCAGATACTTTAAGTGGTCCATGTTTTTCTGGATATGAGTTAAAGCTTGCAACAGATGATTCCTTATCAATTGTCCGATCATTAAAAAGTTACCCAATACATTTGTCTCCGAATAACCATATTCGTTTTTCTCTTATTGACGAAGACGGAGTTGAAAAGAAATACGACATTGACTTATCTGGGATAATCCATTCATTTACTGTACGGGGAGATTCCGTCGATGTAAACGTAATGAAGGATTGTTCTTTTAAATTGTATTCCTGCAAAAAAGAAACTGTATATGGAAACAATTTATTAAATGGGAAATACACATTTTCTGTAGCAGATGGGTGCGATTCTGAAACGAGTTATAGATGTTCATGGCATAATCAAAGCTCTCTAGGAACAGATGATTTGGATATAGATGCTACTATATATTGGAAATAATTAACCTCTCCGCGCTTCCCATACTTTTGTTGAGGTAAAACATGAAAAAAAATTGGATACTATTGTCGATTCCTTTTCTGTTTAACTTGCTCTCTTGTGAAGGATTTTCTACGGGAGGGAACGGTGAGGATGTGAAAGATTGTACTTATGTCTTAAGGGAACATGCAACAACAATGTATAACAACTTAGAAATAAGTTGTTTATACAATTCAAATTGTAGTATTATATTTCATTTTGGGCCTGCTGGATCATCTAAAGATATTAATGCTTGTGGTAATTATGAATACAAATTCATTAATAACGAGAAAACTATTATTGTTCAGAAAGGTCGTGATTTTAACAAGCCTAGCGTAAATGCAGATATCAACTTAATCCCAGATTCTGACGAACATGTTCGTTTTTCTCTTTTCGATATTAAGAATGTCGAAAAGAAATACGATTTTGACCTATCTGGGATAATCCATTCATTTACTGTACGGGGCGATTCCGTCGATGTAAACGTAATGAAGGATTGCCGCATGGATTTATATTCCTGCCAAAGAGAAACTGTATATGGAAATGAATTGCAAGATGGTAAATACACATTTTCGGTAAATGAGGGATGTAAAGATTATTACCGTTATAGATGTTCTTGGCATAATCAAAGCTCATTAGAAACAGACGATTTGGACATTTCTGCTGCTATATATTGGAAATAGTTTATTTTAAATTTCCAGATCAGCGGAGATGACTGTTTCTACAGTTCCGTCATCGCATTCGAAGAGCAGGCTGCCGTCATCGTTCATGTTGATGATGCGACCTGTTTTTTTGATGGAGCCTTCGCCGGTGTCGCGGTTTTGATCGGTGCAGTGGTTGTTCACGATGATGGTGCCGCGGGCGCCGATGAACTGGTCCATGCGTTTCCAGGCTTCGACCCACGGGCGAATGCCGAAGGCTTTGAACTGCCCGATGGCGCGTTCGAGATTCCCGATAAGCGCTTGCAAAAGCTTTTCGCGGTTGATGGCGTGCCCGAAGATGGTTTTAAGCGTGGTCACGGCGCGGTTCAGGTGGGCGTAATCGGCTGGGGCGCTGTTGACGTTGATGCCGACTCCCATCGAGAGGGCCGGGCGGGGCGCATTTTGTGTGCGCGTGTAAACAACCTCCGCGAGAATCCCGCAGAACTTGCTTTTGCCGTAGAGAATGTCGTTGGGCCACTTGACCGTGATTTTTGGTGCGCCCGCGCAATCCCGGCTTGCAATTGCATCGCCTTCTTGGATGTTGTTGAATGTCTCTGCGAACGTAAGGGCTGCAACTTGCGTGATTTGTGCGAAGTTGCTGGCAGGGATGTTGTCGAGCGGGATTAAAATGTTAAAGTAAAGGTTTTTGCCGGCGGGGGAGTCCCAAGTGCGTTCGTGGCGACCATGTCCATCGCTCTGCGAGTCTGCCACAAAAAGCGTGCCGGGGGCAATTTCACCGGAGGCAGCCATGGATTTCATGAGCTTGTGGGTGCTGCCAATCGTCTCGAAAAGGAAGGCGGGGGCATCGCCAAAGCCTGTGAGCTGCCAGTCTGTGAAATTGCGTTCCTGTGAAAACATTTCTTTCGCCAAACTTACTCGTCGGCTTTACGTTCCTGGAGTTCCTTGAGGGCTTCGTCGGGGAATATCTTGAAGAATTCCTGCTTGCGGTCTTCAAAGAGCTGCAACATGCGTTCCTGTTCGAACTGTTCGCGGTCGATGTTCTGCATAAAGAATTCATCGCGCGCAAAGTCGCGGGTCGTCATGAGCTTCTTGATATCTTCGGAGAGGTCTACGTTGTCCCAAAGGATGTAGTACGATCCGACAAATCCGTCCGCAAAAATGTCAACGTTCAACTTTATGGAGTTGCTTTGTGACGAGTCCACCATCTGGACTGTAGTTTCGCGCTTTTCGGGGCGGAACACATCAACGTCATTAACAGGTTTGTTCAAATCCTGTGCCCAGCAGAACGCTGTTGCACAAAAGAATAACATTACCTTATGCTTGAACGACAAAATCATATTTACAATATACAATGAAAAATGTTAAAAAGACAATGTTGGTATAAAAAGCATGGCCGAAAATACGGCAAATAGCGCGTTTGTCGCTATTACCGTATCGTGACGATTTGCTTTTTGTTCATGATGTGTAT
>JAEEGJ010007658.1_pt1 | contig 30690 bp, 25 predicted proteins | sample 8958761 | NCBI WGS metagenome assembly JAEEGJ01 (sample SAMN16246546, study PRJNA631951) | gut metagenome | biome: gut microbiome; feature: rumen; material: RS-attached | host: Bos | place: Iran: Karaj | collected 2018-10
ATGTCAGCGGCATGAAGGACTACGTGCTGTTCTACCTCGACGGTGAGAAGAAACCGCTGATTTCACATCTGACGATGAAGGCTGTCGAGGAGATGCTGCCGTCTGACCGGTTCCTCCGGGTACATCGCTCCTACATCATCGCTGTCGACAAGATAACCAAGGTCGACCGCAACGACTGTATCTATATAGGCGATGAGATCATCCACATCCCCGACGGCTATCTTCAGACTTTTAGGCAATTCCTCAGCACCCGCACCATCGACAAGAAGTAGGCGGTTCTGGGGCTTTATGAAAGATTTGTGAAAGTTTTTACCCCGAAGGGCGCTAATCTCAGAAAATTTGCCTAAATTTGCACCATCCAATCAAGTGAAAACGTAAAACAGCCAATACAATGGAAGAACAAGTAAGAATCTACTGCCGCAACAATGGGCAGACCATAAGCGTGCCGATGGGTGCGACATTGGAGGACATCTTCCCGCTGACGGGACTTCAACTGAAGCGCGCCCCCGTGCTGGCACATGTCAATAACAAGGTGGAGGGCATGCACTACCGCCTTTATAATCCGCGCGAGGTGGAGTTCCTCGACATCACATCGACCAGCGGACTGCGCGCCTACACCCGCTCGCTGTTCTTCGTGCTCTGCAAGGCCGTCCACGACCTCTACGACGAGGCGAAGGTGTCGATCGACATTCCCGTGTCGAACGGCTACTACGTCGACCTGCGACTCGACCACCCCGTGACGCTCGACGATGCCGGGCGCATCCGCCGCCGCATGCAGGAGATTATCGACGCCGCTCTGCCCATTCACCGCTATGAGACCACGACCGACGAGGCCATCCGCATGTTCACCGAACTGCAGACCTTCTCGAAGGTGAAGCTCCTCAAGAGTATAGGCCGCATCTACACCACCTATTATGAGATTGACGGCTACATCGACTACTACTACGGTGCGCTGCTGACCAACACCAGCCAGCTCTACCTCTTCGGACTCGAGAAGTACTACGACGGTCTGCTGCTGCGCATACCGTCGGCCGAGCACCCTGACGAGCTGGGCGAGATGACGCATCAGGACAAGATGTTCGGCATCTTCAAGGAGCACCACCGCTGGCAGGACATCCTCGGCATCCGCGCCATCGGCGACCTGAACGAGGTCATCGACAAGGGCTATACCTCGCAGCTCATCCAGATTAGCGAAGCCCTGCAGGAGAAGAAGATTGCACAGATTGCCGACGAGATAGCCCGCCGGCGCAGTGCGTCGTCGAGCCTCAATCCTCAGCTCACCATCAAGGTCGTGCTTATTGCCGGTCCGTCGTCGAGCGGCAAGACGACGACGTGCAAGCGGCTCAGCGTGCAGCTGGCTGTCAATGGCATCAAGCCCGTGCCCATCTCGCTCGACGACTACTTCCTCGACCGCGACAAGACGCCGCGCGACGCGAAGGGCGACTACGACTTCGAGCATCTGCACGCCCTGAACCTGCCGCTGCTCAACGAGCAGATGACGGCCCTCTTCCGCGGCGAGGAGGTGGAGCTGCCGCGCTATAACTTCCAGGCAGGCAAGAGCGAGATGAGCGGCCGGCGCCTGCGCCTGCACGACGACGAGGTGCTGGTGGTCGAGGGCATCCACGCCCTGAATCCCGAGCTGATGTCACAGGTGCCCCAGGAGCAGATATTCCGCGTCTACGCCTCAGCGCTGACCACCCTGCTGCTCGACCACCACAACTACATCCCCACCACCGACAACCGCCTGCTGCGCCGCATCATCCGTGACTACAAGTACCGGGGTGTCTCGGCCGTTGATACCATCCGCCGCTGGCCGTCGGTACGTGCCGGCGAGAACCGCTGGATCTTCCCCTATCAGGAGAACGCCGACGCGATGTTCAACACTGCCATGCTCTTCGAGCTGGCCGTCATCAAGCGCCAGGCTGAGCCGCTGCTGGAGCAGGTGCCCGAAAACGTGCCGGAGTATGCCGAGGCCTACCGTCTGCTGAAGTTCCTGCGCTACATCAAGCCCATTCCTGAGACTCAGATACCACCCACCTCGCTGCTCCGCGAGTTCTTGGGTGGTTCCTCCTTCAGGTACTGAGCAACAAGTACTCCTCTCTCCCCGCCCCTACGATGGGAGGGGAGAGCGGTGCCTCTTCTGGTGAATGCTATAGCTCCTGACACTTTGTCAGCAGCAGCTTCATGGTGCCGGCGGCCTCAAGGCGCTGGGTGGTGGCGGGCAGGAGAACCGTCTGGCCGGCTTGGATGAAGGTGCCGTCGGAGCCGTCGGCGGTGAGGGTGCCCTGACCGCTGACGGCCATGACGACCAAGAAGCTGTCGGTCGTTGAGCAGTCGACGGCGGCAGTGCCGTTGACGGGCAGCACGCTGGTCGTGAAGTAGGGACAGCTGATGACCTCGGTCGGTTTGTTGACCGTGGACTGGTAGTGGGTGCGGTAGTCGGACAGCACGTTGTAGTCGGTACAGTCGGCGGCCTGCTCGATGTGGAGCGGTCGCAGGTGGCCGTCGCGGTCGCGGCGGTCGTAGTCGTAGAGACGGTAGGTGGTGTCGCTGGTCTGCTGAATCTCGGCCACCACGCAGCCGGCGCCGATGGCATGGATGCGGCCGGCTGGAATGAAGAAGACGTCGCCCTCGCTGATTTCATACTGTGCCAGGGCCTGCATGATGGTCTTGTCGGCCACCATCCGCCTGAGCCCCTCGGCATCTGTCTGTACTGCCAGACCGTTGTAGAGTCGGGCGCCGGGTGTCGACGGCAGTACGTACCACATCTCGGTCTTTCCGCTCTGCAGTCCGTTGCGGCGGGCTGCCTCGTCGTCGGGGTGTACCTGTATGGAGAGGTCGTCGCAGGCGTCGATAAACTTGAAGAGCAGCGGGAACTGGTTGCCGTGGCGCTGGTAGACGCTGCGGCCCACGAGCTGCTCCTTCAGTGTGGCGACGAGCCGGTTGAGGGGCATGCCACGGTAGGGACCTTCGGCCACGATGGTCTCAAAGCCCTCGACGCCCGATATTTCCCAGCTTTCGCCGATGTCGTTGCGGTCGTCGATGCCCTTGAGGCGCGCTATCTTGCTGCCGCCCCAGAGCTTGGCCTGTATGATAGGTTCAAACTTGAACACTTTGTGATTATAGGTTTCGTTCTATGATTTCAAGACACATTCGCGAGTTGTGATAGGGGCACTTCCAGAAGCCGGCGTGGTCGTCGTCCTGGTTGACGGTGCCGTCAGGACGGCGGCTCCAGTACCATTCGCCGTGCTCGCGGTCGATGAGCTGCTCCTTGATGTACTGCCAGCAGCGCTGGGCCTTGTCGAGGGCTGAGGCATCGCCGAAGTGCTGGTAGATGTTCATCCAGCCCACGACGTTCTCGGCCTGTACCCACCAGTGGCGGTCGGCGTCGACGTAGCCGGTGTCGAGGTTGGCCTCGTGGGTCATCGAGCCGTCGGCGTTGAGGCCCTTCTCGCTGGCTTTCGCAACCATTTTCACGACAGGCTCGACTTGGGCCAGCACGTCGGCGTCGCCCAGCACGAGGGCGGCCTCATGCAGCAGCCAGGAGCATTCTATGTCGTGGCCGTAGCTCTCGAGGCGGCCGCCGCCGCGCGTCCAGTCCATCTCGAAGAAGAGGTCGAGGTGGTGGGTCTCGGGGTTGAGGATGCGGCCGGTGAAGATGGCGATGAGGCGGCGGAGGGCGGCGGAGACGGCGGCGAGGGGGGCAGCGGGGACAGCGAGGGGGGCAGCGGCACCGCCGCTGCACAGCGGACTGGAGGGGCTTGGAGAGCCGGAGGGGCGGAGCTCCTGCAGGGCGCGGAGGAGGTTGGTGTAGGGCTCGAGGATGTGGAGGTGGGTGTTCTGCGACTTGGGGTAGTTCTGGTCGAGGTCGCTGAGGCGCATGTCGGCAATGGGCTGCCAGTCGCGCGTGGTGGCCTCGATGTAGCCGCCATGCTGCGGGTCGAGGGCGTGCTGCTCGATGCAGTCGAAGAGCCTAAGGGCATGGCCGAGCGCCTCGCTGTCGGCGGTGGCGCGGGCATACTCCGAGAAGGCGTAGAGGGCGAACCCCAGGGCGTAGAACTGCTTCTTGGTGTCGAGGGGCCGGCCCTCAGCATCGAGGCTCCAGTAGACGCCGCCGTAGTCAGGGTCGTTGAAGCGGGCCACGAAGTAGTCCTTGGCGCGCCGGGCCATTTCGAGGTACTCCGGTCGGCGCAGCACGCGGTAGGCGGCTGAGAACGACCAGAGGATGCGGGCGTTGAGGATGGCACCCTTGGGGGCGTCGGGGCGCAGTTCGTAGCGGCCGGTCATCTGGCCGTAGAAGCCGCCGCGCTCGCGGTCCTGCATCTTGTCCATCCAGAAGGGCAGGATGTTCTGCGTCAGGACTTCCTGCATTTCGGCTTTCATGGCTGCGACGGTGTCGCAGCAAAGGGGAGGATGGGTGGGCATGGGGCTATTTCTTGATGGGATAGATATAGGTGAGGCCAATCATGATGACGGCGATGACGGCGGGGAAGAGCGAGAAGAGGCTCCACACCATCGAGAGCACCGAGTCGGTGATGCTGGCGGGGTCGACCATCGTGTTGCCCATCTCGTCGGTCATCATGCTGGCGCCGGCCAGTCCGAGGAAGAGGGCGACGAGCGAGCCGCTGATGGCTGTGCCGAACTTCTGGGCCATCGTTCCGCTGGAGAAGATAAGTCCCGTCGATGAGGTGCCGTTCTTCTCGGTGGCGTAGTCGGCCACGTCGGCATACATCGACCAGAGCAGGGGGGAGTAGAGACCGATGCCCACGCTGGTGAGGATGACCAGGGCCACCATCACCCAGATATAGTCGGGACTCATGGGGATGAAGAAGAAGCCGACCGAGAAGACGAGGCAGATGACAGCAGCGGCGATGAATGCGCCGCGCTTCGAACCGATCCACTTGGTGAACTTGGGCGACAGTCCGCCGAAGACCATGCACGTCAGCTCGCCGAAGGTCATGAAGACGGTGTAGTTGATGATGAGCCCGCTGACGGTGACGTCGCCCTTCAGACAGTACTCAAACATATAGCCGGCCACGGCGTAGCGGAAGCCGTTGAAGAAGTTGGTGCAGATGCCGATGAGCGTCAGGATGATCCACGGCTTGTTGTGGAAGAGGTCGGCAAATGGCTTGAACGAGAACTTCTCGGCGCGCACGGGCTTCAGCCGCTCCTTCGTCAGCAGTCCGCAGGCCAGTGTGCCGATGGTGGCCAGCAGTCCGAAGAAGGCCCCGAGGACGGCGTACTGGTGCTGGTCGGTGCCTCCCACCATCTTCTGCAGGTAGGGGAACGACAGCAGTGTGATGAAGCCCATGGCGTAGGCACCCACCATGCGGAACGATGAGAACTGGTTCTTCTCGTTGTCGTCGTCGGTCATCACGCCGAGCAGCGAGCCGTAGGGCACGTTGACGGCGGTGTAGACGGCCATCATCAGCAGGTAGAGCGAGTAGGCCCAGATACGCTTGCCAACGGGACCGAAGTCGGGCGTGTAGAGCAGCAGGGCGAAGATGAGGCCCAGGGGCACAGCACCGTAGATGAGCCACGGGCGGTAGGTGCCCCAGCGCGACTGCGTGCGGTCGGCCAGCGAGCCCATCAGCGGGTCGGTGACGACGTCGAACATGCGGGCGATGAGCATCAGCGTTGCCGCGTCGGCAAAGGTCAGTCCGAAGACGTTGGTGAAGAACAGCGGGAAGGCTATCGACATAACTTTCCACGTGATGCCGCCGGCGGCGGCGTCGCCTAAGGCGTAGCCTATTTTCTCTTTTAGTGTTGCCATTGTTGTTTAGTTGTTTTGTTATTTCGATGTTTCGATGTTCTTGGCGATGAGCCGCTTGATGGTCTCCACGCTGGCGGCGGTGGTGAGGCCGTCCTCGGGGGTGTGGAGGCAGTAGTCGGTGAGGCGGTCTACGTCGGAGACGGCCACGTGGAGACGGGTGTCGGCGGTGGCGTAGTAGATGAGCACGCGCCCGTCGTCGTCCATGATCCAGCCGTTGGCGAAGGCTACGTTCATCACGTCGCCGACGTACTCCTGCCCCTCGGGCACGAGGAAGTAGCCGCCGGGCTGGGCGATGACGCGGGTGGGGTCGTCGAGTGCCGTCATATACATATACAGCACGTAGCGCAGGCCGTCGGCGGTGCCGCGCACGCCGTGGGCCAGATGGAGCCAGCCCTTGGGCGTCTTCAGCGGGTGGGGACCCTCGCCGTTCTTCACCTCGGTGATGGTGTGGTAGTGGCGGGCGTTGATGATGCGCTCGTCGCGCACCTCGGCGTGGGTGATGTCGTCGACGAGAGCCCAGCCGATGCCGCCGCCCGAGCCGGTGTCGATGAAGCCGTCCTGCGGACGGGTGTAGAAGGCGTAGCGCCCGTCGACAAACTCCGGATGGAGCACGACGTTACGCTGCTGCGAGGGCGAGACGAGGTCGGGCAGCCGCTCCCAGCTGACGAGGTCGTGGGTGCGGGCGATGCCGGCGGTGGCTGTGGCGGCGCTGAGGTCGGCAGGCTTTGACGGGTCGTGGCGCTCGGCACAGAAGACGCCGTAGATCCAGCCGTCCTCATGGCAGGTGAGGCGCATGTCGTAGACGTTGGTGGCGGGGTCGTCGGTGTCGGGCATGGTGATAGGCTCGGGCCAGAAGCGCCAGCCGTCGATGCCGTCGGGGCTCTCGGCCACGGCGAAGAACGACTTGCGGTCGGCACCCTCGACGCGGCATACCAGCAGGTACTTGCCGTCCATCTTGATGGCGCCGGCATTGAGCACGGCGTTTATCATGATGCGCTGCATGAGGTGGGGGTTGTCCTGCTCCGAGAAGTCGTAGCGCCACTCAAGCGGCGTGTGCTCGGCAGTCAGGATGGGGTAGCGGAACTTCTCGTAGATGCCGTTTCCATAAGGAACCGGCTCGTTCTTGCGGGCCAGCAGTGCCTCGTGGCGTTCGCGCAGGGCCTTTACTCTTTGTTGGAAGTCTGTCATGGCGTCATGTTATTTCAGTTCAAACACACGGCTGGAATATTCTTCTCTCAGGGGCATCTCGATACCGACGTTCATCAGGAAGCGGCCCGTGAACTGCTTGCCGTTGAGCTGGCAGGGACGCTGGCCGGTGCGCACGTTGCGCTCGGTGAGGGTATAGGTCTTGTCGGGGTTGAGCCCGGCCAGGCGGATGCGGGGCAGGGGCTGCCCGGCGAAGTTCTCTGTCTTGTAGACGAAGAGCACGGCTGTTGAGCGGGCATCGTCGGTATACATCAGCGAGGCCACGCCCCGGCGGTCGTAGGGCGACAGCAGGCGGTAGAGGTTACCCGTCTGTATGGTGGGGCGCAGCTGCTTGTAGTCCTTGAAGCAGGTGGTACACTGCTGGCGCTCCTCGTCGGTCATGTCCTTGGGCTGCAGCTCCATGCCGAGCCGGCCGCTCATGGCCACGTCGCAGCGGAACTTCACGGGAATGGTGCGCCCGCCGGTGTTCCAGTAGGGGCAGTGGTTGATGTGGGCGGCCATGGCGTTGGCGGGGAAGAACATCGACGTGCCCCACTGTATGTAGACGCGCTGCAGGGCGTCGGTGTTGTCGCTGACCCAGAACTCGTCGTAGTAGGGCAGCAGACCGTAGTTGGCACGGCCACCGCCCGAGGCGCAGTCCTGGATGACCACCTGCGGGTACTTCTGGCGCACGCGCTTGAGCACCTTCAGCAGTCCCAGCTGGTAGTCGACGTAGAGGTTCGACTGCTTGTTGGCGGGCAGGTAGAGCGAGCCGTAGTTCTGGATGGCGCAGTTGGCGTCCCACTTGATATAGGCGATGTCGGGGTTCTCGGTAAGCAGGTTGTCGACCACGCCGAAGACGAAGTCCTGCACGCGGGGGTTGGTCAGGTCGAGCACCACCTGCGTACCGCCACGGCCCTGTTTCAGTTGGCGTCCCTTGGTCTGCAGCACCCAGTCGGGGTGCTTCTCGTAGAGCTCGCTCTTGGTGTTGGCCATCTCAGGCTCAATCCAGATGCCGAACTTGATGCCCTTCGCCTTAGCGGCACTGCAGAGCGCGCCGAGGCCGTTGGGCAGCTTCTGGCGGTCGACCACCCAGTCGCCGAGCGACGTGGTGTCGTCCTTGCGGGGGTACTTGTCGCCAAACCAGCCGTCGTCCATGACGAACAGCTCGCCGCCGAACTTCGCGATGTCGTCCATCATCTGCACCATGCGCTCCTCGTTGATGTCGAAGTAGAGACCCTCCCAGGAGTTGAGCAGGATGTCGCCCACGTTCATGCCCCGGTGGAACATGCCGCAGGTGCGTGCCCAGCGGTGGAAGTTACGGCTCACGCCGCTCATGCCCTCGTTGGAGTAGGTCAGCGCCAGATGGGGCGTCTCGAAGGCCTGCTTAGGCTCCAGCACGTAGTGCCCAGCTGTCGGGTCGATACCGGCATAGAAGTGGTGCTGGCGGTTGTCGGTGGTGTTCAGCCGCAGTTCGAAGTTGCCGTTCCAGCAGAGGGCGGCGCCGATGGTGCGGCCCTGGTTCTCCTGCGGCTTCCCGTCGAGCGAGAGCATCAGCTCGGGGGCGTCGAGGTGGGAGTTGCGGGCACCGTCGGAGTTGCGTATCACCTTCATGCCGCGCGTCAGCGGCTCCTGCGTCACTTCGGCTTCCGTAGCCCAGTCGCCGTGGAGGTGGGTCACCCAGACGTCGCCCTGGCGCAGTGCCAGATGGCCTGAGTCGTAGCGCTTCAGCGTGACGGCACGCTTCTCCTGGTGCTCGATGCTGGTCCAGGTCTCGATGACGTCCACCTTATTATATGCTTTATAGTAGAGCTTCACCGTGACGGGCAGCAGGCGGTCCTTCATCGTGAACGTGTGGACGGTGGCGTCGCCGTCGCTCGCTTTGCTGTAGTCGGTGACTTGCAGCTCCAGGTTCTGATCGCCGCCGGCATGCTCCACCTGGATGGCGGGCAGATGGATGGCATCGACGGTGCCGAAGGCCGGCAGTGCCGGGAAGTTAAGGTCGTCGCCGGCGTCGCGCAATTCCTTCAGCGAGGCCGTCTTGTCGCCGAAGTAGGCCATGTGCAGATCCTGACCTTCCCGGGCATGCAGCAGCAGTTGCAGCGTGGGGGTCTCAACAGTGACGTCGCCCTGCCAGGCAGCTGCCGGAAGGGCGGAGGCGAGGAGCATTGCTCCTGAAAGGATGACAGTCTTTTTCATCGTGTTTTTAGTTAATGCGGTTTTCTGGGTACAAAGGTATGGCTTTTCGCAGAAATGGCCACCCTTAATCTTGCTTGATGCTGACACTTTCCATGAACGTCCTATTTCTCAGATGATGACCTTCGTCTTACAGTATTTCTCGCGGAATTCCGTAGGACTGCAGCCCTTGCGCTTGCGAAACAGGCGGTTGAAGTTGCTTAGCGTGTTGAATCCGCAGCAGTAGCAGATCTCGCTCACGGTGTCGGTGGTGTCGATCAGGCGGCGTGCAGCGTTGCCCAGTCGGATGTCTACGATATACTCGCTCAGGTTCTTGCCCGTGTGGAGCTTGAAGAAGCGGCTGAAGGCCGACGGCGTCATACCGATCATCGACGACAAGTCCTCAAGTCGCAGGTCGTCGGTGATGTGGGTGACTATGTGGTTTTTTACCTTCAGCACGCGCCGCGAGTCGCTCTCGATGCTGACCTTGGCAAAGGCCGACGACGACAGCTCGCGGGCATCGTCATACTTCGACAGCTCGTAGAGGATATAGAACAGTTCATGGACCATCAGGAAGCTCTCCTCGATGGCCGACAGGCGGACGAGCCGCTGGTAGATGGCCATGACGGCCTGCATGGGGAACGCCAGTCCGTGCTTGGCGCGCACCAGCATCCGGTAGATGGAGCGGAAGGGGTTGGTCTTCAGCGGCGACCCCTCGCGCTCGAAGTCGAGGTAGAACTGGACGGTCACCTCGTGGATGTCCTGACTGTGGCACTCGTGCTGCTCCCAGACGTGCTCCAGGTCGGGGCTGGTGATGAGCACCAGGTCGTAGTCGCCTATCACCTCGCTTGAGTCGCCCACCACCCGGCGGCAGCCCGCTGCCTGCTCGACGAAGTTCAGCTCGAACAGGTTGTGCTGGTGGATGGGGTAGGTGAACTCCTTCTTGTGGCGGTCGGCCACGTACATGAAGTCGTGCTCGCCGAGCGGCGTTATCTCGTGCAGCACCTTCGATTCCATTGTCATAGGTTCGTATCTGCTTTTGTTCTTTCGGGAAGAATGCTGCAAAGATACAATATATATTTGAAACCACCAAATTTTTTCCCTAAAGACGCCGCTTACGCTTAATTGCCTGCAGGCGGGCATCAAAAAAAGTGGCGTTTGTTTTGTTCTTATCGCCTTTTTTTGTATCTTTGCCCCCAAAATCAGCGAAGTGATGAAAAAGATACTCTTATTATTGGTCATGATTGCCGCTCAGGCGGTGGCGCTGGCAGCCCAGCCACAGTTCGGGCAGCAGCCGAAACTTGTGGTGGGCATCGTGGTCGACCAGATGCGCTGGGACTACCTGTCGCGCTATTATAATAAGTTCACGGGCGACGGCTTCCGCCGCCTGATTGACGACGGATTCTCGTGCGACAACTGTCTCATCAACTACTTCCCGACCATTACCGCCATCGGCCATACGTCAGCCTATACCGGCACGACGCCCGCCTTCCACGGTATTTGCGGCAACACCTTCTATATCGACGGTCGCAGAACCTACTGCACGGACGACTCGACCGTCAGCGTCGTGGGCACCGACAACCAGAAGAAAGGCCGGATGTCGCCCCGCAACATGCTCTCGACAACCATAGGCGACCAGCTGCGGCTGCACACCGACTTCGTGTCGAAGGTCATCGGCATCAGCTATAAGGACCGTGCCGCCATACTGCCTGCAGGCCACTCGGCTAACGCCGCTTACTGGCTTGACACGAAGAACGGGCAGTTTATCACCTCGACGTACTACATGACCGAGCTGCCCGACTGGGCAAAGCAGGAGAACCGCCGCCTGAAGCAGAACCGCGACGTGCAGAAGGCGGGCGAGGACATTGGTCTCTACCCCCTCTGCGGCACCATCACCACCGATATGGCCATTGCTGCCCTGAAGGGTGAGCGCTTAGGCAAGGGACCACGCACCGACATGCTGTGCGTCAGCTACTCACAGACCGACGTCATCGGACATAGATACGGCACACGGGGCGACCAGACCGACCAGGCCTACCTGCAGCTCGACCGCGACCTGGGCCGTCTGCTGAAGGCCCTCGACGCCCAGGTGGGTCGCGGCAACTACCTGCTCTTCCTGACCGCCGACCACGGTGCCGCCCACAACTCGCAGTTCATGCAGGACCACAAGATGCCCGCCGGCAAGTGGGAGACCCCGGGCGTGAAGAACAGCGTTGAGGCCTATATCGCCAAGAAATTAGGCAATACGAAGCCCGTTATCATGGCCGAGATGGACTACCGTTACTACCTCAACCGTCCGGCCATTGCCGCACAAGGGCTTGACTACGAACAGGTGAAGGCCACGGCCATCGAGTGCCTGCGCCAGACGCCCCACGTCAGCTTCGTCGTCGACTTCGAGCGTGCCGCCCAGCAGGCGCTGCCGCCCGTCATCCGCGACCGTGCCCTTATGGGCTATCACTACCGCCGGGCCGGCGACATCCTCGTTGTGCCCGATCCGGGCTATTATACGTTCGGCTCATCGTCGTCGCCCATCGGCACCACCCACGGCGAGTGGAATCCCTACGACGCCCATATCCCCCTGCTGTTCTTCGGCTGGAATGTCAGTCACGGGGCTACGTCGCGCGAAGTACACATCAACGATATCGCCCCGACCGTCTGTCAGATGCTGCACATCCAGCAGCCCAATGCCTGCACGGGCGAGGCCATCGTGGAGGTGATGAAATAATAATATAATAAGGTGGCAGTTGCCGTAGCGAGGGGTTACTTCGTTAGTTTCTTTTAGAAATTTCTGGACTCTGGTCCAAAGTCTCCTTGCGATTGTTGCACTGCCACCTTTCTCTTTTATAATTACCGTAACTAAGATGAACTATAATTCAAAGCTGAAGGGGATGGGCACCATAGAGAACCACGAGGGTGGCAAGGCCTACGCCATGACGCCCGATCTGGAGCTCTATACCGCCGTGGTGACGGCATCGCTCAGCGACACGACCTACGAGAAGGAGGACGCCCGGGTAGAGCGCATTGCCCAGCTCGTGGGTAAGGTGTCGCCGGAGTTCGTCGCCCGGCTTGCCGTCTACACCCGCACGGAGATGCACCTCCGTAGCATTCCGTTACTATTGCTCGTCGAACTGGCCAAGGTCCACAACGGCGACAGCCTCGTGGCGCGTGCCGTTGAGAAGACGGTGCTGCGGGCCGACGAGATTATGGAACTGCTGATGTGCTACCAGTGGCGCAACCCGTCGGACGATGTCCGCAAGAAGCTCGGCCACCTGTCGCGCCAGATACAGAATGGGCTGCAGCGCGCCTTCAACCGCTTTGACGAGTATCAGTTTGCCAAGTACGACCGCGACACGCTGGAAGTGAAGCTGCGCGACGCCCTCTTCCTGGTTCACCCCAAGGCGAAGGACGACGGGCAGCAGGCGCTGTTCGACAAGATTGTGAACCGCCAGTTGGCCATTCCCTATACGTGGGAGACCGAGCTCTCCGCCCTTGGCCAGCAGTCGTTTGAGAGCCCTGAGCAGAAGAAAGAGGCTTTTCGCGCGAAGTGGGAGGAGCTGATTCGCAGCGGCAAGCTGGGCTATATGGCATTGTTGCGCAACCTGCGCAATATGCTGCAGGCCGACGTGTCGCAGGAGGACGTCGGACGTGTGGCCGACCGCCTGTCGGACGCCGCGCAGGTGGCTGGCGCCAAGCAGCTGCCCTTCCGTTATCTCTCGGCCTACCGTGAGCTGGAGGAGGTGACCTCACTGCATACGCAGACCGTGATGACAGCCCTGGAGAAGGCGGTGAAATATTCGGCCAACAACATCGAGGGCTTCGATGAGCATACCCGCGTGCTGCTGGCATCTGACGTCAGCGGCTCGATGTGGACGCCCATCAGCAAGCGCAGTACGGTTCGCAATTACGACATTGGCCTGCTGCTGGCCATGCTCCTCAGAAACCGTTGCAAGCAGGTGGTCACAGGCATCTTTGGCGACGACTGGAAAACCGTGAACATGCCCAACGACAATATCCTGATGGCGACCCGGCAGTTGGAGAAGATTGCCAACTCCGTAGGCTACAGCACCAACGGCTATAAGGTCATCGACTGGCTCATCAACAACAACATGGTGATGGACAAGGTGATGATGTTCACCGACCTGCAGATGTGGGACAGTACGGGCCGCCAGCAGGACATTGAATTCTACTGGAAGAAGTACAAGCGCATTTCGCCCGATGCCAAGCTCTACCTGTTCGACCTCGTAGGCTATGGTCAGTTACCGCTGCGTCTTGTCTCGGGCGATGTATATCTCATTGCCGGCTGGAGCGACCGCGTGTTCGACGTGTTGTCGGCGGTCGACCGTGGCGAGGACGCCTTGGCTGCTATTACCAAAATTGACGTATAGAACGATAATCATTGAATATATGAAGAAGAGACTCTTCCTGTCGCTGATAGCCCTTGTGGTTTTGTCGGCACAGGCCAAGGTGAGGTTGTCGCACCTCGTAGGCGACAACATGGTGTTGCAGCAGCAGACGGAGGCCCGCCTCTGGGGCTGGGCCAAGCCCGGCGCCCAGGTGAAGGTGACGACGTCGTGGAGCAGTGATGTCACGACGGTGAAGGCCGCTGGGGACGGCGCGTGGATAGCTAAGGTCAGGACACCGAAGGCATCGTATGAGCCGCTGACGCTGACCTTCGACGACGGCGACGGACCGCTGACCATCCGCAACGTCTTGAGCGGCGAGGTGTGGGTGTGCGCCGGTCAGTCGAATATGGAGATGCCCGTCAAGGGCTTCTGGGGCTGTCCCGTCGAGGGCTATAACCAGGCGGTCGTCGATGCCCGCAACCACCGTGCCGTGCGCAGTGTGAAGGTGCCGAGCATCATGCGCATGGAGCCACAGGCTGATGCGCAGTGCGAGTGGCGTGAGTGCGGGCCGCAGACGGTGAGCGAATTCTCGGCCACGGGCTACTTCTTTGCCCGCACGCTGCACCAGGCCTTGGACATCCCCATTGGCATCATCGAGGCCAACAAGGGCGGTTCGCGCGTGGAGAGCTGGCTGACGAAGGAGAACCTGCAGCGGCACACCAAGGAACCTACCGACTCGGCCGGCATCGTGGCCTTCAAGCCGGAATGGGACTACCATCGGGCGCTGGTCTGGGGCAACGGCACGTTCAGCCCCATCCTGAACAGTACGGTGAAGGGCATCCTGTTCTATCAGGGCTGCTCGAACGTCGGCGACCCTGGCAACCAGTATTCCGAACGGCTGAAGCTGCTCGTCGAGCAGTGGCGCCAGCAGTTTGCCTTGGGCGAGATTCCGTTCTACTTCGTCGAGATAGCACCCTACCACTACGACGACGTGAACGGTACGCAGGGTGCGCTGCTCCGCGAACAGCAGCAGCGGGCGGCGGAGATGATACCCAATAGTTCGCTGGTTTGCACCAACGACCTGGTCTACCCCTACGAGACGACACAGATACACCCGGCGCAGAAGCAGCAGGTGGGCGAGCGGCTGGCCTGGACGGCGCTGAACCGCGACTATGGTTTCGGGCAGGTGCTCTACAAGAGTTCGAGGTATAAGGATATGACGGTCAAAGGCGACACCGTCTTCATCCACCTCCAGGACAACTACCATGCCGACGCACCCTTTGAGCAGATAGCAGGCTTCGAGGTGGCCGGTGCTGACCGTGTGTTCCATCCTGCCCGTGCGCAGCACTTCTGGCAGCCCGGCGGTGGCTATTGGGACGAGGCGATCATCGTGACAAGTCCCGAGGTCAGACAGCCTGTGGCCGTGCGCTATTGTTTCCGCAACTTCCAGTTGGGCAATGTGAAGAACGGCGCCAATCTGCCGTTGTTCCCCTTCCGTACAGACAATTGGTGAAAATGGGACATCCGTTAGAGAAATTCAAGTTCTGTCCGGTGTGCGGCAGTGCCCGCTGGACGGAGCACAACTTCAAGAGCAAGCAGTGCCAGGACTGCGGCTTCGTGTATTATGCCAATCCGTCGGCGGCAACGGCAGCCTTCATCCTGAACAGCCGCAACGAGCTGCTTGTGGCCCGTCGTGGGAAAGAGCCCGCCAAGGGCACGCTCGACCTCGTGGGCGGCTTCGTTGATATGTATGAGACCGTCGAGGAAGGTATGCGCCGTGAGATTAAGGAGGAGACGGGCTTGGAGGTAGACGAGGTGACCTATCTGTTCTCGGTGCCCAACCAGTATCTGTATAGCGGAATGGTCATCCACACGCTCGATGCCGACTTCCTGGTGCGTGTCGGCGACGATGCCAAACCAAAGGCAGCCGACGATGCCGCCGACTGCCTATGGATTCCTGTTGAAGATGTAAACCCGGCAGACTTCGGACTGACGTCCATTCGCCGGGCTGTGGAGCGCTTCCTCGAGGAGCGGCTCTGGGAGAAATACTAAGGCCGCGTCTGGCCTTCGCCTTCAATCAGCCATTTGTAAGTCGTAATCTCCTCCAAGGCCATCGGGCCGCGGGGGCCGAGTTTCTGTGTGGAGATGCCAATCTCGGCACCGAGGCCGAACTGTGCGCCGTCGGTGAAGCTGGTCGGCGCGTTCCAGTAGACGCAGGCAGCGTCGACATGGGCCTGGAACTTACGGGCGGTCTGTTCGTCCTGCGTAATGATGGCCTCGCTGTGGCCGCTGCCGTTCTCGTCGATGTGGGCCAAAGCCTCGTCCAACGAGCCGACGGTCTTAATGGCCAGCTTATAGTCCATAAACTCCGTGCCGAAGCTCTCGGCGGTGGCGTGTTCCAGGCAGGGGTACTGGCCGTCGAGGGCGGCGAAGGCGGGGCCGTCGGCGTAGATAATGACGCTCTTCTCGGCCAGCGGCTTGACTAGTTGATCTAGTATGTCTAGTCTCTCTAGATGAACTAGTAGGCAGTCGAGGGCATTGCAGACTGAGACGCGGCGCGTCTTGGCGTTGTTGATGATGGCCTTGCCCATCTCCAAGTCGCCGTCCTTGTCGAAGTAGGTGTTCACCACGCCGGCGCCCGTCTCGATGACCGGGATGCGGGCCGTGTCGCGGACGAAGTCGATGAGCTTGCGGCCGCCACGGGGGATGCAGAGGTCGACATAGCCCACGGCGTTGAGCATTTCGCCCGTAGCCTCATGGGTAGCAGGCAGCAGAGTCACCACATCGGGATTGACACCGAATTTGGCCAGCACCTCATGAATCACCGCCACCCCTTCCTCATTCGAGGCGACGGCGTCGCGTCCCCCCTTCAGCACACAGGCGTTGCCGCTCTTGAAGCACAAGGAGAAAACGTCGTAGGTGACGTTGGGCCGGGCCTCGTAGATCATACCGATGACGCCGAAGGGAACGCTGACGCGGCAGAGGCGCAGCCCGTTAGGCAGCGTCTTCTGCTTGGTGATGTGTCCGAGAGGCGAGGGTAGGGTAGCGACATTGCGCATGTCGGCGGCAATGTCCTGCAGCCGCTTCTCCGTGAGCTGCAACCGGTCGTAGAGCGGGTTGCTTTTGTCCATCTTGGCCAGGTCCTGGGCGTTGGCCTCGAGGATTCTTGCCTTGTTGTCTATGATAGCGTCGGCAACGGCATTCAGCACGTCGTTACGCTGCTGGTCGGTAAGCAGTGCCAGCGTCTTGCTGGCCTGCTTCACTCTTTTGAAAGTCTCTTCTAACTGCATTTGAATAATGTGTGTGGTGTGGTTTCTGGATGTTCCATCAGGTCGACGAGCACGTTCTCGCGCTTGCCATTGGCAATAACGACGCGGATGCCGGCTTGCTGAATCTTCGTGGCAGTGGCGTACTTCGACTGCATGCCGCCGCGTCCGGCCGAGCTCTTCTCCGTCTGGATGTATTCCGTGAGGTCGGTATTGGGCGCCACCTCTTTGATGAGCCGCGACTGCGGATCGTTGGGGTTGCCGGTGTAAATGCCATCGATATTCGACAGCAGCACGAGCGTATCGGCCTTCATCATCTGGGCGATGAGCCCGCTGAGCTCGTCGTTGTCGGTGAACATCAGCTCGGTGACAGAAACCGTGTCGTTCTCGTTGACGATGGGCAGCACATTGTTCTCCAGCATCACGGTCATGCAGGCACGCTGGTTGCGGTACTGCTCACCCGGCTCGAAGTTCTCCTTCATCGTCAGCACCTGACCGACGTGGATGTGGTACTCGCGGAACAGGTCGTAATAGAGTCCGATGAGCTTGGCCTGCCCGAGGGCTGAGAACAGCTGTCGCTGCTCTACGGAGTCCAGTTCGTGGTCAACATTGTCAAGCTCGCGGCGCCCGCAGGCCACGGCTCCCGACGAAACGAGTATCACCTCGCAGCCGTGCTGGCGCAGCCAGGCTATCTGGTCGACCAGCGCCGACATACGCGTCACGTCGAGCCGCCCGTCGGGGCGTGTCAGCGCATTCGAGCCTATCTTTACAACGATTCGTTTCATTTCTCCTTACATATTTTTTTTGATTTCTTCGGCCACGTCCTTCGTCCAGGCAGCGTCGTAACCAGCGTTCACGTGGAGATAGCCCTGACTTGATGTGGCGATGATGACTTGATATTCGCCAGGAGCGTAGGGCGTACCGCTGTTGTTGAAGGTGACGCCGGTGATGTCGCTCTTGTCGATACGGCGTCCTTCCACGACGAGAAAGGCCTTGTAAGCGAGTATGACTCCCAACGCCTCATTGGCGCGTGCTGCATTTAGAAGTATCACGTACTCGGGCTCGCCGTACTGTGCAGTGAGCTCGTCAACGGTCATTTCTGACGGTTTGGGGGCTTCGTTGACATCCGTGCCCCATCTACGCTGTATGAGATTGATAATAGCAGCTACCAATAATACGATGACGGCAGGGATGAAGTAACCAGCCACCGCTGCTGCTATTGCAATCGCACCCAGGAAGATGTTTCGTTTCATATCCTTAACTCTTCACTTCTCACTTCTCACTTCTCACTTCTCCGCATCCTTCTGGCGAATCTCCACGCGGCGGATTTTGCCGCTGATGGTCTTCGGCAGTTCGTCGACGAACTCGACGATGCGCGGATATTTATAAGGTGCGGTTACCTTCTTGACGTGCTGCTGAAGCTCCTTTACCAGGTCGTCGCCGGCTTTCGACTTCCACTCTTTGCCGAGCACGACGGTAGCCTTGACCACCATGCCGCGGATGTCGTCGGGAACGCCGGTGATGGCGCACTCTACGACGGCGGGGTGAGTCATCAGCGCCGACTCCACCTCGAACGGGCCGATGCGGTAGCCGCTGGACTTGATGACGTCGTCGATGCGGCCCTCAAACCAATAGTAGCCGTCCTCGTCGCGCCAGGCCATGTCGCCCGTATGGTAGTAGCCGTCGTGCCAAGCCTCGCGCGTCTTTTCCTCGTCGCGATAGTACTCCTTGAACAGTCCGATGGGCTTCTTGTCGCCTACGCGGACCACAATCTCACCCTTTTCACCATCCTCGCATGAGGTGCCGTCGGCACGCATCAGGTCGATGTCGTACTGCGCGTTGGGAATGCCCATCGAGCCGGGCTTCGGCGTCATCCAGGGGAAGGTGCCCAGCGTCATGGTGGTCTCCGTCTGTCCGAAACCTTCCATCATCTGGATGCCGGTTTTCTCCTTGAACTTGTCGAACACGGCGGGGTTCAGGGCCTCGCCGGCTGTGGTGCAGTATTCGAGCGACGACAGGTCGTACTTCGACAGGTCCTCGCGAATCATGAAGCGGTAGATGGTTGGCGGGGCGCAGAAGCTCGTCACGTGGTATTTCTCCATCTGGCGCAGCAGCGTGTCGGCATTGAACTTCTCGTGGTCGAACACGAAGACCGTAGCGCCGGCGAACCACTGTCCGTAGAACTTGCCCCAGACGGCCTTGCCCCAGCCCGTGTCGGCCACGGTGAGGTGGAGCGAGCCCTCGTGCAGGTTGTGCCAGAAGACGCCCGTCGTCAGGTGGCCCATGGCGTAGAGGTAGTCGTGGGCCACCATCTTCGGCTCGCCGCTGGTTCCGCTGGTGAAGTACATCAGCATCGTGTCGTCGTTGGTATTGACGAAGGCAGGGCGCTGGAACTTCGGCGCCTGCTGAATCTCCGTCTGGTAGTCGTGGAAGCCCTCGGGAATGGGCTTGCCGTGGTCGGTAATGGTAATGTATTGCTTCACCGTCGGACTGTCGTCCTTGGCGGCCTGTATCTGGCTGACCACGTAGGGGTCGTCGACGCAGATGATGGCCTTCACCGAGGCGCGGGTGTTACGGTAAATAATGTCTTTCTTCGTCAGCATGTGGGTGGCCGGGATGACGATGGCGCCAATCTTGCACAGGGCGAGCATCACTACCCACCACTCATAGCGGCGCTTCAGAATGAGCATCACGGGGTCGTTCTTGCCGATGCCGAGCGACATCAGGTAAGACGCAGCCTGGTCCGACTGCTCCTTCAGCTCTGCAAACGTCGTGCGTATCTCCTCGCCCTGGTCGTTGGTCCACAGCAGGGCCAGCCCGTCGGGCTTTTCCTTGGCCCACTCGTCCATCACGTCGTAGGCGAAGTTGAAGTTCTCGGGGATGATGAACTCCAGGTGTTTGTTGTAATCCTCAACAGACGTGAACGACGTCTGCTTCAAAAATCTTTCTACCATATTTGTCTAGTTTATTCTACTGTGAATGCTAAGAATCTGACCGCCTTGTCGCCGACAGCCAGCATGCCGTGGGGCTTCGTCGCGTCGAAATAGATGCTGTCGCCCTCGTCGAGCACGATGGTCTTGCCGCCGATGTAGAGCTCCATCTGTCCCTCAAGCACGAGGTTGAACTCCTGACCGGGATGCGAGTTCTTGTAGATGGTGCGGGCACCGGGCTTCGGCTCGACGGTCACTATGAATACATCGGCCTTGTGGTTTACGAAGCCGCCGACCAGCGACTGGTACTTGTAGGCCTTTGTGCGCTCTATCGACATGCCCTGGCCCTTGCGCGTCACGTAGTACGACTTCATGTGGGGCGACTCGGCAAAAATCAGTTCCTCCGTCGACACGCCGTACTTCTTGGCAATCTTCATCAGGTTCGAGATGGTGATGTCCAGTTCGCCACTTTCTATCTTTTCATACTTCTCAGCTGAGATGCCGATGGTCTCGGCCATCTCGCTCACCGGAATGTCGAGCACGTCGCGCAGTCCGCGCAGCCGCTCGCCTATCTGTTTCAGTTGTTCGTCCATATCTGTGTTTCTTAATGTTAGTCTTTCTGTGCTGCGATATCATCGCAGTCCGGCCTTCAGCCCGCGTATCACGCTCGATGTGAAGCCGGCATGCTCCATCTCGTTCAGGCCCTTGATGGTCACGCCGCCAGGCGTCGTCACCAGGTCGATGGCAGCCTCGGGGTGCAGACCGCTGGCTTCGAGCAGCTCCACGGCCCCCTTCATCGTCTGCATCACAATCTTCTTGGCGTCGTCGGCCTTGAAGCCCAGCTCCACGCCGCCCTCGCTGGCAGCCCGGATATAGCGCATGGCGTAGGCAATGCCGCAGGAGGCCAGCGTTGTGCCAGCCGCCAGGTGTGCCTCGTCGGTAATGAGCGTTGTGCCCATCTCTCCGAACATCCGCTCCACCAGTTCTGTATGCTGCTGTACTACAGCAGCACACGGGACGATGAACGTCATCGAGGCCATCTCGGCAATGGCGATGTTCGGAATGACTAAGAACAGCGGCGGGCACTGCTCGCCCAACCACTGCTTGATGCTCTCCGACTTCACGCCGGCGGCAATCACGATGAGTATCTGCCGCTTCGGGTCAAGCTCGGGCTTGATGTCGGTCAGCACGCGCTCCACGAGCCAGGGCTTGACCACCACGCATACCACGTCGGCCGTCTCGGCGGCCAGCTTGTTGTCGGTCGTCACGCAGACGCCCATCTTCTCAAACTTGTCGAGCACGGCGGCCGACGGGTCGCTGACGGTGATGTCCTCGTTCTTGAACATCTGGCCCTTGATGAGGCCCTCGACGGTGGCGCCACCCATGGCGCCAGCGCCTATCATTGCTATCTTCATATTCTAATCTTCTTCTGGTTTTACTCTTATCAGTCTCTCGATGAAGTCGTCGGCCTCGGCCTTCGTCAGGCACAGCGGCGGCAACAGGCGCAGGATGTTCTGCCCGGCACAGCCCGTGAAGCAGTGCTCGTGCTTGATGAGCGGCTTGCGCACCATGGCGTGGGGCATGTCGAGCTCGATGCCAATCATCAGTCCGCGGCCGCGCACCTCCTTGATGTGCGAGCTGCCGATGCCCCGGATGCCCTCCATCAGGTAGTCGCCCACCACGCGGGCGTTCTCAACAATGCCCTCGTCCTCGAACACGTCGAGCACGGCCAGGGCGGCTGCGCAGGCTAAGTGGTTGCCGCCGAACGTCGTGCCGAGCTGTCCGTAGACCGGCTCGAACTCCGGCGAAATCAGCACACCGCCCATCGGGAATCCGTTGGCAATGCCCTTGGCCACGGTGATGATGTCGGGCTTGATGCCAAGCCACTGGTGGGCAAAGAACTTTCCGCTCCGGCCGTAGCCGCATTGTATCTCGTCGCAGATGAGCACCGCACCGTAGCGCTTGCAGGCATAGGCCAGTCCCTGGGCAAACTCCGGCGTGGCCATCTGAATGCCGCCCACGCCCTGGATGCACTCCAGGATGACGGCAGCCACACCTCCCTTCGACAGTTCGCGGACCCAAGGCTCCAGGTCGTTCAGCGGCAGGAACCTTGCGTGGTGGTTGTCGTTGATGGGTGCCACAATCTTCGGGTTGTTGGTCACCTCGACAGCCAGCGACGTGCGGCCGTGGAAAGCCTTCTCGCAGCTGAGCACGCGGGTGTTGCCCGTCTTGAACGATGCAAGCTTCAGGGCGTTCTCGTTGGCCTCGGCGCCGCTGTTGATCAGGAACAGCTGGTAGTCGTCGTAGCCGCTGACCTTGCCCAGTCTTTCGGCCAGCTCCACCTGCAGCTTGTTGATGACGGAGTTCGAGTAGAACCCGAGCTTCTGCAGCTGCTCTGTCACCTTCTTGATATAATGCGGGTGAGAGTGGCCTATCGAGATAACGGCGTGACCGCCGTACAGGTCCAGATACTCCTGGCCCTTGTCGTCCCAAACCTTACAGCCCTGTCCCTTCACGATGTTCACGTCGAACAGGGGGTATACGTCAAATAGTTTCATTGTCGTCTCGTTTAATGATAATCGGGTGCAAAGTTACGGCAAAAATCTGACAATCCGTCACTTTTCGCCGTCTTTTTGCATAAAATGGTGTAATATGATACGCATGCGATGCGGAGTTACTGGTAGAAAGGCGCAGGCAAGCGGGGAGCAGGACGGCGTGAAGCAGGGAGCAGGGCGGCGACATACGGGGAGAAAGGCGCCGTTATGCCCGTTCCTGCCTGCCGCCCCTTATATGCCGACCCCGGGCTCCGCATATCGGGAACTCGGGGTCGGCATGTGGGGAGCCTTGGCTCGGTACCTATTTTTGTTCGGGGGCTTTGGCCGTTCGGGGAGAGTAGATATACGACTTGCCATTCCGTCTCCTCCGCAGGCGAGCGTCTTCGCCTTGGCACAGGCTGTCGAGAAACTTCTGGGCCGAGTCGCGTTTCAGACCGCTGAAGTGCATGAAGCTGCTCACCGACGTGTAGCCAATGGTCAGACTCTTGCGCAGCGCCTCTTCCATAGCCTTCGGGTCGTACATCTGACTGTTGCCCACCGCACCGCTCTTCTTGCGGTAGCCTTCGCGGTTGCTGCCGGCTCGGGCGATGAGCTCCTTCGAGGGCGTGAACTCCACGCCGTTGTAGATGATGTCGCGCCCCGTCACCTTGTCGGGGTCGCTGTGCTCGCCAACCAGCTTCAGCTTCATGGCCAGCGAGCCGATGGGCGTCTCCACACGGTAGCCCTGGGCCAGCCAGTCACCGGCCACGTCGAGGAAGAGGTTGAACAGCCGCTCCATCTCGCCCTTCTGCAGGTTGCGGTATTCGGCGCAGAAGTCGTCGAGCTGTTTCATCGTCTTCTTCTGTCCCGAGGCGGGTCGGGCGTATAGCAGCGGCCTGCCCTCCTCGTCGTGCTTCGGGCCTGGGTGCAGTTCAAACACTATTCCGTTGGTCTTGCGTGGCATAATGATGGTTTTGAATTCTGTAAATTCTTATTTCAGTGTTTTCTCTATGGCCTCCTTAAAGGGGTCAAGACCGGAGAAGCCAATCTTTTTAAAGGTCTGATTGCCGTCTTTGTCGTAGATGGCGTATGTGGGAATGCCCTCCGACTCGTACTTGTTGAGGATGTAGTCGTACTGTTCCTTCGTCAGGTAGTAGTGGTGGCCATCGATGTCCTTGATCATCTCCTGCCAGGTCTTCAGCGGCGATGAGGGCGAGGTGATATAGACAAACTGGACGTTCTTGCCCTTCAATTCCTGCTTCCACGGCTTCATGGCCTGATGACCTGCACGGCAGGGGCCGCACCACGTGGCCCAGATGTCGATGAGCACCACCTTGCCCTTATACTTGTCGAGGATGGTCTGCAGGATGTTCTCTGGGGCTACGTCGTCGAGCTTCTGATAGAAGACGCTCTCCTGACTGGCCAGCTCGTCGGCAATGCGCTTCTGCTCGGCCTTATACTCAAGGAGGACGTTCTTGCAGTCCTCATGTTTCATCACCTCGAGATACAGATCCATCAGGTTCGCCTGCCCGGGGTCCATGGCGGATTGTATGCATCTAAGCTCGTTGTTATAGACATTCTTCTCAGCGGCTTTTTTGTCGAATATGCTCAGTGGGGCATCCCAGAACTCCTGGCTGCAGGGCGATGTTGGCTCATTCAGGTACTTCCACGAGTAGGCCTCTTCCTCCTCCGAAAGCGGAAGCAGGTCCTTGTTCTTCTCCATATTCTCAAAGAGATCGCGTTGAGACCAGACCACCCTTCCGTCCTCGTCCACAAAATAACAGCTATACGTGAATGCGAACTGGCGCGTCCATTTCACGTAGTTCGACTCTGCCATCATGCACAGCAGGTCCTGGGCTGCTGTGGTGTATTTCGATTTCCTGATAGCAGCCACGCGCTGGTCGAAGATGTCCTGCAGACATTGCAGGCGCTCTTCCTTCGTCTTGCACTCCTTGACTTTCAGGAATACCTTATCGTCATTACCGACGAGATCGATGGCTTCGTTGGCTTTCTTCGCATTCACCAGGTCCATGTTGGTCTTGGCCATATAGCCTTTGAAGGCTATGAACGGCTTGTTGTCGCTACAGATCTTCATGAGAATCTCCGTTTCCTGACCTGGGGCGATGACGATGTTGCCGAAAGCCAGTCCACGCACGCCGACAGTCACCTCGCGCGTCAGCCGTAGGGGAACCTCTATCTTCACCGTGCCATCATCGGCAAAGCGGAAGGTCTTGTCGAAACGTTCTTTTGAGGCTAAAGGAACAAAGGTGCCCACAAAGAACTCCAAATCCATGCCTGGCTTGTAGCCCAGCATCTTCACCTTGATGGTGGCCACACCTTTATTAATCTTGGCGACGGGCAGCGTCTCGTCCTTGGCATACTTCACGTTTTTCCAGTCGGCGGGAATCTCCACCTTCTTCTTCGTCTTGCTGTTGGAGATGTTAAAGAATCGGAAGGCGCCGTCAGAGTCGCCCTCCGAGAAGTCCAGTTCCTTTGTGTCTAAGGGCACGGGCTTGAAGTGGAGCGCCAGATGAGCCATACCGCTTTCAGGCATCCAGAAGAGGGAGTCGGGGGTGAGGTCCGATTCCTTCTCGTTGGTCTTGGCACCACCCGTAAAGGCGTACTTCTTGCCGTCGGGCGTCTGCACGAACGACTCCTTGGCAAAGCGAATCCAACTGCCCGGACGGTAGTTGGCCAAGATGTGGAGCACCGTCTCCGTCTGCTTCAGCTCCACCTTGTTGATGACAAACTCAGAGTTATACGCTCCCATAAAGGCCGATGGCTCGTCCCAAACAACCTCTTTCTTCTGCGCCTGTCCTGCGATTGTTACGAGGGTCAGCAGGGTGGTGATGATGGTTTGTTTCATATTGTTTCTGTTCTTCTCTTTTCTTATTTGCTGCAAAGTTACTACTTTTTCGCCGATAATGGTCCTGTAGGCAGCATTTTTCACATTCTATAAGCTCTTTTCTCATAATTCTCCTCCCCAAGTTGTGAGTTATTGGGAACTTTTCGTATCTTTGCACTCTAATCAAAACAAAGTGAAGAATATGAATAAGCAACTTGTCATCCTGCTTTCCTTCTTTTCCATTCTGTCTTGCCGTGGAGAGGATGAGACGACTATTCCAGCGAGTTTAAGAGATGTGACCATCAGTAATTTCCCGGTGATAGATGGTTCTAATTCCACAAGCCCGCTGCGATATATACTAATGTGCAAGCTACTGGGCTTTGATTACGAGTGGCAGTCAAGCCCGTTCATCCAAAATCCGGAGGAAGCGCCCAAACAAGTTGAGCCAAAGTTTACTTGTACCGAGGATGAGAGGCGGGAATTATTGACAAAGCGCTTGCTGAATTCCAATACGCACCAGTCGTTTGTCAATCTGATTGATGACAAAGTCGAGATGATTATTACGGCAAGGAGTATCTCACGTGATGAGAAGGTTTATGCCGAAGAACAAGGGGTAACGCTGATAGAGAAGCCTATTGCAAGGGATGCTCTTGCCTTCATGGTTAATCTGAAGAATCCGGTCAACAACCTTTCCATCGAACAAATCCAGGGTATCTATACGGGGAACATCGTGAACTGGGCAGAGGTAGGAGGACTGGATTGCGTGATGAAACCTTATGTAAGAGACAGAAACTCTGGCAGCCAGGAGAAGTTTGAGATGATGGTTATGAAAGGTTTGACCATCAAGGACTTCCCTGAAATGCAGATAGGCAGAACCATGATGACGCCCTATTACCAAATCGAACAGGACACAGCGGGCATAGCTTTTACGCCTTTTTACTATTACAAGGTCATGGTTGGAAGTGGCAGTACAAAGGCAATCGGGGTGAATGGCGTGGCAATGACGAAGGAGAATGTCATAAACGGCACCTATCCATATACGTCGAATGTGTACGCCGCCGTGCGTTCCGATATTGACAAGTCTTCTGTGGCTTACAGATTATTCGACTTTCTTACAAGCGAACAGGGACAGGCCATCGTCGATGAAAGCGGCTACGTGCCTTTGCAGACATCAACAGGAATACGGGCGTTGGGGCGTGAAACTGCAGGATTGGAATACAGCAATCACGCCATCAACATCTCTTCTTCTGCCTTGCCCCAAAGAATGGAAATAGTCGATTTGAGCGGGAAGACCGTCTTCCGGAGTGTGATAAGCTCACACAGCCTAAGCATACCGCTTGAGTTGTGCGGTTTGCATATTATAAAGGTGTGGCTGGACAATAACCTCATTCTGCACAGGAAGATTGTGTTTTGATTCAAAGAAAAAGCCCAGCATGGTTGCCGGGCTTTTCCTTGTTGTATTGTTTAGAATGCTGAGGCTTTCAGCTTGAGTCCTGCCGCCTCGTCGATACCAAACATGAGGTTCATGTTCTGCACGGCCTGGCCGACGGCTCCTTTCAAGAGGTTGTCAATACACGAAGTGACGAGCAGCTTGTTGTCGAAGGCATCGATATGCACCAGACACTTGTTGGTGTTCACCACCTGCTTCAGGTCTATCGACTTGTCGCTGTAGTGGGTAAAGGCGGCATCGGCGTAGAAGTCCTTGTAGGCCTGGATGACCTCGTCGGCGGGGGCCTTCGTGCGGATGACCTCCGTGCAGAAGATGCCACGGGCGAAGTCGCCGCGATAGGGGATGAAGTCGATGTCTACGCCTAAGTGGCCCTGCACCTGCGCCAGCGACTGCCGGATTTCGGCCAGGTGCTGGTGGGTGAACGGCTTGTAGATGCTCAGGTTGTTGTTGCGCCACGAGAAGTGGGTGGTGGCGCCGGGCTTCTGGCCGGCACCCGTGGAGCCTGTGATGGCGTTCACGCTGACGTCGTACTTCAGCAGGTTCAGGTTGGCGGCGGGCAGCAGTCCGAGCTGGATGCAGGTGGCAAAGCAGCCGGGATTGGCCACGTGCTGTGCCTGCTGAATTTCTGCCTTGTTAATCTCGGGCAGCCCGTAGACGTAGTCGTGGTCGCCCTTGATGCGGAAGTCCTGGGCCAGGTCGATAATCTTCACGCCCTCGGGTATCGTATGCTCCTTGAGAAACGCCTCGCTCTTGCCGTGACCGAAGCAGAAGAACACGACGTCGACATCCTCGAAGGGCATCGCGTCGGTAAAGCGCAGGTCGGTGTCCCCGACCAGTCCTTCATGCACGTCGCTCACCAGATTCCCCGCGTTGCTCTCCGAGTTGGCAAAGACAATCTCTGCCTCGGGGTGGTTTAGCAGCAGGCGGATGAGCTCGCCGCCCGTATAGCCTGCTGCACCAAGTATGCCAACCTTTATCATCTTTTCTCGTCCTTGTGGATTCCGTAATACACTCTTAAGGGCGTTGACGACACCTTGATGAAGCCCTTTGCCTCGTCGGCAGTCCAGCCCGTCTGCGTCTCGCCGTACTCACCGAGTTTCGACTTCGTCAGGTCGTTCTCGCTGTCGATGCCTACGGTCTCGAAACCGTAGGGGCGCAGCTTCAGAATGGCCGTGCCCGTGACGTTGCGCTGGCTCGAGGTCAGCATGGCCTCGATGTCGGGCATCACCGGCTCTAAGTACTGGCTCTCGTGCAGGAACATGCCGTACCAGTTGGCCACCTGGTCCTTCCAGTACTGCTGCCACTTCGAGAGCGTCGACTTCTCTAACAGGCGGTGGGCCTCGATGATGAGCTTCGGCGCAGCAGCCTCGAAGCCGACGCGGCCCTTGATGCCGATGATCGTATCGCCGACATTGGCGTCGCGGCCGATGGCATACGAGGCACCAATCTCCTCAATCTTCTGGATGGCCTTCACGCGGTCGTCGAACTTCTCGCCGTTGACGCCGACAATCTCGCCCTTCTCAAACTGAATCTTCAGCAGCGACTCCGGCTCCTTGGCGGTGACGTGCTTCAGGTAAGCATCCTCAGGCAGACCCTGCGTCGGGTCGAGCAGTTCGCCGCCGCAGATGCTGGTGCCCCAGATGCCGACGTTGTACGAGTACTTCAGCTTGGTGAAGTCGGCCGTGAAGCCGTGCTCGTTCAGGAAGTCCACCTCCTCCTTGCGCGTTAGCTTCTTGTCGCGTGTCAGCGTGATAATCTCCACGCCGGGAGCCATCACGAGGAACGTCATGTCGAAGCGTATCTGGTCGTTGCCGGCACCCGTCGAACCGTGGGCGATGGCGTCGGCACCAATCTCCTTGGCATAGCGCGCGATGGCGATAGCCTGGAAGATGCGCTCCGACGACACGGAGATGGGGTAGCAGTTGTTGCGCAGCACGTTGCCGAAGATCATGTACTTCAGCGACTTCTCATAGTACTCTTGCGTCACGTCGAGCGTCACGTAGGCCTTGGCGCCCAGCTTATAGGCGTTCTCCTCGTTGGTTTTCAACTGTTCAGCCGAAAAGCCGCCAGTATTGGCGCAGGCTGCATACACGTCCCAGCCGTCCTGGGTCAGTTTCATCACGGTGTAGCTGGTGTCAAGTCCACCACTGAATGCTACTACTACTTTCTTGTTTGCCATATTCCTTAGTTTTCTTCTAATTCTTGTAAGTGTTTGATGCGCGACAGTACTTCGTCTGACAGTTTGACCGGCAGGTGCTCCGTCGGGTCGAAGAGCATGGCGGTGCAGATGCAGAACTTGCGGTTACGCTCACGCAGTACTGGATAGTTCACACATCCCTCGCATCCTTTCCAGAAGGCTTCGTCGTCCGTCAGGTCGGCAAAGGTCACGGGCTGGTATCCCAGTGCCGTGTTCATCTTCATCACCGCTGCACCGCTGGTCAGCGAGAAGATCTTGGCGTGCGGCCAGCGTGTACGGGCCAGCGTGAACGTCATGTCCTTGATGCGCTTGGCGATGTGCAGGCCGCGGAAGTCCGGGTGTACAATCAGTCCCGACGTGGTGACATACTGCTGGTTTTCCCACGTCTCGATGTAGCTGAAGCCGGCAAAGCGGCCGTCGCTCTTGCGAAGGGCGATGACGGCCTTGGCCTCCATCATCTTCTTGGCCAGATACTCGTGTGTACGCTTGGCAATACCCGTGCCGCGCACCTTGGCGGCTTCGGCAATGGTGTCAAGAATGGTGTCGACGTACTTTTCGTGCTCCGGCCCCGCTACTAATACTTCAATTTCTGTTTCCTGTTCCATTATATATTAATGTTCAATCTTCAATATCTGTTTGATGGCTTCTGTCACCTCCTCATGGCTTACGCCTTCGCGGATGACAATGAAAATGGTGTCGTCGCCGGCAATGGAGCCTAAGATTTGCGGAATGTCGCTCGAGTCGATGTTCCACGCAATGGCACTGGCATAGCCGGGACGGGTTTTGATGACGCCCATGTTGCCGGAGTAGTTGATGCTAATAAAGCCTGGCGTAGTCATCATTTCACGGATATGGCCGGGTGTCGATACGCGCTTGTACATGGTCTCGTTAGGAAGCACGTAGACGTAGTTGCCGCGCAGCGTGGCAGCCTTTGCCACTTTCAACTGCTTCAGGTCGCGGCTCAGGGTGGCTTGGGTCACTTGGAACCCCTCGTCATGCAGGGCACTTAGCAGCTCCTCCTGACTGCCTAATTCGCGGCTTGAGATAATCATCCGCAATGTCTCTAAACGGTTGTTCTTAGTCTTCATAAGAATATTTATTCACTTTTGGGCTGCAAAATTACCTTTTTTTCTGCATATCACCAAATTTTTATGCAAAAAAGAATCTTAAACGTTCATTTCCTTGTGTATTCTGCCCTCCCTGCCTCCCCGCCTCCTCATCTCCTCATCTCCTCATCTCCTCTTCTCCTTATATATAATAATTAAGGTGTAGGCTTCTGACCGTCTTGATAAAAGTCAAGACTTGCAGAAAACCTGCATAAAAAGCGCAAATTTTCCACAAAAAGTTTTGCTGGTTCGGAAAAAAGCCGTACCTTTGCACCCGCTTTCGAAACGGAGGCACTTAAAGAAAGAGTTCTTTGAAAGATTTCCATAAACAGACAAGTAGTACAAGAAGCGAGTACTTTTCGGAGTACTTGGGTAATTGAACGAACCGTCAATGAATAGTTGAATGAGGATAGTCGTTCTGAGCACAGAGAAACGCTGGCTGTGCTGCGGTGTTGCCGCAGCCTGCCGCAATGATATTTTTACAATGAAGAGTTTGATCCTGGCTCAGGATGAACGCTAGCTACAGGCTTAACACATGCAAGTCGTGGGGCAGCATGGAGTTTGCTTGCAAACTCTGATGGCGACCGGCGCACGGGTGAGTAACGCGTATCCAACCTGGCCCTTAGTAGGGGATAGCCCGGCGAAAGTCGGATTAATACCCTATGTTTTCCAATGCAGACATCTAAAATGGAACAAAGATTTATCGCTAAGGGATGGGGATGCGTCTGATTAGGTAGTCGGCGGGGTAACGGCCCACCGAGCCATCGATCAGTAGGGGTTCTGAGAGGAAGGTCCCCCACATTGGAACTGAGACACGGTCCAAACTCCTACGGGAGGCAGCAGTGAGGAATATTGGTCAATGGGCGAGAGCCTGAACCAGCCAAGT
>JAEEGJ010007661.1_pt1 | contig 30680 bp, 23 predicted proteins | sample 8958761 | NCBI WGS metagenome assembly JAEEGJ01 (sample SAMN16246546, study PRJNA631951) | gut metagenome | biome: gut microbiome; feature: rumen; material: RS-attached | host: Bos | place: Iran: Karaj | collected 2018-10
CCTGATTGGCAGGAACATAGATACCGCCGTACTTCTTCGCGGCGGAGAGGCCGAACACGTGGTCGTCCTCATTGATGGTACCACCCACCGCGCACAGGGAGTTGTGGCAGTTGGTCATCGCGTACGGGAGCGGGAACTTGTCGAGGCCGCTGGCGCGCGCCGTCTGGATAATGCCCACGTAGGTGATGTCGTGGGAAACCATCGCATCGAAACGGATGCGCATTTTCTTGCCCTTGCCGCCATCGACGTCATGGGCACGGAGAATTCCGTAGGTGATGGTGTTTTCGCGGGCCTCGTCCGGAGCCGGCTGGCCAGCAGGGTCGGAAACGATCGTCTTTCCGTCCAGGAGATACACACCGTGAGGAATCAGTTCTACCATAATAGTGTAGGTTTTAAAAGTTGAAGTGTTAATTAAGTATTGAATCTAAAAAAATCGTCAACGCCAGCATATCCGCCGCCCCGCCGGGAGATATTCCCTCCGCAGCGTAGCGGGAGCACATGGTCTCCAGTTTGCCCATGTCAAAGCACTCGGCCAAGGCCTTCGCCTCATCCTTCACCGCCATCGCCCGCTCATATCCGACCCGATGGATGACGCATGTATCGTCCAGGGTGGCCATGATCCGCAGGAGCGTCTTCTGGAGGCCATATTCCTCGGCCGTGATGCTCCTGTAATACGGCAGCCAGTCTTCGAACAGTTCTTTGTATCCATCCTTCGCCATCTGCATCGCGCCCCGGATGCCGGCTTCCCGGCGCTTGGAAGCGCCGTTGTCCAGCCGGGCCGCCGTTTCGGCCATTGGATGCCGGTAAAGCGCGAGGCCCAGGGCGAAGATGGCGCCGCGGTGGGTATTCACCCCACCGGTGGCGGCCAGCATCGCAGCCTCCGCGTCGATGCCGAGCTGCCGGAGTTCATCCGGTGTCCCGGCCATAGCCATGCGTGCAAAGAACGGCCGGATCGCCGCAATTCCTTTCCGCATGACGTCATAGTCCATATCTTTGTGCGCGCCCACGGAGTCGGGACCCACCAGTCCGGGCTTCATCGGCGTATCCAGTTCCATCTTCAGGGCCCGCTCCGCCAGGTCCGCCAACAGATACGGCCAGGTCGATTCCGGGGTCAGGGCCGATGCCGCCTTGAACTGCCCGGCATCCAGCAGCGCGCGCACTTTCGTCGCCGTCACCGGCCCCTCTGTCATTCTGAGCGAAGCCGAAGGCGAAGTCGAAGAATCTGTCGAACAATCAGAAGAACAGGTAAGTCTCTGAATTTCAACTAGCTGAACACCGTACTTTGGAAGGAGTTCCTTCATCAAGGCGTTGTAGCGGGCGGTCAGGGGGTCGGCCGGTTCGGTGCCGACAAACCGCACATGCGCGCCGAGCGCGGGAGCGATATGGCGGCCGAACAGGTCGATATCCAGACGCATCTGCGTCTCCGCAGCGTCGGACAAGTTTTTCAGGAAGTACGTAGGAAAAGTAGCGGCAGAAATCTGATAATCAGACCCTTCCACGATGTCCGCCCTATCCCCGGATCCGGTGCGGATCATCTCGAGGCGCTCGCTGTAAGGGAAACGGGAGGCATCTTCCTTCACCGGAATGATAGTGAGATTCCTTCGCCCCTCCGGGGCTCGGAATGACAGAGAAGCTTGCTCCACCAAGTAGCGGTGTCCCAGGGTGAAGGGGTTGGCGTTCATCACGATGACGCCAGAGGCGCGGTGACCGCGCAGATAGTCGCAATACTCCTCCAGGCCGCGTCCGTTTTCCATCAGGATGGCTTTCGGTGCCTCAGCCAGGAGTTTGAAGCCCAGGCTCTCGAAAACAGAGCGGTTCTCCGGCTTCGTGAAGACTTTCACGTTGGTATAGCCCCGCTCGGAGGCCACGGAAATCAATCGGGAAATCAGGGGAACGGAGAGGCCCAGGGAGCGGGCTTCGGCCGAGACGGCGAGGCACTTGAGAATGTCCCGCTGGAGGCCGCCGCCGGCGAGGATGGCACCTTCTTCGGAGAGGACCGCCAGATACAAATCAACTTCCCCGAGCCGGAGACCGTTGCTCCCGAGGAAGTCTTCCACCTGGCGGCGGATCGTTGGAACGCTCAGAGGCAGTTCCTGTATGTCGATCGTTTCAAATGGTTCCATCATCCTGCAGGCTTTCCAATACTCCCGGCTCCACCTCAGATTGATTTAACGTAGTAAAGGTACGGATTTAAAACCGATTTCCCAAGGTTTAATTACGGATTTTTATCGAATCCGAGGATTTTGTCAATAGTTTGGACGATTTCACCAAAAGTGTGCGTATGGGCCCGCATGCATTCCCGGGCGGGACGGTCGCAGAGGAGGCATCGGCGGGGCTGTTCCCCCACCCGGTCGCGGCTCACGGGAACCACGGTCTCCCCCACCCGCTCCAATACGTCCAGGTCCATGAGCCGGCCGTACGGATGCTCGTTCTCGATCTCGCAGCACGCCTTCTTGACATCCAGGAGCGACCCGTCCACGAGGAAGTATCCCTCATAGCCAGTCTCCAGGTCCCGCAGTTCCTTGTACGCTGGGAAAAGGACTTCCTGAACAGCCTTGACTGCGGCTTCCGCCACCTTCAGGGAACGGGCATCCCTTTTGACGGGACCCGGCAGGACCACGGTCAGGCAGACCAGGGTCCTGTCGGGCCACGCTTCCGTCAAAGAAAGCTGCCTGGCATACCGGGCGTCCCGGGCACCAAGCAGCTGTTCCAGTGTGATTTCCATGAGATTCCTCGACTTCGCTCGGAATGACAGAGGGCTAGTCCACGATGTTGTGGATCTCGTCGAGGACCTTGCCGTGGCGATCCATGACGATACCCACGACCTTGTCGCCGAACGGCAAGGCGTCGGGCTCGCCGATGATGCTGCGGGCCTTGGCCGCGAGGTCGTGGATGTCCACGATCTTCAGGCCGGCGGCCGCGAGGCGCTCGGCGATCTCCGGGCGGCCCGGGTTCACGGCGATGCCGTACTCGGTGACGACCACGTCCACGCCCTTGCCAGGCGTGATGAGCGTCGTCACCTTGGGCACGACGCACGGGATGCGGCCGCGAAGGAGCGGGCACACGATGATGGACAGGGCGCTGTCCTCGGCGGTGTCAGGATGTCCGCCGACGGCGCCGCGGATGATACCGTCGGAGCCCACGAGGACATTGACATTGAAGTCCACATCGACTTCCAGGGCGGAAAGGATCACGATGTCCAGCGCGTGGACGGCAGAGCCCAGATGGTCGGCGCTCGCGTACTCGACGGCGGAGACCTCCTGGTGGAGCTGGTCCTTGGCGATGGATTCGGCCGCGACCTTGTCAAAGGACTGCACGTCTACGAGCTTGCCGATGAGGCCTTCCTCGTGAAGCTTCACCATGTGCGCGGTGATGCCGCCCAGGGCGAAGGACGCCTTGATTCCCTGCTCCAGCATGCTCTCACGGATGTACTTGACAGCCGCCAGGGAGGCGCCGCCGGTACCCGTCTGGATGCTGAAACCATCCTTGAAGTAACCGCTGTTGATGATCACCTTGGCCGCCTGTTTCGCAAGCAGGATGTCGCGCGGATTCTTGCTGTCGCGGATGGCGCCGGAGGAAATCTTGGAGCTGTCGCCCACGGAATCCACGACCACCACGGAGTCCACGTCGCAGGAGGAGATGGACTTCGGGACGTTCGGATACGGGACCAGGTCGTCCGTCAGGATGACCACGTGGTCGGCGTACTTGGCGTCCGGGAGGGCATAGCCAAGGGAGCCGCAGATGGACTTCGCATTCTCGGAGCGCGGGCAGCCGGAGGCATTGCCCAGTTCGTCGCAGGACGAGGCGCCGAGGAAAGCGACGTCGATGTGCAGTTCGCCGGAGGCGATGGCGCTGCCGCGGCCGCCGTGGGAGCGGAACACGACGGGCTCCTTCATCAGGCCGTGGGAAATCTCGTTCGCGAGTTCACCGCGGAGGCCCGAGGTGGAGATCTTCGTGATGACGCCGTTCTTGATGTGCTCGATCAGCGGGGCGTGCACGTCGGACAGGCTGGAAGCCGCCAGGTGCAGGTTCTTGAAGCCCATTTCGGCAAGTTTCGCCACGACGAGGTTCACGACCTTGTCGCCGCCGCGGAAATGGTGATGGAAAGAGATGGTCATCCCGTCCTTCAGGCCGGACCTGCGGATGGCTTCTTCCAGGGTAACTACTTTCGTGTGTCTCATAGCGCTTCCTCCTTGCTTAAGATGCCGGATGCGATGGCGAGGGCGATGGTGCGCTCAGCGCGGATCACGACCGGACGGTCTACCATCTTGCCGTTCACGGCGATGACGCCGGAGCCCTTGGCCTGGGCCTCCTTGATGGCGGCGATGATCCTCAAGGCCTTGTCGATGGCCTTCTGGGTCGGGGCGAACACCTCGTTCACGACCTCGATCTGGCGGGGGTTGATGATGGACTTGCCGTCGAAACCGAGGTTCTTGATGAGCTCGACCTCCTTGCGGAAGGTATCCATGTCGTCCAGGTTGGAATAGACGGTGTCGAAGCAGGAAATGCCGGCGGCACGGGCCGCGACGACGATGGTCTCGCGGGCGAGCAGGAGCTCGGAGCCTTCCGGCGTGCGCTGCGTCTTCAGGTTCGCGGAATAGTCCTCGGCGCCCAGGGCGATGCCCATCATGCGCTTGGAGGCGGTAGCGATCTCGTAGGCGTTGACCACGCCCAAGGCGCTTTCGATGGCCGCCATGATGAGCGTGCGGCCCACGCAGCCGAGTTCGGTCTCGACCTTGATGATCTCGGCCTCGAGCTCGCGGACTTCGTCAGCGGTCTCGGTCTTGGGCATGCGGATCACGTCGACACCGGCCTTGACGACGGCCTCGACGTCCTTCTTGCCGTACGGGGTGCTCAGCGGGTTGATGCGGACGACCATTTCGGTGCCGCCGAAGTCGATGGATTTCAGGGCGTTGTGTACGAGCAGGCGGGCAGCGTCCTTCTCGGCCATGGTCACGGAGTCCTCGAGGTCCAGCATGATGGAGTCGGGACCGTAGATGTGCGCATCGGCCATCATTCCCGGGTTGTTGCCGGGAACGAACATCATGGTTCTCCTCAGTCTTTCCATACGTCCTTTCCGGTTGCGCGGACAGCGGCCGCAGTTACACGAGCGCGGATGGTGCAGTCGAGGGCACCCTTATCCGTGGCTTTGACATAGGCGTTGTCGATGCCGAGCCCGGTAAGGGTCTCGGTGATGAGCGCCTTGATCTGCCGTCCGAACTGGGCGGCGACAGAACTCTGAAGCTCTACTTGCAAGCCGTCGCCCGGAGCGATCTGGATCATGATGTCTCCAGACTCCAGGGTGCCGGCCACGGCGTTTTTGATTTCCATAAAGAATTTAGGTATGTGGTTACAAATTGTTCGCGAAATTACGCCTTTAAATTATAATTTCAAAGCAATTTCGCACAATTCTTAGGCTTGGTGTGCAGGACGAAGCAGATCCAGCACGACCTTGACCGGATTGAAAGTCTCGAGGGGCACTTCCACGAAGAGGGTGTTCCAGTCGCTCATCGCGCCGTTCCACAGGCCGGGGAGTTCCAGCGCCTTGAGTTCGCGGCCCTGGAAACTCTTCGAACTGATGAAGCCGGCGTCCTGGTCCACGTGTTCGAGCAGGTTGAACTTGCCGCCCTTGTAGTCGCGCAGGCAGCAGACGAGATCCACCGGGTTGAAGTGCGTCGCATGGGACATCGCCGTCATCGCGCCCTGGTCTTCCTTGTTGATCTGGACGCTTTCCAGGATCTGGAGGGAGGTGGCGCCGTCCTTGCCGGCGATGATGTACGGACCGCCGCCGGGCTCGCCCTCGTTGCGGACCATGCCGCATACGCGGACCGGCCGGTTCAGTTTCGCACGGAGCAGTTCCACGCGCTCCGCCTCGCCGCGGGCCAGGGGCAGTTGGACGCAGAGTTCCTTGTCCAGGAAGTTCTCGATCTCGTTGCACAGTTGCACGGTCGGAGCCTCGTCGAGTTTGCGGAGGTAGCCGAAGATGCGGTCACGCACCTTCAGGGCCTCGCCCATCAGGACCTTCTTGTAGCGGGCGGTCGTGCCGAGGAGTTTCTCGTGGGCGACATTGTCGATGTTCTTGATGGAGACGAGTTCGGCATCCACCTTGTCCAGGTTGTAGATGAGGGCGCCGTGGCCGGCGGGACGGAACAGGAGGGCGTCGTCATCGGTCCGGAAGGGCTTGTTCTTCGCATCGACGGCGATGGTGTCGGTGGCCTTGTCCTGATAGGTGAAGGTCACGTTGTACTTCACGCCGTAACGGGCCTCGAAGCAGTCTTTCACCGCTGCGAGCGCCTCCTCGAAGAGGGTCTGGTGCTCCGGGGAGATGGTGACGACCAGGTTGCAGGTGCCGTCGGCATTGCGCATATAGGTCGCGGCTTCCACCAGATGTTCGGCGATGGCGGTGCGCACTTCCCCGCCGTCATAGCGGTGGAACTTGATCACGCCCTTCGGCTTCGCGCCGTAGCCGAGGCCTTCGTCGGTCAGGACCTTGCTCAGGACGGACTTCCGGTAAGCGGGGGTATCTTCCTTTCCGCCAAAAAGTTCATCGGTATAGAAGGCGAACTTTTCGATCTGGGCGGCGAGTTTGGCGCCGGCGGAGTCGGCCGGAAGGTCTTCCCCTTTTTCGAGGGTGGCAAGGCCCGCAAAGATGTCCTTGAACATGCGGGAAGCGGCGCCGGAGGCGGGCACGAACTTGCATTTGCCGGCGATTTCCGCGCCTTCGTAATAGCGGATCGCATCATCGGCTTCGGCCTCGGAGAGGACGCGGATACCCCGGTTCGGTGTGGCCGGGCCCACGATCTTCATCCAGGGGAATCCCTTCTTGAAATGCTCGATCTGCTCCTCGACGGTGCGGACGCTGGAGCCGCGCTCCCGGATCTGGTTGGTGTCTTTCTGGTTGAACATGGTTATCAGTTTGGTTTTTAAGTGGTTATTCGATATAGAACTCTCGTCGGTACTGGTACTGGCTCCGGAGCGACTCGAACCCCTGCGGTTCGGTCCGGAACATGAAATCGTCCGTGAAGATGGGGTAGTTGTACTGGAGGATGGAGGCGATTTCACCCTGGCTCTTGCCCTCCGCGTCGATCAGCACCGGATGCAGGTCCAGGTCCTCGGTCTCGGGATAGAAGTCCTCCAACTCCCGGATGCCGTAGCGGCGGGCGACGGCCCGGACCGCCATCGCGGTCCCGTTCTGCTTGCCCTGGTAGGAATAGCCCGCGATATGGGGCGTGGCGATGTCGCATTCCACCAGGAGGCGCTGGTTCACGTCCGGTTCGTTGCACCAGGTGTCGATGACCAGGGCGCCCAGTTTGGGACGGGCCCTGAGCAGGGCGGCCTCATCGACGATCTCGCCCCGCGCCGCGTTGATGAAGATGGCGCCCGGCTGGACCTTCGAGAAGAAGTCGTCATCGGCCATCCCGCGCGTGGTGTCGTCCAGGGGGACATGGAGGGTGATGATCTGCGCCTCCGCAAGCAACTCGTCCAGGGTATGGAAACCTTCGTGGCCTTCCCTTTCGGCCCGGGGCGGGTCGCAGCGCAGGATCTCGAAACCGAGTTTCCGGCCGGCGCGCTCCACCTTCCGGCCCACGTGGCCGACGCCGATGATGCCCAGTTTCGCGTTCTGGAGCGGAATCTTCTTCCGCGCCGCGACGCCGTACAGGGCGGAGAACACATAGTCCATCACGCCGCCGGCATTGCATCCTGCCGCGCTGTAAACTTCGATCCCGTGCGCCCCGCACCAGGGCAGGTCGATATGGTCCGTTCCGATGGTGGCGGTCGAGATCATCTTCACGGCCGTGCCTTCCAGCAGTTCCGCGTTGCAGCGCGTCCGGGTACGGGTAATCAGCACGTCGGCATCCAGGCAGTCCTCCCGGCGGATTTCCGGGCCGGGTTTATAGACCACCTCGGCATAAGGTTCGAAAACACCTTCCAGGAAGGGAATATGAGCGTCGGCGACGATCTTCATGGCTTGTCTTCCTCCATTCAACAAAGATAACAAATCCTTCTGAATTCCGGAGGGGTTATCGCACTGAAAATCCAAAACTGTCGAAGAAGTCCGCGTAATGCCCGTTATGGAGGTCGGTTCCCTGCGTATCGTAGAGTCCCTGGGCGATGAGCGCTTCCGCCCGGACGCTCACGGCTTCGCCGTACAATCCCTCCAGCGAACCGATGTTCCGCTGGAAAAGCGCACCCGCCTCCTTGAGGCTGTGATACCGGTCCATGTCCAGGTAAAGATAGCGTTCAGGATGGGCCAGCACGGGCTGGTAGCCCCGGTCCAGCAGCCGCCTGACCTCGTCCTCGGGAACGATGTTGCCGATGCGGCTGGCCTTGTGGATGGGCAGTTCGATCAGGATATGGTTGCCCTCCCAGGGCAGCAGCCACCCCTTTTCGAGCGTCTCGGGCCAGGTTTCCGGGATGAGGCGGTATTCCATCGACGGCGTAAGTTCCAGCGGAATCCCCCGCCCCTGCAGTTCCTCCTGGAGCCGCTCGCAGGCGGCGATGACCACCTCCGGCTCATTGGGATACTTCCCCACCCGATGGGACGTGCACACCGCCTTCCGGAAGCCCCACGAAACCTGCCGCTCCGCCAGGGCCACCGCCTCCTCCATGCACCGCGCCCCGTCATCGAGGCCCGGCAGGATATGGCAATGGCAGTCTGTGTGGGGATCGATCATCATGTGGCGGCATCCAGTTTCCATAGGTCTTGTCTGATTCCCTGCAAAGATACAACATTTTCCGGGCACGGGAGGCTCATTCGCCAGATACAACTGACATGTTATTCTCAGTTCACAATTTCATACGGTCATCGTTCCGGGCTTACCCCCGAATCTCTTATTCCGTCCATGGTGGTCCAATGGATGGACCACCATAAGCATTTTACCCGCATTTTTGCTCACGGTGGTCCACCAGTTGGACCACCGTGAGCAGGCTTCTACAGTTCGTTCTTGACGTCGGAGACGATCTGGCCGTCAAACAGGTCAATGGTGAGGCAATCTAAACGAAAAATCCCCCTCAGACTGATCTGAGAGGGATTTCTGTGGAGCATAGGAGAATCGAACTCCTGACCTTTTGAATGCCATTCAAACGCTCTACCAACTGAGCTAATACCCCATTTTCCGCGCCGTTAGTACCGGTTTGGGATTGCAAAGGTAGGGAGTTTTTTCCAATTTGCAAATATTTTCAGCGTTTTTTTTGTAAAAAAACGTATTATTGTAAAAATTACTATATTTGTTCCAATCATCAGAAACAAGCCAACCATGTCAATGTCACTTATCAGGCGGATCGTGGTGTCCGCGGCGGCGGCCGCCGGGCTGCTGGCGATGCCGGCGGCGAGTGCCCAGAACCAGTTGAAGCCCTGGACCCGGGGCGGTTTCGAAACGCACAGGTACCGCAACGTGTTTGCGGAGATGGGGTATGACCCGGCGGAAATCGACGCCCGGCTCGAAGCCATCTTCCAGGAGGTTTTCTACGGCCCTGACAAAGTGTATTTCGAGGTCGGGGACGATATGGGCTACATGTCCGACGTCAAGAATTTCGACGCCCGCACCGAGGGGATGTCCTACGGGATGATGATCGCCGTGCAACTGGACAAGAAGGCCGAATTCGACCGCCTGTTCCGCTGGGCGAAGAAGTATATGCAGTACCAGGACGGGCCGATGAAGGGCTACTTCGCCTGGAGCCTCGCACCGGACGGCACCATCAAGGGCCGCGGCCCGGCCTCCGACGGCGAACTCTATTTCATCACCTCGCTCATCTTCGCCTCGAACCGCTGGGGCAATGACGGAGATATCAATTACCTCGCCGAGGCGCAGTTCATCCTCGACTCTTCCTGGGAGAAAGACGGTTCCGAGGGCATCAAGCCGTTCATCGACAAGGAGAACCACCTGATCGTCTTCACGCCGGACGGCCGGGGTACCGGCTACACCGACCCGTCCTACCACCTGCCCGCCTTCTACGAGGTCTGGGCCCGCTGGGCAGACGACGGCCGGGCCGATTTCTACCGCGCTTGCGCCGACGCCAGCCGGGAGTACCTCCACAAGAGCATCAACCCGGAAACCGGCCTGAATCCCGACACCAACAACTTTGACGGCTCCTTCATCGAGTCCCCGGCCTTCTTCGGCCGCCGGATGAAGCCCGCTTTCCGCTTCGATTCATGGCGCGTGCCGATGAACATCGCCCTCGACTACTCCTGGGCCTGCGCCGACCGCGAATGGCAGACGAACTACGCGAACACCATCCAGGACTTCTTCTATTCCAAGGGAATCGACACGTTCGCGGACCAGTACAACGTGGACGGCACCGAAGTCGAATTCGCGATGCCGGCCGGCCAGGGCGAATTCCGCGGTACGGGCACCCGCCATTCCGTGGGCCTCGTGGCCACGGTGGCCGCCGCCACGCTCGCCGCGGACCACGCCATCTCCCGCGAGTTCGTCCAGCGCCTCTGGGACAGCAGGAACGTTCCCTACGAGGACGGCTACTTCGACGCCTATTACGACGGCATCCTCCGTCTCTTCGCGTTCATGCATCTGAGCGGACACTACCGGGTCATCGAACCGGTGGGTAACTAGCGCTGTTCCAACTGTTTGCGGACCGCCTCCAGGTAGAAAGCCCTGCGCTGCTCCTGCGTGAGGCGGTATCGCGCCAGGCGCGAGGCGGCCTTGAGGCCGTCGGCCAGATTGCATACGAAAAGGTCGTCGATGTCGGCGATGTAGAGCCGATCGTAGCGGAGGTCGAGGTCCCGTTGCAGGCCGAGGGTATAGTTCATGGCCTTGACGGCATCGCCCTCCGAGAGATTGTCCTTGCTGAAAACGAAAAGCCCCATCCGGTCCCAGTGGCCATAGAACCCGCTCGCCGCCTTAGACACCTTGCTTTCCAGGATGCGCCGCATCGGCAGGGCCATCCGCCAATAGGGTAATTCCTTGATTCCCACATACTTTCCGGTTCGAAGGCCGAAGGAGTAGCCGCTCTCCTGGATCCGGTCGAAATCGTCTCCGGGCTTCACCTGCGTGATGCCGGCGATGTCATCCATCAGGGCGAGGCCGGCCGCCTTGCTCTCCTCCATCGCCCGCGTCACCTCGATGCCGATCCCGTGGCCGTCCGGTGACTGCAGGTCCGGCCGGTCCCGGTTCACGAGTGTCTCGAAATCGTGCCCCAGCACCGTGGCGAGCACGACTTGCGCGTACTTCTCGAAGAAGCACGTGTCGAACTTCTGCGCGGACTGGCCGCCTGTGGGCTCCATATGGCTTTTCTTGCCGGACATAGACACGCAAATGTAGCCAATTTCCGGAATTATTCCATTGGTCAAGTGCAAGAAAAAGCGTACATTAGCGCAAACGTATCGAAACGATGATGAAACCCATTCAACTCCTCTCCCTCGTAGCGGCGCTCACGGTCGCGACGGGCGTCCATGCCCAGAGCATCTATCCCGACGGCTATGAACCCGAAAGTTGCACCAGCATCATGGTGGGCCGGCTTGCCTCCACGGACGGTTCCGTGTTCACGTCGCACACCTGTGACGGCGTCTCGCACACCTGGATCTCGATGGAGCCCGCCGCCGACCACCGGAAAGGCGACATGTTCGAGGTGTACAAAGGCCTCCGCCACACCAAGTTCAAGGGCGACACCACCGGCGTGCGCAAGGTGGGCGAGATTCCGGAAGTCCGCCATACTTACGCCTATGTCAATACGGGCTATCCCTGCCTGAACGAGAAGCAACTCGCCATGGGAGAGAGCACCTTCACGGGACCCGACACCCTCATCAACAAGGATGCGATGTTCCTCATCGAGGAGTTGGCGCGCCTGGCGCTGATGCGCTGCGACAACGCCCGCGACGCCATCCGTCTCATGGGTGAAACGGCCGAGAAATACGGGTACGGCGACACCGGCGAATGCCTTACGGTGGCCGACAAGAACGAGGTCTGGGCCTTCGAGATCGTCGGCTGCGGCCGCGACAAGGTGGGCGCCGTGTGGGTGGCTCAGCGTGTCCCGGACGACGAGGTGTCCATCTCCTGCAACATCCCCCGCATCGGGAAGATCGACCGCCGCGACAAGGACCATTTCATGGCCTCCGACAATGTGGAAGCCGTGGCGAAGGAATACGGCCTGTGGGACGGCCAGGGCGATTTCGTCTGGTTCAAGGCCTACAACTCCCGCAAGGACAGGAAGAACTTCGCCATCCGCGACTGGTTCGTGTTCAATACGCTCGCCCCGTCCCTGGGCCTGTCGATGGACGATCCCGACCTCCCCTTCAGCATCAGGCCTGAGCACAAGGTGAGTGCCCGCGAAGTGATGAAACTCCTGCGCGGCACCTATGAAGGCACCCCCTACGACATGTGCAAGGACTGGAAGATGGTCACGGCCAAGGGCGACACCATCGTCAGTCCGGTCGCGAACCCCTGGCTCGTCGCCGACACCCGAAACACGCTGAACACCGTCGCCCCCGGCACGGTCGAGTTCGTCCGCACCCTCGCCGTGTGCTGGTGCTCCTACTCGACGGTCCTGCAACTGCGCAACTGGCTGCCCGACGGGGTGGGCGGCATCCTCTGGTACGGCGTGGACAACCCTGCCGAGAGTCCCCGTATCCCCATCTTCGCCGGCGGCACTTCCCTCCCCGCCGCCTTCGACAACTGTGGCCAGAAGCAGTATGTCCCGGACTGCGTCCTCTGGACCTTCCGCCGCCCGAACCGGCTGGGTACCGTCGCCTGGCAGAAGAACAAGGACGACTTCGAGAAACTCATCCTGGAGATGGAGGACGTCGCCTTCGAGGGCCTGCCAGGACTGGAGAACAATCCCTCCCCCACGGTCCTGAACGCCTACACCGCACGGATTTACGAGCAGTGTGCCAAGCAATGGACAGACCTGGAGGAAAAACTCTGGATCAAGCACGGACGCGGATTCTGAGCCAAACCCTTGGCGTTTCCCGTACGATTCTGTATATTTGTGAGTTGAACAAACCAGCACGACTATGGCAAAGACAGCAGGTAAAATCATCTTCTGGGTGGTCCTCGTCCTCCTTCTGGCGGGCGCGGCATTCGGATATTACAAATTCCTGTGGGTGTTCAGCGACGGCACCAAGACCGGCGAACTGAACTCCCTTACTTACACGGGCTACATCTGGAAAACCTACGAAGGCGAGATGATCCTCTCCGGTTACGGCAGCAAGGGTTCCATCGGCGGTTCCGTCCAGTCCAAGTTCTTCAAGTTCTCCGTGGCGGACAAGGCCATTGCCGAAGAACTCCGCGAACTCACCGGCCAGCGGGTGACCGTCCATTACAAGGAGTACAAGGGAGCCCTCCCCTGGCGCGGCTATGAGCGCGCCATCGTGGACCGCATCGACAATGCCGAACCCGTCCAGACGGGGCCTTCCAACCGCCTTCCCTACGACGCATCCGCAGAACAAGTCTTCTTATGAAAAAGTATCTGATCCTTCTGGGCGCCACCCTCGTGGGCGGCGTTCTTTTTGCCCAGCCCCGCGTGATCGGGGTGCATCCTGCCCATGACGGCAAGATCCTGACGATGGAAGAGGCCGTGGTCGGCCGCCTGTCCCCCGAGAACCGCTATTATTCCTGGACCGACGACAACGAATACCGCTACATGGACGGTCGGAAAATGATGACGGCCACCATCGGGAAGAACGGCGAAATCCAACTTTCCGAGTCCTCCGCCGACGCCCTCCCCGGCCGGGGAATGCCGATGCGGGGAATGCCCGGTGTCACCACGCAGGGAGGCTGGAGAGCCCTCAACGTGGGTAACAGCCTGTACATCACCGACGGCAAGGACACCGTGGCCGTGGCCGTTTCCAACGACCGCGAGATCGTGTACGGTCAGTCCGTTAGCCGGAACGAGTTCGGCATCAACGGCGGCATCTTCTGGGCCCCTTCGGGCCGGAAACTGGCCTTCTACCGCAAGGACGAGTCCCGTGTCACCGACTTCCCGCTCCTGAACATCCGCACCCGCACCGGCGAACTCGAACTCATCAAGTACCCGATGAACGGCATGGATTCCGAGATCGTCTCCCTGGGCATCTATGACCTGGACAAGGGCAGCACCGTGTATCTGAACGTCCCGGAATTCACCCCGGAGCGCTTCCTGACGAACATCAGTTGGTCCCCGGACGACAAGTCCGTCTATGTGCAGGTCCTGGACCGCACCCAGCACCACATGAAGTTGAACCAGTACAGCGCCGCCACCGGCCAGTTCGTCCGCACGCTCCTGACGGAGGATGACGAGCGCTGGGTGGAGCCGCTGGACCCGGTCCGCTTCCTCAAGGGCCGCACGGACCTGATGATCTACCGGACCGACCTCCGCGACGGCTACCGCAATCTCTATCTGCTGGACACCCTGGGCAATATCCGCCGCCTCACCCCCGTCGATGCCGATGTCGCCTATCTCGGCAACGACGGCACGAACGTTTTCTACACCTCGGCGGAAATCTCCCCCGTGGAGAACCACCTGTACAAGGTGACCGTCAAGGCGCCGGCGAAGAACGCCCTGGCGAAGGCCAAGATCGGCAAGCCGCTGGCCCTCACCCCGGAGCGCGGCTGGCACAGCGTGACCATGAACGCGTCCTGCACCTGGTTCTTCGACCGGTACGCGAACCTGGACACGCCGGGCGTCACCCTGCTCAGAAGCACCGACGGCAAGCATACGGAGAAACTCTTCGAGTCCGGTGACCCGCTGAAGGACTACGCCGTGGGCGCCGTCGAACTGGGCACCGTCCCGAGCGCCGACGGGAAGTTCGACAACTACTACCGGCTCTACTATCCGAAGGATTTCGACCCGGCGAAGAAGTACCCGGTCGTCGTCTATGTCTATGGCGGCCCGCACTCCCAGATGGTCCAGGACGGCTGGATGGGCGGCGTCCGGATGTGGGAGATGTACATGGCCGAGCACGGCTACGTCGTGTATGTGCAGGACAACCGGGGCACTTCCAACCGCGGTTCCGATTTCGAGCGCTCCATCAACCGCCAGTGCGGCCAGGCTGAGATGGCCGACCAGATGGTGGGCATCCGCCGCCTGATGGAATTCCCCTGGGTGGACAAGGACCGCATCGGCGTCCACGGCTGGAGTTACGGCGGTTTCATGACCATCAGCCTCATCACCAACTATCCCGACGTGTTCAAGGTGGCCGTCGCCGGCGGACCGGTCATCGACTGGAAATGGTACGAGATCATGTACGGCGAGCGTTACATGGACACGGAAGCCACGAACCCCGAAGGCTTTGCGAAGACTTCGCTCATCAACAAGGCGAAGGACCTCAAGGGCAAACTCCTCATCTGCCAGGGCGCCGTGGACAACACCGTCGTCTGGGAGCACTCCCTCAGTTTCGTCGAGGAGTGCATCCGGAACAACGTCCAGGTGGACTACTTCCCCTATCCGACGGACCCGCACAACGTGGGAGGCCGGCGCCGGATCCACCTGATGGACAAGGTGACGATGTATTTCGAGGACTACCTGTAGGTCTCGAAACGGACGTCTTTCAGTTGAAGCATCCCGGGATCGTCGATCCGGGATGCTTCTTCCGTATAGAAGAAGACGCAGTCCTCCAGCGTGATGTCGTGGATCATCCGCAGGGTACCGGAGGCTTTCACGCCGGTGCGGCAGTCCCGGCAGGTCACGCGGGAGATATGGATGTCGTGGAAATCGGGCAGGAAGTTCTCCGTCTCGGCGGCCATGGCGTCGTCGCGGCCTACCGGCCGGTCCGCGTAGGAGGTCTCGAAGACCACCGCCTCGCCCTGGATGTCGGACATGTAGATGTCACTGATCCAGATGTTTCCGGTCTTTCCACCCCGTTCGGGTGCGCTCTTGAAACGAAGGCCGGTATCGGTTCCGGAGAAGGTATTGTTCCGCACCACGATGTTGTACATGCCGCCGGAGAATTCCGAGCCGATGACAAAGCCGCCATGGGCATGGAACACGGTATTGTCCTCGATGAGGATATTCTCACAGGGGCCGTCCTTCAGCGCCGCGGCGCCCGCACCGCCCTTCATGCAGATGCCGTCGTCGCCCACGTCCACGGTGTTGCGGACGATGAGCACGTTCCTGCACTGGCCGATGTCGATGCCGTCACCGTTCTGCGCATTCCAGGGGCAGCGGACCGTGACGCCGTCGATAACCACGTCCCTGCAGCGCTGCGGGACCAGGTGGAACTTCGGGGAGTTCTGGAGGGTGACGCCCTGGACGAGGACCCGCTCGCAGTCCGTGAAACGGACGAGGTGCGTCCGGATCTTCTCCTGGGCTTCATAGGTATCGGCAATGTTGTCGAAAGCCTTGAGACCGAAAGGGTACCAGAGGTCGCCCTTCTCCGTGACGGTACCGCCCATGCGCCTGAAGGCGTTCCATTCCGTGTCGCTCACCTTGGAGCGCTTCACGCCGCGCCACCATTCGCCGTTTCCGTCGATGATGCCCGCTCCCGTGATGCTCACGTCCGTCCGCTTGGAGGCGGAAATCCCGGGCACCGCTTTCCCGTCCTTCAGGTGCGCAGCCCGGTCGGGTGTCAGGAGGATCACCGCGTTCCGTTCCAGGTGCAGGTCCATCCGGTCCTTCAGCGTGAGTGGCCCGGTGAGCCAGATTCCCGCCGGGACGACGAGATGCCCGCCGCCCTGCTTCTCCAATGCCTTGAGCGCCTTTCCGAAGGCCTCGGTATTGTCTGTGACACCGTCTCCCACGGCGCCGAAATCGGCCAGGGAAAGTGCCAGGTCCGGGATTCCCGGCAGCGCCGGTTCCTGCATCTGCACAGGCAGATTCCGGTAATAGGTCACATACTCCCCCGCTGAGGCGGAGAGGGTCGCGGCGGCCAGGAAGAGGCCCAGGGCTAGGATGGTATTACGCATGGGAGATTAGGAATGTTTCAGTTGTCGATACAGGATTTCAATGGGATGGAAGGCCTTGACGCCCGTCCCGTCCAGGATCTGCTGGCGGCATGAAGTACCGGGGGCGGCGACGAGGACGGTCTTTCCCGCATCGGCCGTCGCCTTCCGGATGGTCGGGAACAGGACCATTTCCCCGATGGCCATCGAGGTTTCGTAATGTTCCTTCTCGTAGCCGAACGATCCGGCCATTCCGCAGCATCCGCTGGGGATGACATGGACGGTCGCCCCCGGAAGGAGGCGGAGCATCTCGGCACATTTCCCGACTCCGACAAGGGATTTCTGCTGGCAATGGCCATGCAGGTAGATGTCGGCGGCGGTTTCCCGGAACGCCTCCGCGGAGATGCGGCCGGCGGCCACTTCCCGGACGATGAACTCGTCGAACAGGAGGCAGTTCGCGGCCAGTTTCCGGGCTTTCTCCCGCATTTCGGGCGGGACCAGGTCCGGATACTCGTCGCGGAAGGAAAGGATGCAGGAAGGTTCGATGCCCACGAGCGGAGTTCCCTCCGAGATGAGGTCCGCGAGGAGCGTCACGTTCTTGACGGCATATTTCTTCGCCAGTTTCAGGCAACCTTTGGAGATGGGAGCCCGCCCGCTTTCCGTGTGGCGGGGAATCTCGACGGAATAACCCAGCCGCGTCAGGAGTCGGGCGAAGGTGAGGCCCAGTTCAGCCTCCTGGTGGTTCGTGAATTCATCGGCGAACAGATATACCTTCGGGCCGTTGCCGGAAGGCTCCCGCGCCACCAGTTTCCGCATGCTGAAGCGGCTCAGCCGGGGAATCTGCCGGTCGGCGGAGAAACGGACGATCCGCTTGATCAGGGCCGCGGAAGGTTTCCAGGAGGCGAAGAAGTTATAGAGCGGACGGACAGCGGCGCCCAGCGATTCGAACCAGGACATCCGAGCCACCATCCAGGTACGCAGGGGCGTTCCGAACCGGTCGTAGCGCTGCTGCAGGATCTCGCTCCGGAGTTTGGTCATGTCCACGTTGGAAGGGCACTCGGAGAGACAGCCCTTGCAGGCGAGACAGGAGTCCAGCATCCGCTGCAGTTCGGGACTGCCGAACAGCGACGACTTCGCATCGAATCCGTTCGTCAGGACCTCCCGGATGACATTGGCCCGGGCCCGGGTGGAGAACAGTTCATCCCCGGTCACTTTGAAAGCGGGGCACATCGTGCCTCCGATCAGGTTGGATTTCAGGCAGGCACCGGCCCCGTTGCACTGCTCCACCGAGCACATGAGCGCATGGGCCTGCGACCGTACGCCGCTCGCCCCTTCCACCCGGCACTCGTCGAAGGCGGCCCGCCAGTTATAATAGGTCCTGTCGCCGGCCAGTTCCGTTTCCACGCTGTACCGCTGTCCCACGGCATACCGCAATCCTTCGTCCATCGGCGGCGTATCGACGATCTTGTGCAGGTTGAAGATCCCGTCCGGATCCCAGATACGCTTGACCTCGCACATCATCCGGTACACGGTTTCCCCATACATGAGCGGGATGAATTCCCCGCGGAGCCGTCCGTCGCCGTGCTCGCCGCTCAGGCTGCCCTTGTGCTTCCGCACCAGCCGGGCCGTCTCCGTCGCCACTTCCCGGAACAGTTTCCGTCCTTCGGGCGTCTTGATGTTGATGATGGGGCGCAGGTGCAGTTCCCCGGTGCTGATATGCCCGTAATAGACGCAGGAAGCGCCCAGGCGCTCCAGCATTTCCCCGAAATCCCGCATATAGGCAGGGAGCCTTTCCGGGGCCACGGCCGTATCTTCGATGACGCCGATGGGCTTGGCATCCCCCTTCATGCCGCTCAGCACGCCCAGGCCGGCCTTGCGCAGGTCCCAGACCCGGTTCACATCGGCTCCGTACACCCGCGTGCAGGCATAGACCAGGCCGGAATCCTCCGCCGCAGCCTCGAAGGCGGCCGCCTGCGCGTCGATGTCCTCCCGGGTCTCTCCCCAGAATTCAACGATGACCAGGGCGGCGGGCAGTCCCTCGACAAAGAAGGAATTCCGTTTCTGTTCCAGGTTCTGGAAACTCAGTTCCAGGATTTTCCCGTCCATCAGTTCCACGGCGGCGGGATGGTGCCGGAGCGCGACCAGATTGGCCTGGAAACTCTTCTCCAGGGTATCGCAATGGGCGCAGACCACCATCTTTTCCGCCGGGGGCAGCGGGTCCAGGGAGACCTTGATCTCGGTGATGAAGGCCAATGTCCCCTCGGAGCCGACCAGCAGTTTGCACAGGTCCGCCCGCCCGCCTTCGATGGCTTCGTCGATGGCATAGCCGCAACTGCGGCGGCGGAGAGACCTGTCCGGGAAGACCGCCTCCACCTCGGCGAGGACCGTCGGATCGGAGCCCCAACCTTCCAACTGCGTGAAAATCCTGTCCAGCAGCGGGTTGGAGCGGTCCGGATGTTCGGTGTCGAACAACGATCCGTCGGACAGGACGCCCTTGCAGGAGAGCACGTGATGCCGGGTGCTTCCGTACACCAGCGAGTGCGTCCCGCAGGAATTGTTGCCGAACATACCGCCGATGCAGCAGCGGTTGCTGGTGGACGTTTCCGGACTGAAATGCAGGCCGTAGGGCTTCAGGGCGAGGTTCAGTTCATCGCGGACCACGCCGGGCTGCACCCGCGCCCATCGCTGCTCCCGGTCCACCTCCAGGATCCGGTTCCACCCCCGGATATCCACGACGATACCGCTTCCCACCACCTGCCCGGCCAGCGATGTTCCGGCCGCCCGGGGAATCACGTGCGTACCCAGGCGCCTGGCCTGGGCAATCAGGGCCTGTATCTCCTCGACGGTTTGCGGGAACGCAACGCCATACGGCACTTCCCGGTAAATGGAAGCATCGGTGGAGTAAGCCATCCGGTGGAGAACGTCGGTATGTATCTGCGGTTTCATGGTACGGAAATCAAGTGCGGGCATAGGCGATGCCGACCAGCACCAGGCCCAGGACGAGGAAGAAGGCCGCACGGAAGACGGTATTCAGGATACCGGTCTTGACCGTGAGCCAGAATGCGGTCCGGTTTTCGACCTTCAGCCATTGCCGGTAGTCGATGAACACGAGGACGGCGGTGAGCAGGATGCCCAGTTTGGCGTCCTGGCCGAAGGACAGGAGCAGCGCCAGGAACATGAACAGGCAGAACTGGCACAGGACATAGGCCGATGCCGCCGCGGCGCCGGACATGCTCACCTTGTATTTCTTCCTGAGAAGGACGGCCATCGCGAGCCACATGAACAGGAAATTGTCCAGGAAAAGCGGGATGCCCTTGCTGCGAAGGTCGCCCTCGACCGCCGCCAGGGATTGTTTCCAAGGGGTATCCGCCCCCTCAGGGAACAGGTCCAACTGGGTGATGATAAGGGCTGTGGACGCACCTTTGGCGATGTTCACTATGAACCGCCTTTGCCAGTCATCCTTGCCAAGACTATCGACTTGTTCCTCGATGAGCCGGGATATATCGTATGCTGATTCAGCGATGGAGGAGCGGGTAGGTTTGGGCTGGACGACCGCCATCAGCAGGGTGAAAAGGGAATAGAACACCAGCAGGGACGTGAAAGGCGCCAGGTAGCGCCCGTGCTGGCCACGCTGGATGTAATCCCGGAGCATGTAGCCGGGCCGCAGGAGCAGATGGGAGAACGTCCGCTTGGCATCATCGTTCAGGAACGGGATGATCGCCTCGCGGGCGCCTATATAGACACTGTCTTCGTGCTTGCGCTTCCTGGCCGGCTTCCGCTCCTTGGCGGGTTTCCTCCAGGGAATGTAACCCAATTCGCAGTAAATGGCGAAGAGCCGGTACAAGACCCGTATTTTCTGAGCAATAGCCATAGTTTTGCAAAAATAGGAAAACTCACGGACAATACCTACAAGCCCCGGCCCCGGACGGCAGATTTTGATTTAATGGCTTACTATGGGATGGGTAATCAAGCAGAAAACCTCAAAAAAGCAAGTTCTGCTCTTGCGTTATTAAAAAAAAGTTCATATCTTTGCATTCCCAATTGAACGAGGGCATAGCTCAGTTGGTTTAGAGCGCTTGCTTGACAGGCAAGAGGTCACTGGTTCAAATCCAGTTGTCCTCACTCCAAAAGACTTGAATTCAAATTCAAGTCTTTTTTTGTATTGACCTGTTCATCCCATGTAGAAACAGGCAAGAGGTCGGCAGGTGAAGCCTCCCATAGGCATATACCTATGGACATCCTATTGCCTGGAGCAACTCCAGGTTCCGCTTTAGACGGATCGGACGCCCTCGTCTTACCCGACATTATACGCTCAGCAAACCAGATGGGCTAAGCCACCATTGCCGCACGCAAATCTTTAAGGTCTGACAGGGTGCAGGTGCTTCTCTTAGCGAGTGACGGAACTTTTGCCGTCAGAGCCAACCTCGTCCTCTCGGACTGATTACGCAGGATTTCGCGGATGTAATATCTCGCACCAATGTTGTACGAGGCGTTCAAGTCGCAGTTATAGACCTTGCCACTGGGGAACTCGCAAAGAGAGTAGTTCTTACCCGCTTTCTCTGCTTCTCTGCCCCGTAAGACTCGGCCGCTCCCGTCAAAGGCAAGACGACTGGTATTCCACGCGCAGACTCGACTGACCCGAATGCCGGCACGATGGGCTTTGACAAGGACCATAGATTGAACATACCTCGCCCTCCACAGGGCCAGGCGCTGCTTTTGGGAGCCTCTCTTTTTCCCATTAAGATCCAGCGCCTCCATGACAATCGTGTCAACTCCATAAAGCATGGCCATGTCAACAATAAACCGGGCTGTCTTGACCGAGATGTCATCGTTCAGGCCCCTTGCCTTTGCCCAAAGTCCTGGCATCCTTCTGGCTCCTGACTGCTGTGCATGTTTGATATGTCCGATGCAATGCCGAAGATGGTCGTATTCTGAAGGCAGGTGCAAGAAACGCCTGCCGACGACCGTGCCGTCCGAGGTCATGACGGAACAAACACACGCACTGTTCAGTCCTAAATCTACAGAAAGGATCCGTTGGCTGTCAATAATGTTTGAATCAGTGAGTGTCACACGTTCTTCAAAAGAGAAATCAAGGCTCCAGACTTTTCCGCGCTGGCGAAGGGTCGGAACACATTCTTTACGGTTAGAGCATCGACGGAGAATGTAATCCACGTCGCATTTTCGGAGCGAAATTTCTATCCAGTCCCATGTATTGCGTGTCCAGACCTTGATTCGGGCGGTATATGTTCCCGTGCGGACAAAACAATTGTCCCGATACATCGCTGGATAAACAAAACCCGCTTTGGGAACGGATGGCCGCCTTTTCCGTTCCGAAACAGGATAATCATTCCAGTTATCGAGAGAGGAATGGTAAGACGATACGAGACCGAAGGCTTCCGCAATGGCTGCTCTACGAAGATAGGAGGGAAACTTATAGAAAGAATCAGAAAAAGAATACTTTGGGGTCCCGTTCTTTGCAGTCTTAATGCAAAGTTTCTCGCCTACCCTGACAGCCATCTGATTGTTGTTACAGTCAGCAAATGCGTTCCATTCCGCTTCCATCATGCCGATGAACCAGTCTACTGCTTCCCGATACTTCATAAGGGTATCCTTGAGACAAGTGGGCACTTGCCTTAATCTGACTGAATATGAAGTCACGATCTTCATTTGACCGATGTAAACCTGACTTCAAGATAAGCATTTTTACGAGTCTTTCCTAACAAAAAGAGACCCATAGCAATGCAAGGGTCTCTTTGTATATCCTATAATGCTTATTCGGCCAAACAGTCGCACGATTACCACCGGATTTCCACCTTTACACCGTCAGGGTTGTTGGGAAAGCGAAGGAAGAGGGTGCTGCTTGCTTCATCCCAGGACCACTCCCCCGCCTGCTGACCGTCCACCAGCACGCTCAGCGGTTTGCGACGAAGGAGGATACGCGTCACATTGACTGTTTCCGCAGGGGCTTTGCAGGTGTAGGAGAAAGTGCGGGCGGTTTTGCGGAGGTCATAGGCCCGGCTGGCGGCGGCGAGGATCGTGGGAGCCTTGGGGGCTTTCCGGAGGTCGTACAGGAAGGCTTGGGCGCCCGGCCGGACCACGGCTCGGGAAAGGACCGGAAGGGCCGGGTCGAACAGGTCGATGAAAGAGCCTTCCAGCACATAAGGTTCGTCCGAGACGCTTTCGTCCAGCGCGGCGGCAATCTTGTAAGGGCCCCGGTCCAGCAGGAAGTGGTTCTTCCACTGCAACGCACCGTACTGGGACTCGACGGTAAAAAGCAGCATGGCATCGCCGCCCGCAGTCATCACATATTCCTTCGGATCGTACCGAAGCACGCACAGGCGTCCCTTGCCACAGGGATAGACTCCTCTCGGGAGGCCCGGCTCCAAGCCCAGCAAGGCAAACAGATGGCCGGACGGGGCATCAAACGCATACTCACCCGTGTTCCACCATTCGCGCACTCCCTGGAAAGGATCCGTGTCCGTTCCGTTGTAAACCAGCACTCCCCCATCCCGCACCCAATCGGCCAGATGCTCGTGCGCGGACGGGTCCATCGGCTTCATGTTGGCGTAGGTCATCAGGAGGACCTTCACGTCCTGGAGCGCCTCCGGATAACCCAGGTTCTCGATGTGGGTGATGCCCACCGGGACCCCGCGCTTGAGCAGCGGCAGGGCCAGGCCGAAGAAGTTCGAGAGTTGCGGGTCCTCATACCCGTCGTGGACCGGGAACCGCTGGAACATCAACGAATTGCCCATCAATACGGAGATTCCCCCGGAACCGTCCAGGGTGTTCCGGGACGCGGGCATTTCCTGCAGGGCGTTCGTCATGACCTGCATCATCGAGGCGAAATCCTGCGGGATGAGGATCTTTTCGTCCGAACCCGGACCGGCGGGATAAGGCCGCCCGTAGATACGCTCCGGCCAGGGCATGATCTCATAGGTGTCGATCTGCGGATACAGCAACTGGGCCGCGAAAGTGGCCTGGTAGTTCCGCCGGAAATCGCCCCAGTCACGGGTAGCGTCCTCGATCGGGTCGGTCAGGAACCAGACGCGGCGGCCGGTCGGAGCCGTCATCGATGCCATACAGCCGTATTCCAGGTACGCCGTCTCGAACACCCGCTCGCCGCGCACGCCATTAAAGTAATCAGGCACCCGGGAGGTTCCGGTCCACACCTGGGCGATGTACCCGTCGATGCAGTCCATCGACGCAAGCGAGGCCTCCGGCGAGACGATCTGCCACATCGAATAGTTCAGGAGCGAGTGCGTGGGCACATAGCACTTGATGTCCCGGCCCAGCGAGCGGCCGTACTCCTTCGCATAGGAACACACTTCCTCCAGGGCCCGGTAATACAGGTGGTATTTCAGTTTGGACGACAGATAGGTGGCTTCGGGCGATTCGTCCTGCGGGCGCCAGTCCTCTCCGTAATAGGCTTTCCACTCGCGCCTGAACGCCTCGGAATAGCCTCCATGGGCCCAGAACTCGGGCTCTTCCAGGAAGATATGGTCCACCCCGGCGTCGATGACGCGCTTGATGTGGCGTTCCTTGAAGTACGCGAGATAGTTCTCCGTGGGAACGATGTACGGGACCATCGGACCGTGCCAGATCGTGTCTCCGTCCATCTGCACCTGTCCTTCGTCCAGATGTGGCTCGCCGTCCCAGCCGCCGGTGAAATAGTCCTGGTAACCGCCCCAGGCGATGCCCGTCATGAAATGGGTGTCATAGCCCCGCTCCCGCCAGGAAGCGATCCGGCTTTCCACGCTGTCGGACAGGGTGTCGGACGGATTGCCGCCCACACCGTACACCATCACGGCATCGGCCCGGTTGTCGATGGCCGGACTCCAGGGGCGGGAGGTCTGGAAAGTGGTCTTGGCGGATTCCCGGACGGGACCCGCACACGAAAATGCGCAAAGGAGCGCGAGGCTACCGAGCCAGGCGCTCCTTCGCATAAGCCAAGGTGAGTTTGTAAGTCTTCTTCTTCGAAGACGGCGCTTCGAACATCGCGTCGTTCATCAGTTCCTCGCAGATGGCGCGCAGACCGCGCGCGCCCAACTTCCGTTCTATGGACGTATCCACGATCAGGTCAAGCACTTCCGGCTCGATCTCGAGTTTCATGCCGTCCATCTCGAACAGTTTCTGGTACTGGCGGATGATGGCGTTCTTAGGCTCCGTGAGGATGCGGCGCAGGGAATCGCGGTCCAACTGGTCCAGATAGGTCACGACCGGAAGACGGCCTACGATCTCGGGGATGAGACCGTACGCCCGGAGATCCTGCGCCTCCACGTACTGGAGGAGGTTATCCTTGTCCACGCGCTTTTTCTCCTCGGCGCCGAAGCCGATGATCTGCGTGTTCTTGCGCTGGGCGATATGCCGCTCGATGCCCTCGAAGGCACCGCCGCAGATGAACAGGATGTTCTGCGTGTCCACGTGGATGAACTCCTGCTCGGGGTGCTTGCGGCCGCCCTTCGGCGGCACGTTCACCACGTTCCCTTCCAGGAGTTTGAGCATCGCCTGCTGGACGCCCTCGCCAGACACGTCGCGGGTGATGGACGGGTTGTCGGACTTACGGGCGATCTTGTCGATCTCGTCGATGAAGACGATGCCCCGCTCGGCCTTCTTCTGGTCGAAATCGGCCTCCTGCAGCAGCCTGGTGAGGATACTCTCGACATCCTCGCCCACATAGCCGGCCTCCGTCAGGACGGTGGCATCGACGATCGTGAACGGGACGTCCAACTGCTTGGCGATGGTTTTCGCCAGCAGGGTCTTGCCCGTTCCGGTCGGACCGACCAGCAGGATGTTGGACTTCTCCAACTCGACCCCGTCGTCGGCCTTGGCGATCAGGTTGTGGCTGATACGCTTGTAGTGGTTGTACACCGCCACCGCGAGGACGGTCTTGGCCCGGTCCTGGCCGATGACATACTGGTCCAGGTAGGCCTTGATCTCCTTCGGCTTCGGAGCCTTGTCCAGGGAGCCCACGGTCGTGGCGCTCCCCTTCGACGGCTTGTGCTCCAGTTCCGCCACGTATTCCGCGGCCATCTTCGCGCAGTCCGAGCAGATGTACCCGTCCAGGCCCTGGAGCATGAACGGGACTTCCGCATCGGTCCGTCCGCAAAGGACGCAGCGGTTTCTGTGGTTCTCGTGCTTGGCCATTACCTGGCTTTCTTGTAGAGGACCTCGTCCACCATGCCGTACGCCTTCGCCTCTTCGGCCGTCATCCAGAAATCACGGTCGCCGTCGGCGGCGACGCGCTCGAGCGGCTGTCCGCAGTGCTCGGCGATGATGCGGAAGAGTTCCGTGCGGGTCTTCTCGATCTCGCGGGCGGCGATGAGGATGTCGCTGGCCTGGCCCTGGGCGCCGCCCAGCGGCTGATGGATCAGCACGCGGGAATGCGGCAGCGCGGTGCGCTTGCCCTTGGCGCCGGCGCAGAGGAGGACAGAGCCCATCGAGGCCGCCATGCCGGTGCACACCGTGGCCACGTCGGGCTGGACGATCTGCATCGTGTCGTAGATGGCGAGTCCGCTGGAAACCTGGCCGCCAGGGGTGTTCAGGTACAGGGTGATGTCCGCGTTGGAGTCGTTGGACGCCAGGAAGAGGAGTTGCGCCATCACGATGTTCGCGACGTCGTCGTCGATGGGGACGCCCAGGAAGATGATGCGGTCCATCATCAGGCGGCTGAACACGTCCATCTGGGCGACGTTGAGTTTGCGCTCTTCGGTGATGGTGGGATTGATGTAGGCGTCGAGGGCCGACGCGTAGCGGGACAGGGTGGCGGAGCCGATGCCCTGGCCTTTCACGGCAAATTTCTCGAATTCGTTCATGTCATTCATTTCAGGTAACAACTAAGAATACGGGAAACGGACCGGTTTATTTCAACGCGCGGAACTTTTCCTCGGAAATCTTCTTGGTCTGGAGGTTGACCCGCTCACGCAGGGTGGAGATGGTCTTGTTGTCCTCCACCTGTTCCTCGAGCCGGCGCACCTGGTTCTCATCCTCCAGGATGTTCCGGGCGGAACTCTTGATCAGGTCCTGCGGGACATTGCCCATGCCGTACATCGCATACTGGTAGGCGACATAACTCTCGGCGGCGTCCTGGATGTCCTGCTTCTCCACCTTCAGGCCGAGTTTCTGCATCAGGTAGCCGCGGGTAAGTTGCCACTTGAAGTCTTCGACGAAGGCCGGGAACTCCTTCTCCACGTCCTCGGCGGAGTACTTGCCCTCATTGGCATAGACGAGCCAGCGCTTCAGGAAGGATTCCGGAAGTTCGATGGCGGCCTTGTCCACGAAGTACTTGCGGACATCGTTGGCGAAGCGGTGGTTGGCCTCCTGGGTGTAGTTCGCGCGGATGCGCTCGACGACCTTCTCCATGAACTGGTCCTCGCTGGTGACGGCGCCTTCGCCGAACATCTGGTTCCAGGTCTCCTGGTTGCTCTCGGCGGCCTTGAAGGTCTTCACGTTCACGACGGTGAAGGTGAACACCGGATCCAGGGTGGCGAGTTTCGCCTTGTCTACCTTGAGCATCGAGGCGCGGTCGGTCTCGTTCTCGAAGGCCACGCTCACATCGACGGTGAACTTGTCCCCGGCCTTCTTGCCGACGAAGAGCGGACGGGCGATCTCGGCAACATGGGCGACGGAGACGTACACGCCTTCGGCGCTGTGGGCCTCGTTCGCGATGTCGGCGACGATGTAGTCGTTCTCGCCGGCCTTCTCACCCTCCTGGAGGGAACCGTACTGCTGGAGCATCTGGTCCCGCATGGCCTTCTTGGCATCCTCGGTCACATTGATCTCGTAGTAAGGGATCTTGTCGCCCTCGCCCACCTCGAAGTTGAGTTCCGGGGTCTGCGCGATGTCGAACTTGAAGGTGAAGTCGTTGCCGGATTTCCATTCCAGTTGCGGCTGGTCCTCGGACGGAAGGGGTTCGCCGACGACGCGGATCTTCTCGTTACGGATGAAGGTGTCCAACTGGTCGGAGACGAGCCGGTTCACGGCCTCGTACAGGGACTGGTCGCCGTACAGGCGCTGGATGAGGGACATCGGGGCCATTCCCTTGCGGAATCCCTTGATATCGGCGTTGCGGCGGTATCCGTTGAGTCTCTTCCTGAGGGCCTCGGCATAATCCTCGGCGGTGATGTCGATGGTCACCTGATAGTTCAGGGCATCGGTCTGGTTCTTGGTAATGTTCATTGTATCGGTAGGTTTTTAATCATTATTCTCTTCGCGCTGCGTGTATTCGATCCGTTCGTGATACAACTGCTGCAGATAGTTCTTGAGGGTGGCCTTGACGATGTTCATCTCGCGGATCGTGATCTCCGCCTGGGCGAACTGGCCGGAATTCTCCTTCGCCGCCACCATGGCTTCCACGAACTTGTCGAAGGCTTCGGGCGTATATTCCTTGAGCGTGCGGGATGCCGCCTCCACGCTGTCGCAGATCATCAGGATCACTTCCTCCTTGGTCCGGGGTTTCCGGCCCTTGTAGTGGAAATCCTCGACATCGGCGGGATCGCCGCCTTCATTCAGGTACTGGTTGTAGAAGGAGGCGGTGAAGGAGGTGCCATGATGCGTCTGGATGAAATCGGAGACCTCGTCCGGCAACTTGTTCGCCTTGGCGATGGCCAGGCCGTCGGCCACGTGGGCGATGATGTCACGGGCGCTCTCGCGGGGATCCTTGCCGTCATGGTAGTTGGGGCTCCCGGGGGTACGGCTGCTGTTTTCGATGAAACAGAGCGGATTGTTCATCTTGCCCAGGTCGTGGTAGAGGGCGGCGGCCCGCAGCAGCGGGACGTTCGCGTGGACTGAATGGCCGGCCTCATCGACCATGTTCATCACCTGCAGACTGTGCTGGAAGGTGCCGGGGGCCTTCGCGTTCAGTTCGCGGAGGAGTTTGTTGTTCGTGTCGGTGAGTTCCACCAGCCGGGTCGTCGAGACCAGGTTGAATATCCGCTCGAAGACGAAGATGAGCGGATAGAACGCCACGGTGAGCATCGCGCCGCCGAGCAGTTGGAGCACGTTGATCCAGACGAGGCTGTGGCCGGCGTCGATGAGACGGAAGCCGAAGAAGACCAGCAGTTCCACGCCGAAGATCACGAGGGCGTTCACGAACTGGAGCCAGCCGCGGTTGAAGTACTTGAAGGTGTTCATGGACACGATGCCGGCGCTCAGGAACAGGAAGAACAGTTCCACGCCGTTGCCCGAGAAGATGAGCAGCGGCAGCAGCGAGACCATGTACACCGGCAGGACCACCCGTTTCGGGAAGAAGGCCTGCAGGTACAGGACCACGATGGCGAAAGGCATCAGGTAAACGACGTTCGGGGCGATCCGCTCCACCAGGAAGGACGCGACGGCCGTCAGGGTGAACACCGTCAGCAGGTAGAAATACCGCTTGGGCTTGTCGAAAATCTCCCGGTGGGTGAAGAAGATGCAGAAGTACAGGATCACGACGAGGGCCAGGGCGATGAGGATGTCCCCCAGGACCAGCAGGATCCGGGGACCTTCATAGCCGAAGACCTTGTTGTACTCGGCCTTGTAGGAGTCCAGGATCTGGGCGATTTCCGGGGTGACGATCTCCCCCTTGTTGACGATCTTCTGCTCGGCGCTCACATAGCCGGACGTGGGCGAAACATAGGCGGCGGACTCCGCGTGGCTCAGTTCGGTCATCGTCCGGTCGAACACGAGGTTCGGGACGATGAGGTCGTACACGCCCGAGCGCTTGAACAGGGAGTCCAGGTTCACGTCGGGCCAGGCCCGGGAAACGTCGGCCAGCAGTTGGTTCCGGGCGTCGGAGACCTTGTACACTTCGCTGCGGGGATACTCGGAGACCCGCTTGTTCCGCTGGATATAGATCACTTCGCCGGAGAGGACGCCGTAGCCGCGGTCCAGTTTCTCCTTCGCATCGGAGATCACGCCCTTGGAATACAGGTCCGCCATGCCGGAAGCGATGGCGGGTCTCACGCGGGACAGGGAGCCCAGTTCCAGTCCCTGCAGGGATTTCACCGCATTGTTCACGACATCGTCCGACCAGCGGTAGTACGGGACGGTGCCGCCATCGACCTTCTCCCTTTCCTCCATCAACTGCTCCTCGGTCTTGAGGATCGGGAAGTCGAACTGGGAGACCAGGGTCTCGTAGGGCCAGGGCGACCCTTTGCGGTAATCATAATTGAATTTCGCGGTCCTCGGCATGAACAGCACGAGGACAGCGAAAACGATGGCCAACGGCACGAGCCGCCGGGGTATCCTAGGCATCGATGTTGGCATAATGGGCGTTCTCTTCGATGAAGGCGCGGCGCGGCGGTACGTCGTCACCCATCAGCATGGAGAAGGTACGCTCCGCTTCCGCGGCGTTCTCGATGGTGATCTGCCGCAGGACCCGGCGGGACGGGTCCATCGTCGTCTCCCAGAGTTGCTGGTCGGACATTTCGCCGAGACCCTTGTAACGCTGCACGGAGACGCCCTTGTCGGTGCCGCGGCCCAGGCGGGCCGTCGCCTCGTCGCGCTGGGCGTCGGTCCAGCAGTAAACCTCCTCCTTGCCCTTCTTCACCAGGTAGAGCGGCGGCGTAGCGAGATAAACGTAGCCGTTCTTGATGAGGTCGAACATGTAGCGGAAGAAGAAGGTCAGGATGAGGCAGGCGATGTGGGAGCCGTCCACATCGGCATCGGTCATGATGATGACCTTGTGATAGCGGAGTTTGGAAAGGTCCATGCGCTTCTCGCCGTTCTCGTCCTCCTGCGCCACGGTGACACCGAGGGCGGTGTAGATATTGCGGACTTCCTGGCTCTCGAAGGCACGGTCCTGGGCGGCTTTCTCCACGTTCAGGATCTTGCCCCGGAGCGGGAGGATGGCCTGGATGCGGCGGTCGCGGCCCTGCTTGGCCGTTCCGCCTGCGG
>JAEEGJ010007668.1_pt1 | contig 30648 bp, 26 predicted proteins | sample 8958761 | NCBI WGS metagenome assembly JAEEGJ01 (sample SAMN16246546, study PRJNA631951) | gut metagenome | biome: gut microbiome; feature: rumen; material: RS-attached | host: Bos | place: Iran: Karaj | collected 2018-10
AGGAATCTAAAATGAAGAAGATTCAGAAGTCAAAGAAGGGTTTCACCCTCGTAGAAATGGTACTCGTTATTGCTATCATCGTTATCCTTGCAGCAGTTCTCGTTCTTGGTATCGGTGCTTACCTCAACAAGGCAAGAGCAGCAGCTTCCTCAATCAAGGATCACAACAGCTCTGTAGAGTACGTTAACAGCGCAATCGACGCAGCTCTCTAATATTTAGTTAGCTCTTAGTTGATTACAAAGTAAACTAAAAAAGTAGCGGAGAACTTAGTTCTCCGCTATTTTTTTAGTTTGTTAATGAATTATGAATAATTTTTAACAAATTATTAACTTTGTAGTTGAAATTTGCACAGAAGTCAGTATAATACAGATAAAGAAGTATTAGATAAAGCCTAATTCCTGGAGGGGTTTATGCGCAGACTAGATAAGAAAAATTTATCCAAGACAGGATTCTCGCTCCTTGAGATTATTATCGTTGTAGCAATTATTGTTATACTCGCAGGAGTACTTAGCGTTGGTATTGCAGGTTTGATCAATACTGCAAACAACGCAAACAATGCAGTAGCAAACTCATCCGCTTCAGTTAATGAGTTGATTGAATCCGGTGAATCCAGGCTAGAAGATTATGGTTTTGCAAATTAACATCCAGAGGAGTAACAGATATGAAGCGTATTATTAAGAAAAGTAATCGTAAAGGATTTACCCTCGTCGAGACACTCTTAGCTACATTCATTCTTGTTGTAGTTTCTACAATGTTGGTAAATGGTTTCATTGCAACAATGGGTTTCTCTTACCAGACTTCCGTTTACAGCAAATCCGGTTCCAATAACTATGCTGCTTGTATGGACAAGGTAGCACAGTGGAACACATTAGGTGACTGCGGTGATGGCGGAAGAGAGGAAAAGGGAAAAGCATATTATACAGCTAATTCTAACAGCCATAATGTGCTTACATTTAAGAAGGTACCTTCAGGCGCAAAACTTGAGAAGTTATATGTTGGTATTGAGTCTAAGACAGACCTTTCAGGAACAGTTCCTGATACATTACCTTTCGGAAATGCATCATATGCTCCTAAGGATGGTACAGCTGAACATGGTGGTACCGGATCAGATCAGCTCGCTGATAACAGAAAGGCTATCGTTTACTATCCTGAGTATTGGAAAGGAAAGACCACTTCCTCTTTCAAGAAGATCATTGTCATGGGTGACTATTCACAGAATCCTGTTCAGTATTACTGGGTGGTAAGTCCCAGCGGTGGTCAGAATGAAACAGAAGATCTTAGCGGATTAGGCGCTGACGATATCATCGGTAATGTGAACGATTCTCACAAGAATTACGAGTAAGTAATAGGCGGGTGATGATTATATGAAAAAGACTTATAAAAACAGAAAAGGTTTTACCTTAGTTGAAATGCTATTATCACTTGCCATCATTTGTATGATTGGCGGTGTTATAGGCGGAATTTGTTTTCAGATTTCAAATTCATTCGTTACAACTTATAACATTGATGACTCTGCAGATTATGCTATGTTATATGCCAAGGGTTTTGAGAACTCATTCCTTGCAAGCACACAGGGCGCTGGTTCCACAGGCAAAAAGTGGACTTGGTATATGAGCAACCCTCAGGGAAATGGCGGCCATCCTGCACTTATGCTTAAAGATCCTACAAAAACAAAAGAAGTCTTTACGCCTATGCACATTGGTAATAGCACCACACCTTCAAAGTGGTCTGTATTTATGTTCTTTGCAAAAGAAGAACACGGTCCTGCAACAAGTAAGTCAATTCTTGTAAAGTATCGCATCTATATCAGAGATAACTACAGCAGAACAGACTACATCTACAGATATGACGGAAGCTTCTGGGTACCCCGTTTCCAGGAGAGAGCTGAACAGGATGGAGCTACAAACAGAAGTATTGAAGTTCTTGATACAACAAAGGATAGTACATCATATCCTATGACAAAGAAGACTTTTACTGAGAAGTACGGCTTTACTGAAGGTTCCGGCGCTCTCAGTGCAATCGAGAGTTCTCTTGATCCTGAGGGTTCACCTAAATACTACACAAAGATCCAGTACCTCTGGGGCTAATAATTAAAAAGTTAAATGACTCAGGCTCTGCAGACTATCTGCAGAGCCTTTTTTATTAATGTTATGCAAGGTTTATAATTAAGATCTAATTTGATAGAATTACGTAAAAATATACGGGTGAGGAACATCATGAAGATAAAAGTCGGTCTCGATATAGGTGGCAGCACAACCAAGATAGTTGGAATGAGGCAGGGCAAGATAATTGCCAGGGATATTGTTAAAGCAGCAGATCCGGTTACCTCAGCATTTGGTGCAGTCGGAAAACTGATAAATGACAATTCTCTTTCAATAAATGATATAGAGCAGATAAATATCACAGGAGTAGGTTCCGGATTCCCGGCAGGTCCTATTCTTGGAATAAAGACGGTTGGAGTTGAAGAATTCATAGCAACAGGTCTTGGCGGATTATATCTTTCCGGACTTGATCATGCCGTTGTCGTAAGCATGGGTACAGGTACAGCATATCTTGAAGCAAACAAGGACAAAGTAAGACATATAATCGGTTCAGGTGTTGGCGGTGGTACTCTTGTCGGATTAGGACTGGCACTTACAGGAACAAGAGATGCTGTTAAGCTCTCTGATATGGCAACCGAAGGTGACATCCTTAAATGCGACCTCACTATCGGAGACATTACCAAGACAGGCGTAACCGGTCTTCCAATGAATGTAACAGCTTCAAACTTCGGTAAGGGTGCAGACGATCTTTCTCGTGAGGATAAAGTTGCCGGAATATTCAACCTTGTATATCAGGCGATCGGCACAGTTGCTGTTATGGCATCAAGACAGTGCAACTTAAAAGATATTGTATTCACAGGCCAGCTGACAGTACTCAAGGAATGTCAGCAGTATCTTATACCGTTCGAAGATCTGTATGGTGTTAACATGATAGTTCCTGAAGACGCTGTATTTGCTACGGCGCTGGGCAGCTGTCTTGCAGAAGGGCAGGATAATAAGTGAGCAGTAAGAAAAAACTTGCCAAAGACCGTGCATGGGAACTGGATTTCCTGAGAGGAATCGCTATTCTCATGATGCTCTTTATGCATATGTCATGGGACGTCAGCTATGAGTTCGGGGCAGTTGTTTTTTCGTATCTTGAGAAGGGCTGGTTCTGGTCCTTCATTCATCCTGTTATCGTAGTTCTTTTCGTAAGTGTATCGGGAATCTGCTGCACCTTTTCGCGCAATAATGTAAAAAGAGGTCTGAAGCTTTTAGGGGCTACGGCAGGAATGTATCTTGTTACTTATCTGGTGACGACATTTGCCGGCATAAACTGTCTGATCCTCTTTAATGTGCTGGCAGTTCTTACGTGCGGCATATTCCTTTATGCTTTGATCTCTTTCATCGAAAAAAAGACGCATGCGAGACCTGACGTGATAAATGTCATAACAGGTCTTATAGGTCTTTATATCGTTATCTGCGGTTGTGATATCCATTACATGGATTATGCTACAGACAATCTTTTGTTCCTTCCTGTTGGCTTTGACATTAAGGGGGCACCATGGATGGCGGATTATATGCCGCTTTTCCCCTGGCTTGGAGTGTTCCTGATCGGATGCGTGATCGGAAGGATGTGCTATAAGGATAAGAAGACTCTTTTCGCCGGCCGTGGCAAAGTAATGAATGCCATTTCCAGACCTGTCGAATTCATCGGCAGACATTCGCTCATCATCTATCTGGCTCATCAGCCGGTCGTATATGCTGTCTTGTATCTGATCTTCATGATCATTAATCCTGCAAAATGAAGATAAGAAGCAAGAAAAAGACAAGGAAGGCTCTGAAGATCACGGCAGCCGTATTGTTACCTGTTATATTTGCAGCAGCTGTTTTGTGCAATAACTATATCCCCAGGGATGCTGCGGATATATACTGTCAGAAGGTGTTTCCTTACCTGTCAATTCCGATGCAGAGCTTCAATATGTTTTTCCAATTCTCGTTAACGGAGAATGTCGTTGTATGCGGTGTGCCGCTGCTCATCATCGGGATAATTATCTGGCTTGTATTCCTGATAAAGAAGATCATTTCCAAAGGAGCTCTTACATATCTTTATAAGTCATACAGGAATGTAATGATACTTGGAATCGTCATGGCGATATGTTTCCAGGCGATGCATGGTGTCAATTACAGACGTACACGCGTTACTGATGAACTTGATTTTATAAGCGATGAACTTACTTTTGAGGATTACTGTGAGGCACTTCAATGGGCTTATGTCGGTATGATCGAAGCGAGAAACCATCTTGGCGAGGATTATAACGGCGTTGCTCACATGCAGGAGAGCTTTGAGAACTCAGCGACATTTGCCTGCTCACTGATAGATTCTTTCAGTGATAAATATAACATCCCGTTAAGCAGGAATTATGTCAGAGCCAAGCCCGTATCCATGAGCCATTACTGGAGCTATACACACATAGTCGGCATGTACGATCCATTCCTGGCGGAAGCAAATATCAATACGGATTATATGGGCGTAAATGAGTTTCCTATCACTCTGTGTCACGAGTTATGTCATGCAAAAGGATATGCAAGTGAGACGGACTGCAATATCTTATCGACTCTGGCATGCTGTTCTTCTTCGAGAGCCGACTTCAGATATGCAGGTTACTATGAGATATTCTGGAACCTTTATTATGTTGCTGAAGACATTGCAAAGGCGACGGGGAAGACGGTTCCACAGTATCCATCCACCTCTGAGATGGCACCGGTATATAGGGATGCCAGAGCATCAGCTGCCTATTGGAGAAGGATCGACGCTGAAGTCGAGGACATTAGAAAGAAGCTCGGTATAGATATTGCTGAGGCGAGCAACAATGCCAACGATGCATTCTTAAAGAGCAATGGCGAAAAGGGCGTGGAGTCATATAACGTTCCTGACAGTGTTTATGTAAGGTTCTTTCTGACTCATGTGAAAGGAGCAGAGGATGCTTGAAGTAATACTTAAAGGACATGACAAATACTACGGTGTGTCTGATGTCGTAAGGATGTTCTGCGGCGTTCCAGAGGAATTGAAGGACGAGGGAAAGGTCATAGCTCCTGAAGGACCTGATATTACACTTATAAACGAACTTTTCGAAGACGGAAGGTCAGTTACATATTCAGAGAACAAGGCTTACGAATTCAAAGGGGAATTATTGGAGCCCGGACGTGAGATCAGGAGATCTCTTTATATGGCGCTTTCAGATATTACTTCGAAAACAATGCCGTGGGGCTGTCTTACCGGAATCAGGCCTACACTGGTGGCATGGGAGGAAGACAGTGCGCGTTCGCTTGAAGAGAGATATTTTGTAAGGCCTGACAAAGCTGAACTGGCATTTGAGACATCGAGGGAAGAACAGAGGATCCTCTCGCTTATTCCGGAAGAGAGTCTTTGCATATATGTAGGGATACCTTTCTGTCCGTCAAGATGCGAATACTGCTCTTTCATTTCTTCAGATATCTCATGTCATATGGACAGGCTTGCCAATTATGAGAAGGCATTGGAAAGAGAGATCGAGCTCATATCAGGAACGATAAAAAGACCGATAGCCGCTCTTTATGTCGGAGGCGGCACTCCGACAGTTCTGGAGGAAAAAGAATTCTCGTCTCTTCTTGATTCGATATATTCGAACCTTAATATACCTTCAGGCTGTGAAGTTACTGTCGAAGCCGGAAGACCTGATACGATAACTGAAGGTAAGCTCATATCCATGCGTGATCATGGAATAACAAGGATATGCATAAATCCCCAGACGATGAGATCAGATACGCTTGCAAGACTTGGAAGGCGTCATACCGCTGAAGATGTAATAAACACATATAGGAAAGCGACGGATCTTGGCTTTGATCTGATCAACATGGATCTTATTGCAGGTCTCCCTTATGAGAATGCAAAAGACCACATTGAATCCACCAAGAGAGTGATAGAACTTGCGCCTGCAAACATAACCGTGCATACGTTGTACAAGAAGAGACGTGCAAGTATCAGCAGGGAACAGGTCATGGATCTTGAGAAGGCAAGAGGCAGTCTGGACGAGAGCGTTGCTGAGAGCTATGAACTGCTTAAGGCAGCAGGTTATCATCCTTACTACATGTACCGCCAGAAGGATACGGGACATGGTCTGGAGAACACCGGATTCGCAAAAGGCGATACCGGCAATCTTTATAATGTTGCGATGATGAGCGACTGCAGGGATGTTCTGTCGTTTGGTGCCGGCGGAATGAGCAAAAGGTGTTTTGCCCAGGAAGGCGAGCCTTATAAACACAGGGTCGAGAGATGTGCGACCATAAAAGATGCTCTTTCTTATATCAGGAGAGTAGAGGAAATGGCTGAGAAAAAAGCCGAGTTTTTCTCTATGTAAAAGATAAATAAAAACGGCAGGTATGATTCCTGCCGTTTTTTCTGGTCGAGGTGACAGGATTCGAACCTGCGACCCCATGCTCCCAAAGCACGTACGCTACCAACTGCGCTACACCTCGATACTTACGGCGGATATTATATATGTTTTAAGGATTCTCTGCAAATAAAAGACCCGCACCTTGTGATGCGGGTCATGATCTTTGTTTTAAGATTGAGATTACTTAACGATCTTGATCTTGTTTCCTACGAGAGGGATTGTGAAGTACTGAGTCTTAGCTGCAGCTACGATACCCATGATCATGAAAACAACAACTGCTACCCAAACAACACCGCCGAGGATCCAACCTACGACCGGGATCCAGCAAATTATGCTTGAAGCGCCGCCGAAGATTGTAAGGATGATGCCGTTGTTAACGTGGCTTCTTACGAAAGGTGATGTCTTCTCAGGTGAGATCAAAAGGCCCAAGAGCCAAAGAAGACCAATGTATGCAAAGATTGAGAAAAGCTTTGCGTTCTGGGGAAGCTGCTCAGATGTGTTAACCTGAGGGTTCTGATTTTCTGCCATAGTAAGTGCTCCTTTACTTTGAAAAGCGTTTGATTCGCGATATAACATTAATTAACCGCTTACGTTATAATATCATATAAAAATCAGACAGGAACAAGGCATTTTGATTAAAGTTACCAGTTACAAAAGCGACAATATATACACATACGGATTGGGCGCCACTGTTGCCATGGAATATCTGCTTAAAAAGCGTGATTCCGTAAAGGGTGTTATCCTTCATCCGGGCTTCAGATCAGAGGAGACTATAGCGAAGATAAAGTCCATCTGTGCAGACGATATTCCTGTATCGACAGAGGAGAAGCCTTTCAATATCCTTTCCAAGAAAGATAACTGCTTCGTGATAGTTGTTATCGAAAAGAAGAAGGAAAAGATCTATTCCGGCAATCACATGGTCCTCGTCAATCCCTCCAACTGCGGCAACATGGGAACGATCGTCAGAAGCTGCCTGGGATTTGGTGTAAAGGATCTGGCAGTAGTCGGAAAGACATCCGCTGATCCCTGTGATCCGAAGACTATAAGAGCATCCATGGGGGCCTGCGCCAGTGTGAGGATTGAAGTTTTCGACGATTTCTCTGACTATCAGAAGAGATTCCCTGAGAATAATCTCTATCCGTTTATGCTGGACGGAAGTACAAAACTTCAGGAAACCACCATAAGCAAGCCCTTTTCGCTCATTATGGGAAATGAAGCCACGGGTCTTGACCCTAAGTTCCAGCACATCGGAAAACCCATAAGGATCGAGCATTCAGGGGATATCGACAGCCTTAATATTACAATTGCCGCAAGTATTGGTCTTTACGAAGCAACTAAGGCTTGCGAATAAAAAACAATCGTGATACAATTCTTCGGTAATTTGAAGATATATATATCTTATAAAGGAGAAGTAAGATGCCTAATATTAAATCAGCTATCAAGCGTGTAAGCGTTTCAGAGAAGAAGGCTGCTGCCAATAAGAGCAAGAAGAGTGCTATCCGCACAACTGTTAAGAAGGCAAAGGCTGATATCGCTGCAGGCGAGAATCTTGATGCTACAATCAAGTCTACACAGAAGGCATTGGACCAGGCTGCTGCTAAGGGCCACATGAGCAAGAACGCAGCTTCCAGAACAAAGTCCAGACTCGCTAAGGCTGCTAACGCTGCTAAGGCTTAATTAGTTTTTTGAAAGAATAACAATAACCGTCTGTCGGATGATCCGGCGGACGGTTTTATTCTGCTTATTTAACTATCACGGGGATCGCGCTCCACTCGGAAGCGGTATCTTTTCCGTAGAGTTTCCATCCAAGGGATGCGGCTCTCATATCAAGTTCGAAGATCTTTTTAAGCGACTCATTCTCTGACTGGAGTTCCAGACAGTCTGAAGGTCTGCTGATCACCGGGATCTTCGCGCATTTTCCGATTATCTTAAGACAGTATTTGCCCTCGTTGTTAAATCCGAGGACTCTTATATAGGGAGGACGCTTTATCTCCAGATAAGATCTGTCCTGACCTGTCATCATGCTCGCGAGAGCTCTTTCGATCCTGGAAAGGGTATATCTTTTCGTAGAGATCTTACTCTCGAAAAGTTCGAGAACCTGATCTTCATCAGTTATAGTTCCGGGTCTTAAGTCTGAAGCAAAATTCCTGATATATCCTGAAAGGTCATCGCTCATATAAGCTATGTCATCAAGGTTATCCGATGATGATGCCCTAAGCATGCAGCTTTTCATATATCCTGCATAGTCCGGGAAAGAGAAGGTGTTTCCTGAGTTTGCAGAGAGCATTACTCCCAAAGCGAGGTCCGGCATGAGTCCGTTAAGACCTGACGCTATGGCTGACCTGCTGTAATTTATGGAAGCTTTGCCGGTAATAACCTTACGTATGGCAGTGGCGCTTGCAAATGATTCTTCAGTATTTGGATCATGATAACCGCTTCCTTCGCGTTTTATCATGATGACATTGATCTTGTTCTTTTTATCGATCTTTTTGAGTGCGAGGAGATAATCGAGGGCGAGGATCGAGTTGGGTGACGATAAGACAGCATCCAGGTCGCCTCCGATGCCTTTTGCCTTGGCAATGTCTTTAACGGCCAGGCTCCTGGCTTCAGGAAAACTTATGCCCGTATCGATATATGTATTTAATCTGCTGTTAAAAACCTCATCTTCAAGATCCAGTTCAGCAAGTGATCTTAAAAGGGAAGTATCGTCAGTATCTACTCCGAAAGCGATATCGGTTACGACACCCGTTGAGACAAGTTCAGATATGGCACCCTCAGCGAATCTGGATGAAGGCGCGCAAGAGAAGCTGAATGGAAGTTCCAGCACGACATCGGCACCGCACAGGAGAGCCTGTCTCGCGCGGACGGCCGGCGGGCAGATAGCAGGGAGTCCCCGCTGGGTAAAGAAGCCGGACATTACAGGCATAACGATGGCACGGGGGTCATTTACGATCTCACGAGCCTTACGTATCAGGTATTCGTGACCGTTATGAAATGGATTAAATTCCGCAATAATTCCTATAACCCGCAATTTAAGTAAATCCTCAGCTTTTGGTATAATCAGTGACTGTAAAGATTATATTTCAAAAGGCGGAGTTTATGCAACGCAGGGACATTTCGGAGATGGGCCGCGGAAAGGTCATTACATGGGCGATAATCATTGCCCTTGTCTTAGGCGCGACCGTTTTCTATCTGTTCTATACCGGAAGATTCGGAGGCGGATCAAAGCTTAAGATCACTTCGCCTTCACGTCTGGGCTATGAATGGAGCAAAGTTGCTGCCGGCAATAACATCGTAAGCGATTATCTTTTCAGCAGGTCAAAGACCCTCATCGTAGAAAAGGGCGGAGACGGTATCCTTGCAGCTACTTCATATACGATCGCAGGAAGACTTGTAACACAGGAAGCCGTAAGCTCCGGCACATATGGTCTGTCCGATCAGGCATTGCTCCTGAAGTGTTATGTAAGGGGAGGCGACAGAGCCAAGGCAGTCGCCCTTAAGGAAGAAGTCATCAAGCGCTTTAAAACATCAGACGGCGCATATGTTCCTTTTGTCTACAAAGATCCCGATAAGAACAGCGGATCAGTCAGATCTTCAGCTGCCATGATCGAATGGCTTGATGCCATGATGGAATACTATGTCACTTACGGAAGTGATGTGGACTATAACGAGATCAAGAGTCTTGTTGGGATACTTTTCGACAACGAGGGCAGGATAAAGCCCGAGAAGTTATCTGTAGCAAAATACGCCGAATCCCTCTATGTAAGCCTTGAAGATACGAGCGGTTTCAAAGCTGACGACGCCGGTTCATTAGAGCAGCGTTATGGCACTATAACCGGTGATTCCGAAGGCGACCTGGTTGACACCAAGGAGCAGGAGGCTGAGATCGAGGGCGTATTGCTGTCGAGCATTAATCTCAGACTCATAAGAGATCTCGAGAACAACAAGCTCATAGCTGAAGGCGCTTATGAGAAGGCACTTAAGAGCGTTAAAGGCGGCTTTGCAGGCGGCGGTTATTCTTTCTATGCATATGCGACATCAGGCAAGATGGACTGCGGCGACTATGTATACAGCGGTCATGATGTCGGTGTCATAGACGTAGGACAGAACCTTAAGACCATGAAGAATCTTGCTGAAGTAGGTGAACTTGACGCTGAGTCTTATGCAGAGTTTAAGGGCACTGCGCTCAACAGCGGCAGGATCTACAATGAATTCGTCATGATGACAGGCAATTACGCAGGCAATGAAGCCCTGAATGCTTATACTGACGGGCTTATGATCGCTTACTATATGAATGACAAGGACCTTTACAACGCGCTTTCTGTCACTCTTGGAAGAAGAGTCGCGACTAAGTCTACGAGCCCTGCGATCTACATGATCTTCCGTGAAGAGGACGAAAGATACGTTTTCTATGCCAGAGAGAATTTCTCTGCCCGTATGGCAACCTCATAACCCCCTTTTTCTTAATTGAAATAATATAGGTTTACGAGTATACTTTTGACGACTAAAAATTCCAAAAGGAGATGTATATATATGGCATTTATTGATGACATCATGGCCAGAGCAAAAGCTGACAAGAAGACTATCGTTCTTCCTGAATCAATGGACAAGAGAACTTTTGAGGCTGCCGAGAAGATCCTTAAGGCAGATATGGCAAATCTTATCATCATTGGTACACCCGATGAGATCGCCAAGAATTCCGAAGGTTTTGACATTACAGGCGCAACACTTGTTAATCCTTTCAACGATCCCAACAAGCAGAAATATATCGACAAATTCGTTGAGCTCCGTGGCGTAGATACCATGGTAGCTGCAGCTAAGAAGAAGGCTGAGAAGAAGGGCCTTTCCGAAGAAGAGACAGCTGCTCTTGTAGCTGACGCTCAGAAGAAGGGCATTACACCTGAGAAGGCTGAGGAAAAGATGAATTCAGATTACATGTACTATGCATGCCTTATGTGCAAGTGCGGTGATGCTGACGGTGCTGTTTCCGGTGCCTGCCACTCTACAGGAAACACTATCCTTCCTGCACTCCAGCTCCTCAAGACAAAGCCCGGCATCTCTTCTGTATCCGGCTTCTTCCTTATGGACGTACCTAACTGCGACCTTGGTGAGCATGGTCTCTTCATCTTCGCTGACTGCGCAGTTAACACAGACGTAGATTCTGCTAAGCTCGCTGAGATCGCTAAGCTCTCTGCTGAGTCTTTCGAGCAGTTCATCGGCGCTCCCGCTAAGGTTGCTATGCTTTCATATTCATCTTACGGTTCAGCAAAGCACGCTGATGTTGATAAGGTTGCCAATGCTGTTAAGATCGCTAAGGAAAAGTATCCTGATCTCGTAGTTGACGGTGAGCTCCAGCTCGACGCTGCTCTCGTTGAGGAAGTAGGTCAGTTAAAGGCACCCGGATCACCGGTTGCAGGCCATGCAAACACACTGGTATTCCCTTCGCTTGAAGCAGGCAATATCGGTTATAAGCTCGTTCAGAGACTTGCAAAGGCACCTGCATACGGACCTGTCCTCCAGGGTCTTGCACTTCCTGTAAATGACCTCTCCAGAGGATGCAATGCTGACGATATCGTCGGAACAGTTGCTATCACAGCAGTTCAGGCTCAGGCACAGGGCTGATTATTTAGTTAAGTTTAAAGACAGGAGAAAAGTCTTATGAAGATTTTAGTTATCAACTGCGGAAGCTCTTCCGCCAAGTTCCAGCTTTTCGACATCGACACAGGCGATGTTCTTGCTAAGGGTAATGCCGAGAGAATCGGAATCGACGGTAAGCTCACATATAAGCCTACCGGTAAGGATGAGTTCGTTTCCACAGAACCCATGCCTGACCACAAGGTTGCTGTAAGAATGATCCTCGATGCACTTGTTGACAAGGATCACGGTGTTATCGCAGATGTATCCGAGATCGCAGCTGTAGGTCACAGAGTACTCCACGGCGGTAAGTATTACAGCGAATCCGTTATCGTTAATGACGATGTTAAGAAGGTAATCAGAGACTGCTTCCCACTCGGACCTTTGCACAATCCTGCAAACCTCATCGGTATCGAGGCATGCGAGGATGTTCTTCCTGCAGGCACACCTCAAGTTGCAGTATTTGATACAGCATTCCACCAGACAATGCCTGCTAAGGCTTACACATATGCTCTTCCTTATGAGCTTTCTGAGAAGTATGACATCCGCCGTTATGGTTTCCATGGTACATCTCACCGTTATGTAAGCCACAGAGTTGCTGATTTCCTCGGTAAGAAGTATGAGGATCTCCGCATCATTACTTGCCACTTGGGCAACGGTTCTTCATTCGCAGCTGTTAAGGACGGCAAGTGCCAGGATACATCAATGGGTCTTACACCTCTTGCAGGTATCTGCATGGGAACAAGAACAGGTGACATCGATCCTGCAATCGTTCCTTTCCTTATGAAGAATGAGAATCTTACACCTGACGAGATGGATACACTCCTCAACAAGAAGAGTGGTGTTCAGGGTGTTTCCGGTGTTTCTTCTGACTTCAGAGATCTCGAGAAGGCTGCTAATGAAGGCAACGATAGAGCTAAGCTCGCACTCGATATGTTCGCATATCAGGGCAAGAAGATCATCGGTTCTTATGCTGCTGCTATGGAAGGCGTTGACGTTATCGTATTCACAGCAGGTATCGGTGAGAACACAGACCACATGAGAAAGGCTATGTGTGAAGGCCTCGAGTTCATGGGTGTAGAATTCGATGAAGCTGCAAATGCAGGTCTCAGAGGTAAAGAAGCAATTATCTCCAAGCCTTCTTCAAAGGTTACAGTTTGCGTAATCCCTACAAACGAAGAGCTTGCTATCGCTCAGGAGACAGAGCGTCTCGTAAGATAATTCCGGGTGACATAAAATATATAAAGGCTGTCTTTTCAGTAAGACAGCCTTTTTTTATGCTTATTATAAAACATCAAAAGTATCAGTAATTGAGATCAATACCCTTCTTGATATCCTTATCCGCACCGAAGATCGTTACCGTATCACCCGCTTCGAAAAGGAAGTCTGCAGGGAATTCCAGAATGACTGAACCGTTTCTTCTGATCGATAAGACGTTAAGGTGGAGCTTTTGTCTGATGCCGAGCTCAGCCAGGCTCTTGCCGATCCATTCATGGGGAACTTCGATCTCGAAGATAGAATAATCGCCCGGGTAATCGAGATAGTCAACTACTCGTCCTGAGCACCAGCGGATGGCTGCCCATTCTGCAAGCTGCTTTTCAGGGAAGACGACTGCATCAGCGCCGTTGGCTAAAAGGAACTTCTTCTGGACAGAACGTGCAGCTCTTGCGACAACGCGCTTTGCGCCGCATTCTTTAAGAAGTGAAGTGGTCTCGAGTGAAGCCTGGAAATCATCGCCGATCGCTACGAAGCAGACATCGAAATTCTCGACTCCCAGTGACTTGATAAATGCCTCATTCGTTGCATCTCCGATAAGTGAGCTTGTGACCATTCCGAGAACAGGTTCTATTCTCTCTTCAGAAGAATCAACAGCGAGGATCTCATCACCCGCCTTGTTAAGCTGGTCAATGAGGTGATAGCCGAATCTTCCGATTCCGATTACGAGTATGCTCTTCATAAAGTTTGTCCTTTCTGCCGGATCAACCGACCGCTATGTTGTCTGCCGGATATTGCCTGTTGCCCAATGATTTTCTGGTAACAGCAGCGAAAACAAGGGTAAGGCCGCCGACACGTCCTGTATACATAAGTATCATGAGTATGATCTTGGATATCGAGCCGAGCTGTGTGGTGATGCCCATGGTGAGACCGACTGTGGCAACCGCCGAAGCACTCTCAAACAAAGTCTTAAGGAAAGTGATATTCTCGATCTTTGCTATTGCCATGGCACCGAAGACAGTGATGATGAGGTCGAGCATGAATACTGCAACAGCACCTGTTACTGCCTCATTTGTGATCCTGCGCTTGAATACGGCAGGGGCCTTCTCGCGCTTGAAGAAAGCTATCATTGTAAAGAAAAGAACAGCGATCGTCGTGATCTTCATACCGCCTGCGGTAGATCCCGGAGCTCCGCCGATGAGCATCAGGATGATCGTCATTACGACGCCTGTGCCTGAGAAATCATTGTAATCAGTGGTGTTAAATCCTGCAGTTCTCGGTGTAACTGCCTGGAAGAGAGAAGCAAAGAATCTCTGTCCGAAGGGAAGCTCGCTATATTCACCGAACCAGAGATAGACCATGGGTACTACTACCAGAATGATCTCCATTACGATGATGATCTTGCTCTGAGTGCTGTATTTATAGAACTTTAATCCGTATCTTCTGATATCCATCCAGGTAAGGAAACCGAGGCCGCCTGTAAGGATAAGGAATACAAGAGTAATAACGATTACAGGGTTGTCCATGTAAGGAACCATCGATGAGAAAGCTCCATGGGAGCCGTTTAAGTCAAAACCTGCATTACAGAATGCGGATACTGAAGTGAAAAGAGATACCCAGATACCTTTCAAAACGCCGTGTTCCTGAATGAACACAGGTGACATTGCAGCTGCGCCGGCAAGTTCGAAAATGACGGTGCCGGTGCAGATGAATCTGGTGTATTTCATGATCTCACCGAGGTTAGGAGCAGATACTGCCTCCTGCAAGGTTGCTCTTGCATGAAGCCCGATTTTCTTGCCGATGAACATTGTCAGTAAGGTTGTCATGGTAACAACGCCCATACCACCTATCTGGATGAGGGAAAGGATTACGAGCTGTCCGAACCAGGACCAGCGGGTGGCCGTATCGTAAATTACAAGGCCTGTAACGCTGCTTGCTGAAGTGGCAGTAAACATCGCATCAAGAAAGCTGGTCCATTCGCCCGTTCTTGTCGAAAAGGGAAACATAAGAAGGACCGCACCGAATACGATCAGAAATACGAATCCCAGAAGAATGGTCTGGGAGCCTGAGAGTCTAAGATGTTTTTGTCCGCTTTCGCTCATGTTGCTATTATATATCTAACTTTTATTTTTTAATAAATAAATTGTCCCATTATTTGACGGTCAACGGTCTGCATTACTGATATAATTTCCTAGTAATTGATTTTTCAGGGAGATATTTGTTTTGGCAGACGACAGTTTCAGCAATTCAGAGGATTTTTTCAGAGACCTCGAGAGTATTTACGGCGGACACGAAGAAGTGATCCCGGATCAGGATGCGGACAAGCTTCTGGAAGGACTTAATCCGGAGCAGAAAGCGGCTGTAACTCATCTGAACGGACCGCTTCTTATACTTGCGGGCGCAGGTTCAGGCAAGACCAGAGTTATTACTTACCGTATTGCTTACATGATGCAGAAGCATAATGTGGCTCCTTCATCGATCCTTGCCATCACATTTACCAACAAAGCTGCCAATGAGATGCGTCAGCGTATCGAAGGTCTTGTCGGAGACCGTTCCAAGTATATCTGGTGCGGCACTTTCCACAGCATTTTCGCAAGACTCTTAAGACGTCATGCCGAACTGCTCGGATATTCACAGAATTTCTCCATCATCGATTCCGATGACCAGCTTAAACTTGTTAAGGATTCGATGAAGGAACTGGATATTGCTGACAGCCAGTTCAAGCCCAAGTCCGTTCAGATAGAGATCTCCAATGCCAAGAACAAGTTCATCGGCGTGGAGGAATTCTCGCTTTATGCCGGCAAGGAATACTACTTAAGCGTCGTCGCAAAAGTCTACAAGAGATATCAGGAGAAGCTCATGGCTAATAACGCTATGGATTTTGATGATATCCTCGTTAATATGGTTAAGCTCCTTGAGCAGAATCCCGATATCGCCGAGCTTTACAGGGCGAAGTTCAGATATGTCATGGTCGACGAGTATCAGGATACGAATATGCCGCAGTACCGTGCGATCATGCAGCTTGCGGCAGGTGACGGCAATATCTGTGTCGTAGGTGACGATGACCAGTCCATCTATTCATTCAGAGGCGCGGATGTAAGGCTTATCCTTAAGTTTGAGAAGGATTTCCCTGGTGCCAAGGTCATCAAGCTCGAAGAGAATTACCGTTCCACCAAGACTATCCTCGAAGCGGCTAACTGTGTTATTGCCAACAATACCAAGCGTAAGTCCAAGCATCTTAGAACTGGCGGCCCTGAAGGCGAGAAGATCATTGTCATGAATGCCGATACGAGCCAGGGTGAAGCTGACTTTGTAGGAAGGACAATCAAGATGATGGCGGACAAGGGCAAGTTCAAATATTCGGACTGTGCCGTCCTTTACAGAATGAACGCGCTTTCCCGTAACATCGAGACTACGCTCCATAATCTCGGAATTCCTTTCAGAGTATACGGCGGCATGAGGTTCTATGACCGTAAAGAGATCAAGGATGTGCTTGCATATTTAAGACTTATCAACGATCCGAGGGATAATATCGCGTTCGAGAGGATCATCAATGTCCCCAGAAGAGGAATAGGCGATGCGACTATCGAGAAGATAAGACAGTATGCGATTAGCGGCAATATCAGTATGTTCGAAGTAGCCATGCATGCTGTGGATTATCCTGAGCTCGTCAGGTCGGCTTCCAGAATATGTGCTTTCACGGATCTTATCAATTCCATGAAGGATAAGCTCAGGGAAGATGAGATGGATTTTGCGCACTTCGTTGACTATGTCGAGAATGAGTCCGGAATTATCGAAGAGATCACTGAGCAGCGTGAGAAGAAAGGCGAGATCATCGACAGAGTCGAGAACTTAAAAGAACTTTTGTCTGAAGCTGCCGAATACGACAAGGCACACCGGGCTGAACCCGTTGATATGGATACTCTTGAGATCGACAGCGGTGACGGACTCCCTGTCGAAGTGAATGAGGACTTCTTTTTCGATACTGCAACAGCGGATACGACAGAGGGAATACTGGGCCTTTATCTTGAGAACGCCTCTCTCTTTACCGAAGGCGATGAATTTAATGACGGTGATGACTTCGTAAAGCTCATGTCGATCCACAGCGCCAAAGGTCTTGAGTTCGGTGCGGTATTCATAATCGGTCTTGAAGAAGGAGTCTTCCCGAGTTACAGATCGATCCAGAGTTCGGAGGATACCGAAGAAGAAAGAAGACTCATGTATGTTGCGATCACAAGAGCCAAGAAGAACCTCTTTATCGTTCTTTCCAGACAGAGAATGCTCTTCGGTCAGACCAACTGCAACCAGCCTTCGAGATTCATTAAGGAGATAAGACCGGAACTGCTCTATCTCATGGGATCGAAGAGGGAACCTGCCAAGGATATTCCGGAGGGACAGTCCAACAGGGAGAAGTCAAAGAAGTCCATTGCTTCTGCCATCAAGTCGCAGTTCACGGCTGACAAGGCAAAGCAGCAGGCTTCGCGCGAAGGACAGCTTAATCCGGGAGACCTCTTCGAAGGAATGAAGGTGGTCCACCCGAGGTTCGGTGAAGGTGTTGTCCTCAAGGTCGAGCCGGTCGGCGGGGATGCCCTCATAACAGTTGATTTTGACGGAATGCGTAAGAATATGCTTGCCAATGCGGCAGGACTTAAGAAGGCCTGACCGTAATATGTAGTATAATATTATATTGCGTTATATAAGGAGACTACACTGATGTCAGACAATCTCAGTTTCCAGGACCTTTATGCCGACAGTATAGCCAGTATCGGGAAGTCGGATAAGATTTCCGAGGCTACAAGTGCCAAGATCAAGATGCTTCAGGATCAGAAAGACAGGATCTTAAGTGTCAATGCGACAAAGTGCTCGGAATCAAGGGGCAGGATCAAGCCTGAGAAAGACGGGGATATCAGGAACTGCTTCGAGCGTGATATGGGCAGGATCATATATTCGCAGGCTTTCAGACGTCTTAAGCACAAGACACAGGTCTTCTTCAATCCTGCAAATGACCACATCTGCTCAAGACTTGAGCATGTAATCTATGTCGACTATATCGCTTCTACAATAGGAAGCGCTTTGAACCTTAATGTCGATCTTATCAAGGCAATTGCCTTAGGCCACGATATCGGCCATACGCCTTTCGGTCACAGCGGCGAAAGGATCCTTAACAAGAAGCTTAAAGAGATCGACGACAAGCTTTACTTCGAGCATGAATCCAACGGACTCCGTGTCCTTAACATCCTTGAGAAGAGGAACGGTGAGAGTGGTCTTAATCTTACTTTTGAAGTAAGAGACGGCATCATCTCACACTGCGGTGAATACTATTCCGAGAGGAAGCTCGAACCCTGCAAGGACAAGACAGAAGAGGACATCTCCTATCTCATTCCCAAGAAGTACCGCAAGGTTCCTGCAACCATGGAAGGATGCGTAGTCAGATTTGCAGACAAGATCGCCTATGTCGGAAGAGATATCGAAGATGCATTGAGGACAGGTGTTATTGCCAATGAGTTTGATGTGCCTGTCGTCGTTGACGGTATGGGAAGTTCCAATTCCGAGATAATCAATTTCCTGGTTCAGGATATTATCGAGAACAGTATCGACAAGAACTGCATCATGATGAGCGATCATGCGGGCGATGCGCTTGAGCATACGCTTAAAGAGAACGTATCCAAGATCTATACGGCAACCAGCGTTAAGACATATGAGAAGTACTGCGATGTCATGCTCGAGGGACTTTTCGATGCTTTCTATCAGGCAGTACAGAATGTGGACAGAGCTTACGATTCCAAGTCGTCTGCCATAAGGAAATTTGCTGAGTTCGTATGCAATCACCCCGAATATAAAGCTCACGAGAATACCCCTCTTCCGATATATGTATCTGACTACATAGCCGGAATGACGGATTCTTTTGCAGTAAGCAGCTTTAATGAGATCTATAAGAGTTGATGGAGAATCAATAATGGATAAGAAGGAAGAATATGGTTTTTTCGCGATGCTTGACCGCATGCAGTACATCGAGAGATGGGCTTTGATGCGTAACAGCAGAACAGAGAATATTAAAGAACACAGCTTTGATGTGGCAGTGATCGCGCATGCTTTGACTCTGCTTCACAACGATCTCGAAAAAGATAAGGAAGGCGCTATCCTTCCTGATCCTTACAAGGTCCAGGCATATGCACTTTATCACGACTGTACCGAGATCCTTACGGGAGATCTTCCGACACCTATCAAGTACAGGAACAAGGAGATCACAAAGGCTTATAAGGAAGTCGAATCTGAAGCAGCTGCAAGCCTTGTTGAGCTCTTGCCTGATGAAGCAGGAATGAGAGAGAAATATCTTGATCTCCTTGCACCCGACAATTCCACAGAAGAAGAGAAGCTTATTCACAAGCTTGTTAAGGCTGCAGATAAGATCGCAGCATATATCAAGTGCTTAAGAGAAGAGAGCAGCGGCAACGCTGAGTTCTCTGCTGCAAAGAAAGCGACAGGCAAGATCATCCGCGATATGAATATGCCTGAAGTTACTTATTTTATGGATCATTTTGTCCCTTCTTATGGTTACACCCTGGACAAGATAACCGGGAGGGATGATTAACCGATGTTTGTTAAGCGCCCGGAATATTTTGCTGTTGCAGTATTAGGCTGCGTAATGGCGGTTGCCGCAGCAGTCATTACGTTGTTAAGTCTTGATACCGGAATCCAGTATCCCGGAAAAAGGGCACTTAAGACTTCTGATGACATTGTTGCCCGTGCCGGAAAACTTACGGCAAGTACTGAACAAGAGGTCAAGATCGCAAAGTCACGTGTTGAAGACGGTCTTATCTCCTGCGGTGATTATGTCATCTCGGTCATGACTTCACCTGAATATCTGCTTAAGGGTATTTCTGATGAGCAGTTTGCAAATGATCTCTGCCAGGTCATCTACGGTGAGATCAGGAAGGACGAAGTCGGTTATATCATTGGAGATCTTAAGAACCATACAAGAGCTTACACGATCGATCGTGCCATAACATCTGAGAACAAACACCTTAAGGCTTCCGGAAAGCCTGCGGAAAAGGGAAGTGTGATATCTGATGTCACCCTTGCTTCATCTATCGATTCCCCTGATCAGTATACAGTCGGCATCAGGGAAACTGCAGGCTCTTATTCTGCCACGGGAAGTGAAGTCAGGACAGACTTTTTCGTAGACGGTTCGCTTTACTACGGCTATCTGAAATTCAACGATAACAACACTTCAGGACACCGTGAATTCATCCTGTCATGGGATACTGCAGACTGTGCTCCGGGAAGGCATGAAGTATATGCACTTCTCAGAAGTTCTGACGGCAGAGGCACAGTAATATCAGGCGGAGAGATCACTATACCTGAAAAGACCGGTATCACACCAGGATCTGTTGAATACACATCCATCCCTGCAGGACAGAACACATCGTGGTATATGATCGACTGCGGTGACGGAGATTGTTATATCGATTTTGCAGGTCTTTCAGATGACATCAGAGTATCGCTCTACGATCTTAAGGGTGAACTCGTCGGGGTTAATGAGAATCCCGGATTCCCTTATGCAATGCTCAGAGGCAAAAAGCAGGATGCTGATGCAGTATCAGCTGAGACAGGTATTGTCGGAGTTACGAATTGCTATTACATCTGTGTAAGCAGAACAGCATCTGACACAGAGGCGAAAAAAGACATCAAATTTGCAATGATCCAGTCAAAGGACTGTGCTTATTTTGACGGTCAGTATATGGCTGTAACAAGTGATGAAGGAAACGGTCATGTAAAGCTTACTGATTCCGAGAAGAATACCTACGATGTTGAAAAGAGCAAGGCCGGAATCATTCCGATCAACGGCGCACTTTCAGGTCTTTATGTATCAGATGCGGTTACAACACAAAATTTAAGCATATATCCTTCTTTCGATTACCTTACACGTGATTATGCATACTATGCAGACTCGATAAAGAGCATTGCATTAAGATGCACAGCACTTGAAGGATTTACTGCCAATATCGTAATAACGGCTGATTCGAACGGCCAGGAAAGGGAGCTTTCCCAGGGTGAGATCTTCAATCTTCCTGACGGAGAGACTACTATCACCTGTACGGTTACAAGCTTTGACGGCACTACAGAATCTTACAGGTTCTATGTGCTGAATGGTGCAGACAAGGGTGGATTCTACCAGAACACACTCTCCAAATTCCCTACCAGTTATTACAGCGGATTATGGCTTGTACATAACCTCAGACCGAACTATGTAATTACTCCTTACTACACAAACCTTACTTTTGAGGAAGCACTTAATGCAGAAGACAGAAAGGGAAGAAGCCTTCTTCAGAGATCTTCATTCCCGTCTTATGTTAAGCCTAACAGCCAGGTCTATGATAAGCCTGACTGGATGGCAGCAAAGACAGAGGTCGTAAGCTATTATCTCGATCCGAGGAACTTCTTCACACCTGAGAAGATATTTGCTTTTGAGATGCTCGGATTCAACCCGAATGTTCATACGATCGATGGCGTTAAGGCGATAATCAAAGGATCTTTCATGGACGGCTCTTCAGATTATGACTATGCCAAGATCATATACGAGGCAGGCAAGAATGCCGGTGTGTCTCCATACTTCCTCGCCAGCAGGATCATTCAGGAGATGGGTTATTCCGGCGAGTCACCTCTTTCCAGAGGAGAAGTGAAAGGCTTTGAAGGTTACTATAATTTCTTCGATATCGGTGCTTATGCAACTACTGAACCCGGAGGCGCAGTGATCAACGGTGCCAAGTATGCACAGTGGGGAAAAGACTGGGACGGAAAGGAGATCACCGATGCGGAAGCTGCTTTCCTCCTTCCCTGGGATTCAGTCGAGAAATCGATAAAGGGCGGAGCATTATGGATCGCTTCGGGTTATATCGAAAAGGGACAGAATACACTTTACTTCCAGAAGTTCGATGTCCTTGATGACGGAACTGACAGGTACAATCATCAGTACGCACAGAATATAATGATGGCATATTCTGAAGGATTAAGAAATCACAGAAGTTATAATCTTATTGGTATGGCAGATTCCAAATTTGAATTTGTGGTCCCGGTCTATATCAATATGCCTGAAAAATATGGGAGCTTGCCCGGATGAGAAAAACAGGAGACAGAATGATCTTTAGATTGATCGCAAAAGCAGGCGCAGGTCTTCTTGCGGCTGTTTTTGTCGTTATATTCTGTCTTTCCGGCATGGTCAAAGCTGAAGAGGAGATAGTGATCTCGGCCACTCCAAGGAAAACGGATCTTGGCCCGGGTGATCTTCTTATAGTGGATGTGGTGGCAAGTTCCATGCCTGCGGTTACGAGATTCGGTCCCGTGCAGTTCAGCTTTGATGCTGACAAGGCAGAGTATGTAACTCTCGAGCAGGGAAAAGAACTTGGCAGTTTTGTTTTTACCGAGACACAGAAAGACGGTGTTTATTCTGTTACAGGCATGGATGTGAATGCAGGCGCAGGAGCTCAGGCTGATAACGATGATGGACCTACAGCTTCCTTGTATTCTGATGATCCGGTAATCCTTTTCTCTGTATTTTTAAGAATACTTCCTGACAACAAAGGCGATATCAACTGCTGGATCAATGATCCCGGTGAGTTTGTCTCTTATGATAAGAAGATTATTTCAAGGATAGGAAACAGTGTAAATCTTCCTGTAAGGAGAACCGGTATATCGAGTGATGCCACGATCGCTTCTCTCAAGATCAGAGGCGCTTCTATCACGCCTGATTTCAATCCGAATATCACTGAATACAGCTGCTCTGTCGAGCGTTCCGTAACTGATGCACAGATCAGCACGATATCAAGCAATCTCTGGGCAGCCGTGGTCATCGATGGAAGCCAGCATCTTGTAATGGGTGACAATACTGTCAGGATAGACGTTACAGCTCAGGACGGTGTTAACCGTATGAGATATACGATCCACATCTTAAGAAGAGAAAGTAACGTTCCTGATAATGCTTCACTTGTTGATCTTAACGGTAATACCTATACTTTCCTGGACAGCCCTGAGGATGCCAAGATACCTGAGGGTTTTACCCAGACAACCAAGAACATAAACGGTTACAGCGTTCCTGCCTATGTTAAGGAAGGCGTAACCAGTATCCTCTTATATCTTTTCGACGGAACACAGTCGCCCGGATTCTATTTCTATAACAGCAACACGAAGACAGTACGCCGCTATGAACCGGAGAATACGATAATCGAGATGTCTTCGATATTAAGGATCGTTCCTGTTCCTTCTGATGTGATCATACCTGATGAGTTCAAGCCCGCTGAGTACGATACCGGCACGAGGATCCTTTCCGGATATGAGAATGCTGATGGCGATTTCATCTGTTATCTTTCAGATGATTCCGGACATGCAGATTTCTACTATTTTGATAAACAGGACGGCACTATCAGCAGGTACAGATTTGCGGACAAAAAAGCGGAACTTTTGTACTCTTATCTGTTTGACGTTTTCCTTGTTATTGCTATTATTGAGGCGGTCATTATAACTATTACGGTATATATTGTCAGAAGAATGGTTTCCGGAAGAACCAATCCGAGACCGAAGAGAGTGTAAAGGAAAACAGATATGGGAATGATTAAGAAAATCGTATTCGGTGATCCGAGTTTTACCGAGAGCCAGGAGAAGAAGCGTAAGCTCTTCATGTATCTTGTAAGCGGCGGACTTACAACTGCTGCCAACTGGATCGTATACATCATTTTTGATATTGCCGTAAAGGCTGACATGGCTGTGTCTCTTTTCGGATTTGAATTCTCACTTAAGATCGCAGTAAAGCAGATCATCGGCTGGATCGTTGCAGTTGTAGTAGCTTATGTGCTTAACAGGATTACTGTATTCAGATCTAAGGGCAATGTGTTCAGGGAACTTATCACTTTCGCAGGTGCCAGAGTTATTTCTTTCCTCGTTCTCGAGCTCGGAGTAATGTATCTGATGATCTGGATATGTGAGGCGATCACCGGCGTTCCTGCATCGACAGCTATGACTCATATCGGTTCGTTCGCATTTACTTACGATTATCTCGTTAAGCTCATTAACTGTATTTTCGTAATCATTGCCAACTATGTCCTTAGCAAGCTTATGGTCTTCAAGAAGAAGGATATGGTGGATTACAACGCGGAAGATGGTGCATCATCCGGGAAAGAAGAACCCAATGCCTGACAGCAAGGTGCCTGAAGTACTTAAGGGGGCACTGCAATTCGGAATCAAACCCGGACTTGAGCGCATCACAGAACTGATGAGGCTTCTTGGAAATCCCCAGGACAGTTTCAGGTCAGTTCATATAGCCGGCACTAACGGAAAAGGTTCCGTTGCCACATTCATCTCATCTATTCTTGCTTCAGCTGATATGAAGGTAGGTGTATTTACATCGCCTTATCTTGAACGCTTCACTGAAAGGATAAGGATAATTGACGGCAGGGAAGGCCTTGCCCGATATGTTGAAGATGACAGTTATGGTGAGATCGGGCAGGAAGACCTTGCCAGATATTCAGCCATGGTAAAAGCTGCACGCGATAAGATGGTGGCTGAAGGCCTGGCAGATGAGCCTACCGAATTTGAACTCATTACCGCGATCTGTTTTCTCTACTATGCCGATCAGAAGATCGATGCAGCAGTTCTTGAAGTTGGACTTGGCGGAAGACTTGATTCGACAAACATCATCAAGGATCCGCTCGTCACGGTCGTTACTGCTTTAGGACTTGATCACTGCGGCGTGCTGGGAAATACGATATCTGAGATAACAGGCGAGAAAGCTGGAATATTCAAGGAAGGTTCTCCTGCTGTATGCTTTGACCCTGATCTCATGATCGTTCCTGATGAAATGAAAAAGGATATCAGGGATACGATCCTTTCCAAAGCAGGCGAAAAGAATGTTCCGGTTACATTTGCCGGAAGTCAGGATAGTTATGACAGCGCAAGCTTTACTTCCGACGGAAAGATGGAATTCATCTACGACGGAGAGCGTTATGTGACATGCCTTAACGGCAAGCATCAGATAGGAAATGCCATAACGGCGATCGAAGCAGCCAGAAAATGCGGGATTCCGGAAAGCGCCATCAAAGAAGGCATCGCCCTTGCCAGATGGAAGAGCAGGGCAGAGATCCTAAGTCTTGATCCTGTAGTCGTGGTAGACGGCGGTCACAATCCCCAGGGAGCTCAAAGCCTTGGTGAAACTCTGAATGAGATGCTCGGAGGGGAACTTAGAGGCAAACCTGTAAGACTTCTTATGGGTGTCATGGCTGACAAGGACGTATCAGGTATACTTGAAGCCTATAAATCATGCGGGATAAACATCAAAAGCGCGGTTACGGTAACTCCGGATAATCCCAGAAGTGAACCCTGTGATGTTCTCGCGCGAAAAATCAATTATGTGTATAATATCACCGACGATTTGGAGGCAGTCCCCGATCCTGTCGAAGGAACTAGACTTGCTTATGAGAAATCAGTCAGGGACGGTATGATACTTCTGGCGACCGGATCGCTGTATCTTACAGGTCAGATTAGGGCCACACTGAAAGGATTGATCGGATGCACGACTATTTAAGCTTATGTATGTTAATACAGCCTATAAATGAGTCGAGTCTCATTCTCTTTGACGTGAGCAATGAAGAAAAGGCCCGCATAGTCCGTCAGTACAACAGAGCCTTGCAGAACAGCCAGGGTGACGGCACGGACGTTGCACAGATCTTCTTAAAACCTCTTATCTCACAGTATCAGAAATGGGGAGACCCTGCCCTGATCTTCGGTCTTTGCCTTGCAAGGGAAGGTCAGTTTAAGAGAGCTGAGGGAAGCCTTGTTTTCGCGATTCAGGGTGTGCTCGGAACAGAGCAGTATTTGACTATCGCCCAGGAAGCATTAAGAATGGTAAGAGAGGATATCAAGAATCCTCCGCCGGATCTTCCACCGGCAGATATTGCAGGAAAACTCAAGAATGCCCAGATGGCATCAGGTTCATCACCTGCCGCAAGGGCTAACTTCCAGGCACCGATTCTTACAAGGGCGCAGAAGACATCCGAACCTCCGCAAATGGCTTCCAGCAAAGAGCGCAGGGATATCCTTATGCGTTCCGGCGGAGTTGCTGATGAATTGCCTGATGATTCAATAGATATTGAGGATATAAAATCTCCCAGAGAGAAGATGAAAACTTTAGTCGTTGCAGGCATTGTAATTCTGTCAATGTTACTAGTGACGCTTTTACTCATATTTGGTATTATTCCTCTGGTAAAACAGGTCGAGGCCGGAGCTGATGCCCAGGACAGACTTGAATATCTCTACAGAGAGTTCCACAGAAACAGGTACGACCCTGAGGTATCTTCTCTCGTAAGTGCTTATGAATCAAGCTATGGAACGATCGATTTCGGCGGTATGCCGAGCAATGACACCGCTCAGCATATGATCGATGTGGAGAGCCAGGTGGCAACAGGAACATCTAGTGAGACTGAGACAACTACGACTGCAACCGAGCTTACGGCTTACACGGCAGGAACTACGAATCAGACTTTGGGAGAAGTTTAATGAATTATATAAGCACAAGAGGATGTGAAGGAAAGTTTTCTTCAAGCGAAGCGATCATTAGAGGTATCGCTCCTGACGGAGGTCTCTTTGTTCCGGAGTCAGTTCCTCAGCTTACCAAGGAAGACCTCGAGAGAATGCAGACAATGCAGTTCTATGAGCTGTCTGCTTTTGTACTTTCAAAGTTCCTTACAGACTTTACCGAAGCTGAACTTCTCGACTATACAAGACAGGCTTATGCAGAGGAGAAGTGGGGCGAGAATCCCATTCCTCTCGTTCAGATGAACGAATATAACGACAGGGAATACATTCTTGAACTCTGGCACGGACCTACGTGCGCATTCAAGGATGTTGCTCTGCAGCTTTTACCTCACCTTATGACGGCTTCAGCAAAGAAGACAGGTGTAGGCAAGAAGATCTGCATCCTTACAGCTACATCAGGCGATACAGGAAAGGCTGCACTTGAAGGCTTTAAGGATCTTCCCGGAACAGAGATAATCGTATTCTATCCGACAGGCGGCGTATCTGAAGCACAGAAGCTCCAGATGGTAACGACAGGCGGAGACAATACTCATGTAATCGCTGTCAACGGCTGCTTTGACGATGCCCAGACAGGTGTTAAGAAGATCTTCGGTGATAAGGAACTTGCAAAGGTCCTTGATGATCACGGAGTAATGTTATCTTCCGCGAATTCAATCAACTGGGGAAGATTAGCACCTCAGATCGCTTATTATGTATATTCTTATGTTGAACTCGTAAGAAAGGGAAAGATCGATCTTACTGAGTCATTTAATATCGTTGTACCTACAGGTAACTTTGGTAACATACTTGCTGCATGGTTTGCAAAGCAGATGGGTATTCCGGTAAGAAAGCTTATCTGTGCTTCCAACCGCAACAAGGTATTGTGCGATTTCTTCTCCAGCGGTATCTATGACCGTAACAGAGAGTTCTATAAGACCACATCCCCTTCAATGGATATCCTTATCTCTTCAAATCTCGAGAGACTTCTTTTCGAGATCGCCGGAAAGGATTCCAAGAAGGTAACAGAGTGGATGACAGCTCTTAACGAAGAAGGAAAGTACAGTGTTGATAAGGATACACTGAAGGCTCTGCAGCGTCTCTTCGTTGGCGGCTTTGCTGATGAGACAGGTGTATCAAAGACCATCCTTGAAGTATATGACCGCACAGATCATGTTATCGATCCTCACACAGCTGTAGGATTCAACATCTACGGAAGATATCACACAAGATCAGGTGATGAGAGCAAGACTGTCTTCGCATCTACTGCATCACCGTTCAAGTTCGCACCGGCAGTTATGGATTCATTAAGAGGAGCAGGTTATTCGAATGATAAGTCGATACCTGATATCATTGCCGAACTTGCCGAGGAAAGCGGTCTTGTCATTCCGCAGTCCATTGCCGAATTACCGTCTCTGGAAGTAAGGCATAAGGATGTTATCGAGAAGGAACAGATGATGAGCATGGTGCGCAAGATCCTTCTTGATTGATTTGATTTTTAAGGCTTTTCTCCCAACGGAAAAGCCTTTTTTATAAAGGGGGCATGATTGATATGAAACGGTATTTGGTATTGGAAAACGGCAACGTTTACGAAGGTGAAGCTATGGGCGCTTCAGGCAGCGTCATTTCCGAGATAGTATTTACTACGGCAATGACAGCTTATCTTGAGACACTGACAGACCCCAGTTATAAGGGTCAGGCAGTTGTTCAGACCTTCCCCCTGATAGGCAACTACGGAATCATCACACCCGATATGGAGAGCTCCAAGGTTAATGTATCGGGCTATATCGTAAGGGAAGTATGCGATCTTCCTTCAAACTTCAGATGCGAGACGGATCTTGATACATTCCTTAAGGAACAGGGCATTCCCGGACTTAAGGGAATCGATACGAGAGCACTCACAAAGTGCTTAAGAGAATCAGGCACAATGAACGGTGCGATCTGCGACCGTCCCGATGAGTTCACCCTGGATGAGATCAAGGCATATAAGATCAAGGACCCCGTTGAAGAGGTAACAACTCCCGAAGAGACCATCGTATCACCTGAGGGTGAAGTAAAGTTCAAAGTCGCAATGTTCGACTTCGGAATCAAGAATAATATCGCAAGAGAGCTCGCGAAAAGATCATGCGAGGTCCATCTCCTTCCCGCGGATACTGATTCGGCAAAGGCAATGGAACTTGCACCCGACGGAATCTTCCTTTCAAACGGCCCCGGAGATCCTGAGGACAACACAAAAGCAATCGAGACAATGAAGGTCTTGAAGGATTCAGGAATCCCGATCATGGGAATCTGCCTGGGTCACCAGATCCTTGCGCTTGCACACGGCTTTAAGACATCCAAGCTCAAGTACGGTCACAGAGGCGCAAACCACCCCGTAAAGAACCTTGAGACAGGAAGAGTCTATATCACATCACAGAACCACGGATATCAGGTATTGAGCAATTCGATCGATACCAGTATCGCGAAAGAATATTTCGTTAACGTAAACGACGGAACAAACGAAGGAATCAAGTATCTTGATAAGCCCGCTTACTCAGTACAGTTCCACCCGGAAGCATGCGGTGGTCCTAAGGATACGGAATTCCTTTTCGATAACTTTATCAGCATGATGGAAAACAAGGAGGAAAAATAATATGCCGCTTGATAAAACTATACGTAAAGTCCTTGTTATCGGATCCGGCCCGATCGTAATCGGCCAGGCCGCAGAGTTTGACTACGCCGGCACACAGGCATGCCGCGCTTTGAGAGAAGACGGCATTGAGATCGTACTCCTTAACTCCAACCCGGCTACCATCATGACAGACAAGTCGATGGCAGATAAGATCTACATCGAACCCCTTACACTTACGACAGTTAAGAGAATCATCGAGACAGAAAAGCCTGACTCAATTCTCTCAGGACTTGGCGGACAGACAGCACTCACACTGTGCATGCAGCTCGCAAAAGAAGGATTCCTCGAATCCCACGGCGTTAAGCTCCTCGGTTCTTCTCCCGAGTGTATCGACAAGGCTGAAGATCGTCAGATGTTTAAGGATACGATGGAAGCGATAGGTCAGCCCTGCATTCCTTCAAAGGTTGTAACGACAGTTGAGGATGCGATGGATTTTGCTAAGGAGATCGGTTACCCCGTCATCGTAAGACCTGCCTTCACATTAGGCGGAACGGGCGGCGGTATCGCAAGCAACGAGGAAGAGCTTCACGAGATCGCAAGAAACGGTCTTGCATTGTCTCCTATCACACAGGTTCTTATCGAGCGCGGAATCGCAGGCTGGAAAGAGATCGAGTTCGAAGTTATCAGAGATAAGGACGGCAATGTTATCACGGTCTGCTCCATGGAGAACTTGGACCCCGTCGGCGTTCACACAGGCGACTCAATCGTTATCGCTCCTGCAGTAACGCTCTCCGACAAAGAGTATCAGATGCTCAGAACAGCATCACTTAACATCATCGAAGCATTGGGCGTAGAAGGCGGATGCAACTGCCAGTTCGCACTCAATCCGAACTCATTTGAATATGCGGTAATCGAGGTTAACCCCAGAGTTTCAAGATCATCTGCATTGGCTTCAAAGGCTACGGGTTATCCGATCGCTAAGGTTGCTACAAAGATCGCTATCGGTTACAGACTCCACGAGATCGTAAATGCGGTAACGGGCCATACATATGCAGCTTTCGAGCCTGCGCTGGACTACGTCGCAGTTAAGTATCCGAAGTGGCCTTTCGACAAGTTCGTATATGCCAAGAGAAATCTCGGTACACAGATGAAGGCTACAGGCGAAGTCATG
>JAEEGJ010007669.1_pt1 | contig 30645 bp, 25 predicted proteins | sample 8958761 | NCBI WGS metagenome assembly JAEEGJ01 (sample SAMN16246546, study PRJNA631951) | gut metagenome | biome: gut microbiome; feature: rumen; material: RS-attached | host: Bos | place: Iran: Karaj | collected 2018-10
TGACGCCCGAAGAAAAACAGCGACATGGCATGAATAGAGTATTGAACTCGAGAGAAACCGCGCATCCGCCGCCTGCGGGAACGGCACGTCCGCGAAGTCGGGCGCGGATCGTTTTTTTTGTGCGGAGCCCGCCTCACTGGCCGTGGCTTAACTCTTCCAGCAAACCTATAATTAAGCAGCCTGTTACAACGCATTCGACCGGCAGCAGGACGACGTCGGTCACGAACGCGGACGGAAGCCACAGTGCTTTCCAGCAGCAGCCGACGGTGCCGATGCTTGCACCTGGATACATGTAACGGTATAAAGGGTATTGATTCGGATCGAAATCCTCCCCGTCGGTTTTCTCAAAAGGAGTGCGTACTTCCTCGAAACTGTTCGTGTCCCATGTAATATGGAACAAGGTCAGGAACGGCCAGCAGTCGTGCTCCGTTTTCTTCCTGTATTTGATGATGACTTCACTTTCATCCGGAGAAAGCGCGGTGCTGTACGTTGAGTAACGCCATCACGTCTCTCCGAGGTTGTTCAGGGTAGCCTGGGTGAAGCAGCCCGTCCCGCACAGGCAGACAGTGAGGAAAGAAAGACACAACATGATATTTCCCATTGTTTTCATCTTTCTTGTCCTCCCCCGTCAGCGGTAGATGTCGCTCCAGAACTGCATGTCCTGCCAAATGCTGGTTCTGTGCGAACCGTACGCATCATCAAGCATGCGCCCGAGACAATAGAGTGGAATCGACACCGGCAGCAGCAACACGTCCGCGACGAGTCCGGTCGGAAGCCAGATCACTTTCCAGCTCCAGTCGAAGACATCGGCCTTCATGACCAGACTCTCCTTTCTGTCGTACCCGGAATAGTCTTCCCGGGGCGGATAATCGACCCCGTACCACCCGTTTTCCATCGGGGAAATATAGACGTAGCGGTCTCCCTCGCGGTCATAGGGGATCATCGGGCACGGCGCGTATTGGGCCCAGCTTTCGGAGAGGGCCGGAAGCTCGTCCGGGTGAACCGTCACCTTGTATAAAAAAGTCGGCCAGACCTTCAGATAATCTTCATACGTCTTGAAATCCTTGAAGGGATCGTTCGGCCTCACGACATATTGCAGAAAATGATCCCTGAAATACGGCATCTCCGTCCAGCCGAAGGAGCAGCGTTTCTTCGGTGCGGCGGGATCGACCACGACATCCACGTATTTCTTCACCAGATCGTCCGGCATGGGGTCGAGGGGAAAGCGTTTTTCGAACGATTGAACGGATGTCAGGGCCGGCGGATCGTCCCGCAATAACTCGGGGCATATCCATGCCAGCGGAATGCCATACCATCTTTTCTCGCGGTCATAGGTCAGGATGAGCTCTTTTCTGTCTGGAGACAGTGCATAATCGATGTTCCTGAACCGGACCTCTCTTCTGCCCGTCCATTTCATCGACGCCTTGGAACACACCATGCACCCCGTCCCGCACAGGCAGACGGCAAGGAACGCGAGAAACAGTATAAGATTTCGCATCGGTTTCATTCGCCTGGTCCTTTCTCCGGTGAAATGATCGCCCTTTTACAATACCGTTTCCAACTGCAAAAAACAAGGACCCCGGAAATAAATTTTCTAAAAAATACGGAAAACCGGCTTGTTTTTTCGCCTGACGGAATGTAAGTTATGGCAATAGTTCAATTTTTGACAGTTCCACCCCTCGCAACAAGGAGTTTTTGCCATGTTTTTCCGCACTCTCTTCACCCGGTTCGCGGTCTGCGCCGCCGCGGCAGTCTGCGCCGCATCCTTCACCGCGTCCGCACAGAACGGCGCCCCCGCCAAGCTGAGCGAGTTCACAAACCACGCCACGGTCTGGCCGGACAACAACGGCGCGCACATCAGCGCGCACGGCGGCTGCATGCTGAAAGTCGGCGACACCTACTACTGGTATGGCGAACACCGCATGCGCGACCGGAAGACCGGCGTGCATGTCTACAGCTCGAAGGACCTCTACAACTGGAAGGACGAGGGGCTGGCGTTCGATTCCGCCACCATGCAGACTCAGGGACAGCAGGGTCAGGGTGGCGGACGCCGCGGTTTCTCGTTCGGTTCGTTCGGCGCCAATATCGAGCGTCCGAAGGTGGTCTACAACGCGAAAACGAAGAAATACGTGCTGTGGTTCCATCAGGAATCCGGCGGCAACTACAACTCCGCGTTCGTGGGCTGCGGCATCGCCGACACGCCGACCGGGCCGTTCAAACACCTCTACAGCGGACGCACCGCCCCCGCCACGTGGCCGGTCAACATGCCCGCCGGGCTGAAGGACTACGCCGAGGGGAAATCGCAGACTTACGACCGCCAGTTCGCGCGCCTCGTGGAGAACTACCAGCCCGGTCAGGAAAGCCGCGACATGACGGTGTTCGTGGACGACGACGGCAAGGCGTACCTTTTCTGCGCGTCCGAAAATAATCTCACCATGCATGTCGTGGAGCTGAACGACGAGTACACGGGATTCACCGGGCGCTGGTGGCGCATCCTCGAGGGGAAATCCTACGAAGCGCCGGTCGTGTTCCGTCACGACGGCAAGTATTACCTGCTCGGCTCGCACTGCACCGGCTGGAATCCGAACCCGGGGCGCACCGCGGTCGCCGACAAGATCACCGGACCGTGGCGCGAGCTCGGCAATTTCGCCGTCGGCGAGGGCGCGGACCGCACCTACGAGGGCCAGACGGCGCACAGCTTCACCGTGCCGGGCAAGGACGGCAGGGAGGAACGCGTGGTGATGCTGGACAGCTGGAAGCCGCAGAACCTGATGAGCAGCCAGTACATCTGGCTCCCGCTCGAATGGCAGGGCGAAAAGCCGGTCGCGAAGTACCAGAAGACCTGGAAGCTGCCCGCTCAGCTCGCCCCGGCGCCCGCCGCCGCCTCGAAAACCGACGCCGCGAAACCCGCCAAGGGCGACGGCAAGACCGCGGGCTATCTCTTCGCGCACTTCCGCGGCGAACGCTCGAACGAATGGGAACAGATCTTCTTCGCCATCAGCAGGGACGGCGCGAAGTGGCAGCCGCTGAACGACGGCAAATCCGTGCTCCAGAGCGATCTGGGCGAAGGCGGCGTGCGCGATCCGTACGTGGTCCGCAACCCCGACAACGGCACGATCTACCTCATCGCGACCGACCTGTGCATCGGGCGCAACGGCGACTGGGGACGCGCCCAGCGCGAGGGCAGCAAGGCGATCATCGTGTGGGAATCCAAGGACATGGTGAACTGGAGCGAGCCGCGCCGCGTGGAGGTCGCCGTGCCGAACGCGGGCTGCACGTGGGCTCCGGAGGCGTTTTGGGACGCCGACAAGAAGGAGTTCTTCGTCTTCTGGGCGTCGCGCGAGACGCTGAACGGCTCGAACCGCCAGCGCATCTACTCCGCCCGCACGAAGGACTTCAGGACGTTCACCCCGGCGAAACTCTACATCGAGAAGCCGAACGACATCATCGACACGGACATCGTCTCCGAGGGCGGCAAGCTCTACCGGTTCTCCAAGGACGAGACGCAGAAATCCATCATTTTGGAGGTCTCCGATTCGCTCGAGGGCGAATGGAAGCCCGTGCCGGGATTCCCCGTGAAGAACTTCGTCGGCTACGAGGGGCCGGAATGCTTCCGCATGGCCGACGGCCGCTGGTGCATGATCATCGACTACTATTCGCGCGGCCAGGGCTACAAGGCGTTCTTCTGCGACGACCTCTCGAAGGGCGATTTCGCGCCGTCCGAACGCGGGCTGGAGTTCCCGTACCGGTTCCGTCACGGCGGCGTCATCACGCTCAGCCAGACCGAGTACGACGCCCTGATGAAAAAGTGGGGCACCAACCTGCCCAAATAGTTCTTCAATCGGTACTATAAAACAATCCATCGCGCCGGTCCTGACAGAAAACAGGTCCGGCGCTTTCTTTTCGGGAGAAAAACGGGGATTTTCGAGGAAAAATGGCGCGCGCGGTTGAAGAACGGAAAAAATGGTGTATATTCAATGCTGTGAAAATCCATTCTATAATTATAAAATAACGGGCATCCCCCATGAAAGGTTCGCAGAATGAAGGATTACACGACCTATCAGAATCCCCTGACCGGACGTTACGCAAGCAAGGAAATGAGCTACAATTTCTCGCCCCAGCGGAAGCACTCCACCTGGCGGCGTCTCTGGCTCGCGCTCGCCGAGAGCGAAAAGGCGCTCGGACTGGCGATCACCGACGAACAGCTGGACGAAATGCGCGCGCACCTCGACGACATCGACTTCGAGGAAGCTGAGCGGATCGAGGCCGAGGTGCGGCACGACGTGATGAGCCACATCCGCACGTTCGGCGAGGTCTGCCCGAAGGCGAAGGGCATCATCCACCTCGGCGCGACGAGCTGTTTCGTGACGGACAACACCGAGCTGATCCAGATGCGCGACGGCATGAAGATCCTGCGCGCGAAACTGCTGGACCTGATCGACAACCTCGCGAAGTTCGCCGCCGAATACAAATCCATGCCGATGCTCGGCTTCACGCATTTCCAGCCCGCCCAGCTCACCACGCTCGGCAAGCGATTCTCCCTCTACATCCAGGACTTCATGTTCGACCTGACCGCGCTCGACCGCGCCATCGACGAACTGCCGTTCCGCGGCGCGAAGGGCACCACCGGAACGCAGGCGAGCTACCTGGACCTCTTCGGCGGCGACTGCGACAAGGTGCGCGAGCTCGACCGCATGGTGTCCGCGAAGATGGGATTCGAGCACCCGGTTTGCCTGAGCGGCCAGACGTATACGCGCAAGATCGACTACAGCGTGCTCGCGGTCCTCTCCGGCATCGCCCAGAGCGCGTCCAAGATGGCGAACGACATCCGCCTGCTCGCGCACATGAAGGAGATCGAGGAGCCGTTCGGCAAGAAGCAGGTCGGCTCCAGCGCGATGGCGTACAAACGCAACCCGATGCGCAGCGAACGCGTCTGCTCGCTGGCGCGTTACCTGATCGGCCTGCCGCTGAACTGCGCGCTCACGGAGTCCGTGCAGTGGTTCGAGCGCACGCTGGACGATTCGGCGAACCGCCGCATCGTGATCGGCGAGGCGTTCCTGACCGCGGACGTGATCCTGTCGCTCCTCACGAACATCACGAACGGGCTCCAGGTGTGGCCGAAGGTCATCGCCGCCCACATCCGCGCCGAACTGCCGTTCATGGCCACCGAAAACATCATCATGGAGGCCGTGAAGGCCGGCGGCGACCGCCAGGAACTCCACGAGCACATCCGCATGCACTCCATGGAGGCCGCGCGCACCGTGAAGGAGGGCGGCGGCGAAAACGACCTGATCGCCCGCCTGAAGACCGACCCGCTCTTCGCCTCCGTGGCCGACCGTTTCGATGAAATCCTGAAGCCGGAAGCGTTCACCGGCATGGCGTCCCAGCAGGTCGCCGACTACCTCGCGACCGTGGTGAAGCCCGCCCTCGAAGCCCACGCCGCCGACCGCAAGACCTCCGAGGAGGAAGTCCGGGTATGACCGATTTCCAGACACAGCCCTGGGATCCCCGGCTGGCTCCGCTGCTGAAACGGTGCGCCGAAATCCGCGACCTGAACGCGGCGCTCGCCGTGCTCGGCTGGGACCAGCAGGTCTACATGCCGTCCGGGGCGGCCGCCGGGCGCGCGCGGCAGCTCGAAACGCTGACCGTGATCGTGCACGAGAAGTCGACCGATCCGGCCTACGGCGACCTGCTCCGCGAGGCCGCCGCGACGGACTTCGAGCCGGACAGCGACGAAGCCGCGCTAATCCGCCGACTCGAACGCGATTTCCGCAAGAAACAGGCGGTCCCCGCCGAACTTGCCGGACGCCTCGCGCGTCAGACCGGCGAGACGCAGTCGGCGTGGGAGGCGGCCTACGCCGCGTCGGATTTCCGTCTCTGCGCCGATTCCCTGAAAAAACTGCTGGCGCTGGAGCGCGAATACGCCGACTGTTTCCCCGAGGCGGGAAGCCGTTACAACGCCATGCTCGACGATTACGAGGAGGGCCTCACGACCGGGACGCTCGACAGGATCATCCCGCCGCTCAAACAGGGTCTTGAAACGATCCTGGCGGAGATCATGGCGAAGCCCGCGCCGGACGATGCGTTCCTGCATCTCGACTACGACACCGACGCCCAGCTGGCGTTCTGCCGCCGTCTGACCGAGGCGATGGGGTTCGATTACACGCACGGACGCCTCGACCTTTCCACGCATCCCTTCACCACGGATTTCGGGCTGGACGACGTCCGCATCACGACCCGCGTACGCCGCAACGAACCCGCGAACTGCATATTCAGCTGCATCCACGAGTGCGGCCACGCGATGTACCAGCAGGGGATTGCGAGAAAATACGAGGGGACGCCGCTTTCCGACGGCGCATCGCTCGCGTTCCACGAATCGCAGTCGCGGTTCTGGGAGAACATCCTCGGGCGTTCGCCCGAATTCTGGCGCAATTTCTACCCGGACCTCGTCCGCACGTTCCCCGCGAACCTGAAGAACGTCCCGCTCGACGCCTTCCTGAAGGCCGTGAACCTCGTCCGTCCGTCGTTCATCCGCACGGAGTCCGACGAGGTGACCTACAATCTGCATATCATCCTGCGCGTGGAGCTGGAACAGGCGCTCATCGAGGATAAAATATCCGTGGACGACCTTCCGGCGGTCTGGAACGACACGTTCGAGCGGTATTTCGGAATCCGTCCCGCGAACGACCGCGAAGGCGTCCTTCAGGACGTCCACTGGTACAGCGGCGGCGTTGGGTATTTCCCGACGTACATGCTGGGCAACCTGATCGGCGCGATGCTGAAGGAACAGTTCTTCGCCGGCGGCCTGCCGGAAACGCCGCACGACGCGCTGGCCGTCCTCCGCGACCGTATCTACCGGTTCGGCGCGAAATACGCTCCGTCCGATTTCCTGCGCCGCCTGACCGGGAACGCGATCCCGGATCCCGCGCCGTTCCTGCGCTATCTGCGTGAAAAACACCTTGGAGAAGCCAAATGAGATTGAACTACGATACCTTTACCGGACGCCGCAGCGCATTCGTCTGCACGGCGTTTGTGCTGATTTTGCTGACGTTCGTTGCGTATTCCCTGCTTGCGCAGCCGCTGATGAACCTGCTGGCGTCCCACATGGGCAGGAACATGCTGACGGCGGTGATGCTGCTGATCCAGAACGGCCTTGCTGTGGGGGCAGTGCTGGTTGCCGCGCTGGTCCCGGAACGGAACTTCCCGCTGAAAGAGAAGCTGGGGCTGAGCATGGCCCCCGAGTACTCCCTGCGGTTCTTTTTCCCGGTCTTCGTGCTTGCCATCGGGTCCACCTATCTCGCACAGTGGGGCCTGTCGTCCCTGCTGAAAGCCGTCGGTCACGAACCGAAGGAACAGGCCCTTGTGGAATTCTACCGGACGCTGAAACCTCTGGTGTTCTCCGTGTTCGCGCTGATTACCGTAATCGTCGCGCCCATCGCCGAGGAACTCGCATTCCGTCACATCATGTACCGGTTCGTCCGCGTCTTCCTTTACAGGAAAGAAGCGGCGGTTTTTGTCTCGCTGATCTTCGCGCTGTGCCATGTGCCGTCCGTCATCGCGTATCTTTTCGGGGCGGTGAAAGTATCGTCCGGCGGCTGGTCCGCGTATTGGGGCGGGTTCCCGTGGGAACAGCTCGTGGTCCCTCTGATCCCGCTGTTCATCCTGGCGATGTTCCTGCAGCGGCAGTATGAAAAGAGCAAGTCGGTCATCCCGTCGACGCTGATTCACATGGGATTCAATCTGATCTCGGTGTTCCTGCTGATTTTGCAGGTGTATTATGGCGTCGGGAAATGATTTTCGCACTTTTTTCCGTTTTTTTTGAGTTTTTTCCGGAAACCCGCTAAGATTTGCACGGTCTCATGCGTCTAATTGTATGAAACGCGTTGAAAGAGGAATTATGGAAACCAGAGAACAGGCCTTTGAACAGCTGATCGACGAGAAGCTCGGGTTGCTCCGGGGGACCGCGATGCGGATCCTCGGGAATCCTGCGGACGTCGACGACGCCGTTCAGTCGGCTCTGATGCTCGCGTGGCGGAAATTCGCCGGATACCGCGGGCAGTCGGAGTTCGCGACCTGGGTGACCAGAATCCTGATCAACGAGTGCTACGATATGGTGCGTGACCGTGCCCGGGAACAGGATGTCCTGGCGGATTACGGGGAATCGGGCAATCAGATGTCCGGCGGGGAAGCCGAAGAGGCGAGCCTGCTGGACCGGCTGGACGATGCCGTCGCCCGTCTCCCCAAACTCTACCGGGAATCGCTTTCGGTCGGCGTGCTGTCCGGATACTCTCCGGACGAGGCCGCCGCGATGCTGGGCTGTTCGCGCAATACCCTCTATCAGCGCATCCACAAAGCGAAACAACTACTGGCCCAATCCATCCGGGAGGTCTCTTATGAACAAGCATAACGAACACGACGGCGGCGCGCGCGATCTCGACGCGATGCTCCGGAAACTCAAAGAGCGGCACGACGCCCGCGAACAGTCCGGCATCTACACGCCGGAAGACGAATTCAAACGCCGTTTTTTCGCGGCCGCGAAGGCGCAGGAACGCCCGCATTTCCCGATGATCTGGAAAGCGGCGGCGGGAATCGCCGTCTGCCTCTTTGCCTTCCAGCTGGTCCTCACGACGCTGAAGGACGATTCGTCCGCGGTCCGCGCAGACGGCTACGGCGCCCCGGGCGTCGACATGGTCGTTGACACGCAGACACCGGCCGCATTGAATGGCGCGCGCCTGATGAAAGCGGAAGCGACGGAAGACGGGACGAAGCCGATGGTCCTCATGTCCATGCGGAATAACGATGAAGCCGACGAGGCCGGAGAAGAAAGCGCGTCGTTTGACGGCGAAACGATGGTCGCTGCGTCGTTCATGGCCGCGCAGGCCGTGCAGGACGATGCTGAAACTATGAAACTTGCGCGCAGTTTGACGGAATCCGAACCGGCCGCTGACAATCTTGCAGCGCTTCGCGTTGCGGAAACCGAACCGGCCGCTGCTGAGAATAACGATACTGTAAATGCGCGCCGCGTGACCGAAGCGGAACCCGCCCGCAGAGCCTTTGGCGCTGCCGCTCCCGCGAGCCAACAGCCTGGGATGGGCGGCGGCATGGGCGGCTTTGGCGGCAGTGCTGCTGGGGGTGCTGCCGGTGGCAATCGTCCTGCCGGTGGTATGGGCGGATTCGGCGGCGGTTTCGGCGGTGGTGCCGCTCCTGCCGGTTTCGGCGGCTTTGGCGGCGGCTTTGGTGGCATGGGCGGTTTCGGCGGCGGTATGGCTGGCGGCGCTGCTGGAGGTGGAGGCAATCGTCCTGCCGGTGGCATGGGCGGTTTCGGCGGCGGTTTCGGCGGTGCTGCTCCCGCCCGTGATCTGCGTGCCAGAACGGTTCAGCCGGAAAATGCTGTTGCCGATACGAATTCCGATACGGGTGCAAATGCAAAGGAAGAATCCGCGCCTCAGATGAAAATCGCCGCGACGCAGGCGCTTGCTGCCTCGGGCGGAACAAAAGGAGCAAGAACCATGAATGAAACGCAAGACCTCTATCTTCGTCCCCGTCCGCGCCCGTTCGTCGAGCCGCGCGTGATCCTGCCCCCGATCCGTATTCTGCCTCCGCCGCGTCCGGCCGACCCGAAACTGGTCCCGGTCGTCGTGTCCGAGGTTTCGGCGAAAGTCCGCATCCGCGGCGAGATCGCCAGCACCGAGTTCGAGGCGGTCGTGAGCAATCCGAACCCGCTCGCGCTGGAAGGCGAATTCACGCTGCCGCTGCCCGCGGGAGCCACCGTGACCGGCGCCGCGCTGGATATTAATGGTAAAATGATCGACGCCGCCATCGTGGAAAAGAAGCGCGCGCAGGAGGTCTTCGAGGCCATCGAACGCAAGGGCGCGGACCCCGCGCTGATCGAGTCCGTCGGCGGCAACAGCTACCGCACGCGCATCTATCCGATCCCGGCACGCGGCAGCCGCCGCATCCGCATCACGTTCATTTCCGAGGTGGACCGCGTGGACGGCGCGCCGATCTTCACCTTGCCGATGCGCTTTGAGAACGAGCTCGAAAAAGCGTCCATCCGGGTGGAAGTCATGGACCCCGCCGCCGCGCCGCAGGTCGAATCCGCGCCGTTCGCGAACCTGAATTTCGAGCGCTGGGAAAACGCTCTGCTCGGCGAACGCACGCTCGAAAACATCGCGTTGCCGGAAGACCTCCGCATCACTGTGGCGGACAAGCCCGCGCCCGTGCAGACCGAACGTTTCGGCGGCGAAAACTTCTTCCTCGTCGCCGCGACGCTCCCCGCCGCCGCAAACGCCGCCGATTTCAAGGCGCCGAAGTCCGTCTCCGTCCTGTGGGACGCCTCGGGTTCCCGCGCCTCGAACGACCATGCGCCCGAACTGGAACTGCTGAAACAGTTCTTCGCGTCGGACAAGATGAAGGCCGCGACGGTCGACGTCTCCGTGAGCATCCTCCGCAACACGCTGGAGCCCGCGAAAACGTTCACCGTGAAGGACGGCGATGCGTCCGCACTGCTTGACTTCCTGAAGAAGACCGTGTGCGACGGCGGCACCGACTTCCTCGGCCTGGAACAATTCCTCGCCGCGGTCCCCGCCGACGCCTGCGCGTTCGTCTTCACCGACGGCATCCAGACCTTCGGCAAGGGCGCGCAGAGCATCCCCGCCGCGAAGAGCCGCATCGCGTTCGTCTCCGTCTCCACGACCTCCGAGACGTCCTATCTCGAATACCTCGCCGAGGCCTCCGGCGCGAACGCCCTGTACCTGAACCTGGCACGCATGACGCCCGCCGCGGCGCTCTCCGATCTGCTCGCCGCCGCGCCCGTCGCGCTCGAATCCGTGAAACTCGACGGCGCGGACGCGTCCGATTACGTCGCAAATGCCAAGGCGTTCCGCGCGGGCGGCACGGTCCGCGTGGCCGGGACGTTCCCCGACGGCAAGCACAAACTTGAGGTGAAGATCGCCGGACAACCCGCGATGACGTTCGAGCTGGACTCCGCCGCCGCGGTCGACGGCAGGATGATCCGTACGCTCTACGGCATGATGAAACTCGAAAAGGCGAAACGCAACCCGAAGACCACGCCGTCCGAATTCCTCACGCTCGGCCAGCAGTACGGCCTCGTGACGCCCGGCACCTCCATGCTCGTGCTCGAAAGCCTCGACCAGTACCTCGAATACAGCATCCGTCCGCCCGAGACGCTGCCCGAATGGCGCGCCAAGTACGACGAACGCCAGGCGCAGATCGCCAAGGACAAGGCGAAGGAGAAAGCCGATGCCGCGACCGAACAGGACAAGCGCATCGACGCGCTCGCGAAACGCTATCAGAGCGAGATCATCGACTGGTACGACGGCAAGAAACGGCCGGATCCCGTCTTCAAGGGCGGTTTCGGCGGTGGCGGCATGCGTCCGATGAACGCGGCCGGAGGCATGGGCGGTTTCGGCGGCGGTGCTGCTCCCGCCGGCGGCATGGGCGGTTTCGGCGGCGGTTTCGGCGGCGGCGCGGCCATGCGGAACAGCGCCCCCGGACTCTCCCGTTCCGTCGAAATGGAAGACGGCATGGCCATGGACGCCATGCCCGTGATGGAAATGGCGGCGGAAGCCGATTTCGCCGAAGCGGCCGATGCCGGCGCTCCCTCCGCGAAGAAGTCCGGCTCCGCCAATGCTTCCAAGTCCATCAAGCTGAACCAGTGGACCTCCGGCGCGGATTATCTGAAGGAGATCGAAGCCGCGAAGGACAAGGCACAGGAACGCTACCTCGAACTCCGCGCGAAGAAAGAGAACGCCGACAATCTCGGATTCTTCGTGGACTGCGCGGACTACTTCGCCCGCAACGGCCAGAGAGAATTCGCGATCCGCGTGGTCTCCAACCTCGCGGAGATGCAGCTCGAAAACCGCATGCTCCTGCGCGTGCTCGGCTACAACCTGAAATACCTCGGCGAACTCGACGCCGCCGAAACCGTGTTCCGCAAGGTGCTGGAACTCGCGCCCGAGGAGCCGCAGTCCTACCGCGACCTCGCGCTCGTGTTCGCCGACGCGGGACGCTGGCAGGAGGCCGCCGACATGATGATGAACGCGATCGTGAAGAAGCCCGACGGACGGTTCCGCGACGTGGAGCTGATCGCCATCACCGAGCTGAACAACTTCATCGTGAAGGCGAAACGCGCCGGGATCGAGCTGAAGGACATCGATTCCCGCCTCGTGCATCCGCTCGAAATGGACCTCCGCGTGACCATCGGCTGGGACACCGACATGTCCGACATGGACCTGCACACGGTCGACCCGACCGGCGAGGAGTGCTTCTACCAGCACCGCCTGACCACCAACGGCGGCCGCAACTCGTTCGACATCACGCAGGGATACGGCCCCGAGGAATTCATGGTCCGCAACGCGCTGAACGGCGACTACCGGATCCGGACGCATTACTACGGGCAGCGCGCGCAGAAGATGATCGGTCCCGTGACCCTCTACGCCGAGATCGTGACCGACTTCGGACGGCCCGAGGAAAAGAGCGAGACCCTGATGTTCCGCCTCGCCACCCGCGACGAGATGGTCGACGTGGCCACCGTGACCACGAAGGGCTCCAAGGTCACCCCGCGCGAACCCGAACGTCGCTATCCGCCGAAGAACCCGGTGATCGACGACCGTCCGGTCGGCGGTTTCGGCGGCGGCGCCGCGCCCGACGTCAACCGCATGTACCAGGTGCGCGCCAACGAGACGCTTGAGGACATCGCGGAATCCCAGCTCGGGGACCGTTCCCGCGCGCAGGAGATCGCCCGCGCGAACGAGGGAAAGCTCCGCGACGGCCAGCCCGTCACCGGCTCCATCCTCACCCTCCCGCCTCGCAATAGATAACAAAGCCTGAACACAGGTTTTCCGGAAGGTACGCGGCATCGGCATCCCGGTCCGCGTCCTTCTTTTTTTTAGGGCTTATAAGCCTTATAAGTCTTATTATCAGAAAGCTATGTGCCTGCAAGCAGGCATAAAAGAAGCCGCACCCGGAATCACGGATGCGGCTTCTGCGTTTTGCGGATCGGCGCCGATGCGCCGGATGATTACTTGCTCAGTTTCACGGTCACTTTTTTGCCGGAGTATTTGACCTCGGCGTCGGGCTTCGCGACATTGTCCGCGCCGGCGTTCTTCTCGTTCATGAGGCAGACGCGGAACGTGCGGTCCTTCAGCATGCCGTCGTACTCGCCCTTGCGGTCTCCGATCGTGAGTTCGCCCTTCGCGTCGTTCCACTCGAATTTGATGCGCGTGAACTTGCCCTGTTCGTAGGAATAGTCCTTGCCGTTGTCCTCGTACAGGGAGTAGGAGCCGTCCGCGCCGGGATACACGCGGATTTCGAGCGTCTCGGGCAGTTTCTCGTCGACGTACTGCATGGTCTCGCCCCAGGGCAGGATCGCGCCCGCCTTCACGAACACGGGGATGCGGTCCAGCGGGGCATCGACTTTTGCGACACTGTTTTCCTTATACTGTTTCCCGGTCCAGAGATCGTACCAGCCTTTCTTGTTGGCCGGCAGATAGACTTCCGCCGTTTTGTCCTGGGACGTGACGGGCGCGACGAGCAGGGAGGGGCCGAGCATGTATTCGGTTTCGTTCTGCGCGGTCAGAGTGCCGCCGGGGAAGTCGGCCATCCACGGACGCATGATGATGCCGCCTTCGAGCGCGGCGTCGGCCGCGGCGGTGTAGACGTAGGGCAGCAGATGATAACGGATGTCGAGATACTTGCGGAAGACCTTTTCCGCCTCCTCGCCGTAACGCCAGAGTTCGGTCTGGCTGGTGTAGCCGTGGACGCGCAGGATGGGCGAGAACGTGCTGTACTCGAACCAGCGGAGCATGCGCTCGATGTATTCCTTGTTTCTGTACTGGTCGCCGGGACGGAAGAATCCGCCGGTGTCGGTGGTCCAGTACGGGATGCCGCTCATCATCATGCCGAGGCCGGAGATGATCTGCGTGCGGAAATCGCTCCAGTTGCTGCCGACGTCGCCGGACCAGATCACGCTGGGCTGGCGGCTCTGTCCCGCGAATGCGCAACGGGTCAGGATGAGGGCGCGGCGTTCGGGCTGCGCCTGGCGCAGGCGGTCGTAGGCGGTGGTGTTCACGATGAGGGGGTACACGTTGCGGTACTCGTTGCCGCGTCCGAGCGTGATGTTGCGGTTGTGCAGGTCGTCGTTTTCAGGCTCGGTGGCGTCGAACCACCAGCTGTCGATGCCGGTGGAGAGGATGTCGGAGACGATGGTGTCCCAGTAGAGCTTGGCGGCTTCGGGCTTGGTGAAGTCGATCCAGTCGGTGCCGCGGATGTAGCCGTCGAGGGCGACCATCTTTTCGGCGAACGGGTTGTCCTTGCTCGCCTTGGACCAGACGGAGAGCATGGAGTGGGCGTTCAGCTTGTGGACTTCGTCGTTCATGCCCTTCGGGTTCCCGAAACGCTGCGAGTCGAAGTGCATGGAGTTCCACTTGCCGGAATCCCACCACTGCCAGTCCTGCACGATGATGTCGACCGGGATCTTGCGGTTGCGGAATTCACGGAGATTGGAGAGCAGGTCGTCCTGCGAGACGTAGCGTTCGCGGCAGTGCCAGTAGCCGAACGCGTATTTCGGGAGCATGGGGGTCTTGCCGCAGAGTTCGCGGTAGGTCTTCATGGTCTTCTCGGCGTCGCCGGAGATGTAGACGTAGTCGATCTCCTTCGCGTCGTCGGAACGGAACGTCGTGAAATTGAGGTTGCCCTTGAGCGGACGGACCTTGAGCGATGTACGGTCTCTCGCCTCGTTCTGGACGGTTATGGTGTGTTTGCCTTTTGTGAGATTCGCCTGGAATCCGATGACCGGGGGCAGCCAGGTGTTGCGCTGTTCCACGATAAGCTTGTCGTCGATGAGGACGACATGGCGGCGCGCCATGGTCTGACCGCAGTCAAGTTCGAAAGCGTAGAGGCCGTCCGTGTCCGCCGTGAACTCGCCGGAGAGGGTGTTGTCGCGGCGGAATTCGCGGCGTCCGCCGGTCGCCGTGGTGACCTCGACGGTCTGGCCCTGTCCTTCGGCGACTTTCTTCAGTTCGATGGGCGTGTCGGCGGGGTTGAACTCCGTGCGGCTGTAATTGTGCCAGAGCAGGCCGTATCCGGCGGTGGAGTAGAGGAACGGCACGGACGCCTGCGTGTTGACCTGGATGAGCTGGCGGGGCTGGTTCTTGATGTTCAGGACGCTGTCCTGGAACTGGCCGAGGCCGAACTGGAATTCCGCGCCGGGAGATACGAATGTCGATTCGACGCAGTAGGAATCGGCGGCGGCGTCCCTTGACGGGGATTTCCCGAATTTCCGGGCGCCGACGTTTTCCTGAAGATTGGAGGACGGGTGTTTGGCGTCGGAAAAAGACAGGGTGCTGCCCTGATAGCGGACGGAAAGATCGTCGATCGTGCAGGTAAAGCCGTCGGCATTCTGCCTGACTTTCGTAAACGCCCGCGGCTTGGCGCCGGTAAGGATGAATTCCGGTTTGTTCGAGAAGGTTTTGTTTTTCGTGCTGCGGACACGGACGGAGTTGTCCGTCAGGGCGGTCAGCTCGATCAGCGTACCGTCTTTTGCGTGGTACGTGAACGATACCGGACTCAGGGGATTCGTTTCGGGATCGGCGGTGTATGCCGACTGAAGACAGGATGGGACGAACGCCGCCGCGGAGAGTACCGCAGCCGCGGAGAACGCGCGCCACATCGTTTTTCTGTGGGGGATGAATGTCATGTTACAATCTCCTTGGGAACTTGATTGTGGAGTGATGAAACGGTTCGAAAAAACGGTTCGCGTTTGCGGACACGCCTATACAATAAATGCCCGAAGAGTGTTTTTCAACGGGAAAAGAGGCGCATCACGGTAAAAAACGCGGAAAAAATGCAGGCGGAAGCGTTAATAACGCACAGCTTAACTTTATTTGCGTTCCGTCCAGAGCTCGGACGTGTGCCACGGTGTGCTGTAGAAGGGATGGCCGTGCCCGTTCGCGCAGAAGACGGTCATACCCCCTTCATCAGAATTGTGATCGAACTCAAGGATGTAACTCTGCCGAAGATCCTGAACCGTGCCCTGTTCCTCCGGCGTCAGTCCGCCCCGGACGTCGGCTTCCGCCGCGAGCCGGAGGATGTCTTCCGCGATCCCGGCGTACTGTTTTGCATCGTCCGTTTCGATCCGGATGGCCGTACTGCTTCCGACGCGGTTTTTCACACGGAACACCTTCGTTTTGTACTTCGTTTCGATCTCCGGCCGGATAAGCTCGTTGACGAGACGTTCGGTGGTGCGCTCGGTCCGGATGATCCCGTCTGTCCGGTGGTTGTCGTAGCGGAACAGCATGAGCGGCACGAGCAGGAACGGCAGGTCCAGCAGCAACAGCAGGGCGAACGTCCCGACGGTGAAAATGGCGTCGATCTTTTCCCAGAAGGTCAGTTTCTTCATTTCCGCTCCTCCTCGGCTTGAGCGGATGCGTCCTCGTACAACGCGGCGTCGTGCCAATGCGTGTCCGCTTCGTAGCCGCGGACCTTGTCCGGCAGCACGAACGTCATGCCGCCGTCCGGCGCGTCGTGGTCGATCTCCAGCGCCCACGCGCACGACGGCATCCCCGGCGTCGTCCGGCGCATTCTGCGGATGTCATCCACGATGTCGAACGCCTGTCCGGCGCGGACGCGGCGCGCATCCCGTGCGGCGGTTTGGATTTTGACGCGGAGGGCTCCGTCCTGATATTTGACCCCAAAATCGGTCAGCTCGTATTTCCTGACGATTTCGGGCTTTATGCCGTTCAAAACGGGCTGTTCCAGCGCAGATGCGTCGGGCAGGGGGCTTTGAGCTTCGTTCGTCCTCGATGGATGCCGGATGTCGTAAATCCACTGCGTGATGCCGAAGACGCCGAGGACGACAATGGGAAACAACAGCATGCAGACGAACAGGACGCGTTTCGCAATAATGAAGACGCGCGCCAGCGGATACTGTTCCGATTGGTCGTCTGTCATGGATTGAAATGGTTTTGGATGGCTTCGCGGGTTTGAGCAGGATCGCTGTTGCCGGAGGTGGCAGACGTGCTCAGCTGGTTCTGGATGGACTCGCGGATTTTCGTCGGGTCGTTGCTGCTACCCGGTGCGGCGGCGGAAGACGATGCGGAGGCAGGGGCATCCGTGAGGTCCTCTTTTCCCGCAGTACTGAGGAACGGGAGGTTTTCCAGGATGGTTTCGCGGCCTTGTCCGATGGCGGCGTCCTTGCCCTTGGTGAAGATGTCCTTGGCGGTCTGGATCGCCTCCTGACGGGCGCATTCCTTCGCGAGGAGCATTTCCTGTTTACAGAGGGTCCAGCAGTCGGAAATGCGGATGAGGGTGTAGCTGAGGAGCCGGTCGAACGCGACGGCTTCCTTCGCGGCGGAGATGTCGCCGGACTTGATGCCCTCGATGGCGTTGACGACCTTGTCCTTCGTGGACGCGGAGGCGGCGGAGGAAACGGGGACCTCGGTGACTTCCTGCGCGCGCAATACGGCGGCGCACGGGATGAACGCGGAAACGGCGAAAACGCCTGCGAGGATGAGAGTGCGGGCCGGACCTGACGTCATGTGCGCTCCCCCCTAAGAAGCATCAGAGATGCGTGGTCAGCGGCGGCTGATCGGGCGGGGTCGTGCGGTGCTGAGGCGGCGCGAATTCGATGCCGCACTCGGCGATGCGCGTGGAAATACGGCTCGGGAGACCGCGCTTCGCGAAATCGTTCGCGACCTTGATGGCGTTGCGGACGGCCTTCGGCGTGGACGCGCCGTGACCGATGATGCAGACGCCGTTGAGTCCGAGGAGCGGGGCTCCGCCGTACTCTTCGAAATTGCTGATCGCCTTCACGTCGGCGAACGCCTGCTGCGCGAGCAGGGCGCCGGTCTTCCGGATGGCGTTCTTCATGATGCTTTCCTTCAGCCAGTGACGGATGGCGGAGGCGATGCTCTCGGCGGTCTTCAGGACGAGGTTGCCGGAGAATCCGTCGCACACCACGACGTCCGCGCTGTGGAAGAACATGTCGTGCCCCTCGACGTTGCCCACGAAGTTGATGGGCATGTTCGAGAGGATCTTGAACGCTTCCTTGGTGAGTTCGTTGCCCTTGATGTCCTCGCCGCCGACGGAGATCAGGCCGATGCGCGGCTTTTCGATGTTCTGGAACATCTGCGCGTAGACCTCGCCGAAGATGGCGAACTGCGCGAGGTTCAGCGGCGTGCAGTCGGTGTTCGCGCCGGCGTCGACCAGGATGAACCTGCCGCCGACCGCGGGCATGAAGGTCGCGATTGCGGGACGGTCGACGCCCTTCAGGATGCGCATCTTGACCTTGGACGCCGCCACGGCCGCGCCGGTGTGCCCGGCGGAGATGACGGCGTCGGCTTTGCCTTCGGCGGCAAGCGTGGCGCAGACCGTAATGGAGGAGTGTTTCTTGGCGCGGATCGAGGTGGTCGAGGGTTCGCCCATTTCGACGACTTCCTCGGCGTGGACGAGCTTGAGGCGCGGACCTTCCTTCAGGTGTTCTTTCTGAAGATAGTAGGCGAGCTTTTCCAGGTGGCCGACGAGCAGGATTTCCACATCGGGAAACATCCGCAGGGCGTCGGCGACTGCTTCGACCACGACGGCGGGCGCGTAATCGCCGCCCATTGCATCAACCGCGATCCTCATCGAAACGACTCCGGTTGTTTTTGCTTTGCGACGAAAATGAAGTGATTACTCGGCGACGGTCAGGACCTGACGGCCTTTGTACATGCCGCAGGCGGTGCAGACGGAGTGCGGAGCGACGGGCTTGCCGCATTCCTTGCAGAACGTAGCCTGGACGCCTTCGTAACGGTTCGCGGCCTGGCGCTGGCGGCGTTTCATTTTCGAGACTTTGCGTTTCGGGACTGCCATGATAAGACTCCTTGGTTAGCAGTTATGATAAGTTCATGGATAACATCTTGAATTAAATAATATATCACATAATCGGCGGAATGCAAATCCAAACCGCGTTTTTTATGACCGAAATCCCACTTTTTCCCGTGCGCGAGCGCTAGCCGCGCACAGTATCATGTGGAGGACTTGTCCTCCGCGGCCGCACGCATGACATCCGCCGGAGCCTCGCGGCCGGTCCAGATGCGGAACGATTCCGCGCCCTGATGCACGAGCATCGGCAATCCGCCGGAGACGCGGAGACCGCGCGCACGGCAGCGGACCAGGATGTCCGTTTCGCGGTAGATGGTATCGAAGAGGCAGGCGGAGACCGGGATCAAATCCGGATCGATGGGCGATCCGTCGCCGTCGCGAAGTCCGAGGCTGGTACACTGGATGACCAGATCGGAGCCGTCGAGGGCTTTTTTTACGGACGGAAGATCGTCGAGCGCGGCGAATCCGCAGTCCAGCGCGGGGGCATGCTTCAGGATTTCGTCCGTGAGCTGCGCGGCCTTTTCGGCGGTACGGTTCAGGATGCGGAGGCGAGTGCATCCGGCATCCGCCAGATGGAACACCAGCGCACGGACCACGCCGCCGCAGCCGAGGATGCAGACGTTCGCGCCCTTCAGTGGAAGCCCGAAGACCTCCTGTACGGCGCGTTCCAGCCCGGTCGCGTCGGTCGTGTCGCCGAAGAGCTTGCCATCGCGGACGGAGACCGTGTTGACGCTGCCCGCGAGCGCGGCGCGCGGCGTGATGCCGTCGAGGAACGGGATCACGGCGTTCTTGTGGGGGACGGTGATGTTGAATCCGCTGAGCGCGGTCCGGGCGGATTCGAGGAAGGCGGGCAGGCCCTCGCGCGTGACGTGAACGGCCGTATAGTCGGCGTCGATGCCGAGCGCGCGGAACGCAGCGTTGTGCATGAGCGGGGACTTGGAATGTCCGATGGGGTCGCCGATGACGGCGAAATGAAGCGTGGAGGCGGAGGACATGAGGGGACCTCACGTAGAAAAGTGGTGCGGAAATCAGTTGCGGAACGCGTCGCCGTAGGGATTGGTCTCCCACGCGGCGGGTGTGTTGAACGGCTTCGGATTGCGGCCGGAGCGTTCCTGCGTAGAACAAGCGGCGGCGCTCAGGAAAAGCGCCGCCGCGAGGATACTGAGGATAAGATAACGGAGCATCATAGTGTCATCAGAACATCATGAACTCGCGCATTTCCATGACCTGCATGACGACCGCGGCGATGAGGCCGAGGAGCGTGAGCACCGCGACTGCAAAAAAGAACTTTGATCTGAACATGTGAGTTCCTTTCCTGTTTGGCGCCGGTGATTATTCCTCGTCGAAGCCGAGATCGTCTTCTTCGGCATCGTCGGCGGGAACTTCGTCCTCGTCTTCTTCGTTGAGGAAGTCGTCGCCGGAGTCGATGCCGGTGTCGTCGGATTCGTCTTCGCCGGTCATGATGTCGTTGAAGTCCTGCTCGGACTGCGCCTGTTCGAGGGCGGCGCGTTCCTCGGCTTCCTTGCGCATCTTTTCCGCGTGCGCGGCCTTCATGGTCGCGATGTCGGCCTGCGAGAAGTAGACCACGTCGCCGATGCCCGGATAGGTGAACGATCCGCCCGGAGAGGCGAGGACGGTGGCGACGGAGGCGTTGGCGCGGAGGCGGATGACCTGCGCCTTGCAGACGTACTTGGCTGTGTCGGGATCAAGGCTGGTCGCGACGGTCAGGATAGCGCCTTCCGGAACGGAGGCGCGGAGGCGTTCACCGTTGGAACGCAACACGACGCTTTCGGAGCCAATGTCGACGGTGATGTAGCCGTACTGTTCATTCACATAGACGACCTTGCCGACGAGATCCTTCAGGACTGCGAAGTCGACGTTGAGGGCGTTTTCATCGCCGGAGCCGGTCGGGTCGATGATGGCTCTGAGGCGTTTGATCTCTTCTTCGGCCTTGGCGAGTTTCTGGGAGACCTCCTCGGCGATCTTCTTGAAGTTCGCGGTGTTTTCGTCGGCGGTGCTGAGGCCGCGTTCCGCGCGCTCCACGCGTTCGAGGAGGGCCTTGTTGTCCTCTTCAAGCTGTTTGTGCTTGTTGACGAAAGCTTCGACAGTGGTGATGTTTTCCCTGAGGAGGCGGTTGTATTCCTGAGAATTCAGGTCGAGCTCGTTGGCATCGGGGGAGATCTGGTTGGAGACGGAGACGATATGGACGCGGAACGCTTTCATGCGTTCGACGGTGTCGTTCGTCTTCGCGAGGAGTTCGTTGAGGGAGTTCGCGAGCTTGGCGTTGTCGGCGGAGAACGCATAGTTCCTGGCGGGCATGTCGAGGTTCGCGCCGTCCTTGGACATGAATTCGGAGACGTGTTTGTCGCGGACGTAGAAGTATTCCATGCGTTCGCCGATGTGGGTCTTGATGTCGGCGAGGGTGCCGTCGGTGAGCTTGTAGTTGGTCACGCTGCCGGATTCGAGGATGAACGGCTCGTCGCCTTCGCCGTAGAACGCCTTTTCAAGCACGGTGTTGGTCACGTCGGTGAGGTTCTCGGCGATGGCGTTGCGCTGCTTGACGATCTTGTTTGCAGCGGATTCCAGCTTGACCATGGCTTCCTTGACTTCGGCCGGGGTCTTGCTGATCTTGAGGTCGTCGGCGGGGATGACCGCGGACGAGTCGATCAGGCGGGAGACCTTTTCCCCCGTGGCGGCGATGTCCGAACGCGCCTGCGTGATCTGCTCCCTCTTCTGGAAGAGAAGCACGCCGAAAACGACCACGACGATCGCAAAGACGAAAATAAAAATGTTGATGATCTTGCTGGCTTTGCTCATTACCGGGACTCCTGTAATTGCGTGAAAATTATCTGATACAATATGTACACTACATCCTGTTTGCCTGTTTTTCAAATCCGAACAGGAAAAAAACGTGTCTTTTTTTTAGAAAAAAACGCGACTTTCTAAAGAAAATGCGAAAAAACAGGCCGGAATCATGAAAAGGGCCGAAAAACGGGACGGCGTCATGACGGCGCCGTCCATGCAGTGTACCGCCCGTTGTACGGGCAGTTTTTATTCCATCCCGTAGGCCGCCGCGGCGTCGTAGTTGTACTGCGCGTTGAGGGAGAGCAGGGTCTTCGTATGGGTGATGCCGGGAATCTGGTTGCACATCTTGTCGGCGATGATCGCGGAGAGCTGCTGCTGGTCCTTCACGCGGGCGATGGCGGCAAGGTCGTATTCACCGACGACGGCGTGGACTTCGACGATGCCGTCGACGGCGAGGATTTCTTTCGTGACGGCTGCGAGGCTCTGACGTTCGACGTTGACCAGAATGATTGCGGTGAGCATGGTTCGGGGTTCCTTTTCAGGTTGGTGTGTTATGATGAACAATTGTTGTTTGTCGAATAACGGGCGCGGATGCGCCGGAAACTCTTACACCCGCTAAAATAGCCCATTGTTCGGGAATTGCAAGCGCGAAAGCACGAAAAATACGTTTTTTTTCGCGGAAAGATTGCATTTTCCGTCAAAACGGGGCATATTAAGTATGCCGGAGACGACGATGCGCTCCGGCGATCCGTTGCCGCCATCACGAAAAACAGGAGCCGAAACCATGGAAATCACCGCCGGGACCGCACTGGGGCTGAAGCTGGGCGAACTGCCCGAAGGACACGGAGTGCGTCCGACGTCGGTCCGCGCCCGCCGGGCGTTCTTCGACAGCATCGGCTCCGTCGGGGGGAAGACGTTCGCCGACCTTTTCGCCGGGTCCGGCTGCATGGGGCTGGAGGCCGCCAGCCGCGGCGCATCCACGGTGATCTTCGCCGAGGAGTCGCCTGACGCGCTAGCGCTCATCCGGCACAACATCGCCCGGTTCGAGCACACGAAATCGCCCGCGCGGCTTCAGGTCGTGCCGGGCACGCTTCCCTCCTCGCTGAAAGTGCGGATCCTGCCGCCGCGCCCGGACATCGTGTTCGCCGATCCGCCCTATGCCAAATCCATGGACATGCTGGCGGCGCTGACCGCCGACGAAACGTTTAACGACTGGACGCGCGGCGCGGTCTTCTACTGGGAGTTGCCCGATTTCCAGTGCGCCCTGCGTCCGCCGTCCGCCCCGTGGAAGCTCACCGGAATCCGTCAGCTCGGCGCGGCGAACTTCCTTCAGCTCGAACGCACTGACAAGGCCGCGCGCTGAATCTGACGGGAAGTCGGATTCCGTTCAATACTCCTTATAAATCCGTTCGTCGCGCGGCGACATGACGAGGTAGCATTCCTTCCCGATCAGGAGCGAGGCGGGGATGCGCCACGGGAATCCGCAGTAGTACTGGTCCGCCACCAGCTTGCCGTCGGCGTAGATCTGCGCGACGTCGTACACTTCATGAAACTCGACGAATCCGTTCGGGTCGCCGTAAGCCTCCAGTTTCCACCATGTCAGCGGCAGGATTTGACTCGCGCCGCTCAGTTTGAGTTCCGCGGCGAATATTTCCGGTATCTCGAACGGAGCCTGATTCATACGGGTACCCCTGAGCACGGGCCGGACCGTGCGTGTCCCGATCCGGAAGACCGTGAATTTCTCCCCGTTCCATTTCCGGGCGTCGTACGCGCCGGTCTGGACCGGACGCACGGTCGGGGCGTCGCCTTCCACGCGGATCAGATCGCAGTCCCGCGAAGAATACAGTTCGCCGCCGAGCCTGCGGAGCCCCAGCGCGTCTTTCCATGGGAGCGTGTAAATCCGAATCTTTCCATGTTGGAAAATCGGTCCGGCTTCGCGCGTGCCGTCCGCGAACTTGTATTCGGTCATGACGCCGGGGATGGCCGCGAAGAAGAACGTGTCGCCCATGCGGCAGACCGGCTGCGCCGTGGCGTATTCCAGCAGCTCGCCGTTCAGGTCCATGTTGAACGGCAGGAAGAACGCGATGTCGCCGACTACATTGATGGCGGGGAACACGACCGAGCCCGTGTCGAACACGACGTTTTCGAGGTCGGCGAGCTTTGCGCGGCGCTGGTAGTGGTTCACGAAGACGAACCCGGATTTCCCGTCGGTGCGGAGTCCGCAGCGGACGGTCGTCGTGTCGTCGCGTTTCACGGGGATCGCGGAATCGAACGCGGGCATCGGGGCGAGCCTGTCGCCGAAGTCCTGCAGGAAAAGGTGCAGCATGTTCAGGAGCCTGTAGGAGGGGCGGATCTCGCCGTACTCGGAGACGGGCGCCTGGAAGTCGTAGGACAGCATCGGGACGTCGTTCGGGTAACCGGACGCCTTCGATTCCTGGAACGTGGAGAGCTTGCCGACCGGGTTCGTGCCTCCGTGGTACATGTAGTAGCCGGGCAGGTTGCAGCCGCTTCCGACCTTGACGAGCGTGGGGGAGTAGACATCGTACGGCCGGATGATGTAGCGGCGGTGGTGGGTGCTTTCGAGGCCGCCGCCGATCTCGCAGGTCGCGAAGGGATAGCGTTCGTAGGGCAGCCGCCAGCCGTCGCGGCCCGTCCGCTGGATCGGCATCAGGTCCGCGCCGATCGCGGTGTCGTTTCGCATTTTGTTGAAGAAGAAATGAGGCGAGGGCGGGAGCGGGCGTGTGCCGCCGTTCCACGGGGCGTCGCAGTAGCAGCCGAACACGGGGATCACGCCCGTGAGCGGAATGCGCGCGCCCTCGGCGGCGTTCCAGCCGGTAACGGTGAAGAGCGGCGGGTTCATGCCGCATTCGATGGCGATCTGCCGGAGCGTTTCGAGGTGGGCGGCGTTGCCCGTGAGCTCGTTTTCGAGCTGAAGCCCGATGATCGGCCCGCCGTCGGCGTAGAAGAGCCCATGCAGTTCCTTCCCGATCGCGCCGAACCAGCGGCGGACTTCGGCGAGGTAGCCGTCGTTGTTCGTGCGGGTGCGGAACGGCTTTTTCAGCAGCCAGTCGGGGAATCCGCCGTTTCTGCATTCGCCGTGCGCCCAGGGGCCGGGCCGCACGAAGACTTCGAGGCCCTGTTTCTGCGCCTCCAGCACGAAATCGCGGATGGAGAGATTGCCGGTGAAGTCGAGATTACCTTCGGTCTCTTCGTGGTGGATCCAGAAGAGATAGGTGGAGACGACCGTGACACCGCCCGCCTTCAGCTTCGCGAGCTCTGCGGGCCACTGGTCGCGCGGGACGCGCGAGAAATGCAGCTCGCCCATGACCGGGATCCACGGCTTGCCGTCGCGGATGAAATACAGGCTGTTTACGCCGATGGAGCCGCCGTTCGGGTTAGTCCCGCCGAGGCCGAGGTGGTCCGTGAGGATTTCCGGCTTGGCGTAGGGCTGGAACGTGCAGCGGATGGTCGCGGGGGCGTCGGCGGGTTCGTCGGCCTTGAGCGTGCCGGACTGTGCGGCGGAGAAGATCGCGGCGGTCATGAGGAGGGCTCCTGTCAGGTTCGGTTTCAGGAGGACAAGTCCTCCACTGCAGCAGTGCCTGGCTGCGCTCAAGCACAACAGCATTTTTGTACGTTTTTTCATAGGGCTGCTCCTGTCTTTTGAGAGAGGATGAATACGTTTACGGCATAATATAACGCGAAAAAAGGCGCATGGCAAGTCTTTGCCGCGATTTCTTTTGCGAAAAAAATGGGAGGACTTGTCCTCCTAGAAATGCTCGATGGGGCATTCCGGGATGGAATCAAGGAAGGATTTGCCGTAGCTGCGCGTCATGATGCGCGGGTCCAGCACCACGATGATGCCGGTGTCGGTCCTGCTTCGGATGAGGCGGCCGATGCCCTGGCGGAACTTCAGCACGGCGTCGGGGATGGAATAGTCGCCGAACGGGTTGCCGCCGAGCTTCTGGATGCGTTCGCAACGTGCCTGGATGAGCGGGTGCGTAGGGACGGCGAACGGGAGCTTGGTGATGATGACGTTGCTGAGCGCGTCGCCGGGGACGTCGACGCCGGTCCAGAAGCTGGTCGCGCCGAAGATGACCGACGATTTGACCTTTTTGAACTCGGAGATCATGGCGGACCGGGAGAGGGATTCGCCGTGGACGAGGAGGTTGATGCCTTTCGCGAGGAAGCCGTGCGAAAGGCGGTCCGAGCAGTATTTGAGCATGTTGTAGCTGGTGAAGAGCACGAACGCGCTGCCATTGGTCTTCTCCACGAACATCCTGATTTTCTCCGCCGCCGCGTCGTTGTAGCCGCGTTCGTTCGGCTGGGGCATGTCCTTCGTGACGTACAGTTTCACCTGTTTGCCGTAGTCGAACGGCGAGTCGAGGATGAGGCCGTCGCCGCCGCGGAATCCGACGCGCCGGGCGTAGTAGGTGAGGGAGCCTTTCACGGCGAGCGTGGCGCTCGTGAGGATGACGGGCTTGCCGGAGTCGAACAGCAGGTCGCGGAGGAGGTCCGCCACGTTGAGCGGGGCGGAGGCGAGCTCGGTCTGCCGCGTGCGGGAGAACCCGGATTTGTGCCCCTCGATCCAGTAGACCTGGTCGGGCAGGGACATGTTCAGGAACGCGTTGAGCTCCTCGCGGAAATCGGCGCAGTGTTCGAGCTGGGCCTCCAGCTCGAGGCGGAATCCGGCGTCGTCCTGGTTGTCCGCGTAGGTGCGGGCGATGGTCTCGACGTCGAGGACGTGGTCGGAGACAAGGTCGGTGAAGCGGCCGGGCTGATGGACGCGGAAGGTCTGCTCCGGCGACTTGTCGAGCGTGTCGTCGAACTGCGCGAAGAAGTCGGTCAGCGCCTCGTGCGCGTTCGCGATGCTGTTGCGGACCTGAATGGAGTCCTCGCCGGGCTTCATGAGGAGGCCGCGCCCGCTGATCGGGTTGAACAGGCGGTTCAGCGTGCCGCGAACGGCGGAGGAATAGATGTGGATGCCGAGATGGTTCGCGGCGTTGTCCTCCAGCGTGTGGGCTTCGTCGAACACGACGGCGCAGTGTTCGGGCAGGGGGCAGTTTTCCTGCTGCTCGATGCGGCTGATCTTCAGGTTGGTGAAGAAGAGCGCATGGTTCGTGATGAGGAGGTCGGCCTTGTCCCAAGAATGCCGGGCGCGCCAGTAGAAGCACGAGTGGAAATTGGAGCACTTGGGGCCGAGGCATGTGCTGGTCTCGCAGCAGACGCTGGTCCAGAGGTGCTGGTTGATGCGGAACGGGACGTCGGAGAGGGTGCCGTCGTGCGTGGTGCGCGACCAGTCCATGAGGCTCTGAAGCTCGCTGACGGGGGCGTCGGCGGGCAGGATCTCGTCGCGGTGGCTGCCGGCGGCAAGGGCGAGACGGCGTTTGCAGAGGTAGTTGCTGCGGCCCTTGGCGACGGCGTAGGTAAAATCGACGTCCAGCAGGTCCTGCAGGAGCGGCAGGTCCTTCTTCGCGAGCTGTTCCTGAAGGTTGATGGTCTCGGTGGTGATCAGCACGCACTGGTGCATCGCCTTCGCATGGTAGATTGCCGGGACGAGGTAGGCGAAGCTCTTGCCGACTCCGGTCGGGGCCTCGACCAGCAGGTTGCGCCCGTTCTGGAACGCCTCGGCGACGGCGCACGCCATCTCCGCCTGCTGTTCGCGGCGTTCGTAGGGGCGCCCGCCGAACTGTTCCGCCTTCTTCAGCGGGGTGTCCTCGGAGAAGAAGGCGGCGGTGTGCGGAAGCGCATCCGAAAGGGTGACCCCTTTCAGCTCATGGTCGATGACCGGTAGAATCACGTGAGATTATTTCGTTTTTTCGGGTTCTTCGGTGCTGAGCTTGCAGATGGAGCAGTGGCGGCAGTCGAACTCGGCGGGCGGCTCGTAGCGGACGCCGGCTTTCTTCGCCTTGTGCATGTTCAGGAGGTTCATGCCGGCGAGGATGAGGCCGAGGAGGATGAATCCGCCGGGCGCCTGGCCCATGACCGCGAAACCGTTGTCCCAGCACTGCATGCCGATGCCGAACAGTGTGCCGGCGGCGAGGAACTCGCGGATGCAGCCGAGGCAGACGAGCACGAACGTGAAGCCGAGGCCCATGCCGAGGCCGTCGGCGGCGGACGACAGCAGGCCGTTCTTCGACGCGAAGGCTTCGGCGCGGCCGAGCACGATGCAGTTCACCACGATCAGCGGCAGGAAGATGCCGAGCGTCTGGTACGCATCGGGCGCGTATGCCTGCATGAGCAGCTTCACGACGGTCACGAACGTGGCGATGACCACGATGTAGCACGGGATGCGGATCTTGCCCGGGACGAGCTTGCGGATGAGCGAGATCACGAGGTTGCTGCCGATCAGCACGAACGTGGTGGCGAGGCCCATGGCGAGGCCCTTCACCGCGTCGGACGACGTGGCGAGCGTGGGGCACATGCCCAGGACGAGCACGAGGACCGGGTTTTCTTTCCAGAACCCTTTGGTAAATTCCTTGAAGACACTCATGTCAGTTTTCCTCCTTCTTTTCAGCGGGTGCCGCGAGGTAGTCGCGGACGGCGGTCGCGGCGGCCCAGACCAGGTCGCAGACGGCGTTCGAGGAGTAGGTCGCGCCGGAGACGAAGTGGACGTCGTCCTTTTCCTTGGTCCATTTCGCGTCGCCGGGCTTCACGCCGGAGTAGGAATCCAGCGCCTTGTTCGGGGCGAGCTTCGAGGTGTCGGGCTTCACGCCCTTCACGACGTCGGAGATGGTGCGCTTCACGGAGCGGTCGGTGACTTTCGTGCCGATGCCGGGGGTCTCGGCATGGCCGGACTTCACGATCACGGTGCCGATGGTCCCGTCCGGGGTGAAGCTCACGAGTCCGGCGACCTGTCCGCCGAATCCGGCGGCCGCGGCCTCGGCGGCGTAGCCGACCACGGTGCCGTCCTTCTTCGCGACGTAGAGCTTGACGGGGGCTCCGTCGGGCGACTTGATGTCGACCGCTTCCGCCGCCGGGTCGTTATCGAACGCGGGGAGGATCATCTTCAGGCTGTCGGCGGTCTCCTTCGCCTGGGAAATGCGGATAGGTTCGTCCGTCTTGACCGCGGTGACCGCCATGACGAGCGTGGAGACGCCGCAGACGACGAGCAGGAAGAACGCCAGATAGAACGGATTGGATGCTTTTGTCATGTCTTTCATTTGATCTCACCCCTTCTGATTTGGAGCGCGGACACGCTGTGGGAGTGCCAGCCGAACGGCCGGACGTAGCAGAAGCGGTCGATCAGGGGCACCAGGGCGTTCGCGATCACGATGGAGAAGCTGACGCCCTCGGGATACGCGCCCCAGATGCGGATGATGCAGGTCAGGAGACCGATGATGATGCCGAAGACGAACGCTCCGAGCGCGGTCATGGGCGAGGTCACCATGTCGGTCGCCATGAAGAACGCGCCGATCATCACGCCGCCGCTCAGGATGTGGTACAGCGGGCCGGGGGTCAGGCCGGGCGCGGCCAGGTGCACGATGCCGCTGAACACGAAGATCGTGCCGATCATTCCGAGCGGGATCTGCCATTTGATGAGGCGGAAGCACATGAGGCCGAGGCCGCCGATGAGGATGGCGAGCGCGGAGGTCTCGCCGATGGAGCCGCCCACGTTGCCGAGGAACAGGTTCATCAGGTTGTCATGGCAGCCGAGCTGCGCCATGGCTTCCGCGGAGCCTTTCGCCGCATGGATCGCGCCGAGCGGGGTCGCGCCGGAGATCAGAGTCCCGGTCGCGGGTGCCGCCCACTGGGTCATCGGTCCGGCGAATCCGACCAGCAGCGCCACGCGGGCCGCGGCGGCGGGGTTGAACGGGTTCTGTCCGAGGCCGCCGAAGAGCTCCTTCACGATGACGATCGCGAAGACGCTGCCGACGAGGCAGAGCCACCACGGGGCTCCGGGCGGCAGGTTCAGCGCCAGAATGACGCCGGTCACGACCGCGCTGTAGTCGTTGACAGTGGCCGCCTGCCGGGTCGCGAGCGTCCAGCCGTATTCGGCGAAGATGCAGAACGAGGCGCAGTAGACAAGGATGCGGACGGCGTCGAACCGGAAGAACCAGATCGAGGCCGCGACCGCGGGGATGAGGCAGACCAGCACCTTCACCATGATCTTGGCGATGCTGTCGCCGTCCTGAACGTGAGGCGAGGTGCTCAGCACAAGGGAGCCGGGCTCGGGAAGCACGACTTTGTTTTTTTCGATTTCTTCACTCATAGTAGGGGAACAGCTCCGTGATTAGGCTTGTTTTGCTTTCGCGGCGCGGCGTTTGGCGTTGATCTCCGCCTTCGCCCTGCGGAAATGCTGGACGAGGGGGCGTTTCGCCGGGCAGACGTACGTGCAGACGCCGCACTCCATGCAGTCCATGACGTAGTTCTTCTCGGCTTCGTCGTAGTGCTCGCTTTCGACCATGACGCTGACGGGGCCGGGCAGAAGCTTCATCGGGCAGGCGCGGACGCAGCGTCCGCAGCGGATGCACGGGCTGGAAGTGTAGCCGGAGGTCTCCTTCCACTGGAGCAGAAGGACGCCGGAGGAATTCTTGGTGATGGTGACGCCGAGCGAGGTCTGGGCAAAGCCCATCATCGGACCGCCCATGATGACTTTCGCCGCGCGGGACTTCACGCCGCCCGCGAAGGTCAGGGCCTGTTCGACGGTCGTGCCGAGGCGGAGAATCCAGGTGCCGGGATTGACGACCGGGGTGCCGGTGACCGTGGTGTAGCGTTCGATCAGCGGGTGTCCCTCGACGACCGCGTCGCGGATGGCGGCGCAGGAACCGACGTTCTGCACCACGCAGCCGACGTCCATGGGGAGTCCGCCGGTGGCGACGGATCGTCCGGTGAGGGCGTAGATGAGCTGTTTTTCACCGCCCTGCGGATAGCGGACGTGCAGCGGGACCACGGTCACGCCGTAATCCTTCGCCTTTTCGTTGAGAGCGGCGATGGCGTCCGGCTTGTTCTCCTCGATGC
>JAEEGJ010007670.1_pt1 | contig 30640 bp, 28 predicted proteins | sample 8958761 | NCBI WGS metagenome assembly JAEEGJ01 (sample SAMN16246546, study PRJNA631951) | gut metagenome | biome: gut microbiome; feature: rumen; material: RS-attached | host: Bos | place: Iran: Karaj | collected 2018-10
AAATAATATTTTAGTGGCGCGAAGGAACAAAACGGAGGGCAAAATGACTCTGACTGTTGATGCCGCGAGAGCGGCATTTAATAGTTCCTCTACAACAGTCAGCGTCAAGCCGGCTAGCCGGCGTTTTTGACCTCCGTTTTGTGACCGGGAGTCAATATAATATAGGTTGCATATAATTATTAAAAAAATTAAAATGTGTTTGATATGACCAAAGACGATATTTATTTTTATATTCAATCTAAAAAAGAGTTTGAGTTTGTTTTTAAGGGTAAAACTTATGTCCTTAATTATGACAAGGACGACACCGGCAAAGAGTATATTGTCTTTGGACAGCTTTACGAAGGAAAAAAATTTGAATCTTACGGGGACCTCATGAATCATGCTAAAGTTGAAAATCACTTTTTCCGTGAGCTTTTAGAGGATTTATGAAAATAGGAGTTACCAAAAGCTCTAACCAGATAGATATGACCCATGGTCCAATCCTTGGTAAGCTGCTTAAATTTTCCATACCGCTTATTTTATCAAGTCTTCTCCAGCTGCTTTTTAATGCCGCAGATGTTGTTGTAGTAGGACGTTTTGCCGGAGACAATTCTCTTGCCGCAGTTGGCTCTGTGGGCTCGCTCATAAACCTGCTTGTAAACCTTTTTATGGGGCTTTCGATTGGAACAAACGTAGTTAGTGCCAGCTATTTTGGGGCGGGCAGACAGGACAGGCTTGAACAGACAGTTCATACTTCAATTCTGCTGTCGCTCATAAGCGGGGTAATTCTTACGACAGTTGGCGTTTGCTTTACCAGGTTTATTCTTAAACTCATGCAGTCTCCACCCGAGGTTCTGGAGCTTGCGGCAGTTTATCTTCGCATTTATTTTGGCGGCATTACTGCAACCATGATTTACAACTTTGGCAGCGCCTTACTTCGTTCTAAGGGAGACACAAAGCGTCCTCTTTATATTCTTTTTACAGCAGGAATCATTAACCTTTGTCTGAACCTTATTTTTGTAATCCGCTTTAAGCTTGATGTAGCAGGGGTTGCGTGGGCAACTGTTATTTCTCAATGCTTTGCGGCCGCCTGTGTTATTTTTTTGCTTGTAAAAGAGGATGGGGCTTTTCATCTTAATATACGTAAGCTTTCGATAGACACTCACATCCTTGCCAAAATTGTAAAAATTGGTTTGCCTGCAGGCTTTCAGGGAATTATGTTTTCTTTTTCTAACGTAATTATTCAGTCTTCGGTAAACTCTTTTGGAGCAACCTTAGTTGCCGGAAACGCTGCTGCAGTAAACCTGGAAGGCTTTGTCTACACTGCAATGAACGGCTTTTCTCAAGGCTCGTTGACTTTCTGCTCACAGAATATGGGTGCCCGCCGCCCGGACCGCATTAAAAAAGTTGTCTGGATTTCTCAAGCCTGCATTTTTATAATTGGAAACGCGCTGAGCCTGCCTATGCTTGCCTGCGGTCGTTCTCTTATAGGCATTTTTTCCAAGAGCCCCGACGTTATAGAAATGGGCATGAGCCGTCTTTGGGTAATTTTTACCACCTATTGCCTTTGCGGCATGATGGACGGCATGGCCAACTGCATCCGTGGCATAGGCCATTCCCTGACTCCAACCATAACTTCTCTTACCGGCGCCTGCTTGTTCCGCATTATATGGCTGTTTACAATCTTTCAGGTGCCGGCATTCCACACACCGTTTATGATATTTATTACATATCCTATAAGTTGGATATTGACCTATGTAGCAAATATCATCTGTTATAATATCTATATGAAAAGAATAAATAGTCAATAAATCATAAATGTATCCATCTGAAAAACAAAAATACGCGAGGGAGCAAAACGGAGGGCAAAATGACTCTGACTGTTGATGCCGCGGGAGCGGCATTTAATAGTTCCACTACAACAGTCAGCGTCAAGCCGGCTAGCCGGCGCTTTTGACCTTCGTTTTGCGACCGGGAGTATTATTGTTTTTCCTTATGATTTTTTATTATTTTTCAAATGACTTTTATCCTTTTTTTTGATATTATACCATCATGAACATGGAAGCATTTATACTGGGTTGCGGGGGGATGATGCCCCTGCCATATAGACATTTGACATCAGTTTTACTTCGCCGGGAAGGAAACCTGTTCCTTTTTGACTGCGGGGAAGGAACTCAGGTAAGCCTTAGACGGCTAAACCTCAAATGGAAAAAAATAGATGCTATATTTATTTCGCACACCCATGCAGACCATGTTACAGGGCTTCCGGGCATTCTTATGCTTACTGCGCAGGTAGACAGAACCGAGCCGCTTTATATTTACGGGCCTCCAAAAATCAAAGAATATGTAGAAACAAGCCGCAAAGTTCTTGATATGTATATTAATTATCCTATTGTTGTTCAGGAAATTACTGCACCGTGCGTAGTTCACTCAGGAAAAGACTTTTACATACGCGCATTCCCGCTTGAGCATACAAAAACCTGCGTTGGTTATACCCTCGAAGAGCTGGACCGCCCAGGAGAATTCAATCCGCAAAAAGCCCAGGAGCTTGGAGTTCCATGCGGACCGCTTTGGTCACAGCTTCAGCAGGGCTTTGAAGTACAGGCTCAGGATGGATCAACCGTAAAACCAGAACAGGTCCTTGGCGAAAAACGCAGCGGACGCAAATTCAGCTTTGTTACAGACACTCTTTACAAGCCAAACATTGCCCCGGAAGTTAAAGGCTCAGACCTGCTTATCTGCGAAGGTATGTTCGAAGACGAGCTTATAGACCAGGCAAAAGAAAAAAAGCATATGACAGCAAGCCAGGCCGCTACAATTGCACGCGATGCAGAGGTACGCCGCATGTGCATGATTCATTACAGTCCACGCTATACGGACCGCGATCTTGATAAGCTGCTCGAAGAAGCAAGGGCAGTGTGGCCAAAAGCAGAGCTTAGCCGCGACAGAATGAATATTGAGATTCCTTATATAGACTAAAATCAAGATGATAGAAGTTAAGGATTTTTGCAAAGAATATAAATCTCATTCAAAAAGCTCCTTTACTGTTCAAAATGTTTCTTTTTCCGTACAAAAAGGGCAGATTACAGCGCTTGTAGGACCAAACGGTTCCGGAAAAACTACTGTGCTCAAAGCAATCTGCGGTTTTCATTATCCAAAGACGGGAAGTATTTTAATTGACGGAGTGGACATTACAACCGAGCCTCAAAAAGCCATGGAGCTATGCGGCTATGTTCCTGAACTTTCGTGTCTGCCTCCAGATATGAAGGTTTATGACTTTTTACTTTATGCTGCTAAGAATCACGGCTTAAACAGGGCACAGGCTCAAAAACGAATTGAAGAGCTTAGCAAAGATTTTTCTCTGTCTGATTTTTTACACAACCGAATAAAAATTCTATCTAAAGGTCAGCAGCAGAGAGTTTCTTTTGCACAGGCTTTGCTTCATAATCCGCCAAACCTCATACTCGACGAACCAATAAGCGGGCTTGATCCTGCACAGATTCTGTCCCTTCGTAAATATATAAAACAGCTGGCTGCACACAAAAGCATATTAATTTCCACACACATTTTGAGCGAAGTAAACCAGCTTTGCAACAGTGCTTTTATAATGCACCAGGGTAAGCTTTATGGTGTAAACAAGCTGGACAACATAGAAAATGAATTTATAAAAATCACACAGGAGGTAAAAGAATGAGCCTTTTTGCAGCAATAGTTTTTTCTGTTTTTACCTCCGTAATGTTTTTTATAAAAGGCCAGTTTTTTGCAGGCTCGGGCACTACAGACCTCCTGTCTTATTTTTCCAATGCCCCTTATATCTGCATTCTGGTAATACCGGCACTCTGTTATAAAAAATCTATAAGCATTTATGATGATTTTATTCCAGTTACACGCGTAAAAAAGCTCATAAAAAACTTTGCGCACATTTTCTTACAGTATGCCTTAATCATATTCATGATGCTTCCGGTTTGCCTTACTGTAAATCTTTTTGGCGACTTAGATGCAGGACAGATTTTTACGAGCCTTTTCTGCCTTTTGTTTTATGGAGCAGCTGTCATTGCGCTTTGTCTGTTTATAAACGAAGTCTGTACAAACAGCATTTTATCTTTTGTAATTTCTGCACTTTTACTGGCACTGTTTAATTCAATCCATGTTGTGCCGCTTTATGTAAATATAAACAACGCACTTTCTTCAATCTGCAAAACCTTAAGCTTTGCCTGGCACTTTGACGCTGCTTCCAAGGGAATTATAGATACCCGTGACATTTTATGGCTTAGCCTTAGTTCAGTTTTATTTTTGTATCTTGCGTATATGGTTATAGAGTTTAAAAAGGGCAGACGCTTTACAAAGCCACAGAGGTTGTTTTACGTAGGCGTGCTTGCTGCAGTTTTACTTTCAATGCTCAACTGTACCAGATATTATAAGCGCCTGGATTTTTCCAAAAACAAATCTTACTCAGTAAACTCCTATACCAAAAAACTTATTCAGACTTTGGACGACGAGCTTAAAATTACATATTTCCGCTCCGGTTCACTTTCTAAATTGTACCCGCAGATAAGGGATGTTTCGGATTTTATAAATACTTATTCCGGTTTAAACTCAAAAATCCGCTATACAATCAAAGACCCGGACAAGGACAGCGACGTTAATACCATGCTCCAGAATTATGGAATTACAAGCCAGCAGCTGCAAAAAAGCGGAACTACTTCTACAGAGTTTATAAATGTTTATTCTGCTATTGTCCTGGAATACAAGGGTGGTGTGCAGCTAATTCCTTTTATAATGTCTTCGCAGACTCTTGAATATGATTTTGACATGCGTGTACGCAATTTAATTACCGGTAAAAACTTTTGCGTAAACATAGTTATTGGCAACGGCATGGACCTTTATAACGACTACGGCTTTATAATTCCGTGGCTCAATTCCCAGGGCATAGTTGCAAATCCTCTTTACATAGAAGACCCGTCCTTTGTAACAAACCTTAATCTTTGTACCGGGCCGCTTCTTGTAATTGGAGACAGCGAAATCAACATAGAAAATGCCATCGCAATAGAAAATTATATTCTTGAACAAAAGGGGAATGCGCTTTTTGCAGTAAGTCCGTACAGCTGCAGCATAGAGGATGAATGGAGTATTATTGCAAACAAACGCACAAACCTTGTAGAAATGCTAGAAAACTGGGGCGTGATATTTACAGACACAATAGCAGCAGACATAAGCTGTGCAAGAATCACGATGTATTCCGATGAAGGAGACAGCGAAAATCCTTTTGAACTTAGTACCCAGCAAAAAGAAGTTTTAAACTATCCGCAGTGGGTTAGTCTTTTGCCACAGCAATACTGCAAGCTTGGAATGACACTGTTCTGGCCGGTGAGTCTTGAATTAAGCGGTAATGCTGTACCTTACCTTATTACTTCTCCTTCTGCCTGGACTTATAAAACAGACAGAGCAAGTCCTTCAAGGCTTATAGAGACAAATCCATTTTTAATTCAGCAGGATTCTGCCCAAAACCACGAGTCTGGAACTCAGATTATTGGCGCACAGATTACCGGTGGGCTTACAGGGCTTTATAATTTTGCCTCCTGTGAAGATTCAAATATAATTGTAATTCCAGACCAGTACTTTTTGAACACACTTATGACAGGCTACATAGGCGGAGATTTTGGAGATTACCGTAATTTTGAATTCCTTTCCAACTGCATATTAAACCTCCAGGGAGAAATAGAGATTGCAAACCTCCAGTCCAAAACAACCCGAGACACAAGCCTTTACAAAGTAAATGATATTGCTCAGTTCAAAAGCCTGCAGGCAAGGGTTTACCTTATTGTTTTTGTAATCCTGCCGCTTGTTCTTGCAGGTATTTTTGCAGGACTTTATTTTGCCAAAAATAAGCTTTTGTTTTTAGGAGTTAAAAATGATTAAGGTAACTTCTAAAAAAATCTTTTTTGTATATACGCTATGCGCAGTTCTTCTTTTGCTGTACGTGCTTTCTCTAACTGCTTTTGCGCCGGACGGTAAAAACAAAAGACATACACAGAGCATCCAGCTTTTGCACGAAGCAGACATTTCAACAATAGACCAGATAATCATTCAGAACAACAGCAGTGCAATACTTTTAATCCGCCAGAATAATATGTGGCTTGCGTCTTCTGATTTTACCGGTGAAAACTTTATTCCCGCAGATACAGACATGCTCCAAAAGCTTTTTGTTAATCTTGCAGGCACTCATAAAATGACTAAAGCTGGTAAAAAAAGCGGTGTAGAAGCCTACGGACTTTCTCAGAATGATGTTACTGCCATAAGTCTTTACAAGGACGGCCTTGAATACGAACATCTTTTCTTTGGCAACCTGGATTTTACACAGTCGGAACGTTACTTTACCACCAATGAATTAAACAGTGTCTTTTTGATTGATTCCTCGTTTGACAGCTTTCTTTCTGTTTCTTCGCAGAGCTGGTGTGATCCGTATATAATTTCGGGCCAGCTAAAGGATAAGGTTTTTCAAATGGGCGATATTCAGTCACTCCCACAGGAAGCTGCAGACAAGCTGTTTGAACTAAGACACGGTGGCTTTGCAAGTACTGATGAAATTAATTGGGTAATTGCAAATCCTGCGCTTCATGATTATAACCTGACCCTTCATATGGGCGACAAATCCGTTATCAAGCTGGATTTTTATAACAGCGATATTACAAAAGACTCTTCTGATTATCTTGTAAGGGTTGAATTTAATTCTGCAAGAACCGGACAAAGCTTTACTTATTACACAAAAATAAGTTTATGGACTTACAGCAAAATCAAGGAAATAACATTATAAATAAAATGAATTATAATGCAGTTCCAGATAAGGTTTGTCTTTTTATATAAAAAGCGCAGGACTACATGTGCAAGAGCTGCGTTTATTACCGATGCCCAGCCCATATAAAAATGCGCAAAAGCAAAAACCAGAAGGCCCGCAGCTTCATAAATAAGCCAGGTATATTTACGTTCAAAACCAATCAAATGCTTTAATGCATCTGTAAAATAAAACCTGTAAATAATTTCTTCGTAAACCGCGCTAAATGCAAAAGTAAGCAGGCAGAATAATACCTGTAAGCCCCCCTGTGGCATAATCTCTTTATTTGCGCCCGGGGCCTGGTGACATATAAGCTTTATCACAATTGCAGTAAAAAACAGAAGGGAAAGTGCTATAAGTGAAGGATAGAAAATGCCTTTTTTGGGGTTAAGCCTGCGGCTCAAAAAATACAGAACAACTGCAAAAATACACAAACCGGCCTGCTTCCACGGAAAAGTCCAGGTAAAAAGGGCAGACATATCCTCAATTTTTGGTGTAAAAAACGGTGGAATTACCAGAAAAATACAGATGAGCAGAAAAATAATTATTTCATATATTAATGCCTGTCGTTTCATTTTTTGATGTCTTTTTCTTTGTTTTATGTTATAATATATTATATATAAAAAGAGGGATTTGTGTATATTGTATTAGGAATTGTAATAGCTGTTTGTATTCTTCTTGCAATTGCAGGACTTTATTCATTATTCAAACAGAGAATAGAATTTTATATAACCGGACTCGACCAGAAATTTTCTTTTGCAGATTTAAATCTTTTATGGAACGTTGCACAGATGTGCGATCTTGACTATCCAAAGGCTCTGTTCTGGTCCATGCCTTCATTAACCAAATGCATGGCTCATATTACTTCGCAGGCTGCTGCAAACGGCACCGAAAATGACCCTAAAACCCAGGCTCTTATAACCAAGCTTTTTAATTACCGCACCAAGCTTCAGAATGAATCGGACGATAAAAAAGGTCTTGAATCTACAATGTATCTTGAAAAAGACCAGAAGCTCAGAATCATTTTACCGGGAAAAGGCGTATTTTCTTCAAGAATCATGAACAACGGCAAGGAACTCATTATTTCTGTTCCACGACAAAAGGATATGATTCCGCTTACTGCAGAAGAATGGGTAGGCAAGTTTGTAAACGTATATCTTTGGCGCAAGGGCGATGCACGCTATGTGTTTGATACAACCGTTACAGGTCACGGGCTCTTTATCGGAGAATCTTCAATTTCTCTGCGTCATTCAAGCAATCTTATTCGAACCCAAAAGCGCAAGTCTGTACGTGCAAAGTGCGAAATCAAAGCAAATCTGTACATCATCAAAAACGAAAACATTGACTATAATGCTGTAGAGACTCAGAACGGCTATAAATGTCTTATCGAAGATATTTCTGAATCGGGCGCTATGATCCGTATTGGCGGCAAGGGTGTTCCTAATGTTCAGATTAAGCTTCAGTTTAATATTCAGAACATGCTCATCATCATGTTTGGTGTTGTGCGCACTGTAGAATTTAACGAGGCTTCTAACCAGTCTCTGCTTCATTTTGAATGTATACATCTTGAACCTGCAATGCGAAACGAGGTTTTGAGCTTTGTATACGACATGCTTCCAGAACGCGAAAAAGAGGTTTACGAAGCACTCCAGCTTACAGATTCCGATGAACAGGAAGAAGAACAGGCAGCAGGAGAAGCAATTCCAACAGAAGATTCAGTTGAAGCTGATCTTGCAGCAGCACAGGCGGCACAGAACAGACAGAGTGCACAATCTGTTACCAATTCGTCTCCCGTTGATTTAAAGATGGAGAACATAGAGGATATCTCTATACCAGATGACGATATTGACTAAACTTAACAGGAAATTGTAGAAGGTAATATATATGAAAAAACTGATTACATTGTTTTTAGCAGGATTAGTTCTCACAGGCGCTGTTTTTGCACAGGAGTATAAAAAACAGTTTATTAAAGGAAATATTTCCGACAAAACTGCAGCCGTAAGGGAATCATCCGGACAGGAAAGCGTATGGCTTTCGCAAAAAGCAATAGAATTTGTTTTGGAAAACAACGAAATTATTGGAACAGACAGAGATATGGACGGTCTTGCCGTTGCAGCAGTACTCTCAATTTCCAATGATTACGTTTACGGCTTGTCAGAAAATGACAAAAATGAACTGATGAATAAATTTATTGAACTGTTCAATAAATTTTCCCGCAGCAATACTGTTCAGATAGCAGTACAGTCAAAGGTTCTTTCGCTTAAAGACAAAATCAATTACACACCTTTTACTAATGTTCTGAACAATTTTATGCAGGGGCCGTCAGTTCTTTCATCTGATTCCAGTCTTCTGAAATCAGTCATCAACACCCTTGGCTCAATAGGCAATAACATCTCTTTTTCAATTTTATATAACGCATTAAACGATAAACGCTATTCGGCATATCATACAGAAATTGAACAGACACTTGTAAATCTTATACCTCTTTCTATAAATGAGGTTTTACAGGTTGTTCGCAGCAAGGACCCTTCAAATACCCAGAGAGTATTCAATCTGGTAAAGCAGTCCAAAGCCATAACAACCGCAGAGCTTTGCGAAGTTTGCGAAAACATTCTTAATGAATCTCCTCTTGTAACACTCCAGTTTGAAGCCCTGCAGATTTTGAATGCAAACAAATGGACACGTGCATCGGGCAGTGTACTTGCATTCTTTGCTTCTTCTCAAAAGGATTTTGCAAACGGACAGATTACCGAAGAACAGTTTATTGAACTTATTAATTCTCTTGTAAATATTTCTCCATTAGATGCTGTTTCACCGCTTATTAAGTACTTGGGCGAATTGAACACCCAGCAGGAACACAATGCAGGCGTTGCACAGAATGTTGTTCTTGCGGTTATCAATTCTTTAGGGGCTATTGGCGATAAATCGGCATTTGATTCACTGCTTTCGGTTACATACCTTAATTACCCGGAACCTGTATTGTCTGCCGCTCGTCAGGCCCTTGCAGGTCTTAGATGGTAAAGAGGTATTCAAACAGTTCCATTTTTTTAGCAGCTTTTATCTGTGTAATTCTTTTTTATAGTGGTCTCGTTAAGGTCTACGATAAAAACAGGTTTGTCTGTTTTGTTAAGACAGATCAGATTAACTTAATTCAGGGAAGTCTTATTTCTTCTCCTGTAAAAACCAGCGATGGTAAGTATTATTCGGGGCGTTTTAAGGTAAACCAGGTTAGTTCAGAAAAAGGTGTTGGCTGTGAGGCTGCAGGTGATGTACTAGTTTATATTCCCGCAGAACAGGCCGAAGCACTTTTACCCGGTAAGCTTTATTCTAGTGCAAAGCTCAAAGACCAGGAAAAAGCGCATTTATGGGAGGCTGGGGGAGTTTATACCCTAAACGGCCGGTTTAGTTTTGATGCACAAAAGTTTTATATAACTTCCTGCAGCGCGTCGTTTTTCCCACAGACGCTTTATGGCAGGCTTGATTATTTTCGTGCGCTCTGCAGGCTGCAGTTTAAACGGCTTATGTTTTCTTGGGGTGCGGCAGGCGGTCTGTTACTTGCATTGCTTTGTGGTGCAAAAGAGTATACATCTTCAGAAATATCCATAAGTTTTAAGAATGCGGGGCTTTCTCATATTCTTGCTTTGTCGGGAATGCACCTGTCTATGTTCTCCGGGATAGCACTGTTTTTTGGAAAAAAAATCGGACGTAAAAAACTTACGTTTATAATACGAGTTATTGCACTTGTAATATTTGTCTGGTTTGCAGGCTTTTCTCCATCGCTTTTGCGTGCTTTTATATGTAACATGCTCCTTATTATTGCTGCCCTTGCCAATGTAAAAAAACCTGATATGCTTTTGATTTTGTCTTTTAGCTTTTTATGCCAGACAGTATTAACTCCACAGGATATTTTTAATTCTGGCTTTATACTTTCTTATGCAGCCCTTGCTGGTATTCTGCTTACAAATGCATTTTTTAATAAAATCTACTGCAGGTTTTTGCCCGGGTATTTTGCCGCGTCGCTTGGATCTTCTACAGGAGCGCAGATTTTTACCGCACCGGTTTCCCTTAAGCTGTTCGGAAGCTTTGCGCCAATTGGAATTATTGCAACCTCGGTTGTATCTCCGGTGGTAACCTTGTTTATTTATTCTGGTCTTGCACTCATTATCCTAAGTCTCATATGTCCGCCAATTGCAATGGCTAGTGGATTTTTTATTAATTTAGAGTATACTGTATTAAAATATTTGGTAACTTTTTTTTCCAAAGCATTTATCTGGAGAATCAATTGAACTGTCCTGACTATAATTCGCCTGCAGAACTAAAAACTATTCTTGACGCAAACGGCTTTTCTATGCAGAAAAAGTTCGGGCAGAATTTTCTTATAAACCAGAAAGCACGCGAAAAGCTTATAGAATCCCTTGAAGTACAGCCGGATACTACAGTCTGGGAAATTGGACCGGGCCTTGGCGCAATGACAAGCGGTCTTTTGGAAAAAGGAGCCGATGTTACTGTTTTTGAAATTGACCGTGGCTTTATAAATCTAATAAGTCAGTTTTTTGAGCCTTATGCAAAACAGAATAAGTTCCGCATTGTAGAAGGTGATGTTCTTAAAACCTGGTATAACCAGACACAAAAGGGAACTGTTCTTCCAATGCGTTTTTTTGGAAACCTGCCTTATAATATTGCTGCAACTCTTGTAGCAGATACTATCGAAAAAGGTATACGCTTTGAACGCTGTGTATTTACAGTTCAAAAGGAAGTTGCTGTAAGAATGGCAGCAAAGCCGGGCAGTGCAGACAATTCTTCGCTTTCTGTATTGTGCAACTGGGCTTATGATGTAAAGCCTATTATGGATTTGTCAGGTTCAAACTTCTGGCCAAAACCAAATGTAGATTCACGTGCCGTTTTACTTACTCCAAAAGCTGACTGGCCGGGCTGTTCAAATCCAAAGCTTTTTGTAAAAATTCAGAGGGCACTGTTTAGTTCAAGACGCAAAACCATAAGAAATAATCTGCAGGGCTTTTTAAGCAACGCAGCAAAAACTGTAGAATATATTGAAAAAGCAGGCCTTGATCCTATGCTTAGGGCAGAGGCTATGACAATACAGCAAATGCTTACTTTATGTGATGTAATAAACGAAGGTGAAAAATGAGTGATATAAAATCTAATTTACAAAAGATTAAAAAACTCATAAATGATGCAGAAGAAAAATCTGGCCGAAGTGCCGGTTCGGTTAAGCTCATGGCTGTAAGTAAATTTCATCCGCAACAAGCGGTGGAAGAAGCTATAGAGTGCGGACAACTTCTTTTTGGAGAAAACCGTGTTCAGGAAGCAGTTCAAAAGTTTACTCCAATACTGCAATCCCATCCAGAGGTAGAGCTTCATATAATCGGGCAGCTGCAGACAAACAAGGTAAAGCAGGCTGTGCAGATTGCCTGTTCCATAGATTCTGTAGACAGGCTTGAGCTTCTTAAAGAAATAGAAAAGCAATGTGCAAAGCTTGATAAAAAAATAAAGGTTTTGTTTGAATATCATACCGGTGAAGAATCAAAATCGGGCTTTACTTCGGAACAGGACCTGGTTCAAGCGCTGGACGCATGCAAAAGGGGAGACTACCCTCATATTATTCCTGTAGGTTTTATGACAATGGCACCCTTTACAGATGACCAGAATCTTATTCATAAATCCTTTATTACCTTACGTGAGCTTGCACAAAAGCTTAGCGCACAATATCCCGAGTTTGATTTACATGAGCTTTCCATGGGAATGTCCGGAGATTTTGAAGCTGCAATACAGGAAGGCTCTACAATGGTTCGTGTAGGAACTGCAATTTTTGGCCAGAGGAATTATTAGAATGAAGCTTAAAAAATTATTTATTGGAGCATTAATAATTTTCTCTTTGAGTCAAGCCGGTTTATTCAGTCAGTCAAATCAGACAAAAAACACAGAGCCCAAGCCCTATTCCGAAGATGAGTTTATTCAGCCCCTTGAAGATTTGAGGCGCTTTGAGATTATAACTCTTGGTTCCATGCCGTTTATTACGCTTAATACTGCAATTGTTTTTAACGGAATTAATTACGCAACAGGAAAATCTTCAAAATTTAATCCGCTTGCAACTGCAGACTACAAGCCCGATGAAATGAAAACCGTAATCCTTACATCCCTTTGTATATCAGCAGGAATTGGTATAACTGATTTTGTAATAAGGGTTGTAAAACGCCATAGAAGCTATAAAAAGATTGATTTATCTGATGCTGTAAAAATTGAATTAGACCCGGATGAGCCGCAGGAATCTGATTTCCTGGAGGAAAAAGAATAATGCCTTATTTTTCTGCCAGAGTCCCTCCCGAATATAAGGAAAATGAACGCCTTGACAAATATATTGCATCTCTTCCAAACGGAATGAACCGTTCAAAGCTCAAAAGCGGTGTTACCCAGATTCTCATAAATGGCAAAAACAGTAAGCTTTCTCAAAAGGTAAAAGCAGGTGATGTTATAGACATAGAATGGGAAGATAACATCCCCGACAATATAGAACCCCAGGATATCCCGCTTGATATAATTTACGAGGATGAAAATGTAACGGTAGTAAATAAGCCTCAGGGAATGGTAACACATCCAGCTTGTGGCAACTGGGACGGAACTTTAGTAAATGCACTTTTATTTCACTGGGGCAGGCAGGCAATTGCACAGTCCAAGGAGGGTAGTGACGCCCAGCTTTTGATGCAGCGCCGTCCGGGAATTGTTCACCGCCTTGATAAAGAAACCTCCGGTATAATTATAACCGCAAAAAACCGAGACACCGAAGAATGGCTTGGCGCACAATTTAAAAGCCACAACCTGCGCAAAGAATATATCTGCATTGTAAAAGGCCGCCCTCCTGCCGCAGCCGGTGATATAAGGACCCAAATCATAAGAGACCCCAAAGACCGCAAACGTTTTAAGGCCGTAACCGACACCACCGAAGGCAAATACGCCCGCACCATCTACCACTGCATTTCGAGCTACGGAAACTACACCTTAGTAAGAGTAAGAATAAAAACCGGCCGCACCCACCAGATCCGAGTCCACATGAAGTATTTAGGCTGCCCCATAGTAGGCGACCCCGTCTACAACAAACCGGATCCCATTTTCCCAAATGAAACTTTGATGTTACATTCCAAACTACTTCAGATAACACTCCCAACTAATGAAACAAAAACCTTCATCACACCCACCCCTAAACGTTTTTTAGTATTAGAAAAAAAACTTAAAAATAAATACCCAAAGAAGACCTTTAGTTAAACTATAAGATATAACGTGAAAACAGCTTGCGCGAGCGAAAGAAGCCGACAAACAGCGCCGTGGCGGAACGCCACGATAGCGTTTGTCGGTTTCTGCAGCGGAAGCAAGCTGTTTTCCATAAGATCCAACAATTTGACTAAGACGTCATTTTTTGATATATTTATTTATAAGTTTTTTTGCCCGGGTGGCGGAATTGGTAGACGCGCTTGGTTCAGGTCCAAGTGTCCTTACGGTCATAGGAGTTCAAGTCTCCTCTCGGGTACTCAAATTCAAGTTTGCAGGCGCAGAATTTCATAGGTTCTGCGCTTTCGTTTTTTATAAGCGGGTTGTAGATCTTATCATTAACCACAGGAAGCCCTATCCAGGCCAGATGACAGCGAACCTGATGCCTGTAGCCATTTATTATTTTACATTCAACCTCTGCAATTTTCTTTTCATCATCATAGCTCAATATTTTTACACAGGTTTTATAAAGGACTTTTTTACCAAGCTTTTGCAAAGCAGCCTTCCCGGAATCTTCTGTAACAGGCCTGACTTCTTTTCTACCAGGTCCAAAAGGTCTAAAATAAGATTCTATTTCTATTTCGTTTTTATTTGTAATTGAAGTTAAAACATTACATTGAGCTCTGTAATATTTTATTATTTTTCCAGCCTGCTGTTCGTTCTGTAAAAAGTTGTAGCATTCCTGGTTTGCGGCAATAATCATAAGACCGCTGGTTGCTGTATCAAGACGGTGAAGTAGTCCGTGTTCAATTTCCTTTTTTCCTTTTACGTCCAAAAGTTCAGGAAAAAGTTTAGCTGCTTGATAAAAAGCATTATTGGTATCATCTAAAGTTAATGGTGCGCTTGGCAAACCGGAAGGTTTATCAATAATAGCAAAGGGCTTGTCGGAATCGGGTGCTTTTATTACTTTAATATTCATCAAAAATTATAAACAGCTGTATAAACCAATTATAAGTGCAAACAAAACTGCAATTACAAGAATATAAATCCAGAAGGGAAGGCTTCCGTCATAGTTTTTATATCTTCTTGAAGAAAGCCCAAGCTTATTTTTTGTACCATATCTGGAGCCATGAACTGCATATCCGCAGGCTGGACAACCGTGGGTAAACTCTTCTGTTCGTCCTGTTTTTCCACAGTTAGGACAGCGTACCGAAGCAAAAAACTTACCGCAGTAGGTACACACCTTATCGTTTTGTTTTACTTCGTTGCCACAGAATTCACAGAAAAATTTTGCTTTTTTACCGTTTTTAATTCTCTTCATAAATGTCTTTTATTTCCGCAATTAAAAGAGTATTTCCGACAGTAACATTTACAATGTCTTTAACGCATACTTTTGCAGTACGAGTTTTTTTACTGTCAAAGAAGGTAAAATATTCAATATTGCAGTTTTTAGTAATTCCATTCAGATCATTGATAACGCAGGAAAGGGTAGTTCCGTTATATTCAAAGAACTTGCCTGTTACATATTTACCACTGTAAGGATGGGTAAACATATAGTGGCCTTCATTCTTTTCTTCTTCTTTTTCCGGCTCATCTGCAATAATATTTTCTACAGTTGGAATTTCTTCTTTTTCTTCAACAGGTTGTTCTGCTACAGCTTCTGAAACAACTTCTACAACAGGAGTTTCGGTTTTTACACTTGCAAATATACCTTCAAGAACAGAAGGTTCAAGCGAAGTAAAGTAGTCGGTAATTCCAAGAATGCGAGCCTTTTCTTCATCCTCAGAAGACATAGGATTTGGTTCATAAAGATAAACTTCAACCTCGTCTCCACCAATACCGCTTTTTACAAACTGAACAAGAGTTTTCCAGTGGCGCGGATATTCAGAAGAGCTTACAACTATGCAGTCTGGTCTTATCTCTTCAATATTGTCCAATGCCTTTAAAAGCCATTTGTAGATAATTGTATCGTAGCCGGCTTTTTGCAGGACAGAGTTTAATACAGAGTAGACATTCTCATCTTCAGAAATTATAAGTGCCTTCATTTACTCGGTTCCAAGATTTACAACAGTGTAATCATAAATAGTCCAGATTCCTTCGCGCTGACGAACCTTGTAGGTATAGCGTTTCTTTTCACTAAAGTTTGGATATTTAAACCATTCAATTACAGTTACAGAACCTTCTGTCGGAGTATATGTTGTCTTTTCAATTTCAAATCTTTCAGGAACTGCAATAATGTCGTTTTCAATTCTAGACTGCATCAAATCAGCCTTGTAGGTTTCAATCATTCTTACGCGTTCTTCTGCAGAAACTGTTGTATACTTTTTCTTGAGAGTAGAATTGCGCTTGAGCATTGATTCAACATCCATGTACAGGAAGTACTGATCCCACAAAGATTTCTGTCTTGCAATGATTGTCTGTTCTACAACCTTGTCCGGTCCAATGTTTTCTGGCTTTAAGATTTCCTGTGTTGTTTCTTTTACCGGAACATAAGTAGATGCTGCAGCAGATGGAGAAGGGCGGATTTCAAGAGTAAGTCTGTTTGAATTAAGCTTAATATATTTTGATTTGTAAAGTTCAGGATAGAAGGTCATTTCAAGATAATAAACTGAAGGATCTTCAACTCTGATATAGTCCTTTACATTTTCAACAAAGGAATATTCTTCGCCGCTTTCAAGAGAGATTTCGCGGAAATAAACAGTACGGTTTGTTGTGCGTTTTTCAATGATGCTGTCAGTCTGTGCAAGCTGGCTGTTCTTTACAGTGTAAGCATAAAAATCAAGACTGAACGCGCGGTCATCTGCAAGCTTAAAGCGCATTGTTTCACTTCCGTTGTTCTTGATTGTAACATGAACATTTATTGGGTTATCATCATTCAAGCCCGGATAATAAATAGACCTGTTGTAATACTTGATTGAAACAGAAGCCTGGGAATAATCCACAGCTGCATTTTCCTGAGCGAAAAATGTCTGTCCAAACAAACAAAGAAATGATATAATCAATACAAGTTTACGGTTTTTCAACGTAATCTCCTTAAAAGTTTTTTTAAGAATTTATTTCTCATTATATAGTATATTATCGGTATTTTAAATGAAATCATTATCAACTTCTATCAATAATTTACTACATAACTGGACAGATTTTTCTAAGCTGGCTGCCGTTATTAGTGATAATAAAACAAGCTTTCCCCTGCAGATAACGGGGCTTCATGGCAGTCTTTTTACATATTTCCTTTCTGAATTATCAGGCCAGATTTATTATAAAACCCTGCAGGCAATTCAATACAGCGGAACAAAAGGCAAGAGGAGCCTTGAGCATCTTTCGCAGGATCTCCTTATTGTAGTACCCGGAGAGTATGAACAGAACAATCTTATAACAGATATTAAAACTATTTTACCCCAGGCACAGATTTTTACATTTCCTTCCTGGGGAACCATTCCTTACAGACCGGCAGCAACCGGTTCCATTGTTTTTGGTCAGAGAGCAGGCTTTCTTTCTAAGCTTTGCGAGCAGGTGGAATTTACAGCACAGGCCAGCCCGCGCATTTTTATTATAACCCAAAGATCCTTTATAACAGCTTTACCGCCGCCGCAATACATCAGACAGTTTTCTTTTTCCCTCAAAAAAAAGGATTCAATTGATACTGTAAAGATTGCACAAAAGCTTGTAAGTCTTGGTTATACAAGAGTTTCTAGAGTTAATGTAAGGGGAGAATTCAGCCTCAGGGGAGAGGTGCTTGATATCTTTTTGCCTCTGGAAGAAAATCCTGTCCGAATAATTTTTGATTTTGATACAATCGAATCAATTAAAGAGTTTGAAGCCGACTCCCAGACAACAATCAAAGGGCGCGACAGCATAAGCATTTACCCTATGAAAGAAGTTTTATGGGATGACAGCCTTGTTGGAAAAATAGAGGAAAAACTCAAGGAATACCAGAGCAGTGCAATACAAAATACAACCCAACAGGATAATACTTTACAAATAGATAGTACTATAAATACAAGTAACAAAACTGAAAATAACCTATACAATATCCACCTTGGATTCTCAGAAAACGCCCGGCTGCAGCTTGAAATCATACTTGAAGATCTTAAAACCAGACAGAGTGCCGAAGGTGAAGAGTTATTTTACAATCTTTTATGGGATAAAACCTATACAATTCTTGATTATATCAACCAGAATACACTTACACTTTTTTACGATTACGACAGACAGGTTCATGCAGAAGAAGCAATCCGGCGTGAATACACAGGAATGTACAGAAAAACAAGGGATACATTCCCGGCACTTCCTCCCGATATGCTCTTACTGGACTTTAAGGAGTATGTAGAAAAAGTATTAACATGTCTACAATTTCGTACACTTGAGACTCAGGAAAGCACAGAAGCCCTTATAAAATTAGATTCCGAACCGGGCAGAAGCTTTTTTGGTAACCTTAACTACATGAAAGAAGAGCTTACCAACCTGCAGAAGGATGGCTGGAACATTGTCATCTATACAGATAATGAAAACCAGGGCTTACGAATCCACGAAATTTTTAAAGAATGGACCGACATAGAGCCTGAGCAAAAACTCAAACCTGTTGAACTTATTCCAAAGCCAATTTCTGCAGGCTTTAATATTCCTGCCATCAAGCTTCTGGTAATTCAGGAAAACGAGATTTTTGGCCGCCGTAAATATGTTGCCAAATCTGTAACCAAAGCCAAGTCGCAGGTAATAGATACCTTTGTAGAGCTTAATCCGGGAGACTATGTAGTTCATGTAAACTGGGGAATAGGGCTCTTTCACGGAATTGAACGAGTAAAATCCCTGGGCAACGAGCGCGACTATATTAAGCTTGAATATGCAGACCAGGAGTTTGCCTTTGTGCCTATTGAGCAGGTAAACCTTGTACAGCGCTACATAGGCAACGAAGGAGAAAAACCACGTCTGGACCGCATTGGCTCCAAGTCCTGGGAAAACCGTAAGAGCAGGGTTCAGAAGGCTGTAGAAGATCTTGCACAAAAGCTCATAGACTTGTATTCAAGACGCAAGGCCAGTGTTGGCTACGCTTTTCCAAAAGAAACCGAATGGCAGTCTGCCTTTGAAGCAGCTTTCCCTTACGAAGATACCCCGGACCAGATTACTGTTACCGAAGAAGTAAAGGCCGACATGGAAAAGCCTGTGCCAATGGACCGTCTTGTCTGTGGAGACGTAGGCTACGGCAAAACCGAAATTGCCATGCGTGCGGCTTTTAAAGCCGTAATGGGTGGTAAGCAGGTTGCTTTCCTGGCGCCCACAACAATTCTTGCAGAACAGCATTACGAAACTCTGGTAGAACGCTTTACAAATTTTCCGGTAAAGATTGCAAGGCTAAGCCGTTTTGTTGCCGCTGCAGAACAAAAGAAAATCCTTGCCAGGCTTGAAAAGGGCGAAGTTGATATTCTTGTAGGCACTCATAGGATTATCCAGAAGGATGTTCATTTTAAAAATCTTGGTCTTATGATAATTGACGAAGAGCAGCGCTTTGGAGTTAAAGACAAGGAACGCCTTAAGGAAATGAAAAACAATGTAGACTGCCTTACCATGTCTGCAACGCCTATCCCGCGCACCCTGCACATGAGCCTTTTAAAGATCCGCGACATGAGTCTTTTGACAACGCCGCCTCAAAACCGCCAGCCTATTGAAACAGTTATAGATGAATTCAGTGACGACAGGGTAGCAGCCGCCATAAGACAGGAAATGGACCGGGGAGGGCAGGTTTTCTTTTTACATAATCGGGTAGAGTCACTTCTTGAGGTTCGTCAGAGAGTAGAGCGCATAGTTCCTGAATGCCTTGTAGATGTAGCCCACGGCCAGATGACCAGCCAGGAGCTTGATGATATTTTCCACCGCTTTAAGATGGGCGGTTTTCATGTTTTAATTGCAACAACAATCATAGAAAACGGAATTGATATTCCAAATGTAAATACAATCATCATTGACCGCGCAGACATGTACGGAGTTTCCCAGTTATATCAGCTGCGGGGACGGGTAGGCCGCAGTGACCGCAAAGCCTATGCATATCTTCTTTATCCGCAAAACAAATCGCTGAGCGAAGTTGCCATGAAGCGCCTTCAGGTAATAAGCGATTTTACAGAGCTAGGAAGCGGCTTTAAAATTGCCATGAAGGATATGGAAATTCGTGGAGCGGGTAACCTTCTTGGAAAAGACCAGTCCGGTGATGTATACGCCGTTGGTTTTGATCTGTACATGAGACTGCTCAACGAAGCCGTAAACCGCCTTACTGCCCAAAAGGATTACAAACCAGAAAGCGAAGTTCTTATGGAAATGGAATACACAGGTTATATACCGGACACCTATGTCACCGTGCCTCAGATAAAAATGGAAATCTACAAAAAGATTGCCTCTATTACAACCGATGCAGAATTTGAAGCAATTGTAAATGAACTTTCTGACCGATTTGGACCTATTCCTGATGAAGTGTCCAGCCTGCTTGCCCTGGCAGAAATCCGTATTCTTTGCGGCAAGCTTTCAATAAAATCTCTGCGCGAAAAACAAGGCGAAGTTAAAGTAGAATTTGCAAATACCTCAGATATTTCTATAGACAACTTTATGAAGCTTTTAAAAGATAACCCGGGAACTATAAGGCTTAATCCTACCATGCCAAACGTTTTGTTCATTAAACTTGGCAAAATCGGCCTTAAAGAAAAGTCGGAATTCATCAGGGAAAAACTGGATAAACTACTATAATTAACACTAGACAAATGTAAAATAAAAATAGTATTTTACTTATATAGGAGAAAACGTATGAAAAAACTGACATTGCTTTTAATAGCAGCTTGTATGCTTCTTGCTTCCTGTGCAAGTACTGACAAAACTGAATACAGTTCTATAGGTAAAGAAGGGGAGATTACTTTAACAATTCCTTCTGCCTGTACAATTACCAGTATTGACGGACAGCCTGTAAAATTAAAAAGAAAGTGTAAGCTGGAACCAGGTTATCACACCTTTGTTATTGCTTATTCCAAAACTACATCTAACAGCACATCTGTTACAAAAGCCACTGCAACCGTAACCGAAGATTTTTATTTTGAAACAGGTCACAGTTATTCAATGAAAGAATTCATAAACCACCAAAGGCTTTATTTACCGGTCCGAGATGCTGCCTGGGAAAAATTTACCGACAGCAAATACTTTATTTCAAAAATCCCTGAACCAGAATTAAAGGGAACTATTAAATATCTCAATTCTGTTCCAGTAAATCAGAAATATGAAATTGTCGGACTTTTTGAATTTACCCTTACAGGCGGAATGTTATCTACCGGAACTATGAGTGCAGATATGTCACTGAACTATCTTCAAAGCTTTGTAGAAAATTCAGACAAAGAAGTAGATGCTTTATTAGATCCTTGTTCCATTGGCCTTGTTGGAGTCTACGGTTACAAAGCAAATGCAATTGGAATAAAATTCTTAAACGACGACGATGTTGCAGCAGAACCGAAAGAATCTGAAGAAGAAGTTGAAGTAATTGAATAATAACCACTTTTTCTAACTTTAAACAACCCTACAAAAAGTGGGGTTGTTTTTTTAATGTATTGGTCGACAGAATATACGTTATAGAAAGTGTTAGATCGTTTATATATATACTCCTATATGTTTATATTACAAATAATTTATAATATTTCCTGGAGCTGTTCGCGTGTAACAGGTCTTGAAAAATAGAAGCCCTGTTGAATATCGCAGCCTACAGATTTTAGGAATTCGCTTTGTTCTGGAGTTTCGACGCCTTCGCATAAGGTCTGGATATCAAGCTCGTGGGTCATATTGATTACGTTGGAAATGATTACCCGTTCCTTTTGCTTTAGCTGTTCAGTCTGCAAAAAGCATTTATCCATTTTAATTATATCAATTGGAAGTTCACTCAAAAGATACAGCGATGAATAGCCCGAACCAAAATCGTCCATAGAAACTTTAAAGCCCATTTCGTGGAATGTACGGATAAAGTTTAAAGCCTTTACAGTATCTGTCATACATACAGTTTCTGTAATTTCGAACTCAACGTATTTTGGAGGAATGTTGTATACCCTCTGCAACGATTTTACGTAATTTATAATATCAAGCTTTTTAAAATGCTGGCGCGAAACATTTATAGAAATTGGAACAATAGACTTGCCTTCTGCAATGCGTTCGTTTATAAACTGAAATACCTGCTGGTACATAAAGTAATCAACCTGAATAATCTGGCCGCTTCGTTCAATAATTGGTACAAACTGATCTGGATAAATAATTGTACCATCCGGCTTTTTCCAGCGTACAAGAGCTTCGGCTCCGCTTATTATTCCAGTTTCGGAATTTATTTTTGGCTGGTAGTATGCAATAAGTTCATTATTCTTAATTGCAGAATCTATGGTAGACAGAATCTCAATCTCATGATTAATGTTGGAAGACATTTCTTCCTTAAAAATTACAACAGAATCTTCGCGCGCATTTTCGCGTGCAATTTTACGTGCAAGATTGCAGTTTGAAATTACAGTTTCGGCATCAATATTGTTATTCTCTTTTGTAATAAAATACATTCCTGTACAGATACGGAGCCTGTTACATTTGTATTTTTTTCTGAGTGCATTTTCAATCAGGCGGTTTCTGATGCAGATTGATTGATGTAAATCTTCTTTATTGTAAAGATCATAAACACCGACTGTTACCATGTTATCTGAAACAACTCTGGAACCGTATAAAAAGTTTTCGTTATTTTCGATTAAGAGCTTTGCGTAATCTGCAAGCAGATCGTTTCCTGTTTTGTAGCTGTAGGTATCGTTAAAATATTTAAAATGCTTTATATCACTGTAATCTATTACAATTACTCTGTCATCTAAAGAATCTATGAGAGACTGTAGCTTTGGTACAAATTCTTCGTAATTATCTAATCCAGTAAGTGTATCTTTCAAGAATTTTTACTCCTAATCACTTTTTATATATTTATATTATACCCTAAGAATTGAAAATTTACAAATAAATAAATTTTGTCAAATTAAAATGCCCTACTCCAAAATAAATTTTCCAAACAAAAATGTTACTTTTTATGAAAAAATCGGTTATAATAGTATAAACAACCAAACGGAAGGATTATTATGAAAACAAACAAAACACTTATTACAATTTGTACAATTTTGGCGGCACTTACTCTTTTTGTTTCTTGTGGAGAAGCAAGCGAATCAGTATATTATGAACCTTGGTTTGAAACTGAAGGTTATGTTGTTTCAAAAACAAATGAAAGAACAGGAACACAAAGTTTTGTTAGTTTTGAAGAAGGTACTCCTCCTGAAGGTTCTCCGATTGCAGTTCAATATGACCATGCCTGGATAAAAAGTCCAAGATGTACTTTCTACGTTCAGAAATTAACTACAGATCTTGAAAATGATATTGTTAATGAATTTGTTACAGATGATACTAAAACTGATACATTTACAATAATCAACAAACCATATGATAGAAATAAAGGTTTTATTTTCTGGTGTGATGCAGAAAGAGTTTATGTTGTAAACAATCTTTATGGCTATGGTTTTTCAGATGCACCATCATCAAAAGAAGCTCAGTATAAATTCATAATTTCAATCAGTGGTATTAAACGACTTGAATTGTATATGAATTATAAAACTTCTCAGCCGGTTTATTAATACAAATCCTTCTTCCTAAAGTTAATACTCATCAAAAGTCCCATGCAGGTCATTACGGTCAGCAGGGACGAACCACCGTATGAAAGGAACAGCAGCGGAATACCTGTAATTGGCATTATACCCATAACCATTCCAACGTTTATAAAAAAGTGGAAGGTAATCATTCCAAAGATTCCGGATGAAATATAAGTTCCAAAATGATTAGGGCAATGACGCATTATTACAAGAACCCTTATAAAAATTGCAAGGTACAAAAAGAAAACCAGACATCCGCCTAAAAAGCCCATTTCTTCGGAAAGAATACTAAAAATAAAGTCGGTACTCTGCTGCGGCAAAAAGCGGTAGTGGCTCTGGGTTCCGCGCAAAAAGCCCTGACCTACCGGACCACCAGCACCAATAGCAATCTTTGACTGAATGATGTTCCAGCCCGAACCAAGCGGATCTGTATTTGGATTCATAAATACAATAAGACGTTTTATCTGGTAGTATTTAAGAACCTTAGAAAACATCATAGAACCGATGAGCGAAAAAGCCAGAATGCTAAAGCAGTAAGAAATCCAGTTCATGTATTTTGGAAAATGAAAATACTTTCGTAAAATAAAGCTTATTGACGCAATAAACGAAGTAGTAAAAATCAAAATTACACGGAACTTAAGGTTTGTTAAAATTGTAATTACTGCAATTGGCTGGGATGCAATTTCTGTATTCCAAACCGGGAGTATTGCAAAAATAATTGTGAGCATTCCAAAGGACAAAACATAAACAAGATACGGAATTGGAATATCTGCCATAAAGCACATAAACAAAAAGATTGGAATGTAAACACTGGCAGTTCCCATATCAGGCTGGATAAGAATAAGCCCCATAGGAAGAATCATTATTCCCATTGCAATAAAAAATCTTTTAAGTGGATTTTCGTTGCGGCTTTCGTCCAGATAACGTGCAAGATATAAAATAAAGAATATTTTTCCAAACTCCGACGGCTGAATACCAAACTCACCAATACCAATCCAGCTGCGGGCACCGTTTACAAGTCTTCCGAATATTCGTGTATAGATAAGAACAAGAATAAGTCCTATATAAAACCACATTGATACAGATTCCAGACGCCTGTAATCGTAAATTGCAACAACTATAAGTATTACAAGACCAATGCCTGCCCATATAATCTGTTTTTTCCATTCGTTTGTAAGCGACACACCCTCTGAGTTTATGCTGGAAGAATAGATGAACATTACACCCATCGTTACAAGCACTGTAATTGCAAGAAGAAGAAAATAATCAAATCGCGATAAAAACTTACTTTTCATACTGCACTACTCCATTCTTCCGCGGCTTGTATTCTGCTGTTCAAGTAAGTATGCAAAACCAAGCTCATGAATTGATTCATCAAAGTTCTGGTCTGCAAATATTCCCTGAATTATAATATTGGTACAATAAGGAGCCCACCATTCCCAGGTATTGCATGCTTCAACAATTGTTGCAACACAGATTCTGTCTTCCGGCGGTGCGTCATAAGGTGCGTATGCAACAAGCCAGGAGTGCCAGCTTTGTCCTTCTTTTCTATTTGCATTACTGTAAGGTTCAACTTCGGCAGTACCGGTTTTACAGGCAATTTTTACTATCTTGTTATTCATAGGATATTGAGGAGTACCATCTGTAACTGTATAACGCAGTGCTTCCTGAATCTCTTTCCATACAGCTTTATCGATTGTAGATTCTGTAAGAACTGTTGGTTTTACTTCCTGAATAACCTCGTCGGTAACCGGGTCGCGCACTTCTTTTAAAAGATGCGGCTTGTAGATAACTCCTTCGTTACTTACCATTGCAATCATATTTGCAAGCTGCAGCGGAGTTGCTTCCATGTAGCCCTGTCCAATAGAAACAGACATGGTATCTCCACCAACCCATTTTTCGTGATACTTTTTCTGCTTCCATTCTGCGGTAGGAACAAGACCGGCAACCTGGCTTGGAAGGTCAATCTGCGAGCTTTGGCCAAAACCAAATTCCTTTGCATACGAAGCAATTTTTTCTATACCAAGATAATCTCGTCCAATTGTCCAGTAATAAATATCGCAGGATTGTGCCATAGCATTTTTAAGGTCAAGCCAGCCGTGTCCCGAATGAACGTGACAGTGGAAGGTTCGTCCACCATAAACCATGCGTCCCTTACATTCAATTGTCTTGGAAGAAGGAAAGGCTTTTTCCTGAAGCATTGCAGCCGACATTACAATTTTAAAAGTAGAAGCCGGAGGATAAGAAAGCTGTACCGCTCTGTTGATAAGCGGCTGGGAGGTATCGTTCAAAAGTTTTGAATAAAGATTACCCGCATCATCCGAAGTAAACAGGTTTGAATCAAAGTTTGGATAAGAAACCATTGCAAGCACTTCTCCGGTAGCAGGTTTTAAAACAACACTTGCCCCTACCCTCTGTCCAAGCGCATCTTCTACAAGCTCCTGAATCTTTGAATCTATTGTAAGTACAAGCTTTTTTCCCATTTCCGGTGGTTCAACAATTGGCGCATCAGAAATAATTCGTCCGTGTACATCTACAGTTGCAATTTCGCGTCCGGTCTTACCCTGCAAAAGCTCATCATATTGTTTTTCTATTCCGGCTTTTCCTACAACTGATGTGTTGGTATAACCCTTGTTGTAAAGAACCGTCATTTCTACTTTATCAATATCGCCTACATAACCAATTATATGTGACAAAGATAAGGTCGTATAAGAATAGTTTCTTACAGGTTTGGAAACCCACGAAACTCCTGGAAGATCCGATTTGTTTTCTGCAATATTAGAAATTACTGTAAACGGAACATTTGTTTTAATCTGAACAGAAGAATACGAACGCCTTATGCTTTTTGGAATCTTTGCATCTATTGCATCCTTGGCAATACCAAGATAACCTGCAAGTTTGAGCATTACAGTATCATATTTTGCAGAAGGAATTTCTCCGGGAGTTACTTCTACCGCAAAAGAGTCGTTATTGATTACCAAAGGCATGTCTGCATTACGGTCGTAGATTTCTCCACGCGAAGCAGGCAGTGTACTTATCTGTCTGGAGATTGTTCTTGACTGAGTCTTGTACTCTTCTCCATTTGTAATCTGCATTGAAAAAAGTCTTAGAATATAAATAACAAAAGCAAAACAGGTAATAAAAAGGAGACAAATGATTTTTGCAGTTTTTGACAAGCTGTTCTGCGATAAATTAATCATTATCAATCATATCCTTGGTATCTCTTATACTAAGCTGCATCTTAAAGAAAGAAAGGAACTTAAATATAAAAGGTGCCAGAATTATATTTGCGGTAAATTCAAAAAGGAACTCATAGGAAATTATTCCATAGATGTTTAATCCAATTTTTGGGAAGAATAAAGATATGATAAAAAGCAGAAGATGTTTTCCAACAGTTCCTATTGCAACAGAAAGCATAGGAATTACAATTCCCGATACAATAATTGTCTGAGAAAAAAGCCCGAACAGATAGCCTATTATAGTACGGAAAATACAGTTAAAACCAAAAGGTATTCCTGTTATAAAATCAAGGAACAGGCCCGAAATAAAACCAGATATTTCTCCGTAAAGTCTTCCGTTAAGGAAGGAAAGATAGATTGCGCAGATAAGAACCAGGTCCGGAACAACAAGTAAAAATGAGATGTTTGAAAGAACCGAAGATTCTACGATTGCAGCAGAAAAGAGAATAAGTGAACTTATTATAAGAGATTTGACCATTGCTATTCTCCTTTCCTGTCATTAAGCTGTTTTTGATTTACTACAATTACATTTTCAAGCCGTGAAAAATCTATAATTGGAGTAAGCTCTATATCAAGTGAAGAGTTATAATCAAGACTTATGATTTTAGAAATTGTTCCAATTGGAATATCCTTAAGGTAATTGTCGTTTTCTCCGGAGGTAACAACTATATCTCCGTAAGAAAGTTCATCTGCAACCTTTTTTCGTATGTACTGCATCAACAGCGGATTATCCTGAGAGCCGCTTCCGTTTACAAGTCCAAGGTCGCGGGAGTTTTGGATACGGGCAGAAACAATATAGTCCATATTATAAATTGGCATAATCTGGCTGGTAAAGGTTCCTACCTGAACAACCTTTCCTACAAGTCCCTGGTTTCCATTCTGAAAAGCCACTACAGGCATATTCTTTTTAATTCCGTTCACACTTCCCTTGTCTATTGTAAGATATGCATAAACGTTGTCAAAATCGCGGGAAATAATCTGGGCCGGAAAATTCTGTTCATCCATGGAGATTGAAAAATCCAGCTGTTCTCTAAGTCGTTCGTTTTCCTTGCGGATATCTGCATTGGAACGCTGCATTTTTTCGTAATTTTCAAGCTTAAGCACAAGCTCGTTGTAATCCTTTTTAAGACGCTTAAGCTCTTTTACAGAATTAAAGGTATCTGAAACTCCGCTTACAACAAAGTGAATTCCCTTTTCTACAGTTGAAAAAGCAGAAAATCCAATTTTTTTAAGGTTGAGGATAAAACCGCCTCCGCTGAAATTTAACATAACGTTAGAAATCAGCAAAAGACCGATGAGAAGGAATTCTGGAAATCTAAAATGAAAGCCGTTCTCTTTATTCATTTAAGCTGTCGTAAATTGAACGTTCAGAAGACATATTCTTAAACAGACTGAATGCTTCTCCGGCTCCAAGTGCTACACATTCCAAAGGCTTTTCTACAAGAATAACAGGTACACCAGTTTCCTTTGAAATAAGGCGTGGAAGCTCGCGCAGCATAGAACCGCCGCCGGTCATAACAATACCGCGTTCAATAATATCAGAAGCAAGCTCTGGAGGAGTTTCGCTAAGAACAATCTTTATTTCATCTACAATCTTGTTTACAGGATCTTTAAGGGCTTCGCGAACTTCTACACTGTCTATTTCAAGACGGCGTGGAAGACCGGTAATAGCGTCTGTTCCCTTAAGCTCCATCTTTTCGATAGTTTTTTCTGGTGCTGCATTACCAATCTGAATCTTAAGGCGTTCTGCAGCAGGCTGTCCGATTATGAGGTTATGTACAGAACGAACATGCTTTACAATCGCTTCATCAAACTTGTCACCACCAATACGGATTGAGTGAGTAACAACCATACCGCCAAGGGAGATAACAGAAACTTCGGTTGTACCACCACCAATATCGCAAACCATGTGTCCGGCAGGCTCATAAATAGGGATTTTTGCACCAATTGCAGCAGCAAGGGATTCTGGGATAACCTCTACTTCCTTGGCACCGGATTTGAGTGCGGCTTCTATAAGTGCACGACGTTCTACATCAGTTACGCAGGAAGGAATACCAATTTTCATTCTGATTGATTTGAACATCTGATGTCGCGGAATAATTTTCTGAATGAAGTATTTAATCATTTTTTCCGTGCTGTCAATATCGGCAATAACACCATCAGCAAGCGGACGAATAGCAATAATATTTCCAGGGGTTCGGTCGAGCATTCGTTTGGCTTCGGAACCAACGGCAACTGTTTTTTTAGTGCCTCGCTCAACAGCAATTACGGATGGTTCATCAACAACCATACCTTTGTCTTTTACATATATAAGGGTATTACAAGTCCCCAGATCAATACCTATATCGGTAGAAAACTTATCAAAAAATCCCATCAAAATCCTCCCATGATTTTTTGCGATAATCTATTATACAACTATTTTCATAAATAATAAACAATTATTTTCTATATTGTGTAAAATTTATTCAGAAAGTTTCTTTACTGCCCCCGCATGATTAGGCTGAATCTTTCTTGCCTGCCTCCACTGAGCTCTTGCTGCAACCAGATTGTCCTGTTTTTCGTATACAAGACCTATTCCGTAGTGAGCATCTGCAGAATTGTCGTTCATTTCCAGAACAGCATTAAATTCTTCCAGTGCCTTGTCCAGTTCATCTGTATCTATGTAAATATTTCCCAGTAAAAGCCTGCATTTTAATATGATTTCGTCGTTAGAGCTGTTGTCTATAATGCGGAAAAGATACTGTGTTGCTGCACTTATTTCTCCTGCCTTATAGTATTGCTCTGCAATTGAAAGCAAAAGTGAATCTGACTCGCGGACTATGAGTGCTTCTGTAAAAGCAGAAATACTTTCATAAGTCTGGCCCAGTGCAGCATAAGAAAGTCCCAGATATTCCGAAATATCGTCTGCTTTATAGCCGTTCTGCTTTGCCAGTGTAAGATATTTTATTGCAAGATCTGCATAATAGTAGGTAGAAATTGTGTTTTTATAAAAATAGGCCTTTCCAAGCATATACTGAAGCTGTGGTAAAAGCGATTTGCTTGCATCATACATAGCCAGACGCAGGTTATTTATACATTCATCAAGATATTCCTGGGCGCGGTAATTGTCTGTCTGAGAAACTGCAAGATAAAAACAGGCATAACCATAATAAGTAAGTGCTGTATTATTGTAGGGCTTATCCTGCAGGTATACTTTTCCCTGTTCGTAGACCATTTGATAGTCATAAGCAGCCCAGCTTTGTTTGATTGTTTTAAGTGTGATTCTGTTTTTGTTCCAGGAATTAAATAAAAATATTGAAAGGAAAACTAATGCAGCGACAAAGACAAGAATACCTGAAACAATAAGAATGTTTCGGACAATGTGATTTTTCTTTTTTGCAAAATTCTCGTTTTGACCTGTTTTCTTTTTCATTTTATTTCAAAAAAAACAAACGGGACAATAAGCCGGGTTCTGTCTGGATTTCTCCAATAACCATCTATCTGAACTTTATGTTGCCACAAAGCTCAAGCGACCAACCCGCAGTATAAGCTCGGAATAACAAACTGCTGCTCGGTCTTGCTCCAAATGAGGTTTGCCCGCATTATCTGTTACCAGATAACCGGTGGTCTCTTACACCACCCTTTCACCCTTACCTGTTGCCAGGCGGTATACTTTCTGTTGCACTATCTGTCGTTGTACTGGGCTATGCAAG